>Ga0114947_10000477_pt1 | contig 13627 bp, 10 predicted proteins | sample CR02metaG_FD_99656 | JGI IMG/M metagenome (GOLD analysis project Ga0114947, IMG submission 99656) | Deep subsurface microbial communities from Mariana Trench to uncover new lineages of life (NeLLi) - CR02 metaG | ecosystem: Environmental > Aquatic > Marine > Ocean trench > Sediment ...
AAGCCTGAGACGCAAGGCGTTGAGCTTAATAAAGCCATCCGCATCGGCCTGGTGATACCCCGCACCCTCCTCAAAGGTCGCCACCTTGGGATCATAGAGAGAGAAATCAGAGATCCTTCCCACCACGATTACGTTTCCCTTATACAGCTTCATGCGAACCCGACCGCTCACATTTTCCTGGGAGGCATCGATGACCTTCTGGAGAACCTCGCGCTCCGGAGAAAACCAGTAGCCATAGTAGACCATCTCAGCGTATTTGTTGCTCAGAGAGTCTCTGAGACGCATCACCTCTCGATCCATGGTAATGGACTCCAAGGCGCGGTGCGCGCCGTGGAGGAGAGTGCCCCCGGGGGTTTCGTACACGCCGCGTGACTTTAATCCCACGTACCGGTTCTCGACAAGGTCTACCCGTCCCACTCCATGCCTCGCCCCAAGACCGTTCACCCTGGACAGGAGATTGGCCGGTGAAAGGGCCTTGCCGTTCAAGGCCACAGGATCTCCATGGGAATATTCAAATTCAACATATTCGGGGCGATTCGGTGCCTTCTCTGGAGAGGTAGTCCAGAGAAACATATTGGCCGGTGGCTCCTCCCACGGGTCCTCCAGGATCCCCCCCTCGTAGCTGACGTGAAAGAGATTGCGATCAGTGCTGTACGGCCTCTTTCGACTTACCGGAACGGGAATACCCCTCCGCCTGGCGTAGTCCACTAAGGCCTGACGTGAGTTGAGCTCCCAGACCCGCCATGGGGCGATGACTGTCACATCAGGCTTCAACCCGTAGTAAGCAAGCTCAAACCGGACCTGGTCGTTTCCCTTGCCTGTAGCCCCATGGGCAACTGCGTCCGCCTTCTCTTTAATGGCAAGGTCAATCTGCCTCTTGGCAATCAGGGGACGGGCGATGGACGTTCCTAAGAGATAGGACCCCTCGTAAACCGCGTTGGCCCGCAGCATTGGAAAGATGTAATCCTTGACGAACTCTTCCCTGAGGTCTTCGACAACCACCTTGCTGGCCCCTGTTTTCAAGGCCTTCCGCTTGACCGCCTCCAGGTCTTCTCCTTGACCAAGATCGGCACAGTAGGCAACCACCTCACAGTGATAGTGCTCCATGATCCAGCGCAGGCACACAGAGGTATCGAGCCCGCCAGAATAGGCCAGAACAACTTTTTTAACTTTCATCTCGGTCTCTTCGCCTTTTTACCCCGAACCACCTGTCGAGAACGTCTAGGTCGTACGACAGAACGCCCCGCACGTGAGCGCGAGGATGAATGTCCTGGACTTCCCTGAAGGGCTGCACTCCGATACCACGGACGTATCTTCGTGGTACGGGGTTTACCGGCTGAACCGATCATCCCCCCCAAGACCCAGACCATGATCGCCTTCTGCAAGTGAAGGCGGTTCTCGGCCTGATCGAAGACAAGGGAGTGGGGACCCTCCAAGACCTCGTGGGTGATCTCTTCTCCCCTGTGGGCCGGCTGACAATGCATCACCACTACGTCCTTATCCGCCCTGGCTACCACGTCCTCGCTAACTTGATATCCTCGAAAGGCCTTACGTCTCGTCTCCAATTCCTCCTCTTGTCCCATACTTGTCCAGACATCCGTGTAGATTACATCGGCTCCCTGCACGGCCTCCTCCACCCGATGGGTAACCAGCACCCGTCCTCCGTTCTCCTTCGCCGCACTCAGGATCTCCGCATTTGGCTCATAGCCTTCGGGACAGGCCAGAGAAAAAGAGAACGAGAGCTTCTCGGCGGCCTGGATCCACGAATGGGCCATGTTGTTTCCGTCGCCGACAAAGGCGATCTTCAATCCCTCCAATTTGCCCTTGCGCTCTAAGAGCGTGAAACAGTCTGCCAACACCTGACAGGGATGGAAGAGGTCCGTGAGGCCGTTGATCACGGGAACCGTTGCGTAACGGGCCATCTCTTCCAGGGTCTCTTGGGCAGACGTTCGAACAACGATGAGATCCACCCACCGACTCAAGTTGCGTGCGCAGTCCGCCGGGGTCTCTCGCACCCCCAGACTAATCTCTTGGGGGCCAAGATAAACAGCTTGGCCCCCAAGTTGGAGCATTCCGGTCTCAAAGGTAACTCGAGTTCTCAGGCTCGGCTTCTCAAAGACCAGGGCGAGTGTCTTTCCGTCAAGTAACCGGCGTGAACTCCTTTTCCCCTGTTCCCGTTTAAGTTTATGGGATAACGAGAAGAGATGGTCCATTTCTTCTCGGCTGAGGTCCCTTAAGCTCAAGAGATCTCTCTTTTCCATGGGCGAGGGGGTGATCGCCACCTACTGGTGGGACAGTACCTTTTCTAGAATGGTCAACCCACGATCGATGTCTCTTCTCCCAATCGTCAGGGGAGGAAGAAAACGCAGGACATTATTATTACCGGCACAGGTGATCAGGAGGCCTTCCTGAAGGCATTCTGCAACTATTTTGCCCCCATCCCGTTCGACCTCCATCCCCAAGATCAACCCCTTGCCGCGGATCTCCCGGATAAAGCGGAAACGGCCCTTGAGTGATTGGAGTCCCTCAAAGAAGATCTTTCCCATCTTGACGCAGTTCCTGAGCACACCTTTTTTCAGAAGTGTATTTAGCACAGCGAGGCCAACACTACAGACCAGCGGGTTGCCTCCAAAGGTAGAGGCATGGGTCCCAGGAACAAAACTATCGGCCACGTGATCCTTAGCCAGCATAGCCCCTACTGGGAGCCCTCCTCCCAAGGCCTTTGCCAAAGTCATGATATCCGGCTCCACGCCAAAGTGTTCGTAGGCGAAGAGCTTACCCGTTCGTCCCATCCCTACCTGCACCTCATCAAAGATCAAGAGTATGCCCTTGGTGTTACACAGCTCTCTCAGACCCTCGAGATAGCCCTCTGCGGGAAGCACAACCCCTCCCTCTCCCTGTATCGGCTCGACCAGAATGGCCACGGTTTTCTCTCCAATTGCCCTGTCCACGGCCCGGAGATCATTGTAGGGAACCAGGCGAAAACCCGGAGGGAGTGGATCGAACCCACGGCGCACCTTTTCCTGCCCCGTGGCAGTTAACGTAGCCAATGTGCGACCATGAAAGGAGTTCAGCGCAGAGAGGATCTCATATTTCCCACCTAAGTGCTCCGCACCGTATCGACGGGCCAGCTTAAAGGCTGCCTCATTCGCCTCGGCCCCGCTGTTACAAAAAAAAACCCGATTGGCGAACGAATGGCGACAGAGGTCCCGAGCCAGCTCCGACTGCGGACCGATATGATAGAGATTGGAAACGTGAATGAGGGTCTGGGCCTGTCGCTGGATGGCGCGTACTATTGCGGGGTGATTGTGCCCTAAACCATTCACCGCTATGCCGGCGACAAAATCGATATACTCTTTTCCATCCGCATCCCAGACCCTTGCCCCCTTACCCTGCACTAGAGCAATGGGAAAGCGAGCATAGGTATTGGCTACGTACTTTTGAGTGAGCCTAAGGATCTGTTGATTCTTCATGCCCTACTTCCGCACCACTTCTGTCCCCACGCCCTCTTCGGTGAAAATCTCCAAGAGAATGGCATGCTTGACCCGTCCATCGATAATGTGGGTTTTCCCGACACCGCCCTCCAGGGCCTCGATACAGCACCTCACCTTTGGGATCATCCCCGCCGCGACCACACCGTCTTCGATGAGCCTGCAGGCTTGCCTGATCTTCAGGGTACTCAGGAGATCCCCCTTTTTGTTCTTCACCCCTTCCACGTCCGTAAGCAGAATGAGCTTCTCTGCCCCCAGGGACTCGGCGATATGCCCGGCCACAAGATCGGCATTGATATTGTACGTTTCACCCTGTTCTCCCACGCCAACAGGGGCAATGACCGGGATAAATTTATTTTCGTCCAGTGTGTTAATCACCGTCGGGTTAATCTCGATGATCTCCCCCACCATGCCGAGATCAATGATCTCGTGCGCCTCACCATCAGAGGCAACCGATACATTCATCTTGCGCGCCAAGATAAGATTCCCATCCTTTCCGCTCAACCCCACCGCCATTCCCCCCTGGCGATTAATAAGCCCGACAATCTCCTTGTTGACCTTTCCCACCAAAACCATTTCAACAATATCAAGTGTCTCCGGGTCCGTTACCCGCATGCCTTGCATATAGCGGCTGACGATCCCCATCCTTTCAAGAGTTTTATCGATCTGGGGACCACCTCCATGAACCACTACCGGATTAATGCCGACATACTTGAGCAGCACTATGTCCTGGGCAAAGCTAGACTTGAGCTGATCGTCGATCATGGCCCTACCACCAAACTTCACTACAAAGGTCTTACCGTAGAAACGCCGAATGTAGGGAAGCGCTTCCATCAGGACCTCGGCCTTTCCAATAAAATCTTCCATCGATCCTGCCTTTTCTAATGAAAGGTTAGATTGTCACTATGACTGGCGGTGACGTCAGGTCCACCCTGGCGTTTATCCCGTAGCACAGACCGCCCCGCACGTAAGTTCGTGGTACGGGGTTTACAGGATATAACGTGATAGATCCTCATCTTTCAAAATCGGGTCTAGACGATCCTGCACATACTGGGCATCGATGCTGATCTCTTTTCCCTGCATCTCCGGCGCCGCATAGGAGACCTCGTCCAGCAGCTTTTCCATAATTGTGTGGAGTCGCCGTGCGCCGATGTTTTCCGTCTTCTCGTTTACCTGGGCTGCAATTTGAGCAATCTCAGCAACGGCATCCTCACGAAACAAGAGACGAACACCCTCGGTCTCAAGCAAGGCGACATACTGTTTGACCAGGGCATTTTTTGGCTCTGTCAAGATCCTGATAAAATCCTCTTTTCCCAGGGCGCTAAGCTCTACCCGGATCGGAAAGCGACCCTGAAATTCAGGGATCAGATCTGAAGGCTTGGAACTATGGAATGCCCCAGAGGCGATAAAGAGAACGTGATCGGTCTTGATCAGCCCATACTTCGTGTTGACCGTTGTGCCCTCCACAAGGGGAAGCAGGTCCCGCTGTACCCCTTCTCGGGATACATCGGGTCCCTGTATCGTCTCTCGACCTGCAATTTTGTCGATCTCATCGATGAAGACAATACCCGATTGTTCTACCTGGCGAGTCGCTTCGCTGATCACCTTATCCATATCGACCAGCTTGGCAGCCTCCTCCTGGCTCAGGATCTCCATGGCCTCGGGAATCTTAACGGTCTTCTTCTTCGTTCGCTTGGGGAGAAGATTGGAAAACATCTCCTTGAGTTGAGACTCCATCTCCTCCATCCCTTGGGGGGTGAGAACCTCGACCACGGGCATGGTCGTGCGGGTGAACTCGACCTCTACAGCCCGTTCGTTGAGCTTCCCCTCCCGCAGCATCTTCTTGAGCTTCTCACGCGTGCCCTGAAGGTTCGTCCCTTCTTGACCAGACTCGGCAGGTTTATCTGGAGGCATGGCAGGCAACAGGAGATCGAGGATCCTCTCCTCTGCCAGCTCCCTGGCCCTGATCTCTACACTTTTCCTTTCCTTCTCTTTGGCCATATTCACAGCCAGTTCCATAAGGTCACGAATGATGGACTCCACATCCCTGCCCACGTAACCCACCTCGGTAAATTTCGAGGCCTCCACCTTGATGAACGGGGCCTGAGACAGCTTGGCGAGTCTTCGAGAGATCTCGGTCTTACCTACGCCAGTGGGACCAATCATGATGATATTCTTCGGCGCAATTTCCTCTCTGAGATCTTCGGGCACGAGTTGGCGACGCCAACGATTACGCAATGCGATGGCCACTGCTCGCTTCGCCTCTCTCTGTCCCACGATGTATCGATCGAGCTCTGATACGATCTCACGCGGGGTCATGACCGGGGTCGGCAGAGGCGAAAACTCCCCCCGGGTCCACTTTTCTCTACGCTCATCTTTCATCGAAGCTAGGGTAATTCCTCCATGGTTAATTGATCGTTCGTATAGACGCAAATCGCAGCAGCCGTCCTCATGGCCTCCTCAGCGATGGAGCGGGCATCAAGCTGGCTGTGCTTGATCAAGACCCTTGCGGCGGCAAGCGCATAGTTGCCGCCCGAGCCAATGGCAATTACGCCGTCATCCGGCTCTACCACATCTCCACTCCCCGAGATCACCAGGGAGATCTCCGTATCCGCAACCACCAACAACGCCTCCAATCTCCTCAGCATTCGATCCGTCCGCCAATCCTTGGCGAGTTCCACGGCCGCCCGTTTGAGATTGCCGTTATATTGCTCCAGCTTTGCCTCGAACTTCTCAAAGAGAGTAAAGGCATCAGCCGTGGCCCCGGCAAAACCCGCAATCACTCTTTCATGGTAGACCTTGCGCACCTTACGGGCACTGTGTTTCAGGACAGTTTGCCCGAAGCTCACCTGCCCGTCTCCCACTACCACGACACGATTCCCGTGGCGCACCGCCAGTATGGTTGTCGCATGAAACATCTTCCAACTCCCGTCTATCAGCAATTACCGATCAGCCTTCAACCAGGTGGCTGGAGGCTGATCGCTGGTAACCTATCACTGAGCCCTGGGATGGGAACGGTCATAAACCGCAGTGAGATGATCCAGGTTCACGTGCGTGTATCGCTGGGTCGAGGAGAGGCTGACATGACCGAGCAGTTCCTGGATAACCCTCAGGTCAGCACCGCCATTTAGCAGATGGGTGGCAAAGGTATGACGAAGTCCGTGCGGCCCCATCCGAAGCGGTATACCGGCAGCCCGCAGATGCTTCTCCACAATCCGTGCAATACTTCGAGTTGTGATCCTCCTCCCAAGACGGTTCAGAAATACCGCTGCCGGGCCTCTGGATGGTCGCCCCCACTGTTTCGTCTGTTCCGAGGCGTAGTTTTGAAGCACCTCAAGCGCCACCTTACCGATCGGAACGATCCTCTCTTTGGAACCCTTGCCAGTGACCCTGATGACACCCAATCGGAAATCAATATCGCCCCAGCCAAGACCAACCAGTTCGCTGACCCGAACACCCGTGGAGTACAGCACCTCCAAGACGGCCCGGTCACGAACCTGTAGAGCGCCCAGTCCATGGACGCCATCCAACAAGCGAAAAACATCATCCACAGACAGAAAGCCCACGAGCGGCCTTTCCTGTTTCGGACTACCGAATCCCAAAAGAGGATCCCGCTCGAGGTATCGTTCTCTCACAAGATAGCGGAAAAAACCCTTTAGCGTGGCAACCTTTCTGGCTAGAGAGCTTTTCCGACATACCCTGGCTAACCTACCGAGGTAGGAACGCACCAGATTCGCATCTACTAGCCGGACCGCCTCCCTCTCTGCTTGATCCTGGCACGCCCCTTCCGTCTTGAGGAACTGATGAAACTGTCTTAGATCGCTTAGATAGTTTCTCAGAGTATGGGCTGATCGATTACGCTCGTACTGTAGATGGCGCCCATATTGCTTGATCAGATCTTCCAAGTGGTCCATTCCATTCTAAAAAACCGCTGTATTTTAGCACACGAACACCATATTGAAAACAAACCCCATCCAGCGTCTGCAGTTATATTCCCTCCTTTTTTTCTCGGGAAGTTTATTCTGCATCCTCAGGCATGTCAATTGACCCCGATCCGAAGGGCAGCCGATGCCAGTGTCGAAGAAGCCCTGTTTCCTAATAATACCCTCTAGACATCAAGTTATATCGACCACGGAATTTGAACCCCGTGGTCGACCAAAGGGAAGAGCTACCGATTCCCCCCCCCTGTGGAGTAATGGACCGCGACTCCACGGCGGAAACCCCATCGGTTTTGTGCCCGCGGCAAGCCACGGGGTTACCCAATAATTATACCAACCACTGACCAGCAAGCTTTCGTTACCTGACTAATTTGAGACATCGGACACTGAACGTTCTCACAGAGAGAAAGATTGTGAAACTCTACGTGATCTTCGTGGTAGACAAATACTTTAGCATGTCACTGGTGCTGACAGATTAGCAGGGTAGAGAAGCCTATTGCAGCTCAGTTTCGGAGTTAATTTGGCTACTTGGAAGCAGACAAGCAGAGGCCCAATGGCTCCCGCTGAGGGCTTCGTCGTGAGCTCAGTCGAACGGGCACGCCCCCCCTCGGCTTCCTCTCAGCCCACACTTTTGGCAATAGAGCCAGTTAGGCTTGCCAATTCGACGGGTATGCTGCATATTGAACCGGATGCTAGTCGATACCTTCAACCGTCCCGTTAAGGACCTCAGGATCTCAGTTACGGACAGGTGCAACTTCCGTTGCACTTACTGCATGCCGTTTGACGAATACACGTGGATCAACAAGAAAGAGATCCTTTCGTTTGAGGAGATCGCAAGACTTGCGAAATTCTTCGTCCAACTAGGGGTGGATAAGATCAGGCTTACAGGTGGGGAGCCCCTAGTACGGCAAGATCTCGATAAGTTAATCGACAAACTCTCGTCCCTGAGCGGGTTAAACGATCTCTCCCTCACAACCAACGGTTCGCTGCTGGCAGACAAGGCCCCGGCCCTGAAAGCGGCGGGGCTCAAACGGATCAACGTCAGCATAGACACGCTTAACCCTGAAAAATTTAAGCGGATGACCAAGCGGGGCGATCTGTCAAAGGTGCTGGACGGCATATTTGCTGCCAAGAGTAATGGCCTGCATCCAATCAAGATCAACGCGGTGATCGAGCGAGACGTCAATGACGATGACATCATCGAACTTGTGGAATTCTCCAGAGAGAACGGTTTTGCCATCCGGTTTATCGAATACATGGATGTAGGCAACTCCAACAGCTGGACCTCGCAGAAGATGGTTTCCAAGAAAGAGATCCTCGAGACGATCAACGGCCGCTTCCCCCTGACAGAGGTGGGACGAAATGGTGGAACCGCACCTTCAGTGGATTACCAATTTACCGATGGCAGAGGGGATATAGGCGTGATTGCATCCGTCACCGAGCCTTTTTGCTCAAGTTGTACCCGAGCGAGGCTCACGGCTGACGGCAGGTTGGTCACCTGCCTCTTCTCGCAAACAGGCCATGATTTGAAGTCCCTCTTGAGGGACGGTTCAACGGATGAAGATATCTTGGAGGTTATCGCCTCGGCCTGGAGAAAACGAAGAGACCGATATTCCGATGAACGGCTAGAGGCCCTGCTCTCCTCCAACGGCTATGACCCCAGGCAACACGGAAAAATAGAGATGATTACGCTAGGGGGCTAAGGCGCGAGGATCATTCCCTTCCTTTGCTTCGCCTGGTTCTCTCACTCGCCTTTTTTCCAATCCTTCGAAATTTCTTAACCTCTCTAGCGACCTAGCACTAACTTTTTTCTCTGTGAGTGTTCATAAGTGGCTCGAAGTTCTTGAACGACTGAAGAATACACCTCGGACCGAGACTGATGAATGAGCCGCTCACGTCCTTTGGCATCCCATCCGATGTCTTGGTCTGGCAGGCAACCTTCTTCACCGTCTTATCTTTTGCAGTCGGAATCCTCGGAGGAGCTGTAGGCCTAGCCCTAGGGACGATACGCCTCTCCTTCCTCCTGCTTTTAGGGATGCCCCCCCGAATGGCGGCGGGCACAAACATTCTAGTGAGCACACTAAGCGCAGCTACCGGCTCTTACCGACACTTCCGAGCAGGACGGGTAGATTTCAACGTCGTAGCCATTCAGGGAATTCCCGCCATGATCGGTGCCTTCATAGGGGGCTTTGCGGGTGGACATGTCCCCGAGGAGATTCTGATTCTTGCTGCAGGCATACTGGTGGTATGGCAGGGAATCGAGCTGTTGTTGCGAGCGAGGAGAGATCAAAAAACCAGCGGCGCGACACTAACACCCACAAACCACCAGTTAGAAGGATTTGCCCGCTGGACCACTGCCCGCATCACCTCAGAGGCCATCGTTGGCTTCGGCATCGGTCTGCTTGCCGGCGCTATTGGACTTATTCTGGGAACCCTTCGCCTCCCGGCACTCATTGCGATTCTCCACATCAGCCCACACATGGCCGTTGGCAGCAACCTGGTCATTGGCTTCCTGATGGGAGGTTTTGGCTGGGTTGGCCATTTAACTCGCGGGCAGGTCGATTTTCCGATTCTTACCCTCATGGCCATCACGGGAATGGCAGGAACCTATTACGGGGCACGGCTGACCGGGAAGATGAGTGCCCGCGGTTTGCTGTCTTTAATGGCCATTGTACTTGTCGTGGTGGGTCTTCTGCTAATCCGCGATGCCTACGGACGATTCTAATGATTTCCCCCAAATCGAGCCTGCGGGCAGCCTATCTGGACAACCTCCGATACGCTAGCTATATTAATGCCAACATCTAGGTTAGGGAGAAATGAAAGATGCTTAAGGTTATTCCTGTAGAGAAGGCCGTGGGAACGCTTTTGGCTCACGACGTGACCGAAATCGTCCCTGGAAAACATAAGCGGCCGGCCTTTCGACGCGGCCATAGGGTCACACCCGAGGATGTCCCTAAACTGCTCGATATAGGCAAATCCCACCTCTACATTATGGAGCTGGAAGAGGGGGAACTCCATGAGGAAGATGCTGCCCGGAGGTTGGCCCTGACATCTGCCGGCCCCCACATCCGATTGACGGAACCTATGGAGGGTCGAGTCAATCTGGTGGCCGAAATTTCCGGATTACTAAAGATCGACAAGGAGCTCCTCTATCGGTTCAACGCCTTGGGCAATCTAATCCTCTCCACCCTCCCTTCAAATCAGTATGTGAAGGAGGGAGAGGTCGTGGCGGGGACAAGAACTATTCCCGTAGTGGTCAACAAAGACCTTGTCGAGCAGGCCGAGGCCATCTGCAAGAATAAACCCATCGTTACCATTCTGCCCCTTCCTTCCAGGCGCATCCATCTAATCGTCACGGGAAGCGAGATCATTTCGGGCCGCATCAAGGACGGCTTCGAGCCGGTAGTCAGACGCAAATTAAAGGGGATGGGATCCGACTTAGAAACGACCAAGTTTGCTCCGGACGACCCAGATCAGATTGCGGCTCACATCAGGGAGTCCCACCGGGACGGGGTGGACCTGATTCTGGTAAGCGGTGGCATGTCGGTAGACCCCGACGATCAAACCCCGGAGGGTATCCGCCGCAGCGGGGCCTCTGTCGAGTGCCATGGGTTCCCCGTGCTGCCGGGATCGATGTTTCTCATGGCCTACCTTCAAGGTACACCGATCCTGGGACTCTCTGGCTGCGTTCTTCACGACCAGGTGAGCGCCTTTGATCTTCTCCTCCCGCAGTTGTTGGCAGGTGAGAAAATATCCCGCTCAGACATCCTCGCCCTCGGGCACGGAGGCCTCCAGAAAAAGCACGACCACTAAAAAAAGATAGGGAGAGATTTGAGACAGAGATCATTGATCCCCTCTCTATCTCGATCTGCTGACTACCTCATCAACCGGGCGTTGATTTCGTCGAGCTGTTCCTGGGAGGGTTGCAAAACATCCTGCTCCAATTCGGCCAGGGGAGTCTCGCAGAGATTCATCCCCTCGACAAACTCGGCACGATCAGGGTTATAGTAAATCAAGCCGGTCAGAAATTTTCCTTCGGCCACGGCTGCATGAATTGCCATCAGGGCCTGCTGCCTGCTCATAGGGTCATAGTTGTCTCCCAACTTGTGCAAGGTAATGCGAGAGCCGTCGTGAAGGATCACCTCGCGATCGGTCCCCTTTTTGTAATCGACTTCAATATTTTCAAAAGGAGGAATGAAGTCGATGTCATGGAGTGGGTCCAGATGCTCTTTAATGTACTTCAGGCTCTTGGTGGAGCCCTCATGGTTATTGAACGTCACGCAAGGGCTGAGCACATCCAAAATGGCGCTCCCCTTGTGAGCGACGGCTCCCTGAATTAATGGGGCGAGCTGTTTGCGATCGCCCGAGAAGCTTCGTGCAACATAGGTGGCCCCTAGGGTAATCGCCAACTCGCACAGATCAATGGCAGGCATATCATTCAGCTTTCCACCCTTCATGACAGATCCCTTATCCGCAGTGGCCGAAAATTGTCCCTTGGTTAACCCATAGACCCCGTTGTTTTCAATAATATAGGTGAGATTGACGTTGCGCCGCATCATGTGACAGAAATTTCCCAGACCGATTGCGGAGGTATCACCATCGCCCGATACGCCGATGGGAACCAGCGTGTGGTTCCCTATGTTGGCACCGGTAGCAACCGCAGACATCCGTCCATGAACGGCATTAAACCCAAATGCCTGATTCATGAAATAGCTAGGTGTCTTTGATGAGCAGCCAATGCCACTGAGCTTGATGACCTTTCGAGGATCGATGCTGCTATCAAAAAAGGCGCGTATAATGGAGGCCGAGATGGCATCATGCCCACAGCCTCGGCACATGGTGGAGGGAGATCCCTGATAATCCTTTTCGGTTAAACCGACGCGATTTGCCTTCTCTCTTGCCATGGTTTTACCTTTGCCTTTGGAGCCTTTCGATGTTCTTCTATTTGTCTGACAATCTCCCCTGCCGCTATTGGAAGCCCATCATAAACGAGAACGCTGACAATTTTTGCACCCAAGGCTGGCCAATCTTCCTTAAAAATCGCTGCCATCTGGGCGTCTCGGTTTTGCTCCACCAAAAAGACCACGTCCTGGGCTTCAAGAAACTGTTTGACTTCAGCGGTCAAAGGCAGGGCCCTTAAAAGAAGAAAGTTCGTTTTTAGGCCAGCAGCTTGAAAACGGTCGCGCGCTTCGCGGGTGGGCTCGTAACTGGAGCCGAAACATATAAGACCTGTCTTGACGCCATCGGTCATCTCAACAATGGGTTTGGGGACACGGTGCCGCGCCGTCTCAAACTTCCTCTTCAGACGGTCCAGGGTTCCCTTGTAGTCTTTTTCGTCCTCAGAGTAACGCGCGTCAGCGTCATGCCCCGAGCCTCTGGTAAAATAGGGCGCCTTTGGATGTTGGTTCCCAGGAATCGTTCTCTGAGGGATGCCATCTCCATCAAGATCAAAATACCGTCGGAATTCTCCTCCCATCTTCTCGATCTGCTCTGCGGATACAAGCTTTCCCCGATCAAAAGGCTCCTTCTCAAGCTTAAGCGGCTCCGATCCCCAAAGGTTCATCCCTAAATCCAGATCCATCATGACAAAGACAGGAGTTTGAAACCGATCGGCAAAGTCAAAACTACGCCGGGCCAGATCAAAGGACGAGTTCATATCGTGAGGGATTAAAATGATATGGCGGGTATCTCCATGGGAAGAGGTGTACATCGCTTGAATGTCGGCCTGTTGGGTCCGCGTAGGAAGTCCGGTAGATGGACCACCGCGTTGGATGATAAAAAAGACGCTGGGTATCTCGGCAAAGTACGATAGACCGATCATCTCTCCCATGAGCGAGAGTCCCGGACCAGAAGTGCAGGTCGTAGCGCGAGCCCCGGCCCAACTGGCCCCTACCAGCATCCCCGCAGCACCAATTTCATCTTCCGCCTGGATAACGGCGTAAGTCGCCTTGCCGTCTTTGGTCTTGCGCAGACGGGGTAGAAAGTACTCCAAGGCTTCAGCCAGCGAACTGGAGGGGGTGATGGGATACCAGGATACGAACGAAACCCCGCCGTAGATTGCCCCAAGGGCACACGCAGTGTTTCCCTCCGTGACGATTTTCCCCTTATTCCCGTCAGGTATCACCTCCAATCGGGCAATATCCTGTTCCAGTCCGTTTTCCTTCATGTGCTTATAGCCCAGCTCGATGCAGACAAGGT
>Ga0114947_10000482_pt1 | contig 13574 bp, 12 predicted proteins | sample CR02metaG_FD_99656 | JGI IMG/M metagenome (GOLD analysis project Ga0114947, IMG submission 99656) | Deep subsurface microbial communities from Mariana Trench to uncover new lineages of life (NeLLi) - CR02 metaG | ecosystem: Environmental > Aquatic > Marine > Ocean trench > Sediment ...
AAAATCTAATTCTCTGCGCCTCTGCGGTAATATTCATAAAGGGATTTCTTTCTTTGTCCATCTGCGTAAATCTGCGGTTAGTAGCTTTTGACGCTTTGCGTTTTGCGCTTAGCGCTTTGCTGCCAGCTGGTTTCGCTTCGTGCTTTGCGTCTTCGCGCTCGCCCTGTGGAGTATTAGCCCTGGTCGAGACAAGCCAACTCGGTCGAGCTGTTACTCCACAGGGCGAGTCATCTTTTCCCCGATTCCGTAAGCCAAAATTCAACCGAAAATTTCAAATATTTTTGATGGGTCTTTTGTCATCATGAGATCGAAGCTCTTTTTCTTTGACCCTTGGGTATGGAAAATGGCCTGGCGGGACAGCCGTACAAGCCGGAGAAGGCTGCTGTTGGCCATGGCCTCTGTGACCCTGGGGGTTGCCGTATTGGTGGCCATCACCTCTTTTCAGAAGAATCTCGAACAGACCATTGAGCACCAGTCCAAGGCCTTGCTTGGTGCCGACTTGGTCATCAAGGGCCGGCAACCCTTTGCGCAAGAGACGGTGGAGCTGATGCAATCCCTGGAAGGGGAACAGGCCCATCAAATCAGCTTTTCTTCCATGGTTTATTTTCCCAAGAGTCAATCCACACGGTTGGCGCGGATCAGGGCGCTGGAAGGCGATTTTCCATTCTACGGTAAATTGGAGACAGAGCCCGCGGGCGCTGCAGACCTTTTCAAAGGGGGTCCCAGGGCGTTAGTCGATGACAGTCTTTTGCTCCAATTCGACGCCCATGTGGGCGATCCCATTAAGATCGGTGCCCAGACCTATCAAGTCGTTGCAAGGCTAAAGAAAATACCGGGTGAGGCCGTGGCCATTGGCATGATTCATCCTCGGGTCTATATACCTATGAGCACATTGGCTCAAACCAAACTGATCCAGAAGGGGAGCATTGTTCAATATCGTGCCTTTTTCAAGTTTGAGCCCGAGCGAGATGTGGAGCAGTTGATCGAGACCCTTCAACCCCATCTCCGAAACCACAAGCTCCGGGTGGACACGGTAAAAGAACGCAAAGAACGCCTCGGTGGGGTCATGGGTAATCTTTCGCGATTTCTCAACCTGGTCGGTTTTATTGCCCTGTTGCTTGGGGGTGTCGGCGTGGCCAGCGGCATTCATATTTACACCCAGCAGAAAGTTCCCACCGTGGCCATCCTTCGATGTGTGGGTGCCAAGGCGAGCCAAACCCTGACCCTGTATGTCATCCAAGTCATGGCCATGGGAATACCAGGGGTAATATTAGGCGTAGGGGTGGGAATCGGTGTCCAGGGTCTGCTGCCGACGGTCCTCGGCGATTTTTTACCCGTGAAGATCACGGGATTCATTTACTGGCCTGCGATTCTTTTTGGCATGGTGATTGGACTCGGCGTGGCATTGCTCTTTGCACTACTCCCTTTGATTTCCTTAAGGCACACCTCGCCGCTCCTCACCCTTCGAACCTCGTTTCGGGAAACCCCTTCCGAATCATGGGATCCCTTGCGTAGCGTGCTCTTCGGGTTAATCGCTCTGGGGACTGTCGTGTTTGCTCTGTTACAAACCGACAATTGGGTTCATGGGTTGGGTTTTGCTGCGGGACTGGGTCTCGCCTTTGGTCTCCTCGTGGGGGTTGCCAAGCTGATGATCACCCTGGTCAGGAGGTATACTCCCAGTTCCTGGAGTTATGTCTGGCGCCAAGGGTTAGCAAACCTCTACCGTCCGAACAATCAAACCCTGGTACTCATGTTGTCCCTGGGCTTGGGGACATTTCTGATCATGACCCTCCATCTGTCCCAGAGGATGCTGTTGGAGAAGGTGTCACTGGTCAGCGGCGATGATCGCCCCAATATGGTCCTATTTGAGATTCAAGCGGACCAAAGGAAGGGGCTGGTAGAATTATTGAAGACCTTTCAACTCAGCGTCATTCAAGAGACCCCGGTGGTCACCATGCGTCTTCTCTCCGTTGGGGGGAGAAGTGTCGATGATATTCGCAAGGATCCAAACTCGGGCATCCCCAACTGGGCCATACGGAGACAGTACCGATCCACCTACCGAGATCACCTGGTTGATACCGAGACCCTCGTAGCAGGGTCTTGGAATGGAAGTCGCAAGCAGAGATCCGGAGCGGTTTCCGTTTCCGTGGAAAAGGGAATTGCGGAGGATCTCCAGGTGACCCTTGGTGATGAGTTGGTATTTGACATCTATGGTGTGCCACTCACCACCACTGTGGGAAGCATTCGTGAGGTGGACTGGCAGCGCTTCCAGCCGAATTTTTTTATGGTCTTTCCGAGGGGAGTCCTGGAGGGAGCGCCACAGTTCTACGTTCAAGTCACTAGGGTGCCCTCCAATGCCATCTCTGCTCAATTGCAGCGGGCCGTGGTGCAAAAATTTCCTAATGTGTCCACCATCGACCTGACCCTTATTATGGATACAGTGGACTCCGTTCTTGCGAAGGTATCCTTCGCCATACGCTTCGTCGCACTTTTCAGTATACTGACGGGTCTCATGGTCTTAGCCGGGGCGGTGTTAACCAGTCGATACCAGCGGCTCAGGGAGAACGTTCTGTTGAGGACCCTAGGGGCCTCTCGTGCACAAATTAGAAATATTATGCTCGTAGAGTACTTATGGTTGGGAGGGATGGCGGCACTGAGCGGGATCATCCTCGCGTTGGCTGCCAGTTGGGCACTGGCCTACTTTGTTTTTGACGTCGTCTATCGACCCAGTGGAGTACCCATCTTCATTGCGCTATTGATTGTGACGGGTCTTACTATCCTGGTGGGTTTGCTCAATAGCCGTGGAATCTGCGACCGTCCGCCCCTGGAGGTGCTTCGGGCCGAGGTGTAAACGGAAGGCGACTTTAGCTAAAAAGGGATGGGCGGAAGCAAGGGCTATGGCATGGGAAGGATCCGATAGACGTCATCCGAGTCGTAATCGTTTCGGCCTTGCCCATTGGGTCCGAAGGAGCCGACAACCGGAACAGGATTTCCATTGATGTAGTAGTCCGGATCAAAAAAGTAGTCGTTGCCCCAAGGATCTTGTGGGATCGACTGAATATAGGGTCCCTGCCAGTTGGTAAAAACGTTCGTAGCCGAAAGCAGCCCAGCCTCAGGCGCGGTAAGGTCCCAGATCTCTTGATCCGCTATCATTCCAACCGTGTTGGGCCCCGGCCACCTCTCGGTATCGTTGGCGAGCGTCTCGATAGCAAGGTGAATATTTTTTAGCTCTCCCTGAGCGCGGGCAATTTTTGCCTTCTCCTTGTAGGTCATGTATGTAGATATAGATATAGCTAATAAGATCCCAATGATCGCGAGATTGACCATCAGTTCAATCAAGGTGTAACCGCTGGAGTGGCTGGGCTTTTGGTCCATTATAGGCCTACCTTAAAAGGCTTAAGTCATTGAAATTAAACCACAATTCGAGCGATTTTGCAAGGCGAAAGGATATTAGGAAGCCTCTGGACCGTGAAGATAACAACTGAAAACCGTCATTACAGTTTGGCCTTTCTACCCTAGCCCACCCATGTGTACCCTAGCCCTTTATTTTCATCAGTTTACAGAATATCCGCTCGTGGTTGCGGCGAATAGGGATGAACATTTCAATCGTCCATCCGGCTCGCCTCAAGTGTTGGCGGACAAGCCCTGGGTTTTTGGAGGGAAGGACCTTTTAGCTGGGGGGACCTGGTTGGCAGTCAATAGCAACGGCATGTTGGTGGGAATTTTAAACCGTAGGTCTGGGGTGAACCAAGAAGGGGCGGGGGTCAAATCTCGGGGTTTGCTCTGTCTGGAGGTTCTGAGGGCTAATGCTCCAAAAGAGGCGGTTGAGATTTTGCGGCGGGAAAAGGCCACGGCATACCGGCCTTTCAATCTGCTCTTTGCCAATGCCACAGAGGCGGTTGTCGCCTTTAACACCGAGACAGATATCGATTGCGTGACACTGGATAAAGGCCTCCATGTCCTAAGCAACACCTCGATTTATGACCCCCCCGCAGATAAAGCGGATGATGCCCATGGTCTGTTCACGGAGGCCGTAGGGCAGATCAATCAAGGTGATCGGTCTTCTTTTGTAGGTTCATTTAAGGGGATCTTAAGCAACCATAGGGCCCATGGGACAAGAGGCTCGAGAGATGCCATATGCGTCCACAGTGAAGGTTACGGCACTGTCTCTTCAACCATTATCTTTTACCGGGACGATGAGAGGCAGTTTTACTATTACCATGCGCCAGGCCCCCCTTGCCGTTCGGACTACGAGCAGTACCCTGCCGTTAAGGTTGGTTCTGTGACATAGTGCCGGACTCTGACGACGCTACTGCTTAGCCCCGTGAAATAGCCGTGAAAGTAGTCTTTAAAGTCTCGACAGAGGAAGTTATTTCACGAGGTGAACGGTCGTTTGACCTGGAGGCTCTCGACAGGTGGTACGGGGTAAAAGTCCAAGGCCTGGATTGACATAGGATTCTCTTATCAGATAAGCTCAACTGAAGGTATAGCCCCCCGTTTTTGGGCTTGAGTTGGAGATCCCTAGGTGATTTTGCGTCTTTCCCTGATACTCTTCGTCACAAACATTGTTGTTATCCCGTCCACGACAGTTGCTCAGTCTTCGGGCCATCCGAGCTTACCGACCCAGGTCTATACCCCACGTGAGACTAGGCCTGGTCCGCCTGTGCTAAAGAAAGGTGCGATTAAAGAGGAGGACCTCCAAGAGAGGCCTCCCACCACTCCGTCCTGGGTGATTTCGCCGGAACTGGGAAGATTTAGCGTCGTTCCTGGAATTCGGGAAGAGACGGCTCCGGCCGAGGCCATGGGTGAAAGTGAAAGGTCTGAGGAGTTGGGATTGGGCAGTGCGACTGGATCGAGCGGAGCAGCCGAGGAGCGGGCAATGGCAGGAGCGAAGAAAGAGACCCCTCCTAAGCTGCCGCCTCAGTTTTCCCTGATTGCAAAAATTACCCCGAAGACTGCACCTCGACGTGCAGCCTCACTACGAATCACCGAGGAAGGAAGATTGCTTCTCAATTCCGGAGAGTATGAAAAGGCATTGCAGCGTTTTGAAAAGACCATCGCCGTCGACTCCACCAATCCTTACAGCTACTACTACTTGGCTTTGGCCCACCACCACCTCACTCATTACCAGCAGTCAACCAACTTTTTGGACGTGGCGGAATCTCTCCTGAGCGAGGAGCCCTATTGGCTGGCACGGGTATTTGCCCTGAAAGGAAAGAACCTCGAGGCCCTCGGGTCAATGGGGCAGGCCGATGCCAGCTATGCCCAGGCTCTTCAAGTAGATCCTAATAATCAAGCTGCATTTGAAGCCATGACCGAGATAAGATTTCAATAGTGTGAGGTTGCTGGTAGAGACCGACGATCAACGGCTATCTTGAACCCTGCCGCTTCTCCAGAGTGTAATTGAAGGTGAAGCGGATGCTGAGTTGTTCTAGCGCAATCTGCACTGGGATGGGTGTGAATGGGGAAGCAGCCCCGACGGCCCGAATAGCTTCCCGATCCAGCGCTGAAAAACCTGATGAATGTAAAATCCGTACATCCAGTAAGCGACCATCTTTGAGGATGGTAAATTCCACATCGACCTTACCCTCTTTGCCCTCTTCGCTGGCCTGTTCCGGATATTGCCATGCGTGGACGATGTTCTCTTTGACCTTTTCGAGATAGGCGGTGTATTCTGTCTGCCTGGTGTCTCCGCGTGGTTCCAACTTGGCGCTTTGTTGTAGAGGTTCTTGAGGTGGGGTGACTTTTGGCTCGGGAACCTCGGAGGCAACGGGTTCACTGGGGCCTTGCAATGCCTGGCGAACCTTGACTCGATTCTTTACCCGGTTAATGGCCTCGTCAATGAGTCGCGCCCTCGTCTCGGCCGGATTTTCTTCCTGCGGTGGGCTGGGTAATACCGGGGCTGGTGTTTTCACTGTCTTCGTCTGCTTTGATCGTCCCAGGATTTTGTCGATTTTCTGTCCCGTACTAGTAATACCGTTGCGGTGGCCCATCTCATGATAGACTTGCAAGGCCTGAGAGTAGGATTCCAAGGCCTCAATGGTGTTTCCCTGTAGACGGTGGATTTCGGCTACGTTATTTAAGGCAATGGCCAAAGCCAGTTTTTCCTCGTTCTCATCCGCCAAGACGATGGCTTCTTGCAGCTTGCCCAATGCCTCTGAGTAGTTACCCGTTCTGGCTATGGTACGGGCCTCGTTGATCATATCAAATGTCTCTCCCCCCTCGATGGCGAGTCCGGTGGAACCCCCAAAGGAAGCAACGAGAAAGAAGAGAACGAGTAGTACCTGAGAGGAGAACGCCTTGCTCATTTTGTACGCCGTGTGACCAACAACACAATTAAACCTTAGGACTGATCTGAGTCGGGGTCAAGGGATAAAAGGATGTTGTAATACTCTTTTATCCAGCCTGGTCAAAAAGATTCCAGATGCAAGGCGCGCGAAGAATCCGTGAGCGGAGGCGTACATAGACAGTACGTTGGAGCGACTCCGTTTGGAGCGGAATTGAATTCCGCAGCGATCGATCGGCAACTATCCTAAACGCCTGCTGTGGGCAGGCTGGTGGCAGGTGGGCCTTTTTCAACAGGCTGTTAATGTCTTGATCCTTGAGCTTTGGACCATTCTCGTGAGCCGTTGAATTGTAGGACCTGTAAAGCGCCCATCCACAGTTCCACTACAGAATAATTTGATTATATCAGTTGACCTTATGTATCATCAACGTAGATCAGGGATCCTCGGTATAGGTATTTGCGGAGCTAACCCACATGGCTAGTGAGCGGCTCGAACAATTCAGCTCCCGTTGGAGTTTACTTATCTCCATGGTTGGCATTGCTGTAGGGACGGGCAATATCTGGCGATTTCCCCGTATTGCCGCAAAGTACGAAGGTGGGACTTTTTTAATTCCCTGGCTAATTTTTCTTTTTCTTTGGTCCATTCCCATCATCCTAATGGAGTATGCCATGGGGAAAGGGACCCGAAAGGGGACCGTGGGTTCCTTTGCCAAGCTGATGGGGGCTGACCACGCGTGGATGGGTGCTTTTGTGGGCTTCGTCTCCACGGCCATCATGTTTTATTACTCCGTGGTGAGCGGGTGGTGTCTGCGCTACCTGGTAGCGGCGCTCACCGGAGATTTGCAGGGGTTAGATGCCAGTGGCTCCCTGGCACTTTGGAACCAATTCATTAATGGCTATCAACCGATTCTCTTTCATTTCTTCTCCATGGCCATCGGTACCTTCATCCTCTTCAGGGGAGTGGTCCGAGGGATTGAAAAGGCCAACCAGGTATTCATCCCCTCCCTGGTGGTTTTATTGCTGATCTTGTTGGTGCGTGCAGTCACCCTGCCTGGGGCCTGGGGTGGAGTCCAACTCTTTTTCACGGTGCGGTGGGAGCTGTTGCTCGACTACCGAATCTGGTTGGATGCGTTGACTCAGAATGCGTGGAGCACGGGTGCTGGCTGGGGACTCATACTGACCTATGCTGTGTATATGAAAAAGCGGGAAGACACGGTACTCAATTCAGGGGTAACAGCCTTTGCCAATCATTCCATATCGCTGGTTTCGGGGATCATGATTTTTGCCACGGTTTATGCCCTGATCCCTCTGCAGGCCCGTGCGGTGATTTCTGAGCCAGGTCCGCTTAACACGGGTCTAGCCTTTATCTGGATCCCACAACTGTTCTCACGCCTCCCAGGAGGCTATTTCTTCTCGATCGTTTTCTTTTTAGCCCTGTTTTTTGCGTCCATGAGCTCCCTCATCTCCATGATCGAGCTGGCGGTACGCGTCTTTAACGACGCTGGGGTTGACCGCCATCTGGCCATTGTGGGTGTAGGGGTCGTGGGATTTATTATGGGCATTCCGTCTGCCTTGAGTTCAAGCTTCTTCTTAAATCAGGACTGGGTCTGGGGCGTTGGTTTAATCGTGAGCGGCGCGTTCTTTACTCTTGCGGTTCTCCGCTTCGGAGTCTCCCGATTTCGCGAGATCTATATTAATGCGGAGGGAACCGATATCCGGGTGGGAAGGTGGTACGATCTTATGGTCAAGGTTTGCATCCCGGTGGAAGTGGTTACACTGATCGGTTGGTGGTTTTGGGTTGTCATTCGTGCTGACCCCGAGGGTTGGTGGAACCCGCTCAAAGTGGAGTCAGTGGGTACCTGCCTGTTTCAGTGGGGACTTGTGCTGCTTATCTTTGTATGGCTGAACCGCTGGATGGCCCATCGAACGCTGGAGGAGCCATGAGTCCAGGGAGCCTTGTGGTGATGCTACTTGTGCTGACCATCGTGTGGGGAGGTCTCATCCTCATGCTCGTCATTGCGCTACGCAGGGAAAGAGAAAAATCCCGTGATGAAATTGAATCAAGCTAGTAGGCAGATGGCAGTGAGCAGCTCGCAGAAAACAGCGAAGCCAGTGTTAAGTGTTAAGCAAAATAGGCTATCAGCCGTCAGCTTTCAGCCTCGGCAAGGGATTAGCAAAAACAAAGCACAAGGAGAACTAATTTCTGGCCAGAATGGCCAGATAATGATCTGCATAAATCTGCAGTTAATTTTCCTCTTTCGTGTTGCTATCTTCGCTCTTCAATCCTCCATCCTCGGTTCTATTCTTTACTGCTCGCTGCCTACTGCTTCCTGTCTTTCTCTTTCTTTTGGCTGATAGCTGACCGCTGATAACTGATAGCTGGTTTCTCTGCTAGGATTCCCCCCTCCCGAGTGCCCGGGAACGCTCGGTGGCCTTTAAGATAGCTTCCATTACGGTTCCCCGCATACCGCCTTTCTCCAAGGCATAGAGGCCAGCTATGGTGGTCCCCCCAGGAGAGGTGATCTCATCTCGCCGTTGTGCGATGTGCTTGCCGCTTTCCAATGCCAGTTTGGCCGAACCGTAAACGGTTTGGAGGGCCAACTTCAGAGCCACCTCCCGACTGAGGCCCACTTGGACTCCGCCATCGGCCAGGGATTCGATGAAGAGGAAAACATAGGCCGGGCCACTTCCGCTCAGGGCGGTCACGGCATCGAGGTGTTTTTCTTCCAAGGGTAACGCAATCCCCACACTTTCTAGAATGCTCTTCACACGCTCCAGGTCGGCTGAGGTGATGTGGCTTCCCAGGGCGTAACCGGAAGCGGCTGCTCCAACCACGCAGGGGACATTGGTCATGACACGGATCACCCGTGCACCCTTCTCCAGGCAGGCCTCCATCTTGGCGATGGGAACCCCTGCGGCAACAGAAATCAGGAGTTTAGTCTTGCCAAGCTGCTTCGCAATGCCCCCGAGGACAGAAGGGACCTGAGGCGGTTTGACCGAGAGAATGACGATATCGGCAAATTCACAAACCGCGCCATTGTCCGAGGTGACCTTGATGCCGGTTCCCTGAGAGAGGGCCTTGCGCGTTGACTCTCGTGGAGCACTGGCCATGACCTGATTTTTGCCCACCAGTCCATTGCTAAGGATACCGCGTATGACGGCGGAACCTATCTTGCCCGCTCCAATGATGCCGATCTTCTCCTTGAGCATGAATCCCTTCCTCTCTGGGTTACCCTCGGCAGTCAATCCCAATCCCAAAATGATACCACAGGACCCGCTTGGTCGATCAATAGCGAGAAAATTCTCTTCGAATTCAGGTTAACTATGATCGGCGAGGATTCCACGAATGGGTGAGAAAGGCAAGTGCAAGAACCTACACGTCCTGCAGCGCTCAAGAACTTGCTTCCTAAGGATTTTTTCAACTATATTGTGCCTTGAGCATCCGTTGGATGAGTGGAGGTCATAAGAGTGTCGTTGAGTTTGTTCTTTGGGATGGGCCCAAGGGATTTGTAAAGGTCTGGAGAAAGGTGGTGTTAGAGCCACGGGAGTTTTATCGCCACATGCTGTCTACAGGGGGCTTGCAAAATCCCCTGGTTTTCCTGGCCATCTCAGGGGCCTGTTACTTTATCCTCAAAGTGGTGGTCTCTGGCCTACCGAATGCAGTCAATGCCTTTTTCTTGGTTTGTCTGGCATTCATCTTCGGCCGGGTATTTTGCTGCTCGCCTGCCAGTACCTTTGCGAAGGAGAGGGGGATTACGAAGGGACCTTGCGCCTATGTGCCTATGCAGGGGTGCCCCTGACCCTCGCCTGGATACCCGCCTTGGGTATTTTCAGTTACTTTTACAGTTTCTATCTGATATTCCTTGGCACGCAAAAGGTTCATCTGTTGGATCCCACCAAGGCGGCCATCGCTACCCTCTCGGCGATCCTGGTGACGACGGCAATCATCTTTTTTATCCTGGGAGAGGGACGGGTTCGCCATCCCATTTTCTAAGGCAGCTAAGCGCAGAGCGCAAAGCGGACTCAGTACTGAGTTACGAGTACTGAGTACTGAGTGAATTTAGCTATCAGCTATAAGCCAAAGATACGAGAAAGACAGTATGCAGTTAGCAGAAGGCAGCAAGAAAACAGCAGGCAGTCAGCAGCAAGATCAGTGTTAAATATTTAGTGTTAAGAGAAGAAGCTAAGATGCGTGTTACGCGCTTGGAGCTGAGAGTAGTCCTCCAGACGCTATGCGCTTTGCGCTCTGCCCTTTGCTGTTAACAATCGGGGTTAGGTGCTTTCGTCCTCTACATCATTAGTGGCGAGTTTCCGGTAGGTTCCAGCTTCCTCGGACTTTTTGAGGAGTTTGGATTCCTTCTCTGTTTCCTCTTGGCACCTCACACACAGGCGTGTAAAGGGAAGAACTTTGAGCCGTCCCATGCCAATTTCCTCTTCGCAGTTATCACACCCGCACTCGCAGATACCGTAGCTTTTGTCTTCGATCCGTTGCAATGCATCGTCGATGGCCAGCAACTTATCCCTTTCACGATCGCTCAGGATGATATTGATCTCGCGATCTCTCTCATCGCTGGCCAGATCGTAGGTGTCGCGGCCCTCGTCCGTCAACCCCTCGCTCTCTTCCTTGAGGCGATCCTGGATTTCGCGGAGGAGTAGTTTTTTCCTATCCGCTAAGGATTCCTTGGTTTTCTTGAGAAAATCTTTTCTCATGTTTTTCCGCTCCCCATTGCAGAATTAATCGATTAGTATCTCAAATTTCATAGCCGAATGTCAAGAGCAAATTACGATCCGAACTCAATTATGTCCACTCCCTCAGGGACCTCGAGCCGGAAAAGGGAATCCGCAAAACCCACCCCTCTTTGCATGCCAGAGAAATGAATGGTGGTGACGTTCCCCACCGCATCCTCGATCCGGGCCCAGAGGATGTCAAAGTCGCCTTTTCTAACACCGAGACGGAGCTCACCAACCCCTCCCAAGTCCTCTTTTGGCGTCAGCTGGATGACGAAATGCTCTGTCGCAGATTCGATTAAGATTCCGTTAAAGTCCCGTTTAAGGTCACCTATCCCAAGCATGAAGGACAGTGGGGTGTCCGAGAGAAATGCCTTGCTGAGACGGCTCTTGATGACCTGTTTTTCTTCCGGCTGGTAATAGTAGAGATACTCCCCGTCTGCCAGAATCAACTGCCCCTTTGGATCCTGGTACTGCCACAGCATCTTTCCGGGTCTCCTAAAATAGACCTTTCCCGATGCCTCGATCATGCGGTTCAGTGTCTTCAATTCCGTCTCTTGTCGGAAGTCCGCCATAAAATCGATGGTAGATTCGTACCTTTTCTGGAGGCCATCGAGGACCAACTCGGCGTCATCGGTTCCTTTTGCAGAGACCACAAGGCCAAAAGTCAAAGCGGCGAAGGTGAACAAGCCCCCCAGGCGGAGGAATCTTTTGCATAACCTCTTACTCATCGATCTTTCTCGCAAAGACCTCGCGGGGTTTAGCGCCGTCTGCGGGTCCGATGACCCCATCCTTTTCCATTTGTTCCACCATTCGGGCTGCCCGATTATATCCGACCCTGAGCCTGCGTTGGATCATAGAAATGGACGCTTGCTGGGTCTCCGCAACCATGCCTACTGCCTGATCGTACATCTCGTCGTAGTCGTCCTCCCCGTTCATTCCCTCCACCTCTTTCTTTGCCGCTAGCACCTCGGGTCGGTATTGGGGCTTTGCCTGCTGCTTGATAAACTCCACAACCTTGCGAATCTCTCGATCAGAGACATAGGCCCCGTGGAGACGGGTCGAACGTGCAGTGCCGGGGGGGAGAAAGAGCAAATCTCCATCTCCCAGGAGACGTTCCGCGCCGATGGAATCAATAATGGTCCGGGAATCGACACGGGAGGTTACCTGAAAGGATAAGCGGGCCGGAAAATTCGCTTTTATCAAACCTGTCAAGACATCCACCGAGGGTCGCTGGGTTGCTAGAATCATGTGAATTCCTGCGGCCCTGGCCTTTTGAGCGAGACGCGTGATGTACTCCTCGACGTCCCTGCCTCCGGTCATCATGAGATCGGCCAGCTCGTCCACCACGATAACGATTCGGGGAAGCCTTTCGTGTTCGCGGGGGGCATTCTCTGCTAAGCTTCCGCCCATCTCTGGCTCCTCCATCATGGTCTCTTCCACTTCCTCAAGCTCGATCACCTTTCCCTTGGCGGTCTCCCTGGCTAAGAGTCGGTTGTAATGATCTAGATCCCTCGCCCCCTTATCGCGCATGAGGCGGTAGCGGCGATCCATCTCTTCCATGGCCCAGAATAGGGCAACCATGGCCTTTTTGGGTTCAACCACCACGGGGACCAAGAGGTGCGGCAGACTCTCGTAAATCGAGAGTTCCAGCATCTTGGGATCTATCATAATAAATTGAACATCCTGAGGGGTTGCCCTGAACAGGATGCTCAGGATCATCGCGTTGATGGCGACAGATTTTCCTGTTCCAGTGGCACCGGCCACAAGCAGGTGCGGCATTCGGGCCAGGTCAGTGACAAAGGGGGAGCCGGAAGTGTCCTTTCCTATGGCCAGGGTCAACTTCGACTCGGCGTTCTGATAGCTGTTGCTCTCAAGGAGTTGTTTGAGGAAGACCTTCTCACGCTTTGGGTTGGGTATCTCAATGCCAACCACCGACTCGCCGGGGATGGGGGCCAGTATCCGCACGCTTACGGCCCGCAGCACCATGGAGAGATCGTCGGCAAGGGTAACGATGCGCCTCACTTTGACCCCTGGGGCCGGCTTGAACTCGAACATGGTGATGACCGGCCCGGGTCGCACTGCCACGACCTCTCCCTCGACGTCGAAATCATTGAGTTTCTTTTGCAGAATCAGTGAATTGGCCTGAAGGGACTCCTTATCAATCTTAATCGGTTCCCCGTTCGGGGTGTCTAAAAACCCGAGGGAGGGAAGGTTATAGCCATGGTGGATCTCCGGGAGCTCAAATTGCTCCGGCCTCGGTGGTGTTTTCCTCCTTGTCTTATTGGCCAGATCTTCAGCTTTGGTCTCCTCTTTTAGGACGATGGGTGGGGCTTTAAAATCTCGACGATCCTTTTTCTTATTCTCCCCCTTTAACTTTTCTTTTCGCTCCTTGAGACGGAGGTATAGTCCTTTGATCCCACTCCGGGCCTGGAGGAAGAGCTCTTTGGTATTTTGCAGAATCGCTTCGAGGGTACTGACCAGTGAAATCTGGGACACCAGCATCATGGCAAGGACTAAAAGAGAGAGGGCGATGAGGATCGTTCCTCCATAACCCAAC
>Ga0114947_10000483_pt1 | contig 13562 bp, 10 predicted proteins | sample CR02metaG_FD_99656 | JGI IMG/M metagenome (GOLD analysis project Ga0114947, IMG submission 99656) | Deep subsurface microbial communities from Mariana Trench to uncover new lineages of life (NeLLi) - CR02 metaG | ecosystem: Environmental > Aquatic > Marine > Ocean trench > Sediment ...
ACGACAGCGCCTTTTTCGGCCAGATCTCCGAGATTCGACCGCTGGAATCGGGGTGCGTGGAGATCGAGCTCATCGAGGCGGGGAAGACCGGCAAGGTACTGCTTCGGACCTCGGATCCCGTGAGAGGATTGCGGCTCGTGGAACTGGCCCTCGGCCACGCGTCCGATCTCGGGGTGGCGACGGCCGACGCACGGTTCGAGGGACAGGTAGTGCTCAGCCTCAGGGAGGAGGGATGATCTCAGGAGAACGCTTCACCACCGGATTGGATATCACGTCGACCCAGACGTGCGCCGTCGTGTTGGGAAGCGACGCCCGCAACGGAGAGGTGCCCGCGCTCCGCGTGCTCGGCGTCGGTCTGGCCGCGACGGAGGGCATGCGGGACGACATCGTCACGAATCTGGACGCGACCCGCGAGGCCATTCACACGTGCCTGCGAGAGGCCGAGATGATGGCCGGTCGAGAGGTCAGCAGGGTGTTCGTCGGGCTCTCCGGCCGCCACGTCGATCTCACCTACTCCACCGGGATCGTGAAGATCGCCGGCCATGAAGTCGTGGCATCGGATGTCCGACGCGTCCACGAGGTGGGCCGAGCCGTGCCGATGCCGGCGGAGCGTGTTCTGCTGCACGCCATCCCGCAGGGCTACGCGGTCGATCACAGGGTTGGAATCCAGGATCCGCTCGGGATGTCCGGCACCCGGCTGGAGACGGAGATCTGCATCGTCACGGCCGCCACGTCTGCATGTCGGGACCTCCGCAAGGCCGTCGACAAGGCCGGTTATTGCATCGAGGAGATCGTCCTCCGTCCGATCGCGACCGCGTCGGCCGTGCTGAGCGAGAAGGAGCGCGAGGGAGGAGTCGCTCTCGTCGAGGTGGGCGGCGCCGCCACGGAGATCGCGGTGTTCGAGCGGGACAAGATCCTCCGGCTCTTCACGGTGCCGCTCGGCGCTTGCAGCGTTTCCAACGACATCGTCAAAGGGCTGGGTGTGCCGCCCGAAGAGGCGGAGCTCATCAAGGAGCGGTACGGGGTGGCCTTGACGAGGCTCGCTGCGCCGGATGAGAAGATCGAGGTCTCCGGCCCCATGCCGCGCGCGAAGCGACGCGTCTCGGCCGAGCTGCTCGCTCACATCATCGAGCAGCGGATGGATGAGGTCTTCGGCCTCGTCTACGACGACCTGGATGAAGCCGGACTCCTCGAGCGGCTCGCCACCGGCATCGTGCTCACGGGCAGCGGCGTGGCCCTTCCCGGAACGCTCGAGCTGGCGCAGGGCGTGTTCAACCTCCCGGTCCGCCTCGGAGAACCGGGGATCGGAATGAGCGGGCTGGCCGACGCGGTGCGCCGCCCGAAGTTCGCCACGCCGGTGGGCCTCGCCGCCTACGGCGGTCTGCGGGCGCGCAGGAACGGGTGGGCACCGATCGAGTGTGCTCTCAAGCGGGCTAGCGCCTGGCTCAAGGACTTCTTTTGAGGATTTCATGGAGGCATACGAGGTGAGAAGCGGCGGAAGCGAGGACCATCCAACGCGGAGGCGCACATGATATTCGAATTCGATGACAGCATCTCACGGAACGCGCGGATGAAGGTAGTCGGCGTCGGCGGCGCCGGCGGAAACGCCGTCAACCGCATGATCGAGGAGAACCTCGAGAGCGTGGAGTTCGTGTCGATCAACACGGACGCGCAGGCACTGCGCCGGTCCAAGTCGCATCTCAAGATCCAGATCGGCAAGGATCTGACACAAGGGCTTGGGGCCGGGGCCCGGCCCGAGATCGGCCGGCAGGCGATCGCCGAGAATCTGGAGGAGGTGCGGCAGGCTCTGGAACAGGCGGATCTGGTGTTCATCACCGCGGGAATGGGTGGTGGTACCGGAACGGGCGCGGCCCCGGTGGTTGGCCAGATCGCCCGGGAGCAGGGTGCCCTGTGCATCGCGATCGTGTCCAAGCCGTTCCGTTTCGAGGGAAGGAGGCGCATGAGGCACGCCGAGATCGGTCTGCGCGAGCTGAGGGCGTGCGTGGACACCATGATCGTCGTGCCGAACGAGCGTCTGCTCTCGGTGGTGGGTGAGGGCACCAGCTTCCGCGACGCGCTGAAGAAGGCGGACGAAGTCCTGCTGCACGCGACGCAGGGGATCTCGGACCTGATCAGCGTGACGGGAGAGATCAACGTGGACTTCGCGGACGTCCGAACCGTGATGTCCAACCGGGGAGCGGCGCTGATGGGTACCGGCGAAGCCAGCGGTGAGGAGCGCGCGATCGAGGCGGCGCAGCAGGCGATTTGCTCGCCCCTGCTCGAGGATGTATCCATCAACGGCGCCACGGGCGTGCTGGTGAACATCACCGGTGGTTCGGACCTGGCGATCGACGAGGTGACCACGATCAACTCGATCGTCCAGGAAGCGGCCGGCGAGGAGGTCGAGCTCATCTTCGGGGCCGTGCTTGATCCGGCTCTGGAGGGCTGCGTCCGGGTCACGGTCATCGCGACGGGCTACGGGGAGGTGGAGGAAGACATGTTTCTCGAGCCTACCGACGATGTGGTCCCGTTGCACTCCGCCATGCCACGACTCGTCCCGGAGCCGGCGTACGCGGAGTTCGCGCCGGAAACCACGCCCGATCTCGGTGTACAGGGCACGTCCGATTTCGGATCGGATCTCGGGGGCGAGGCGCTCACCCTGGCGAACCGGGGTCTCGATGACCTCGAGATCCCGACGTTCATCCGCCGACAGATGGACTGAAGCACTCCGCGTGGGATAGGATCGAGTCTTTGATACGAAGAACCGTTGCTGCCTCGGCCGCCGTGCTCGTCACCGTCGGCCTGTGGCTGTGGTGGGCCGGGAGGGAGGCCGAACCCGACCCGACGCAGCTCCGTACGGTCTTCGTCCCGTCCGGTCCTCCGACTGTCACGCTCACGGACACGCTGAGGGTCGGGCAGACGCTCGGTCAGCTGTTCGACGCGTACGGCCTCAGCGGACCGGACGCCGTGGAGGTGGTCAACCTTCTCCGCCGCTACAAGAACCCCCGCTCCCTGCGTCCGGGCACGATCGTACAGTTCGAAGCCAACCTGGTGGAAGGACCCACGCGCGACGGCCATCCGCTGATGGATGGGTTGCCCATCCGCATTCTTCTTCAGCCCGATCCTGATGCGCGGCTCGTGCTGGACTCGTCCCGGGGCGAGTGGCTGGCGAGCCTGGACTCGGTGCCGGTCGTGCGAGACACGGTTCGGCTCACGGCCCTGATCGAGAGGAACCTGTATGACGCAGGGGTGGCGGGGGACACCACGGGGATGGCCTCGGCGGAGGTGAACCAGGTCGTGTGGGCGCTCTCGGAGGTGTTCGCGTGGCGAATCGACTTCTATCGGGATATCCGCTCGGGTGACGCGTATCGGACGCTGGTCGAGCGACTGGTGAGACCCGACGGCTCGGTGCGCTCCGTTCGCGTGCTGGCCGCCGAGTTCCGGAATCGTGACAGGGTGCTCACGGCGATCCGCTTCCAGCCTCCAGAGGGTCGGGCCGGCTACTTCGATCAGGACGGAGGCTCGGTGCGGAGGGCCTTCCTCCTCGCGCCGCTCGACTTTCGCCGTGTCACGAGCGGGTTCAGCGGACGTCGCTTTCATCCGGTCCTGAAGCGCTACCGGGCCCATCTCGGCACGGACTACGGGGCGCCCCCCGGCACCTCCGTGCGGGCCACCGGCGACGGCGTCGTCCGGCGGGCAGGCTGGTGGGGCAGCTACGGGCGGATGGTCGAGATCCGCCACGCCAACCGAATCTCGACGCGCTACGCACACCTCAGCCGGGTGTCGGTCAGGCCGGGTCAGCGCGTCGCCCAGGGCGACGTGATCGGCCGCGTCGGGTCGACGGGCCTCGCAACGGCCTCGCACCTGCACTACGAGTTCCTGCAGCACGGCCGGCATCGAAACCCTGCGCGCCTGAACCTTCCACCTGCCGAGCCGGTGCCGGAGGAGCTGAAGCCGGCTTTCATCGAGGAACGTGACCGGCTTCTCGCCCTGCTCAGCGAGATCGAGCTGCCGGCCCTCGCCCGGATGGCGGAAGGATCGATCTGAGGAGCGAGCGGCCGAAGCGCTCCTTCTGGCAGAAGGTGGTGGACCTCGCCCTGACGGATGCGCGCACCCTCCAGAACGGCATCGACGAGGCCTCGATCGAGCGTCTGGAGCGCACGCTGCTGGAGAGCGACTTCGGGGTGCCGGCCACCATGGAGCTCGTCGCCGAGTTGGAGCGGGCGGCGGAGCGAGGGAAGGTCCGCACTGAAGGAGATCTGCGCACCCTGCTGTCCGGCCGAGTGCGCGAGATGCTGGTCGAGGGCGGCCCGGAGCCGGCGGAGCTGGAACGCCCGGCGGGGGGGCCCGGCGTCACGCTCGTGCTCGGGGTGAACGGGACGGGGAAGACCACGACCGCGGGCAAGCTTGCCTGGCGCTTCATACAGCGGGGCGAGACGGTGCTGCTTGCCGCCACGGACACGTTCCGCGCCGGCGCACAGAAGCAGCTCCGTATCTGGGCGGAGCGCGTGGGCGCGGGCTATGTGGGAGGCCGCGAGGGCGGCGATCCGGCCGCGGTCGCGTACGATGCCCTGGAGGCCGCTCTGAGCCGGGGCTACGACAGGCTCCTGGTCGACACGGCCGGGCGGCTCCACACGCAGCGTAACCTGATGGAGGAGCTCGGGAAGATCGACCGCGTGCTCGGCAGGCTCCAGCCGGGAGCGCCGCACGAACGTATTCTCGTCGTCGACGCGACGTCCGGCCAGAACGTGCTGAGCCAGGCGGCCGCCTTCGGCGCGGCCGTGGCCCTGACCGGCTTGATCGTCGCGAAGTTCGACAGCTCGGCGCGGGCCGGAACGATCGTCTCGGTAGCGAGGGAGCTCTCCCTACCGGTCCGGTATCTGGGGACCGGCGAGCGTCCGGAGGATCTGGAGTTGTTCGGAGCCGATCACTATCTGGCGAAGATCTTCGGCTGAAGGGGCCTTCGATCTACCGTCCGGTCCAGTTCCTGAAGACCGTCGGGCCGCGGCGGGCCGAGCGCTTCGCGCGTCTGGGCGTTCTAACGGCCCTCGACCTTCTGTACCACGTTCCGCGCAGGTATGAGGATGCCACGACCGTGGCCCGCATCTCGTCCCTCGAGCCGGGCGACGAGGCCACGATCATCGGCCGGGTGGTCTCGACGGGCGTGATCCGTGCCCGCAGGGGATTGCGTGTGTTCCACGCGGTGCTGCGAGACGCCACGGGACAGATCGAGTGTGCCTGGCCCGGCCGACCGTGGCTGGAGCGCACCGTGCGCAAGGGTCAGCTCCTTCTCGTGACGGGGCCGGTGCGCTTCTACCACGGACGACAGATGCAGCCCCGTGAGCACACCCTTCTCGAGGAGGGGGATGAGGCGGGGGAGCCTGCCGATAGCGAGCCCGCGGCCGGGCGCGTCTTCCCGATCTATCCCGCCACAGAGGGGCTCTCCCACCGGCAGATTCGGGCGATCATCCGCGTGAATCTCCCTACGCTGCTGCGGGAGGTCGAGTCCAGGGAGCCCTTCGATCCGGGCTGGCGGTCGGAGCTCGGCATTCCGCCGCTGCGGAAGGCGCTGGAGACCCTGCACGATCCCGCTGCGCTGGAGGACGTAGAGCCGGCCCGGCGGCGCCTGGCCTACGAGGAGCTCTTCTATCTGCAGCTCCTCCACGCCCGGGCGCGACATCGGCAGAAAACCGACGCCGTCGGGATCTCCCACTCGGGCGAGCGGAGGCTCTCGGAGCCTTTCCTGCGTGGGCTCCCGTTCCGGCTCACGGGTGCTCAGGAGCGCGCCTGGAGGGAGATCGAGGCGGACATGGAGCGTGACGTTCGCATGTACCGACTGCTCCAGGGGGATGTCGCGAGCGGGAAGACGGTCATCGCGGCCGCCGCGATGCTGAAGGCGATCGAGAACGACCGTCAGGCCGTGCTCATGGCGCCCACCGAACTGCTGGCCGAGCAGCACTTCCGGACGCTGACCGGCTTGATGGAGGCGGTCGGTGTGGAGCCGGAGATCCTCACGGGCTCGCTCTCGGTTCGCGAGCGGCAGCGAGCGCTCGAGCGGCTCGCGAGCGGCGAGGCCCGGGCGATCGTGGGCACGCACGCGCTTATCCAGGCCGACGTCCGATTCGCGGCGCCGGGCGTCGTGGTGATCGACGAGCAGCACCGGTTCGGAGTGGAGCAGCGACGACTGCTTCGGGAGGCCGGCGAGCGGACCGATACGTTGGTGATGTCGGCCACGCCGATCCCCCGATCGCTCGCGCTCACGCTCTACGGCGATCTCGATCTCTCGGTGTTGGATGAGATGCCCCCGGGCCGGACGCCTGTCACCACCGGCGTTCGCGGTCCCGAGAGCCGGGAGGCGGCCTTTCAGTTCCTGGAGAGTCAGCTCCGGGAGGGGCGTCAGGGCTACATCGTGTATCCGCTGATCGACGAGTCGGAGGTCCTCGATCTGCGCGCGGCTACGGAGATGCACGAGCGACTCTCCGAGCGCTTCGCCGGCTTCGAGGTCGGTCTCCTGCACGGTCGTCTCTCCGGGGCGGAGAGGGAGGACGTGATGCGCAGGTACCTGGCGGGAGAGATCCAGCTGCTCGTCAGCACGACCGTGATCGAGGTGGGGATCGACGTGCCGAACGCGACGGTCATGTACATCGAGGATGCGGAGCGGTTCGGGCTGGCGCAGCTTCATCAGCTGCGCGGCCGGGTTGGCAGAGGGACGTACCAGGGCTACTGCGCCGCCTTCTACTCGGGGAAGGAGCCGCCGGAGCGCCTGGAGGCTTTCGCGCGCACCACGGACGGCTTCGAGCTCGCACGCGCCGACTTGCGGCTGCGGGGTCAGGGGAACCTGTTCGGCGAACGTCAGCATGGCGTCCCGGAGTTTCGCTTCGCAGAGCTGGAGCGCGATTCCGATCTGCTCGAGCATGCCTGGCGGAAAGCCCGGAAGTTGGTCGCCTCGGATCCGAAGCTCGAGCGCCCGGAACACCGCCAGTTCGCCCGTGACCTGGTGGAGCGCTACGGTAGAAGCGAAGCGCTCTACGAGGTCGGTTGACCCGCGGCGTTGACTCGCGGCGTTGACCGCCGCCCGGGGTTGACCGCCGCCCGGCCCCCGCGCAAGGTGGAGCGACCCGAACCACAGGAGCCCATGCCAGATTTCGTCACGGTTTCCGAGCTCGGCGATCACGTCGGCGACACCGTTCGGTTGCGGGGATGGGTGCGAAACCACCGGTCGAGCGGGAAGATCCTCTTCGTGATCCTGAGGGACGGGACCGGAGAGGCACAGGTCGTCTTCGCACGAGATGACCTGGATGATCGGAGCTGGGAGGTCGCCGAGGCCCTGACGTACGAGGCCAGCGCGGTCGTGGAAGGTGTCGTCCAGGAGGACCGGCGAGCGCCGGGCGGCTACGAGCTCTCCGGTCGTCGGGCCGAGCTCGTCGGGGCTTCTCCCGAATACCCGATCCAGCCGAAGGAGCACGGAGTCGATTTCCTGCTCCAGAACCGGCACCTGTGGCTGAGGAGTCACCGCCAGGTGGCGATCATGCGGGTGCGGGACGAGATCATCATGGCGATCCGGGATTTCTTCTACGAGCGGGGCTTCACGCTGGTCGACACGCCGATCCTCACCGGTGCGATTGGCGAGTCGGCCGGCACCCTCTTCGAGACCGAGTACTTCGATCTCGGGCCGGCCTATCTGGCCCAGACGGGTCAACTCTATCTGGAGGCGGCGGCGGCCGCGCTCGGGAAGGTGTACTGCTTCGGACCGACCTTCAGGGCGGAGAAGTCGAAGACGCGCCGGCACCTCGCGGAGTTCTGGATGGTGGAGCCCGAGGTGGCCTGGATGGACAGCGAGGGCAACATGGAGCTTCAGGAGGAGTTCGTCTCGTACATCGTCGGCCGCGTCCTGGAGCGCCGGCGTGACGAGCTCGAGCGACTGGAACGGGACATCGGCAAGCTGGAGGCGGTCCGGCCGCCGTTCGACAGAATGAGCTACACGGATGCGATCGCCTATCTGAACGAGCAGGGAAGCGACATCGAGTGGGGCGCCGATTTGGGGGCCGATGACGAAACGCTCGTGGCGGGAGGGCGGTCGAAGCCCTTGTTCATCTACGACTATCCCAAGGAGGCGAAAGCCTTCTACATGAAGGAGAACCCCGAGGACCCCCGCACGGTGAAGTGCAACGATCTGATCGCGCCCGAGGGCTACGGTGAGATCATCGGGGGAAGCCAGCGCGAGGACGACCTCGACCGCCTGCTCGGCCGGATCCGAGAGGAGAAGCTGCCGGAGGACGCGTACTACTGGTACCTGGATCTTCGTCGCTATGGCACGTACCCGCACAGCGGATTCGGCCTCGGGCTCGAGCGCACGGTGGCGTGGATCTGCGATCTGGGTCACCTGCGCGAAGCGATCGCCTTCCCCCGCCTCATGACCCGTCTCGCTCCCTAGCCGATCCGCCGCTGGTCCCACTCGAGCGGCTTTCGCTCCGCTCGGTGCTCCAGCCACGCCCGAAGACCCTCTCTCGCTCATCCGTCTAACTGAGCAGGTGTACACTTAGAGGGGGCGGAGGAGGTTAACCGGAAGCGTTCCCTCCCCTCGTCATTCGCCATGGGCCACGGCCGGCCGCCTGGCGCTTCCCGGCCCGCCGCGTGGCAGCTGGAACTCTGCTTGCACAACCCTCTGAACGCGGCGTCTCGCGACGGCGTGGGTCGCGAGCGCGCGAGAAAGGCATGAGCACGGGTTGCCGCGAAGTCGCAGCCTCGTGCGGCCGGAGCCGGGAGGCCCCGCCGCCGTAAGGCTGAAGTGCGCCAAGCTCTTCGTGCAGCAACACGCACGGATCGCGGCGAAAAGCGAAGATGTGGGGCGATCGGGCGAATGAGCAGAAAGCACAAGACGGCCACAACCGAAACGGCCGATGCCGGCGTTGGGGAGGTCCTCGGCCTGTACCAGGAAATAGCCGGCGCGGTGTCCGGTGCGGGTCTCGCCGAGGCGATGGTGCGGGTCCTCGACCGCGTGTGTTCGTTTGCCGGCTGGCCCGTGGGGTACGGCCTTGTCGACCCGTTAGGCGACAACCGGGTCGAGGTCTGGCACCTCGCGGACGACGACCCGGCGAGGGCGATCCTGCAGCCAGGCGCCGGGCTCGTGGAGCGCGTGCTGGCCGGCGGATCGATGGTATCCGTCGAAGACCTCGCGGCGGACGCGGAGTTGCCCGAAGCCGAAGCGGCGATGGAGGCTGGACTGCGGGCGGCGTACGCCATCCCGATCTTCGCGGGTGAAGAGATCGCTGCGGTGCTTGCCTTCTTTGCCGCAGAGCCCGGACCCATGCCTCCCGGGCTCGCAGAGGCCGTTGAGTTCACGGCGAAGCAGCTAGAGGTGATCGCCGAGAGCGAGAAGGCTCGGCGAGCCGTGCAGGCCGCGGCCCGGCAAGCTCGGGCGCAGGCGGTGGAGCTGAACCGGATGGCGGCTCAGCTGAGGGTGAGCGGCGCGCCGGCCGGCGACGGCATGTACGACGCTCTGACGGGCTTCCCGCGACGCCGATTGCTTCTCGACCGGTTGCAGCAGGCGTTCCGGCGGTGCCAACGCAATCTGGAGCTGCAGTTCGCGGTGGCCTGCGTGGGCCTGGAAGGCATGAAGGATCTGCGGGATGAGCTGGGTCTCCGGGCCTCCGAGGAGCTTCTGCTCGCTCTCTGTCGTCGGATGGTTGCGGCCGTGCGCCCTGCCGACACGATCGCCCGGACCGGGGAGCACGAGTTCACGATCATCCTGGAGGACACGGAGGGGCTGGATGACGCCAGGAAGGCCGCGGAGCGGCTTCAGAGCGCCATCTGCGGCCCGTATCGGGCGGAAACCGATGAGGTGTCCGTATCGGCACATATCGGCCTGGCGCTGAGTGCCGCTTCGTACGAGCACGGCGAGTCGATTCTTCAGGACGCGCTTGCCGCGCTCAGAGCCTCCCGTGCGTTCGGAGACGAGCGTCCCCGCGTCTTCGACCTGGCCGGCCAAACGCGCCTTCGCTCCGGACGGGTGGACGATCGGGAGATCGAACGGGCCGTCGAGGATGGTGAGCTGCTCCTCGAATACCGTCCGGTCGTCTCGCTGGCCTCCGGACGGGTAGCAGGCTTCGAGTCTCACGTCCGATGGAAGCATCCCGAGCGCGGGGTGTTGGCGCCGGAGGAGTTCCTTCCCGAGTCGGGTTCCGGTCGGGCGGCTTCCGTACTCCTGTCCTGGACGCTGGAGCAGGTGTGTCGTCAGGCGCTGGAGTGGCAGAGTCTGGCCTCGGGTAAGCTCCCCTACGCTGCGCCGCTGCTGACCTCGGAGCAGTTCTTCGGTCCGGAGCTCGTCTCGGCAACATGGGATGCCCTGACCGCCACAGGATTGGAGGGCCGAGGGCTCCGCTTCGTGGTCGAAGAGAGCGTGCTCATGCGGTCACCCGCGCAAGCCGCTCAGGTACTGGCCGGCCTTGGGGCGCTGGAGGTGGGAGTGGTGATCGACGCGTTCGGGACGAGCTCGTCTCTTCCGCACCTGCACCAGCTGATGCCCGCCGCCCTCAGAATCGAGCGGGCCTTCCTGACCGGTGCCTCGGTCGCGCCACGAAAGTGGCTGGTGGCCCGGATGGTCGTCGAGCTGGCGAGGATCCTCGACGCCGAGGTCCACGCTGCCGGGGTGGATTCGCGCGAGCGATTGGCGTCCCTCTTTCACCTCGGGTGTGGGTTTGCTCAGGGCCCGTATTTCGGCGGCGGGGTGTCGGCAGAGAAGACGCTGGCGCTGCTGCGAGGGGGCTTCGCAGCGGAGGTGGAGCCGCTTCTTCGCCCGGGAGGTGGGGTGGGAGCGCGCCGGCCGGAGTCGGCGCCGACCGTGGAGCGTTAGGCGCGAGCTGCCGACCGGCTTCACCCCTCGTCGGCCTTCACCCCTCGTCGGCCTTCACCCGCTGCCACAGAGCCTCCAGCTCCTCGAGAGAGGCTGCCCGGGGATCCATGCCCAGCCGCCCGGCCAGGCCGAGCAACTCGCCGAACCTTCGTTCGAACTTCGTCGTAGCGTCCGCGAGCGCATCGTCGGCTGGAACGCCTGCCAACCGCGCCACGTTCACGGCCGCGAACAGCAGGTCGCCGATCTCATCCCGCACCTCCTCGTCGGCGGTCCCTCGCTCGCCTGCTGAAGCGGAGGCGGCGAGAACGCCGTCCAGCTCCGCGATCTCCTCCCTCAGCTTGGCGATCGCGCCGTAGACGTCTGGCCAATCGAAGTTCAGGGTGGCGGCGTGCTGCTGGACGCGGGAGGCCCGGCGCAGAGGATCACCTGCTTCCGAGAAGCCGGTTCCGTCACGCGACTTACGTTGCTCGCTCGGCATGGCCGGGGTATACTAGGCGCGTTTTGAAAGCGGAGTCAAACCACCGGCGCCGGGCCTGGGTGGAGGTGGACCTGGGTGCGATCCGCCGGAATGCCGAACGCCTGGCCGGCCTGAGGCCCGGGTGCCGCCTCCTGCCCATGGTCAAGGCCGATGGGTACGGTCTCGGAGCCTGGCGGGTCGCCCGCGCCGTTTCGCCCCTGGATGTGTGGGGGCTGGGCGTCGCCACGGCCGACGAGGGGGCCGCGCTCCGCTCGGCGGGGTATGCGGGCCGAATCGTGGTCTTCTCCCCTCTGCCGTCTCACGATGCGGCGGACCTCCTGGAGCACGGGCTCGAGCCGGCGATCACGAGCCTGGCGGCGCTGGAAGTGTTCGGGGTCGCCGCCTCCCGGACGGCGCGCGCCCTTCCGGTGCATCTGGAGCTGGACACCGGCATGGGGCGGCTCGGACTGCCGGCAGGCGACGTTCGCTCCTGGTCGGGCGAGCTCGGTCGAGTCCTGGCCGCGCACCCGCTCTCGCTCGCGAGCACGTTCACGCACTTCCATTCGGCCGACTCGGACGAAGCGGCGACGCGGCAGCAGTGGCGGGAGTTCCAAACAGCCCTCCAAGGATTGCGGGAAGCCGGGATGGACCCCGGGTTGTCCCACGCCGCGAACAGCGCGGCCGCGCTGCGGTACAAGGAGTTCGCCCCGGACATGATTCGGCCGGGAATCGCCCTGTACGGCGGCGGTGTCGGCTCGAACCTGGTGCCCGAGCGCGTCGTGTCGGTGCGCGCGCGTGTGATCGACGTCCGGGACGTTCCGGCGGGTCAGACGGTCAGTTACGGCGCTACCTATCGGGCGAGCGCGCGGTCGCGGCTGGCCACGCTGGCCATCGGCTACGCCGATGGGCTTCGCCTGGAGCTGTCGAACCGAGGCTCGGTGCTGCTCCGGGGTCGACGGGCCGCGATTCGGGGCGCCGTGTGCATGGACGTCACTGTCGTGGACGTGACCGGGTTTCAGGTTGTCGGGGTGGGCGACGTCGCCACCGTGCTGGGATGTGATGGAGACGAGGAGATCACGTTGCAGGAACTGGCGTCCGAGTGCCGGACGATCGAGTACGAGATCCTGACCGGGTTGAGTCCGAGGCTGCCTCGCGTTGCCATCGAGAATGGCTGAGCCCCTGGGCGAGATGAGCTCGCGCCGGGCGGTCGAGGAGCTGGTGAACGCGGCCCGCCACGCGAGGGAACGGGCTTACGCGCCCTACTCGGGCTTTCGCGTCGGGGCCGCTCTGGAGACGGAGGATGGTCGGGTATTCGAGGGCTGCAACGTGGAAAATGCCTCGTTCCCCGTCACGGTTTGTGCCGAGCGCGTGGCGCTCGGTTCCGCGGTGGCCGCGGGCGCCCGACGGTTCACCCGCATCGCGATCGCGACAGGCGCGCACAGGCCGACGCCGCCGTGCGGGATGTGCACACAGGCGCTCTCCGAGTTCGGCCTGGATCTGGAGGTCGTGAGCGTGACCGAGGGCGGTTCTCGATCCGAGTGGCGTCTTCGAGGTTTGCTTCCCGAGCACTTCACGCTCCAGGATCGGCCGGCCGAGGGCGAAGCGTGAGGCCGCCGAGGCGGCGGCCAGAGACTCGCACTTCGGCCGTCGGGCTTGGCGCCCTACTCCTGGCGGCGGCCGGGGCGTGCACCGAGGAGGCGATTGTCGTCACCGGGCCGGACGGTCCCGGTGCCACGATTCCGACCGTCGAGGTGTCGGCCCTGGCATCCGAGCTTCCCGGGTGGCGCGACACCACCTTCCTCGGCTACGCGTTGCCTGCCACCTCCGGGCTCAAGGCGCTCGCCGACCGGGTGGATCTTGGCTCCCGGATCCTGGGCCGCTTCGACATCGCCGACTCCGTCTTGACGGCGGGGGGGGGCAGTGCGGAGATCGAGACGTTCGAGTCAGCGATCCTCCGGGTGGTCTTCGACACCACCCGGAGCACCTTCGCGCTTCCTTATCTCCTCGAGCTCTACTCGCTTGCGCGCTCGTACGATTCCCTCCAGGCGACGTGGACGCTGGCCCGAGACGGCGACCCGTGGACGACGCCCGGCGGAGATCTGCTGGAGCTGCTCGCGTCGACGGAGTTCGACGAGCCGCGGGACACGGCTTTCGTGGAGTTCATCGTGCCGGTGGATCCTCTGCTCCAGGCGTGGCGCGCCTCGGATGGGGAGCCGGGGTTCGCTCTGGTGGTTACCGGCGACGGCGCCGACC
>Ga0114947_10000484_pt1 | contig 13556 bp, 12 predicted proteins | sample CR02metaG_FD_99656 | JGI IMG/M metagenome (GOLD analysis project Ga0114947, IMG submission 99656) | Deep subsurface microbial communities from Mariana Trench to uncover new lineages of life (NeLLi) - CR02 metaG | ecosystem: Environmental > Aquatic > Marine > Ocean trench > Sediment ...
CACCCGGACGAGGCCGTGGCGATCATCCGCAACTGGCTCTACGCGGAAGGCTGAGAGTAAGCGACCATGCCCCTGAGAGAAGACTATCGCACCATGACCGGCCCAGAGAAGGCCGCGCTGCTGATGCTGTCGGTCGGCGAGGACAATGCCTCGCGCCTGTTTGGGATCATGGACGACGACGAAATTCGCGAGCTGTCCCAGGCCATGGCCAATCTGGGCAACGTCAGCGCCCAGATGGTCGAGCGCCTGCTGGTCGAGTTCGTGGACCAGATCTCCAGCACCGGCTCCATGATCGGCAACTTCGACAATACCGAGCGCCTGCTCTCCAAGGTCCTCGACCGCGATCGGGTCGGCAACATCATGGAGGAGATCCGGGGTCCGGCCGGCCGCACCATGTGGGAAAAGCTGGCCAACGTGAACGAGACCGTGCTGGCGAACTACCTCAAAAACGAATACCCGCAAACTGTCGCCGTGGTGCTTTCGAAAGTCAAACCCGAGCATGCTTCCCGGGTTCTGACCCTGCTGCCCGAGCCCTTCGCCATGGAAGTGATCATGCGCATGCTGCGCATGGAGTCGGTCCAGAAGGAGGTGCTCGACGACGTCGAACGCACCCTGCGCAACGAGTTCATGTCGAACCTGGCGCGAACCAACCGGCGCGACTCTCACGAGATGATGGCCGATATCTTCAACTTCCTCGACCGCAGCATGGAGAGCCGCTACCTGACCGCGCTCGAGGAGCGCAACAAGGATTCGGCGGAGCGCATCAAGGCGCTGATGTTCACTTTCGAGGACCTCGGCAACCTGGACCCGGGCGCCGTCCAGACGCTGCTGCGCAACGCCGACAAGGACAAGATCGCGATCGCCCTCAAGGGCGCCTCGGCCGAGCTCAGGGACCTGTTCTTCACCAACATGTCCGAACGCGCCGCCAAGATCATGCGCGAGGACATGCAGACGATGGGCCCGGTCCGGCTGCGCGACGTCGACGAGGCGCAGATGCTCATGGTCACCCTCGCCAAGGACTTGGCGGCGAGCGGCGAGATCATCATCGCCGACAGCAAGGGCGAGGACGAGCTGGTCTACTAGGCCGCAACCATATGAGCCATGAGAATGTCGGAAAAATTCCTGTTCGATACCTCCTTCGAAGCCGAGGACCTGGGCGGCGCTGCCGCTGGGCCGGTGCGCAAACCATCGCCGCCCAAGTTCGGCGAGGAGGACTTGGAACGGGCGCGCGCCGAAGGTCATGCGTCCGGCAAGAAAATCGGCACACAAGAGACCATGCAGAGCATCGAGCAGAAGATCTCACAGACCATGAACGCCGTCTCCACGCAGTTGACCGGACTGGCCAAGGCCCAGGTCGAATCCCACGAGCGTCAGGGCCGCGAGGCGCTCGAGGTCGCCCTGACCGTCGTGCGTAAGATCTTTCCCCGCTTGGCCGGAAGGCATGGCCTGGCCGAGGTCGAATCCGTGGTCTGCGATTGCCTGGAGCGCCTGCGCAACGAACCCCGGATCGTGATCCGCGTCGCCGACGCCGTGCTCGATCGGGTTGAGGCACGGATCGGCGAACTTGTGGCGCGCACTGGTTTCGAAGGCAAGATCGTCTATCTGGCGCAGGACGGCTTGAACCCCTGCGACGTCCGGGTCGAGTGGGCCGACGGCGGCGCCGAGCGCGACAGCGAGCGGTTGTGGCGCGAAATCGAGCAAATCACCGCACGAGTTGCGGGCCTAGACACGCCCGAGGCCCCGGCCCCGGTTCCGGCGGAAGTATCCGAATCACACCAACCGGTCCCGGCTGGACCGGCCACCAACGACGCGGTCGTGTCCGCGTAATGACTGCACACCACCGATAGGAGAGTCCCATGGCCGACAACGATCTTGAACTTGCCGAACTTGAGACGGACGACCTCAACGCCCAAGCCGCGGCCGAAATGGAGACCGGCTTGGAGGAGCAAGAGTCGCAGAAGCCGCCGACCAACGCCAAGGAGCTGGAAGCGGTCTACGACATCCCCGTCCAGGTCTCGGCGGTGCTGGGCAAGTCGACCATGCGCGTCAGCCAGTTGCTCAAACTCGGCCGCGGCGCGGTCGTGGAACTGGACCGCAAGGTCGGCGAGGCCATCGACATCTACGTCAACGACCGCCTGGTCGCGCGCGGCGAGGTCGTGGTCGTAGAGGACCGCCTCGGGGTGACCATGACGGAAATCATCAAGATGGACCGCTCGTAGCGGGCCTTGCCACGGGGATCGGGCGGCGAGATGGCGACCATCAGCGAAACCGGCAAGGATCTGCGGCGCGGCCTGGGCACCACCCCAGAGGCCGCGGCGGCCACGATAGACGTCGCCACGCTGCTCGGGGTGTCGGGCGCCTTTCTGGTGATCGGCGCGGCCATGGTGCTCGGCGGCTCTCCGGGGTCCTTCGTGGACCTGCCCGCGATCCTGATCGTGGTCGGCGGCACCTTCCTGGTCACCATGGTGTCGTTCTCCCTGACCGAGGTCATGCACGCTCAACGGGTCATGCTGCGCGCCGTCGTCTACCACGCCGAGTCGCCAAGGAACGCCGCGTTGCGCATCCTTTATCTGGCCGACTCCGCGCGCCGGAACGGCCCCTTGGCGCTGGAGGAAGAGCTCAACGCCTCCCCCCACAGCCGCTTCCTGGCCCAGGCGATCTCGCTGGTAATCGATGGCTTCCCCACCGGGGAGATCGAGCACATCCTGGGCCGCGAACGCCACGCCACCAGCGAGCGCCACGTCCGCTCCGCCGGAGTCCTGCGCCGCGCCGGCGAGGTCGCCCCGGCCATGGGCCTGATCGGCACCCTGGTCGGGCTGGTGCAGATGCTGGGCAACCTCCAGGATCCCGCAGCGATCGGCCCAGCCATGGCGGTCGCCCTGCTCACCACCTTCTACGGCGCCGTGCTCGCGAACATGGTGTTCCATCCGCTCGCCACCAAACTCGAGCGGAACTCCGAGGTCGAGGCGATGGTCAATCAGATTTATGCGATCGGCGCCGCCTCGATCAGCCGCCAGGAGAACCCGCGGCGCCTAGAGATGACGATCAACGCAATCCTCTCGCCCGTGCAGCGGGTGAGCTACTTCGATTAACCCAGCTTAGGGACAACCGTCATGCGACTACTCATCGTTGGCACACTCGAAGGTCACATCACGACCGCCGGCAAAATCGCGCTCGACAGCGGCGCCAAGGTCGCGCACGTCGACACCGTGGAGGCGGCACTGACCGCCCTGCGCTCCGGCCAGGGCGCCGATCTGATCATGATCGACGTGCGGCTCGACGTGGCCCACCTCTGTGGCAGCTTGAATGCCGAGCGCATTTCCGTGCCGGTCGTGGGCTGCGGCGTCGGCGCCGACCCCAAACTGGCGGTCGATGCGATCCGGGCCGGCGCCAAGGAGTACATCCCGCTGCCGCCCGACGCCGAGCTGATCGCCGCCGTGCTCCAAGCCGTCGCCGAAGAGGCCACCTCGCTGATCTTCCGCGACCCGGCGATGAAGAGCGTGTTACGCCTGGCCGACCAGATCGCGCCCGCCAACGCCAGCGTCCTGATCACCGGAGAATCCGGCACCGGCAAGGAGGTGCTGGCGCGCTACCTGCATTCCAAGTCCAAGCGTGCCAGGAAACAGTTCATCTCGCTCAACTGTGCCGCAATTCCCGAATCTTTGCTCGAATCCGAACTGTTCGGCCACGAAAAGGGCGCCTTCACCGGTGCGATCAGCCGCCGCATCGGCAAGTTCGAGGAGGCCCACGGCGGTACCCTGCTACTCGACGAGGTCTCGGAAATGCACCCGCGGCTCCAGGCCAAGCTGCTGCGCGCCGTCCAGGAGCGGGAGATCGATCGCGTCGGCGGCGCCAAGCCGATCAAGATCGACATTCGGCTGCTCGCCACCTCCAATCGCGATCTGGAGGAAGCGGTGCGCGACGGCAGCTTCCGCGAGGACCTCTATTTCCGGCTCAACGTGGTGACCATCACCCTGCCCCCCCTGCGCGACCGGCCCCAGGACATCGACGTGCTGGCCAAGCACTTCGTGGCGAAGTACGCCGATGCCAACGGCGTGGCGACGCCGGCGTTGAGCCCGGAGGTGCGGGAGCTGCTGCGCGGCCACGCCTGGCGCGGCAACGTACGCGAACTCGAAAACACCATGCATCGCGCGGTCTTGCTCTCCCAGGACAACGTCATCGTTCCCGAGTCCCTGCTGCTGACCGGCGCCTCGCTCGGCTCCAACGGCGCCGAGGGCGCGGCGCAGCCGACGAACGGATTCGACCCGGCGCACGACCCTCAGCAGGACGCCGCGGGGAACGGTCCGCACGGGCTGGTCGGAAAAACCGTGGCGGACGTCGAGCGTGGCTTGATCATCGACACGCTGCAGCATTGCCTGGGAAACCGGACCCATGCCGCCAACATCCTCGGCATCTCGATCCGGACGCTCAGGAACAAGTTGAAGCTCTACAGCCAGGACGGCGTAGCGATACCCATGCCAGGTGAGGCGGAGCGGTCCCCCGCGTGAGGTTCGTGGGATCGCGGGATTTGGAGCATCCCTAGCCGATGACCGACACCAGCGCACAGGCTAGCAGCAACCTCCCCGCCGTCACCCCAGGACGCGAGGTGACGATGTTCCGCCGCGCCGTGGAGACGCTGTGGCACGGCGACATCGCACTCGCGCTGGGCATCGCCTGTATCCTGGTGGTGTTGATCCTGCCGATGCCGAGCTGGATGCTCGACATCGCGCTGGCGATTTCCATGACTTTCTCGGTGCTGATCCTGATGACCGTGCTGTTCATCGCGCGGCCGTTGGATTTCAGCTCCTTCCCCACGGTGCTGCTGATCGCGACCATGCTGCGGCTGTCGCTGAACTTGGCCTCGACGCGGCTGATCCTGTCCGACGGTCACGAGGGCCCGGACGCCGCCGGCCAGGTGATCCAGGCCTTCGGCAACTTCATCATGGGCGGCAACTTCGTCATCGGGGTGATCGTCTTCGCCATCCTGGTGATCGTGAATTTCATCGTTATTACAAAGGGTTCTGGGCGCATCGCCGAGGTCTCGGCGCGCTTCAGCCTGGACGCCATGCCGGGCAAGCAGATGGCCGTCGACGCCGACCTCTCGGCCGGCCTGATCGACGAGGCCGAGGCGCGCCACCGGCGCAAGACGCTCGAGGACGAGAGCAACTTCTTCGGCTCCATGGACGGCGCCGCCAAGTTCGTGCGCGGCGACGCGATCGCGGGCATACTGATCACCTTCATCAACATCGTCGGCGGCATCGTCATCGGCGTCGCGCAGAAGGACCTCTCTTTCGGTGAAGCCGGCCAAGTCTACACCCTGCTGACCATCGGCGACGGCCTGATCACCCAGATCCCGGCGATCATCGTCTCGACCGCGGCCGGCCTCCTGGTCTCCAAGTCGGCGACCGATGGCTCGGCCGACAAGGCGCTGTTCGGCCAGCTCGGCGGCTATCCCAAGGCACTCGGGCTGTCGTCCTTCCTGATGCTGGCGCTGGCGCTGCTACCCGGCATTCCGGCGCTGCCGTTCCTGGCGCTCTCGGGGGTGGCCGGCGGTCTGGCGTGGAAATCCTCGCGCCGTGGCGACGTCATCGCCGAGGCCGAAGCCAAGGCCGAAGCGGCGGAGGCCGAGGCGGCGCCCGTGGCCGAGGAGCCGATCAGCAACGCGTTGCAGATCGACAACCTGCGGCTCGAGCTGGGCTACGGCCTGCTGCCCATGATCAACTCCGAGGTCGGCCAACGCCTGACCGACCAGATCAAGGCCCTGCGCCGCCAATTGGCCCAGGACGCGGGTTTCGTGCTGCCCTCGGTGCGCATCCAAGACAATCTGCAGCTCCCGGCCAACACCTACGTCGTCCGGGTCAAGGAGATCGAGGCCGGGCGCGGCGAGCTGCGGCCCAACATGCTGCTGGTGATGGACCCCAAGGGCGAGAAAATCCCCTTGAGCGGCGAGGAGACGATCGAGCCGACCTTCGGCCTGCCGGCCATGTGGGTCGAGGCCGGTGCCCGCGAGGAAGCGTTGTTCCGCGGCTATACCGTGGTCGATCCGCCGACCGTCATCACCACCCACCTCACCGAAGTGGTCAAGGACAACATGGCCGAACTGCTGTCCTACGCGGAGACCCAGAAACTCCTGGACGAGCTCGACGAGGACCAGCAGAAGCTGATCACCGATCTGGTACCGAACCAGATCTCGATCGGCGGCCTGCAGCGGGTGCTCCAGAACCTGCTCGGCGAACGCATCTCGATCCGCGACCTGCCGTCCATCCTGGAAGGCGTCTCGGAGGCTTGCGGCTATAGCCGCAACGTAACCTCGATCAGCGAGCACGTCCGCACGCGCCTGGCCCGGCAGATCTCCAGTGCACAGATCAACGAACAGGGCTTCATCCCGATGCTGACCCTCTCGCCAAAGTGGGAGCAGGCCTTCGCCGAGGCGATCACCGGCGAGGGCGACGACAAGCAGCTGTCCATGGCGCCGACCCAGCTCCAGGAGTTCATCCGGGTCGTGCGCAGCGGGTTCGAGCAACACGCCATGGCGGGGGAGACCCCGGTGCTGCTGACCAGTCCGGTCGTCCGGCCTTACGTGCGCTCGATCGTCGAGCGGTTCCGGCCGTCCACCGTGGTGATGTCGCAGAACGAGGTCCATCCGAAAGTGCAGATCAAGACGTTGGGGCAGATTTGATAGCTAAGGACCTTTGGTATGAGGGGCGACTGGGGAAGGGCGCGGAACCAGTTAGGATGACCAGGGAGTTGACCGGTCCATGCGGTTGAGGAGCTTCACCGCGAACTCGCTACCCGAGGCCATGCGCCGCGTGCGCGATGTGCTGGGCCCGGAAGCCATCATTCTGTCCACCCAGCCGGCCGAGGACGGCCACGGCGTGCGCGTGACCGCCGCGCTGGAGGACAGCCCGCTCGAACCCCTGACCCACGTTGGCGCGACGGGCGATGCGACGGGCGGTGCGACCGGCGCCGCCGTGTCCCTGGATGAGATCTCCGAGGCCCTGACCTACCACCGGGTCCCGCCCGCCCTGTTCGACCGCCTGGTCGGCGCCGCCGCGGCGCTCACGGCCAAGAACGACGCGCTGGCCCTGGGCGGCGCGCTGGACGGCGAGTTCATCTTCGCCGCCCCGCCGGAAGCGCCGACCCCGCGGCCGTTCCTGCTGGTCGGACCGCCCGGCGCCGGCAAGACCGCCACCGCCGCCAAGCTCTGCGCGCGGGTCCGCCTGGCCGGCGGCCGGGCCAGCCTGATCACCATGGACACGGTAAAGTCCGGCGGCCTGGCCCAGGTCGCCGCCTTCGCCCAGGCGCTGGGCGTCGATTTGCTGCAGGCCCCGGACAGCGACGCCCTGGCGGACGCGGTCGCGGCTTGCCCGGAGGATCACTTCGTGGTGATCGACACGGTCGGCGCCAATCCCTTCGACGCCCAGGATCTGGACCGGCTCGGCCTGGCGGCGGGCGCGGCGGGCGCCGAGCCGGTGGCCGTGCTGCCCGCCGGCGGCGACGCCGCCGACTGCGCGGAAGCGGCTGCGGCCTTCGCCGAAATTGGCGCCCGGCGCCTGGTCGTCACCAAGATCGACGCCGCGCGGCGCTTCGGCGGCCTGCTCAGCGCGGCCCAGGCCGGCGGCTTCGCGCTCATGGCCGCCAGCGCGTCGCCTCACATCTCCGATCCGCTGCTGCCGTTCAATCCGGTCTCGCTGGCGCGCCTGCTGCTGCCGGCGGCCGCGGACTCCATTCAACGCCTACCATTCAGGGAAGTCGGCTGATGGTCGAAGCTGTCGATACCCGGGCGCGCCCGGCACCGAGCGGCGAGCTCCGCAACCTGATCGCGATCGCATCGGGCAAGGGCGGGGTCGGCAAGACTTGGCTGTCGATCACCCTGTGCCACGCGCTCGCGCGCGCCGGGCAGCGGACCTTGCTGTTCGACGGCGATCTCGGCCTCGCCAACGTCGATATCCAACTGGGCCTGGCCCCGCCCAAGGACCTGGGCGGCGTGCTGGCCGGTCGCCACGGGCTCGGCGAGGCGGCTTTCGCCTTCGAGGAAGGCGGCTTCGACATCATCGCCGGGCGCTCGGGCTCGGGCAGCCTGGCCAGCCTGGCGCCGGACCGCCTGGCGGCGCTGACCGCCGAGCTGGCGGACCTGACGCCGCGCTACCAGCGCGTCGTGCTCGATCTGGGCGCCGGGGTCGAACGCACGGTCCGACAGCTCGCGGCGCGTGCCGGCACCTGCCTGGTGATCTCCACCGACGAACCGACCTCCATGACCGACGCCTATGCCTTCATCAAATTGATGCTGCTGCACAAGCCGCGGGCGGACCTGCGCGTGGTGGTCAACATGGCGGCCTCGGTGCACGAGGGCGAGCGCACCTACGCGACCCTGCGCAAGGTCTGCAAATCGTTCCTCAAGACCGTGCCGCCCCTGGCCGGCATCGTGCGCCGTGACGCCAAGGTCAAGGAGGCGATCCGACACCAGTCTCCGCTTCTGGTGCGCCATCCCAACACGGAGGCGGCCGCCGACGTCGAAGCCCTGGCACGGCGGCTGATCGAGGCGTCATGAACGACCTGGTCCGCCCCACCACCCTGTTCGGCGGCGCGCGCATCGCGGCGATCGGCCCGTCCGGCGTCCTGGGGACCGTACCGAACCCGCCGCCACAGGTCTCGCAGCTGTCCGTCGGCAGCACCTTGACCGGCGTCGTGGTGGGCCACGACGCGAGGGGCCATACGCTGGTGCGCACCGATCTGGGCACGCTCTCCGTGGCCACCAAGGTGCAGTTGCCGGTCAACACCGAGGTCACGCTCCATATTCGCAGCAGCGGCGGCCAGCTCCACGTCCTGATCGTGCACAGCGAACTCCCGCACGGCGGCGTCAAGGACGCGCCGGCGCCACAGCCGCTCCAGCCCGCCGGCGCCCAGGCTGGCGCCACCCAGACTGGCACCGGGCCCCAGGGCCAGGCCGCGACCGCGCCGGGCGCGGGCCACGCCGCCCCGGCAGGACACGGGCCGGCGTCCGATCTCTTGACCCTGGGCCAGCACCTGCGCGCCGTGGTGCAATCGCCGGCAGCGGCGCCGAATGCGGCAGCCGGTGGCGCCGGGCAGCCACCCACCGGCCCGACCCTGGCGACGCTTGCGGCCCAGCTGGTGCCCGGCAGCGAACTGCAACTTCGAATCATCTCGGTCCAGGCGCCCGCGGCGCAGGCTGCGGGAACCGAAGCTGTGGGAAGCCAGGCCGTAGGCAACCCAGCACCGGCAAGCCCGGTAAGCGGCGCGCCGACGTCCGGACCGCAGGGCCCGACAACGCCCGGAACCACGGCACCCGGAACCACGGCACCCGGAACCACGGCGACCGGCGCCCCGGGCGGCGTCCCGGGACTCGCCGGTCGGATCACGGCCTACGGCGCCCTGCAAGGCGGCGCAGGCCAGGCCGATTCGCCGACCGCACCCGGCGCGACGCCGAACCGGTCGAACCCCGCCGCCACGACGCCACCAGCGGCCGCACCTGCGGCTCCGACCGGACCGGGCGCCACGCCGGGCGTGCCGGCGCCGGCGTCCCCAGCCGGCGCCCAGGCCGCTCCAGCGCCCAACAGCCAACCACCCGGCGCCGCGGTACCGGGCACGCCGACCCCCACGGCCGTGGCCCCAGCCTCAGCAGTTCCGGCATCCGGCGTCATCGCCAGCTATGCCGCCGCCAGCGATGCGTCCGGCGCCTCTCCCCAGGGTCCGGACCTGGGCGCGGCAGCGAACCGCGCCGCCCTCTTGGCGACGCACGGCATCGACCAGGACGGCCGCCCCATCGCCCCGGCCCAGGCGGCCCGGCCGGGCGCGACGTCCGGCGCCCCTATCACAGGCGCCCCCGGGGGCGGCCCCGGAGGCGGCCCTGGGGGCGGCCCTGCCGCTGTGCCGGCATCGGCGGCGCCAACGATTCCGGGTGCAGCCTCCGGCGCCATCCAGTTCACCGGCACCGTGACGGCGGTCACCCACGCCGGCCAGCCGGTCCTCCAGACGCCCCTCGGCACGCTGACCCTGGAGATCCGCGCGCCGCTGCAGACCGGCAGCCGAATCACCTTCGAGCTGCCCGGTGGTACCCTGGCGCCATCCGGCCCGGGCACCGCCGGCCTTGGTCCCGCCGCCCTCGGCACGCTGGCGCATTCCTGGCCGGCGCTGGAAGAGACCCTCCAGGTGCTGCGGGAGATCGCGCCAGGGGCCGCGGCCGCGACGTTGCGGGACGCGATCCCGCAGCCGGGATCGCGGCTGGCCTCGGGTCTGCTGTTCTTCCTTTCGGCGCTGAGCGGCGGCGACGTGACCCGCTGGCTCAGCAACCAGGCGAGCCAGGCGCTGAAGAGCGCGGGCCGCGATTCCCTGCTGTCGCGCCTGGGCCAGGACTTCGGCCAATTGAGCCGCCTGGCTGACAACCAGGGCGGTGACTGGCGGTTGTTTTTCATCCCCATCCACGACGGCGATCAGCTGCGGCAACTGCGCCTGTTCCTGCGCCACGGCTGGCAGGACCGGGACGGCGGCGGCGCCCGGGACGACGAGGACCAGACCCGCTTCGTGGTCGAGGTCGAAATGAGCCGCCTGGGCGATCTCCAACTGGACGGGCTGGTGCGCGAGAAGCGCCTCGACCTGATCCTGCGCAGCCGCGCGCCGCTGCCCGACTTCATGCGCCGGGATATCATGCAAATCTTCCACGAGTCGAACGAGATCACGGGCAATCGAGGCAACATCGGCTTCCAGTCCTCGCTCGAGTGGAAAGCCATGCCGATCGAGGCTCCCGAGGTCTCGGTCGACGCCGGTGTCGTGGTCTGAGGCAAGGAAACCATGATGACCCCCCATTCGGGGTGCCGCACTAACCCTCGCTGTCGCCCCGGTCGATCTTCTTGCGCCGGTGCAGGGTTGCGCCCAGCTCGTCCAGCGCGTTGCGCTCGCGCAAGGCGAGGCGGTCCCGTTCGCGGCGCTCGTGATTGTCGCGGGCGAGCTCGTACTTCTTGACTTCCTGATAGGCCTCGCGGGTCTCCTCGCGTGCGGCTTCGATCGCCAGATCCAGATTGGCGATGGACACCCGCAGCCTCTTGCGCCGCTCCAGGGCGGCGGCGACGAAGGCGGGAAACGCGATGGTGCCTTCGATCGAACCGGTGGCGGCGGCCTGTTCCCGCCGCAGTTCCGCCTCGAGATTCTCCAGATCGCTGCGAAGCTTCTCGCCGAGTTCCTCCAGGCCGCCCAGCGTTTGCCGCTTCTCGTCGAGGGTCCAGGTATGGACCCGCACCAGACTCCCCAGGGCGGTCATCGCGCGTTAGGCCGGCGCGGCGGGGTTCGGCGCCGGCTGTCCGATGATCTCGGTGAGGTCGGCGTAACCGGACGCCAGGTCGCTGCGCTCGGCCCGCATCTGGCTGAGAAAGGCCTCGAGCCGGGGATGGTGCAGGATGGCCTCGTCGATCGCCGCATCGGCACCGCGCTTGTAGGCGCCGATGCGGATCAATTCGGCCATGTCCTCGTAGGTTGACATCAGGACGCGGGCGCGGTTGACCAGCTCGTTCTCGGCGTCGCTGTTGCAATTGGGCATGGTCCGCGACACGCTGCGAAGGATGTTGATGGCGGGGTAGCGGTTACGCTCGGCGATCGCACGGTCGAGTACGATCTGGCCGTCGAGAATGCCGCGTACGGCATCGGAGATCGGTTCGTTGTGGTCGTCGCCCTCGACCAGGACCGTAAACAGGCCGGTGATCGAGCCGCTGTCGACGCCGGGCCCGGCCCGCTCCAGAAGCTGCGGCAGCTCGGCGAAGACCGAAGGGGTATAGCCCTTGCTGGCCGGCGGCTCGCCCGCGGACAAGCCGATCTCGCGCAGGGCCATGGCAAAGCGGGTCACCGAATCCATCAGGCAGAGCACGTCTTGCCCCCGGTCGCGGAAGAACTCGGAAAGCGCCAGGGTGAGGTAGGCCGCCTGGCGGCGCATCAGCGGCGGCTCGTCGGAGGTGGCGACCACCACCACCGAACGTGCCAGCCCTTCGGGGCCGAGATCGTCCTCGAGCCACTCCTGAACCTCGCGGCCGCGCTCGCCGATCAGACCGATCACGTTGACGTCCGAGGCGGTGTAGCGCGCCAACATAGACAACAGCACCGACTTGCCGACCCCCGAGCCGGAGAAGATGCCCATGCGCTGGCCCCGGCAGCAGGTGAGGAAGGTGTTGAGGGCGCGCACACCGAGATCGATCTTCTGACCGACGCGCTGGCGTCCGTGGGCCGGCGGCGGCGAGCGCCGAAGCGGACAGGCGGTATCGCCGGAGGGCAGCGGCCCTTTGCCGTCGATCGGCTCGCCCAGCGCGTTGACGACGCGGCCGAGCCAGGCCTCGGTTGGCCAGACCACGGGCGAGGAATCGATCACCTCGGCCTTGCATCCGAGGCCGATGCCTTCCAACTGACCGTAGGCCAGCATGAGCGCGCGGCCCTTGCGGAAACCGATGACCTCAGCCAGCACCCGCTTGTCCCCGCGCGCGACGATATTGCAGCGCTCGCCGATGGATAGCGCCTGCTCGAGGCCGGCGACCTCGATCAACATGCCCAGCACGCTGGTTACCCGGCCGTAAAGCTGGTATTCGGAGACCTGTTCGAGCTCGTCGATGAGCGTCCGAAAGGCAGTGGTCAAGGCCGCACTCCCCCTGAATCTTTCCGATTTTTCGCCCCCATGAGGCCGAAGTATGAACCGTCCTAATTTAAGTTTCGGTAAAATAAGGTAAATTCAGACTTGCGGCGCTAAGGATTTGTTAATAAAAGTTCCGCAAAATGGTTAATGACAATCACAGCCGTTCCACACCAACACATCGGGAAATGACCCATGAGAGTGCTTCTAGTCGAGGATGATCCCGCAACCGCCCAGGGCATCGAAATGATGCTGCGAGCCGAGAGCTATGTCTGTGACGTTACGGACATGGGCGAGGACGGACTCGAGATCGGCAAGCTATACGACTACGATATCATCGTCCTCGATTTGATGCTGCCCGACATGGACGGCTACGAGGTGCTGCGCCGGCTGCGCGCCGCGCGCGTCAAGACCCCGATTCTCATCCTCTCCGGCCTCAATGGCCTGGATGACAAGATCAAGGGCCTGGGCGTGGGCGCGGACGACTATCTGACCAAGCCGTTCGACAAGCGCGAACTGGTCGCCCGGATTCAGGCCATCGTCCGCCGGTCCAAGGGGCATTCGGACTCGGTCATCAAGACCGGCAAGTTGGCCGTCAACCTCGATACCCGCACGGTCGAGATCGATGGGCAGCCTTTGCATCTGACCGGCAAGGAATATGGCATCCTGGAGCTGCTTTCGCTGCGCAAGGGCACCACGCTGACCAAGGAGATGTTCCTGAACCATCTCTACGGCGGCATGGACGAGCCGGAACTGAAAATCATCGACGTCTTCGTCTGCAAGCTGCGCAAGAAGCTGACCGCGGCGACGGGCGGCGACAGCTATATCGAGACGGTTTGGGGCCGTGGCTACGTGCTGCGCGACCCGGCGCCCGTGGAAGACACCGCCACCGAGCCGCAGCAGGTGGCCGCCAACGGCTAGAGCAGATCGC
>Ga0114947_10000487_pt1 | contig 13525 bp, 12 predicted proteins | sample CR02metaG_FD_99656 | JGI IMG/M metagenome (GOLD analysis project Ga0114947, IMG submission 99656) | Deep subsurface microbial communities from Mariana Trench to uncover new lineages of life (NeLLi) - CR02 metaG | ecosystem: Environmental > Aquatic > Marine > Ocean trench > Sediment ...
GAATTCGATCTTCCCCTCGACCTGCGCGGCACTCCCTTTCAAATCGCCGTCTGGTCGGCCCTGCTCGAGATTCCCTACGGCGAGACCCGCTCCTATCAGCAGATCGCCAATGCGATCGGTCGCCCACGCGCCGTGCGCGCCGTGGGCGCTGCCAACGGCGCGAATCCGGTAGCCATCGTCGTTCCGTGCCAACGCGTGATCGCCTCCGACGGAACCCTCCACGGCTACGGCGGAGGCCTCGACCTGAAGGCCCGCCTGCTGGCCATGGAAGGCAAAGGCCAGCTGCTGTAGCGGGGACGCCCTCAGGCCGATTGGAGGACCGCCGCCAGCGCTTGTTCGAGATCCGCGATCAGGTCGTGGGAATCTTCGATTCCACACGAGAGTCGCACGAGCGAGTCGGTGATCCCCAGTTTCAGTCGCTCTTCGGGTGTCAGGTCCCAGAAGGACATGATCGCGGGCATTTCGATCAGCGTCTCGACGCCGCCCAGACTCGGGGCGATGTAGGGAATCCGGCAGGCGTCGATGAAACGGCAGGTACCCTCGAGATCGGCGTCGACCTCGAAGGTGACGACCCCGCCAAAGCCCCGCATCAGACGTCGCGCGACCTCGTAGTCCGGATGGCTCTCGAGGCCCGGGTACCAGACGCGGCGGACCCGAGGGTGCTCCTCGAGGAATCGCGCCACGCGCAGCCCGTTGTCGCCGTGTCTCTCCATTCGCAGGGACAGGGTCTTGAGCCCGCGCAGCAGGAGGTAAGCAGAGTTCGCGTCCGTTACACCGCCGAGTACGCCGACCGCCTCGCGAATGGGTGCGATGGCCTCCGTCGAGCCGAGGGCAACACCCGCCAGCAGGTCGTTGTGCCCCCCGAGGTATTTGGTCGCGCTGTGGATCACGAGGTCGGCCCCGTGCCCCAGAGCCCGATGGTTGACCGGGGAGGCGAAGGTGGAGTCGACCATCACCTTCACCCCCCGCGCGTGGGCCACCTTTACGGCTTCTTTCAGATCGATCACGCGCAGGTAGGGATTGGTCGGCGACTCCGTGAAGAAGATCGCCGTCTCGTCCCGGATCGCGTCGGCGAGCTGTTTGGTGTCGGCCGGATCGATGACGCTGGTTTCGACCCCGAGCTTGGTTAGGTACTGGCGGATGAACTGGCGCGTTCTTCGGTAGCAATCGCTGGTGATGACCAAGTGGGAATTCTTGGGGAGCAGTGCCAGGAAGATCGTCGTGGCCGCGCACATCCCCGAGGCGAACAACACCGCGGCCTCGGCCCCTTCGAAAGAGCAGAGTTTGCGCTCGACCGCCCGCCAGGTCGGGTTCCCATAGCGGCCGTACTCGTCGCGTCGAATCTTGCCCTCCTGAAATCGGCGGAGCTCCTCGGAGTTCCGGAACCAGAAGGTCGACGTCTGGTAGATGGGCGTCGTGACCGCATCGGTAGCCTGGTGGTCTCGCTCGCCGCCGTGGACGGCGCGCGTCGAGTCACCGGGGCCCTGGGCCCGTTTCGCCATGGTCATCTCTCGTCATGTGGGTGCTTAGCAAGGTCGGGCGCGCATTCCGGAAGAGGTCCGAGGGGCTTGCAAGCACCGAAAATCGCCCGGTTTTTTCGAATGCAATGCAGAGTATACAGAGGGGAAAGGCCCGTCAACGGGCGGCAGACGGTAGACGCGAGCACCCCGTGGGCCATAAGATGCCACCCATGGCAGACGAATTTTCGCTTCTGGATGCGGTGGCCCAGGCCGAACTGGTGGGTCGCGGTGAGGTCAAGCCCCTCGAGCTGGTCGAGGCTGCGATCGCACGCCTCGATCGCCTGGACTCGGAGCTCAACGTTCTGGTCACGCGTCAATACGAACGGGCCCGGGGCGAAGCGGCCAGTGGAGAGCTTCCCGAAGGGCCGTTGCGCGGTGTGCCGTTCCTGCTGAAGGATCTGGGTGCGCATCTGGCCGGCGATCCTGTCTACAGCGGGATGGCCGCGCTTCAGAAGGCCGACTGGCGCGAGCCGGGAGAGGCCTACTTCGCCGGAAAGCTGCGCCGGGCGGGACTCGTCACCCTGGGTCGCACCACCACCCCCGAGCTGGGCCTGCTGCCGACCACCGAGTCCGAGGCTCACGGTGCGACCCACAATCCCTGGAACCTGGACCATTCTCCCGGCGGTTCGAGCGGCGGGTCCGCCGCCGCGGTCGCCGCCGGTCTCGTTCCCGCCGCCCACGCGAGTGACGGCGGAGGATCGATTCGGATTCCAGCCAATCACTGCGGACTGGTGGGCCTGAAGCCATCGCGAGGACGCACGTCGTTCGGACCGGATCTAGGTGACCGATGGGCGGGTTTTTCCGTCGAGGGCTTCGTGACGCGCTCCGTGCGCGACACTGCCGCGCTCCTCGACATCGTATCGGGCGCGATGCCCGGCGACCCTTACACGGCGCCGGCGCCGGCTCGACCCTATGCCGCGGAGGTGGGCGCCGATCCCGGCCGGCTGCGCATCGGTCTCATGCCCCGAGCGTCTCGGGGCGAGACCCACCCGGATTGCGTCGCCGCCGCCACGGGTGCGGCGCACCTGCTCGAATCACTGGGGCATGGTGTCGAGGAGTCGCATCCCGACGCCCTGGACGATCCGTTGGCGGGGAGGGGGTTTCTCGCGGTCGTCACCAGTGCTACCGCGGACGTTCTCTCGGCTTGCGCCGAGAAGATCGGACGCTCGCTGGAAGAAGGGGACGTCGAGCCCGGAACCTGGAAGATGGCGGAAATCGGGCGCGCGATCTCGGGGCCCGACTACGTTTCGGCCATACGGCTCAATCACGCCCATACCCGCCGCGTTGCCAGCTGGTCGGAGCTTGGGTCCGACCTCCTGCTCACGCCGACCTGCGCGCTGCCGCCACCCCCCCTGGGCTTCTTCACTCCGACTGCCGACGAGCCGAACCGCGGTCTCGCGCACTCGATCCCCTTCTCGGTCTTCACGTCGCCCTTCAACGTGACCGGACAGCCCGCGGTGTCGCTGCCGCTGCATTGGAACGATGCCGGTCTCCCCATCGGCGTGCAGCTGGTGGCCCGCACCGGGTGCGAGGATCTGCTCCTGCGGGTGGCGTCTCAGCTCGAGATGGCCCAGCCCTGGTCGTCGCGGATCCCCCCGGTCCACGCTTCGCGTTAGCGAGGGGAATTGGTCCGTAGGATCTCGCTGCGCCGGAGCTCGAATGCGCCCTCACTGATCCCGCCCCGGCGTCGGATCTCCTCCAGATCCGCCAACTTCCGCAGGGTCTCGGGTTTGAGATTCTCGGGAAGGTAGTTCGAACCGTCCGTCTCCACGGGGCTTTCCATCACGACTGTGCGCCGCACCTTCCTGCCCCCCGGCAGGGTCTGGACCCGTGAAGCCCGTTGGAAGATGGGGTTTCGCCAGGCGACCGCGACTGCCTGAGAGTTCACCGCCCTCATTCCGCTGGACGGGAGAACGCGGAAACGCATGACCTGTTGTCCGGGGTGGGGCTCGGGAAGCTTGTCCCGACGCCGCTTGGGGATCGGCCACTCGGAACGGGACAGGTGGATGTAGAGAAGATCATCCTTCACGTAGGCCACGAAGCTCGTGAGATACTTGCGGTCGAAGATCCCGAGACGCTTTTCGCGGCGAACAGAGAGCACCACGGCCTGTTGGCTCGAATCCGCCGCGGCGAGGGTCTTCGAAAGGCCCTCGCTGATTCGGGAGATCGTTTCGATGGGAATCGCCGGCTGACGCCGCGATCCCTTCTTCGCCTCCAGGCGCAGATCGATCTTCGACAAGATGTTCAGGAGCCGACTCGACGAGATCAGGGCCGGGTGGTCGTAACCGCGATCGACCGGAGCGCGGCCCCTCGTCTCTCCGCGGAGAAACACCTCGGTGTATTTGTGGTGGAAGACCTCCGTGCGCACCGTTCGCGTCAGGCAGCCGCTGGTCAGGCAGGCGACCCCCGCTGAGCACAGCAGCGCGATCCCCGCGCCGCGTCGCCGGGTATTGCGCATGGACCGGAGACTAACCTATGCGGCGGTCAAGGCGGACACCAGTCGGTAGGTCACGAAGCTGGCGGTGTAGGCGAGGCAGAGCATGTAGGTGAAGGCGAATGCGGGCCAGCGCCACGAGTTCGACTCGCGTCGCAGGATGGCGAGGGTGGACATGCATTGGAGCGCGAATACGAAGAAAACCAGAAGCGACGCGACGGTGGCCGGGCCAAAAACCGGGCGCCCGGTGTCTGGGTCGCGATCGGCGCGGATCGCTTGGCGCAGGGAAGTACCCGAATCGCCGGCCACGTAGATCTGCGCCAAGGTCGCGACGATCACCTCGCGGGCGGCCAGGCTCGCGAGCAACCCCACTCCGATCTTCCAGTCGAACCCGAGGGGGGCGATCAACGGCTCCAGGGCGTGTCCCGCGCGCCCGGCAAAGCTGTGCTCCAGCCCGAACTGCTTGGTCTGGGACACCGTCCACTCAGAATTCTGCTCGGCCCGGGGAAAGGTGAGCAACACCCAGAGCACGATGCTGACGGCCAGAATGATCGTGCCGGCCCTCCTCAGGAAGGCCGAGGCGGCGCCCCACACCTGCGACGCCAGCAGTCGGACGGTGGGTAGGCGATAGGGAGGAAGCTCCATGTAGAAAGGCAGGGAATCACCCCGAATCAGCGTGTGCTTGAGGAGGGCGGCGACGGCCAGGGCGGTCGTCGCTCCGAGGAAGTAGAGGCCGAGCAGCGCGAGACCCTGAAGACCGAGAAACCCCACCGTCGTCGCCGGAACGAACGCCCCGATCAACAGGGTGTAGACAGGTAGTCGCGCGGAGCAGGTCATCAACGGAGCCACCAACATCGTCACGAGACGATTGCGCGGCGATGGAATCGTGCGCGTCGCCATGATTCCCGGCACCGCGCAGGCGTAGGAAGACAACAGGGAGACGAAGCATCGTCCCTCGAGGCCAAAGCGACCCATGATGCGGTCGATCACGAAGGCCGCACGCGCCATGTACCCCAGGTCTTCGAGGAGGTAGAGCACGAAAAAGAGCAGCACGATCTGTGGCAGGAAGATGAGGACCGCCCCGATGCCGGCAATCAGGCCGTCGGCGATGAAGTCGGCGGCAAGTCCGGGCGGCAGCCACACGTGAACGGCGGCAGCGGCGGCGCCGACGGCCGAGTCGATCAGGTTCATGGCCGGAGTCGCCCAGGCGAAGATGAGCTGGAAGAAACCCACCATGATCGCGGCGAACAGCGCTGTTCCCGCGATCGGATGCAACACCACGCGATCGATGGCGTCGGTGATGCGGTGGGGGCCCGCCCGCCGGATCAGGACGCTGGCCAGAACCGATTCCACCCACGGGGCGCGCTCCGACTCGGCGAGGGGGGGTCGCAGATGCGGCCGATCCCACATTTCCGGGCGCGCGAGCAGTCGGCGAAGGTCCCCGAGTCCCAGGCCCTTGTGACCCACGACGCCTCGCACCGGGACGCCCAGTGCGCGCTCGAGTCGCGGCAGGTCGAGCACGCCTCCCCGCGCGTGGAGCTCGTCGGTCATCGTGAGGACCAGACAGATCGGGATGTCCCGTTGGAGAACCTGCGCCACGAAGAGCAGGGAACGCTCGAGGGAGCAGGCGTCGGCGACGATGATCAGTGCCTCGGGAGCATCCCCGAGCTCGCCGTCCAGGACGCGGTTGACGATCTGCTCGTCCGGGCTGGTGGGGTGCAGGCTGTAGGTGCCCGGCAGGTCCACGACCACCGCTCGCCGACCTTCGATGACGATCTCGCCCTCGCGCCGCTCCACGGTGACGCCGGAGTAATTACCGACCTTGGCTCGCAGTCCGGTAAGGGCGTTGAAGAGGGTTGTCTTTCCCGAGTTGGGGCTGCCGAGCAGGGCCAGTCGCAGGGGCGAATCGAGAGCGACCTCGCTCATCGCGAAGACAGAGGGCGGACCCGAATCGAGGCGGCCTCCTTGAGGCGGAGACAGAGGCGATAGCCCCGCAGCTCAAAGACGATCGGATCCCCAAGTGGCGCCCGACGTACCACGCGGACCCGCGTGTTCGGGTGGAACCCCAGGTCCCGCAGACGTTGCCCGGTGGGGGGCACCGCGAACACCCCCTCGACTTCCCCGGAGGCCCCGACCGGAAGCTCGGCGAGCGGAATGGCGCGCGGGGGGAGCGCCTCCACCGGGGTGCTTGTGGCCGCGGCGTTGCGCACGCTGATCCGGGGCCTTTTGACCGACGAGAATCGCAATGATGAGAACCGCAATTGGAGTGCGAGCCATTCTTTATTGAAAACGAATTTCGATTTCGATTCAGTTTATCACGCAATCCGGATCCTCCGCCACCGCGATATTTCGCGAACGTGTTCGCTATTCTGTTTGATTGCGCGCTTCCAGCTCATGACGGGCCCGACCCCATCCCCGACCGGAGAGCTCGCCATCCCCGGCAGCCCCGAGGGTCCGGGCACTGAGCATCTCGAGTCCGTGGCGCTCGGCCAGGTCTCAGGTGGCGGTGGGAATGCGCACGCCCTCTCCGGGACCGGGTTGGATCCCAGCGGCGATCTCGACGCGCGCTTGCGGCCTCAACCGAGCTCGAGGCCCAGGATCCGTGTGTGGGAGAGGGCGACCGTGCCCCAGTCCGTCGCAGCGTCCCACCGCGATCGCAATCAGGTTCTTGAGCGCTCTCCCGAGTTCGACCTCTCCCACGCCGGTGCCCGAATCGCAACGGATCCACGGGGACGAGATCGACTCTTGGACCGCGATCGCATCGGCCCCCTCGCGGCAGGCGACGGTCACGGCCATCGGTTTTTCGTAGGCGATCTCCCGGACGAAGGAGGGTCCAGATAGAAACGCCAGCCTCGGGTGGTGCGCAGAATCGAGACCGTCGTCATGCGCATGTGGGAGTCGGCCCCGATGCCTTGACCGTCGAGGCGAGAACCGATTCGTCGGGTCGCGACGGCGCCGGCCGCGTCATGACAGCGCGTAATCCATGCGCCGCCGGGTCCGCGGATTCTTGACGCCCTCGAGACGCATCGGTACCTTCCGCGCGGTTTTCGCTGGCGCCACGGGGATTTGCGCCGTTTCTAGCCCATCCGTGAATCGACTGGGGGAGTCGCTCCATGGTCGCCGATTACACCGGCGTTCTGGTGTTCCTCGCGCTGGGACTCCTGATCGGTGGGGTCCTGCTCAGCCTGCAGCTGCTGATCGGTCCCCGCCGCGAATTCACCGAGAAGCAGGAGCCCTTCGAGTGCGGTGAGAAGCAGATCGTCTCACCCCGTCAGCGCTACGCGGTCAAATTCTATCTTGTCGCGATCCTCTTCATCATCTTTGATGTCGAGGCCATCTACTTCTACCCCTGGGCCGCGGTCTTTCACGAGCTCTCGTGGTACGGGCTCGGCGCCATCAGCGTTTTCACCATTCCCCTGGCGGTGGGCTTCGTCTACGAGTGGATGAAGGGCGGTCTCGAATGGTGATCTCCGAGCTCACCCGCGGCCAGATCGCGGACGAGATCACGAAGTATCCCCTCAAGCGCGGAGCCCTGCTCCCGGCTCTGCATTGGGTTCACGCCGAGCTGGGTCACGTGACCCACGAATGCGCGGCCGAGCTCGGGGAGATCTTCGACATTCGCCCCGTCGAGGTGATGGAGGTCGTGAGCTTCTACAACATGTTCTACGACTCCCCACAGCCACGGCATCACGTGCGCGTGTGCACCAACCTTCCGTGTTCGCTGCGCGGGGCGCGGACCCTGCTGTCTCGGCTCGAATCGCATCTGGGTGTGAAGGCCGGCGAGGTCACCCCCGATGGGCGAGTCGGACTCGGTCACGAGGAGTGCCTGGGCGCCTGTGCCTACGCACCCATGATGCGCGTCGACGATGTCTACTACGAGGATCTGGACTTCGAAGCCGCGACGCGAATCCTCGATTCGCTGGACTAGGGGAACCGCAACATGCTCAAGGTCCCCTATGTGACCAGCTACCTGACCGAGCACTTCGGGGACGACGCCTTCGGAACGATCGAAGGTTACGAGGCCAAGGGTGGCTACCGGGCTGCCCGGCGCGCGATCACGCAGATGTCGCCCGACGAGGTCGTCGAGCTAGTCAAGGAGTCGGGCCTCCAGGGGCGCGGCGGCGCCGGATTTCCGACCGGCATGAAGTGGTCGTTCATGCCGAAGGAGACCGACGGTCCCAAATACCTCGTCTGCAACGCCGACGAGTCGGAGCCCGGGTCCTTCAAGGATCGCATTCTGATGGAGAGGGCCCCCCACCTCGTGATCGAGGGAATGCTGATCGCGGCGTGGGCGATCGGGGCGAGCAAATCCTTCATCTACGTCCGAGGCGAGTACGCGTACCCGGCCAAGCAGATGATGCGCGCCGTGCAAGAGGCCTACGACAGAGGTCTGCTCGGCCGGCGCCTGATGCACAGCGACTTCAACCACGACATCGTGATCCAGCGGGGAGCCGGCGCCTACATCTGCGGCGAGGAGACGGGCCTGCTCGAATCCCTCGAGGGCAAGAAGGGCCAACCGCGAAAAAAGCCGCCGTTCCCCGCGCAGTTCGGCGCCTTCGGAAGGCCGTCTACAGTCAACAACGTCGAGACGTTCGCCCATGTTCCCCACATTGTCTCCAAGGGAACCGATTGGTTTCGCTCCTTCGGGACGGAGCAGAGCCCCGGGACCACTGTATTCGGGGTTTCGGGCCATGTCTTGCGCCCCGGGCTCTTCGAGCTGCCCCTGGGCACGCCACTCCAGGAAATCGTGTTCGATCACGCCGGTGGACCTCCCGAAGGCCGCCGGGTGAAGGGCGTGATCCCGGGTGGAATGTCGATGCCGATTCTTCCCGCCCACCAGCTCGACGTGCCAATGGCGAACGAGTTTCTGCGAGAGCGCAAGACGATGCTCGGAACCGGTGGTGTGATGGTGATGGACGATACGACCTGCATGGTTAGGGTGGGTGAGTTGGTCAGCTATTTCTTCCGCGACGAGTCATGCGGGCAGTGTACGCAGTGCCGCGAGGGGACGGGCTGGCTGCACCAGATCCTTCGGAGGCTGGAGCGGGGTGCGGGTGCGCCCGACGACCTCGATATCCTGTTGGACGTGGCGGGAAGCATGGAGGGCCAGACGATCTGCGCTTTCGCGGACGCCGCGGCGTGGCCGGTACAGGGTCTGATCCGCCACTTCCGATCGGACTTCGAAGAGCACATTCGCCAGCGGAAGTGTCCCTTCCCGGAGAGCTTCGAGCTGTAATGCCCAAGATCACCGTCGACGGCAAGATCATCGACGTTCCCAAGGGCCGCACCGTGCTCCAGGCTCTCGATGATCTGGGCCTGTTGATGAACGGCGTCGACATCCCTCACTATTGCTGGCATCCAAAACTCTCGATCGATGGGTCTTGCCGGCTGTGCCAGATCGAGGTCGATGGATCGCCCAAGCTCCAGATTGCCTGCGACACGCCCGTGCTGGAGGGAATGGTGTTGCGCACCGACACGGAGCGCGTGCGAAAAGCTCGACAGGGAGTGATGGAGCTGCTGCTCATCAATCATCCCCTGGACTGCCCGATCTGCGACCAGGCGGGAGAGTGCAAGCTCCAGGACTATGCCTTCGAATACGGTGTGGCGGAATCTCGAACTCGGGAGCCCCGGCGCGCGAAGCAGAAGAACGTCGACCTGGGCCCGACGATCGTCTTCGATCAGGAGCGCTGCATCCTGTGCAGACGCTGCACGCGGTTCTGCAATGAGATTTCCGGGACCGGCGAACTCGTCGTGATGAACCGAGGCGACGAGTCCAAGATCGAGACATTCCCGGGTGTTCCCCTCGACAACCCGTACTCGATGAACGTTGCCGATATCTGCCCGGTGGGTGCTCTGACCACCAAGGATTTCCGGTTCAAGATTCGCGTGTGGTTTCTCGAAGACGTTCCCGGAATTTGTACGGGGTGTTCGAATGGTTGCAACATCTACCTGGGCGTGGCCGACAACAAGGTGCACCGCTATGTGCCTCGCCGGAACGACGCCGTCAACGACACCTGGATCTGCGATGCGGGTCGGATGAGCTATCGGAATATCGGGGCCGCAGACCGCTTGAAGCATGTCCTGGTGCGGGGATCCCTCGGGGTTCCCGAGGTCGCGAGCTTCGACGCCGCCATCGAAGAATCGGCGGTTCGCTTGTCTCGGCTGCGAGAATCGAAGGGGTCGGGCGCGATTGCCGCGGTCGCCTCGCCCCACGCGACCAACGAGGATCTGTTTGTCCTCCGGCGTTTTCTCGACGCCCTCGGGGTCGTGCGCGCCGGCGTCGCGGTGGTCCGCGGCGAGGCCGACGACCTGCTCGTCAAGGCAGACAAGGCCGCCAATGCGGCCGGCGCCGAGGCTCTGGGCTTTGGCGATGCGGGATCGGTGGTCGCGGGAATCCGCAAGGGCGAGATCGATGGACTCATTGTCCTCGGGCACGACGTGCTGGACGCGAGCAGCTTGGGTGATGTCGGCCTGCTGGGCGATCTCGACACCCTGATCGCGCTGGACACCCACCAGTCCGCGCTTCAACGCGTGGCCCACGTGATGTTCCCGGTTCGCCACCTCGCGGAAAAATTCGGGACGGTCGTCAACGCCGCGGGTCTCGTACAGCGGGTGCGACCCGCGGTGGAGCCCGCCTGGGAGGCCCGCACCGAAGGCGCCATCCTCGCCCGGATCGGCCACGCTCTCGGTCTCGCCGGATTCGACGGTCGCTTCGACCCCCGAGAGGAGTCGAAGCGCCTGGGCGCGGACTACCCCGCCTTCGCTGGCATCGACTGGAACTCGGTGGGCGAGAGCGGGAGATCCCTCGCACGAGCCGAGAGCGCGTCGGAGGGAATCTCCGTCTAGATGCTCACCGAGGTCCTCATCAAGACGCTGTTCATTATGGCTGTCATCGTGGGGGCGTTCACTCCCCTGATCACGTGGATCGAACGGAAGCAGAGCGCGATGATGCAGGATCGCATCGGAGCCAATCGCGCCGACATCGCGGGCATCCGCATGATCGGCCTGTTCCACCCGTTGGCCGACATCCTCAAGCTGATCACGAAGGAGGACGTGGTTCCGCTCGGGGCAAACCGCGCGATGCACTTGCTCGCCCCGCTGATCGCGGTGGTCCCCGCCCTCGCGGCGTTCGCGGTGATTCCCTTTGGGGGCGTCTACAGTTTCGGTGGCAAGGAGCTCAGCCTGGTGGTCGCGGATCCCGACTGGGGGCTCCTGTACATTTTCGCCATCGGCTCGATCGCCACCTACGGAACCATCATGGCGGGTTGGTCGAGCAACAACAACTGGTCGATGCTCGGCGGGCTGCGCGCCTCGGCTCAGATGATCTCCTACGAAGTCACCCTGGGGCTGTCGGTGGTCGGGGTATTCATGGTGTTCCACACCCTGAAGCTCAGCGACATGGCCCTGGCCCAGGACTCGAGCTTTCGCCTGCTGGGCTTCGTGGAAGTGCTGTTCGGGCTGCCGCTCCCCGCCTGGCTCGATTGGCTGCGGCTTCCGAGCTGGGGAATCTTTCTACAGCCCTTGGGCTTTCTGATGTTCCTGTGCACCATGATGGCCGAGAACAAGCGACCACCCTTCGACATTCCCGAAGGCGAGTCGGAGATCATCGCCGGGTACCACCTGGAGTACTCGGGCATGCGCTTCGGCCTCTTCTTCATGTCGGAGTTTATCGGGGTGGTCGTGATCGCCGGGCTCGTGGCGACGATATTCCTCGGCGGATGGTCGATCCCCTTCCTGCCCCAGGAGACGATCATCGGCGTCATCTCGTCGGTCTACGGCACCGGATTTGCCACCGGTCTTTGCCTGATCCTCCACGTGTTGACTTTCTTTCTCAAGGTCATCGTGATGATCTGGCTTCAGATGGCACTGCGTTGGACGCTTCCGCGCTTTCGCTACGACCAAGTGATGGATCTGTGTTGGAAGGTCCTGTTGCCGCTCTCGATCGCCAACGTTTTCGTAACGGCCCTGGTCATGCTGCTGATTCAGGGAGGGCAGGCGTGACCGTCCCGATCTTCCTGTTCTACGCCTTCGCCGTCATCTCGATCCTCGGGTCGCTGGGTATGGTCCTCAACACGCGCAATACGGTGACTTCGGCGATGAGCCTGGTGGTTACGATGGTCGCGTTGGCCGGGATCTATGTGCTCCTGGAAGCGCACATCGTCGCGGTCTTCCAGATCATGGTCTACGGCGGTGCGATCGTGGTGCTCTTCCTGTTTGTCGTCATGCTCCTCAATCTGAGCACCGACGAGTTCCGGCCGGGCCGACAGCGACTCGTCAAGTTGGGGGCGATGCTCCTCGGTTTGATCGTGCTGGCCGCGTTGCTCCGGGTACTGACGACCGCGCTGCCCGCGGCACAGCCGATTCCCGAGGGGTTCGGCGGCTTCGCCCAAGTCGGCATAGCCCTCTACACCGACTACGTCCTCCTGGTCGAGATGTCGGGCCTTTTGCTTCTCGCGGCCATCGTGGGCGCGCTGATCCTTTCCAAGCGAAAGATCGACTGAGTCATGGTTCCGCTGGAACACGTCATCGGGCTCTCGGCGATTCTGTTCATGATCGGGGTTCTGGGAGTGGTCACTCGACGAAACCTGATCGTGGTCCTGATGTCGATCGAACTGATGCTGAACGCAGTGAACCTGGCCTTCGTGGGATTCAATCGTCTCTGGGCCGTCGTCGACGGAAGCCCCAGTCTCGACGGGCAGATCTTCGTGCTCATCGTGATCACAGTGTCCGCGGCGGAAGTCGCGGTGGGCCTGGGCATCGTGATCTCGTTGTTTCGGAATCGCGATTCCGTAGACATCGAAGAAGTGAGCCTGCTGAAGTGGTGAGCGCGGGGACGCCGAGCGAGCTCCTGCGCTGGATTCCGCTGCTGCCCCTGGCGGCGGCGGTCTACCACGGCGTGGTGTTGGTCCTGATTCGGCGACAGACGCCGCGGGTACTGACGATTGCGGTCTCGTGCGGATCGGTATTCGCCTCCTTCGTCGCCAGCTGCGTCGCCTTCTGGACTCTTCGCGGTCTCGCCGTCGAATCTCGGATCCTGGTTGACAACGTCTACACCTGGTTCGGAGCCGGAGTGGGGAACACCGCTTTCAGCGCGGAGCTCTCCTTTGCCCTCGATCCGATTTCCGCCTTCATGACCCTCATCGTCACCGGCGTGGGGTTGCTGATCCACATCTACTCGATCGGCTACATGGACGACGACTCCCGCGACGACAAGGGATTCCAGCGATTCTTCTGCTACCTGAACCTCTTTACCTTCTCGATGCTGGTGCTGGTGCTCGCCGACAATCTCGTGCTGATGTTCCTGGGCTGGGAAGGTGTCGGCCTCTGCTCCTATCTGCTGATCGGTTTCTGGTACAGCGACCGCTACAACGCCTACTGCGGGAGCAAAGCGTTCATCGTCAACCGGATCGGCGATTTCGCCTTTCTGCTGGCGATCTTTCTGATCTTCCAGGCCCTGGCGCGGGCCGGAACACCGTCGGTGGCCTTCGCCGACATCGCCGAGAACATCGATCAGATCGCGGGGGTAAGCTTGGCGGTGCCCGCCTGGGTACCCTTCGGCCCCGAGTGGAGC
>Ga0114947_10000488_pt1 | contig 13522 bp, 12 predicted proteins | sample CR02metaG_FD_99656 | JGI IMG/M metagenome (GOLD analysis project Ga0114947, IMG submission 99656) | Deep subsurface microbial communities from Mariana Trench to uncover new lineages of life (NeLLi) - CR02 metaG | ecosystem: Environmental > Aquatic > Marine > Ocean trench > Sediment ...
CGGTCACGCCGCGGCCCCGCGCTCCGCCAACGGCTCGCATCCCGACCAGAGGCTTTTGGGGCTGCTATGGCACAACCGTCAGTGCCGTCGGACCCATGTCGTCGAGCCAGGGCCGGCGCTGCACGCCGCCGTCGACCAGATCGAAGATCAGTAACTCTCTTGAGACTTCCGCGCCGACGAAGGCATAGCGCCCATCGGGTGAGACGGTCACGGCCGCGGGGAAGGTCAGGACGTCGGGCACTTCGATGTCGTGCAGGACACGAGCCGGAGTCTGGGACACGTCCAGGTGCAGGAAGCGCAGCGAGGTGTTGCGGGACAGGGGCATCACGACCTCTTCCCGGTGTGGCACGGCGGCCACCATGAACGGCACGGCGTCCAGCGCGTCGCCCTCGTCGACCACCACCGGCGCGTCCATGTCTGACGCGTCGATGACCACATAGTTGCTCGGATTTCTGGAATTGGCCACGACGAGCCGGTCTGTGCCACTGATGAAGGTGACACCGGAGCTGTCGTCGGCCAGCCGCAATGGTGTCTGACTGAGACTGCCTGAGAGGTCCGCCGGGTCGAAAAGGTAGAGCCCGTTCGCCGCCCCGATCGCGGCTCCCCGCGTGCCGGCGTCGTTGATCGCCAGCCCCTCGATGAACGGCACCAGTTCGACCTGCTCGATTTCTTCGAGCGCTTGCAGGTCGTAGACAGCAATGCTGCCGTTGACGCCGCGCCCACCGAGGACGCTGACGAAGGCGCGCTGGCGACCCTCATCAATCGCGGTCATGATCGGCAGCCCTGCGACCGGGAATTTGGCGACGACCTGTCGGGTCTCGAGATCGAGGACGACGACCGCCGCCCCGCTGTCCGGCAGGCGCTCCGCGTCAATACCGAATCGCCCACCGACGAACGCCATCACGCCCTGAGAGAGGAGGACGATGGCGAGGCGCCCGTCGGCCGTGGTCGCGACGTTCAGCGGGCCGTGCTGACCCGGAAGGGCGAGGACGACTCGCTCGATCAGCGCCGCTTCGAGCGTGCCGCCAGCGGCGACCAGCCGATCGGCGTCGAGAAATGTGACGCTGCCAGTGAGCCAGTCGGCGGAGACGGGGCGGGCGCCCCGGCACGAACTCGGCGGTGCACTGCGCCATGGGCGCTCGGACGCGCGACAACGCGTTCCGGCGCGGCGGCCGCTTCTGCTGTCGGGCATCACGCGTCGCGCGGACGTGCGTGTCTGACACGACGCCGGGCAACCGCACGGACGCGCGGGTCTCGACGCTGTCGCGCCTTGCTCGTGGTCAGCATCTTCCCCGAACCACTGGACATGGCAGGAAGAGGCCGTTGGCTACTCCACCGGTTCGATGCGCAGGAGCGCGGCCGCGCCGCGCGCCGGGTCGAGGCCAAGAAAACTGCCCGCGGTCAGCACGTAGATCAGCCCGTCCGGGCCCTGCGCCACATCACGGATGCGTCGCCTGAGATCGGTCAGCAGCCATTCCCGCCGCTGCTCGAGCCCCTGGGCGTTGAACTTGATCCGCTCTAGATGCCCGGTACGCTCGACGCGGCCAGTCATCAATGAGCCCACGAAGAGATCGCCACGCCAGGCGGGAAAACGGTCACCGGTGTAGAAGAGCAACCCGGACGGCGCAATCGACGGGATCCACACGATCTCCGGCTGTTCGAGGTCTTCACGCCACGGTCGGTCCGACACCCGCTGTCCGGTGTACTCGCGGGAGTACGAGACGACCGGCCAGCCGTAGTTGCGCCCGGGCAGGATGATGTTGACCTCGTCGCCACCCATCGGCGCGTGTTCGCTGGCCCAGAGCGCTCCGGTATCCGGGTGGATGGCCACCCCCATCGGGTTGCGATGCCCCAGCGAGAACACCTCGGGCCTGTGCCCTGGCCGACCGACGAACGGGTTGTCGTCGGGTGCGGTGCCGTCGTCACGCAGGCGCAGCACCTTGCCCACGTGGCTCCCGGGGTCCTGGGCGCTCGGCCGCCGTCCACCGAACGCGCCCCCCAGCGTCATATACAGCGTGCCGTCCGGCGCGAAGAGCAGACGCGACGCCGCGGCCGCGGCACCGTCGGCGTCGCTCACGAAGATGTCGCGCACATCGGACAACGCGTGTCCTTCCAGTCGGGCTCTGGCCAGGGCAACGGTTGAGCCGGCGGCCGTCGGCTTGGAATAGGTCAGGTACACCCAGCGGTTGTCCGAGAACTTCGGATGCACCGCGACGTCCATCAGGCCCGCGAGTGCCGTGCCGGTGAACACCTCCGGTACGCCAGACAGCGGGATCGGATCCAGCACGCCCTCCCGAATCACTCTGAGGGTACCCAAGCGCTCGGTGACGAGCGCGCTCCCATCGGGCAGAAACGCCAGGCCCCAGGGGTAGGTCAGCCCCGTCGTCACGACGCTCACGCGGATGCCCTGACCCTCGGCTGTCCGATACTCGACCGGCGGGTCCGGAAGGGAGACGGCGGGGATGCCCTCGGCCGCAAAGGGCTCCGCGTCGCGCTGCTGCGCGTCGAGAAGATGCGACGACTGCATCACGAGCAGTGTGGCGCCGGCAAGCCCGACGATGGATCGATACATCTCTGCCTCCCGGACGAGTGGCATGGTGGCCTGGAAACGGGCCAAGCATAACAGGAGTCGCGAGGCATGTGGCGGAGGAGGGCTCGGAAACGGGGCGGAGCGGCTTGACGGAGATCGATTTCCTTACGTTGTTCGTGAAGGGCAGACGACATCCGTCCGAGGTGCGCGGGCTGAGACGCGCGCGAGACAGACAACATCCCCGTCCACGCCCGCGCGATACACCACCCCCATGCCACCCTTGGCGAGCAAGCTCTCGACCGCGTCGTGTTTGATCGCCGTACCGATCATGGCGTGCCCACGGCGGGTACGCGGATTCAGGCCCATGCGCTGTGTGCGCCAAGAAACCGAAGTATTCTACGCTGAAGCGGTCCACGGCTCCACCGGCGATTGATGCCGCAGCCGACTACATGAGGTAGCCGCATCGGACGTTCGTTTTCGAGGATGGCTGCGCACGTCAGCGCGGTCAGAGAGAGGACATCGATGAGAACACGGACCACACGCCTTGCAGCCGTGAGCCTGGTGTCGTTCCTAGGGCTGGTCACACCACAGCGTGCGGACGCCCAAGACACTGAGACGACGACCAGATTCGTGGAGGTTGCCGGTGGCTATCGGCTCGTGCCCAACATCACGTATCTGCGGGCCGGCGGACTCGACTTGACGCTCGACCTCTACCAGGCACGAGGCGGTGAGCCGACTCCGACGCTGATCTACATCCACGGCGGCGGTTGGACCAACGGCAGCAAGGAGAGCTCGGCCCTGACGTTTCTGCCGTATCTCGAGATGGGGTGGTCGGTGGTCAACGTCGAGTACCGGATGGCGGATGTGGCCCATGCCCCGGCCGCCGTCGAGGACTGCCGTTGTGCCCTCCGGTGGGTCTACCGGAACGCCGAGCGGTACAACTTCGACGTCGGCCGGATCGTGGTGACCGGCAACTCGGCCGGCGGCCACCTGGCGCTCACGACCGGCATGCTGCCTGAATCGGCCGGCCTCGACCGCCAATGCCCAGGCGACCGCAACCGCACCTGGTCCACCGGCACGAGGTCGATGGCCGAGCTGACGGTGGCTGCCATCATCAACTGGTATGGCATCACCGACGTCGTCGGTTTGATGCACGGCCCCCCGGGCTCATCTGGGAATTTCACTGAAGCCTGGCTCGGCAGCCGGAGCGACCGCGAGGAGATCGCGAGACAGGTGTCACCGCTGACCTATGTGCGAGCCGGGCTACCGCCGGTGCTGACCATCCACGGCGATGCCGACCCGATTGTGCCGTACGATCATGCCGTGCGCCTGCACGAGGCGCTCGACGAGGCGGGGGTGCCGAACCAGCTCATCAGGGTACCGGGCGGCGGCCACGGCGGGTTCAGCACCGACGAGAACATCCGGATCTACACTGCGATCCGCGCGTTCCTCAGCCAGCACAAGACGATGCCATCTTGACGGTGCGCGGCGGCGTCCTCTTCTGGGCCATGCCTCGGTATAATGAGCCCGCCACCATGTCCTCGAGCCACGGCGCCACCCTCGGCCCGTATGCGGTCGTCGCCGCCCTCGGCCGCGGCGGGCTGGGGGGTCGTCTACACGGCCCAGGGTCCGGGGCCTCACGACGCCGGACGGTAACATAATAGGATGCTTACGGTCGTCTTACTCCTCGCGGGGCTCGCGCCGGCGCCTTTGACCCTGGACGTCTCGATGTATCTAGGCGCCGGGCTCAGCGAAGACATCGTCGTGAGCGCACTCCGAGAGACCCAGCGGATTTTCGAGCCTGGCGGCATCGAGCTTCGATTCGACCTCTCCCCGGACAACCACACGAGCCGTCCGTTTGTGACCGTGCTCGTGCAGCCACGGCCGGCTCGCTTCAAAGTGTACGGATGTAGCCGAAACCGCCACGATCACCGCCTCGCCCACACCCAGCTGCGGGCACGCCGCATTACCCTCTGGTCGGAGCAAGTGGCGCGCGCCGTCGAGGGGGACTGGGACCGCACGGGACCGCCCGATGTCGACGCCGGAGTCTTTGCGCGAGCATTGGGACGGGTCCTCGCTCACGAGCTCGGCCACGTGCTCCTGCGACTGGACGGACATCGCGACCGGGGTCTGATGCGGTCCGCGTTCTCCCATCGCAGCCTGACCGCACGTGGCCGCCGCGCTTTCCGCCTCGCCGAGGACGATCTGCAGGCGATCCGAGACACGCTGCTGCACGCAGGGGCCGCCAGCGGAGGGTCACGCTGATGATCCCATCACGGGATCCTGGAGAACGACGATGATGCGATACGTGCTGTCCCTGATCGTCCTGATGTTGTTCGCCGCCGCCGCACCGCTCGCGCAGCGAGACTGGAACGCCCCGTTTCCGGCTCATCAGGTCATCGACAACGTGTATTTCATCGGGACGCAGCAACTTGGCAGCTTCCTCATCACGACGCCCGAGGGGCATGTCTTGATCAACAGCGACTTCGAGTCGACAGTGCCGTCGCTCCGCAAGAGCGTCGAGGCGCTCGGCTTCCAGTTTGCCGACATCAAGATCATCCTGGGCAGTCACGCGCATGGGGACCACATGGAGGCCGACGCGCTCGTGAAGGAGTTGACGGGCGCCGAGGTGATGGTGATGCGCCAGGACGTCGAGCGGCTTCGCACGATGCGTCCCGGTGGCAAAGAGCATCCGATCGACCGGATTCTCGACGATGGTGACGAGGTGACGCTGGGCGGTACGACGTTGGTCGCGCACCGCACGGCGGGACACACGCAGGGGTGCACGAGCTGGGGGCTGGATGTCGAAGAGAACGGCCAGACCTACCTGGCGCTGATCGTGTGCAGCTTCGGTGTCAACCCCGGCTACATCCTGGTCGACAACCCCGACTACCCCGAGATCGCCGACGACTATCGCGCCACGTTCGCGAAGGCGCGCGCGTTGCCCGTCGATGTCTTCCTCGGGTCGCACGGCTCATGGTACGACCTGGAGCGGAAACTCGAGCGGGCGATGAGCCGTGTCGAGGGTGAACCGAACCCGTTCATCGACCGTGAGGGGTATCTCGCGCATATCGACATGCAAGAACAGCGGTTTGAAGAGATGCTGAAGGAGCAGCAGGAAGGCGCCCGCTGACCAGCGGCCTGCCGCAGCCTCAACGTGACAGTCCCTGCCGCGCCCTCAGGGTGCGTCTCTTACCCACATGTCGGCCTGTACAACACTGCCCCCAGGTGAGCCGCCGGCCACGTACAGCCTGCCACCGATGATGGCTGCGGCGGGTGAAGAGAGCGGCATCGGGAGAGTGCCGACGAGCTCCCACTGGGCGCCTGGGGACAGCGACAGAATGTCCGCGTCGACCTGTTTGGTCTCGCCCGGCTTGGTCGTATGACCTCCAACCATGTAGATCCGACCGCCGTGAACGAACGTGCTGCCCTCGGCATGTGAGTGCCCCTTTGGCAGAGGGGGGCCGATGCTCCATGAGTCGGTACCGGGGTCGTAGATGTCCACCCGGGCCTGGTCGAGCTGTACGCTGTCGTGATGGAACTGGCCGCCGATCGCGTAGATCCTGCCGTCGAACGTCACGCACGAGAACTGATTGCGCGGCTCGGGCATGGGCGCGGCACTCGTCCACTGCGCGCTACCCTTTCCCCATGCGTCCAGATCGAGAACCCAGTGGTCGGGAGCATCCGTATCACGATCGGCCTTCACGCCGCCCATGTAGTGCAGCTTGCGTCCTACGAGCGCGAGGCCGCCTCCGCCGCGCGTCTCCGGGAGTAAGGGCGCCGCGGTATACCGGTCGTCGTCGATGTCGTAGCTCCACACCTCGGCGATCGTGTGCCCCTTGTAGCCGTCCTTGTACCCGCCAGCGAACCACACGGTCCGACCGTCGAGGACCATGTTCATATGGGAGATCGCGCTGGGGAGATCTTGAATCTGAGTCCAGCTGTTGTCCCGCGGGTCGAAGACGTAGGACAGCTTGCTCGATGTGACCGACTCGGTGTAGCCGCCGAACAGGTACAGCTTGTCGTCCAGCACGACGGTGCCGGGCTCCCACTTTTCCACCGGCATGTCCGGCAGCTTCTCCCACTCGCCCTGAGCGCTCGCAGTCCAGGGGGTCCAGAGTCCAAGGGTCAAGACCATGGCCGGCACGATTGCCCGTCCGCCTCGGCTGCGTCGACCTTCATCGTGGATCGATGACCCGCCTGCGTTCATGGTCGACTGTCCCTTCCGAGTCCCAAGGAGGCCCCGTTCAGCTGACGTCGCGGCAGCCGCGACACGCGCTCGTACGCCTGTCAGCAGCCGCTCAGCGGCTCCGATACGCGTATGGCCAGCACGCGGCATGCTGGCTTAACGCGGGTCGGTCCGCAACACTGGTTCAACCAAGACCGCTGCGTCGTCAGACGGCTGATTCTCGCTGTTGTAGATCGTTGGTTTGCCGCCGTCCCACCAGTTGTTCGCTGCCGTAATCCGGTTCTGCGGAACCCGCATCGCACCTTTCTCATTCCCAATAAATCGATTATGGCCACGGCTACCCAGTGCGCCGCCTCCAAAATCGACTGTGACTGCATGACCGTCTCCGCCACCACGATTGTTCATCGCGAAACCGTAACCCGTCGTCCCGATAATATCGCTGTTCTCCACCAGCAGCTGGGTACTGCCACCGCTGTCAGGGACACTCTGCAGGTTCAGCGATATGCCTCCGCCTCCCTGCTGCGGATGACCGCCAAGAATCCCGGTGTTTCTGATTTCATACGACAGCTCGGAGTTCCTGCCGGAATTCGAGAACTGGATAGGATCGGTCACGGCATTCTCAATGACGCTATCGAGGATCTTGAGTGTCAACTTGCAGCGAGTACACCAGTTTGTCTCGTCGGGTCGGGGCGCTCCAAACATGAACGCCTCGATGCCGGTATTGGACCGATTGCCCTCCTGTTTCGTATTGCGAAAGCGATAGTTTCGAATGAGCATAATTTGTTCCGACTGCCCCATCAAGTAGGGGATAATGCTGTCCGAATTTCTCTCGCCTCGGCCAATATTGTCGGCCGAAGAATCCAGGATGACGGTTTCAACCCTGCTGGTATGTCGAGTCTGAACGAAATAGGCGCGCCCGCCGAGATCGGAGAAATCATTCCTCTGAAACAGGTAGTTGCCGCGGCTATCGCCGGAGTGGAATACGCGTATCGCCCCCAGGTCTTCGCCATCATAGAAGCTGCTATCTTCTATTCTGATCCCCTCGAGATCCCCCCCGGCAGCCTCCAAGCTGACCGAATAGACCAGTCCGCGTTCGTCCTCTATATGCACGTCTGCGTTCCCTGAAAACGTCGTGTGATGAATGTAGGTGCCAGAATAGTTTGTGTCCGATCCGGAGATCGCGACGTTGCTCATGTTCATGAAGTGTATGCCGGCCACTTCGTTGTGCTCGGACAACTGGACCATGACCCCGCCGGGTAGAGCGGTGGTATTCGTGAGCCGCACTCGGTCAGCGGCGTTCTCGAGGACTCCGCCGTCTACGCCAATACCGAGCAGTTTTTGTCTTGGCTTGAGCGCGATGCCGCCGTCCAGCACCTTGCCGCTACCGCTGGATAGCAAATAAATGGTGTCGCCGGCAACCGATGCCGACTCCGCCTGTGCAAGCAAGAGAAACGGTGTGCGTCGGCTTCCGTCGCCAGTGGGCCTCGCGTCAGCAGATACGTAATAGTGCCTGCGTGCAGAGTCACTGGGCTGCTGGGCTTGGGAGGGCGAAGAGGATGCCAGCAACACTCCGAGAACAGAAAAAGATATCCTGACCCTGCACGCAAGGTGGCGTCTCATGGCGGCTTCTCCAGTGGCAGTGTCACGCTGATGGACTCGGCGTAGGGCTCGTGCGACAAGGGCGACCTCGCCCGGATCTCACCGCCACACGTCGCCGCATCCCAGACCCGGAATGAGGGAGTTCTGAGCCCTCGGTGTCGTGGGTGTCCTGGCCGCTTACTGTGCCGGCGTCGACGCACCGCGGGCGTCAATGACGCGCTGCCCGCTGAGCGCGTTGGGGACCGCGTAATTGCCTTCGTGACAGGCATACTCGAAGATCTCGTAATCAGGTTCAGCCGTGAGCGGCATCGAGATGGTCCACGGCCGCGTGTAGACGTTCGGATCATCGATGGTGACGGTCCAGATGATCGTGTCGGCGGAAACGCGGCGGTACCGCTCCACCACGTGGAGCGCCTTGCTCGTCGGGATGCCCTTCAAACGCGCACCCGCCGAGCTGGACGCGATCCAGCCGCGATTATGGAAGTTCTTCGTCTCGACCACCAGGACATCAGCGTCCCAGTGCGCGCGCGCGTCACCCATCCACTGGCGGATGTCAGCGTCGATGAAGGGACGGTCGGACAGCGGGATAATCCGGACGTCGTGGATCATCTCGTGCTGAATCACGATGTGGTCGGGTGTCTGCACGATGCGGTAGGTGTTGTTGTAGCCGGCCGGGAGCATCGAGCCTGGCACACCCCGCGACAGGCACCGATCCCAGACGCTCATGTGTTGATAGTGGTCGCCGTTGTGCGCGAGGTTGTACGCCTTTGCCTCCAACGCCCACGGTTTGATCGGTGCCCGGCCGTTCGGCGGGTCGACGATCAGTGAGGTCTGCCCGGTCGACAGCACGGTGTCGCCCGAGTCGAGCCAGTAGCTGCCGTAGCCGCCAACGTTGCCGCCGGCGTCATACCTCTGCGCTGGCGCGTCGTCGCGCGCCTGTTCGTCCACGACCCGTTGCTGGTTGCTGGCTGCCATCTCCTCATCGCTGAGGAAGGATATTCCTTCAGCGGCGTCGGGACGTTCCATGGGCGTGAGGGTCTTGTTCCCCCACAAGCCCTGGAGATCCGGTTGGCCGTCAGCCGTCCGCGGTATCGTCCAGATGGTGTCGATGACCCGTTCGACCTGGGCTGTGGCCGACGGGGCGCCGATCAGCGCGCAGCCGAGCGTGATGAGGACAACGATGAGAGTCGGCGGGGTGGTGAGTGTGCGCATGAAACGACTCCTCCCTGTGTCACGGTTCAGCCGATGCTACGATTCGTTCACGATCTGGTCGTAGAACGCCACGAAGTCGTCGCGACTCTCCCCGGCCCGAAACTCCATCGCCGCCCGCGGGTGGAGATTTAACTGGCCCGTGATGTTGTAGGGAATCAGCGGGCCCCATTCGACGGTCTCTCGAATCTTCGGCATGTGCTCCTGGAGCAACCGAATCACCGGTCGCAGCTTGAACTTCGGATTGCGGAGGAACCCGAGCAAGAGCTCCATCGGACAGTTGCCGGCACCGCGTCCGAGCCCCGCCATGGTGGCGTCCACGCGATTCGAACCCAACACGATTGCCTCGATGGTGTTCGCGAAGGCCAGCTGCAAGTTGTTGTGTGCGTGTATGCCGACCTCCTTGCCGGTGCCCCGCATCGCCTCGGCGTACTTGTGGTACAGCCGGTCGATCTGCTCTCGATAGAGATGACCGAAACTGTCCACAATCACCATCGTGCCCGCCGGAGTGGGAGCGATCGCTTCGAGCACCCCGCCGATCTCTTCCTCGGTGATGTTGGACACGGCCATCAGGTTGGCCATGGTCTTGTAGCCTTGCTCGTTGGCATGGTGGATCATATCCACCGCCTCGGACACCTGATGGGCGTAGAACGCGACGCGGATCATCCCCAGCACGCTGTCGGCAGCCGGCCCAATGGTGGTCTTCCAATCGCTCTTGCCCGCATCGGCCATCGCCGCAAGCGTCAAGCCGGTGCTCTCCGCATCATGGTCGCCGACGACGCGCCGCATGTCTTCTTCCCGGCAGTAACGCCACGCGCCGAATCGGTCCCGCGGGAACAACCGCTCCGAGTTCTTGTATCCGATCTCCATCGAATCGATGCCGGCCGCAATGCAGGTGTCGTACACCGCCCGGACGAACCCGTCGCTGAACCGGTGATCGTTGATCAGACCACCGTCGCGAATTGTGCAATCCAGCACTTTGAGCTCGGGCCGGTAGGTGATCCACGGGGCCTTCTCGGGCGAACTGTCTGTGTTGCTCACGTTGTCCTTTTTCTTGCACGCGGAACCAGCCGGGCATGCGCCATGGTGCCCCTGAGGCCCCGCTGATTATACCCGCCAGCACCCTCTCGGTCGCCAGCGGGTGGCAAGGGCACGCACTGCGGCGCCAGATTCCACCATCGGGGCACCGTTCGCCATCGCGTCGCGGCGTTGCGGCAGGGCGTGCGGGCTCCGACCCGAATCAGCCATGGTCGTCCTTGCTCCGCACCGCGATGACCTGACCGCTGATGTGATCAGCACGAGATGAGAGCAGAAACAAGGCCAACTGGGCGACGTCAAGCGGATCGAGCGCCTGTTCACTCTGGATCTCGCTGGCGTAGAAGCGCCGTACCGCGTCGGTGGCGACGAAGACCGGCGCGATGCAGTTCACTTGGATCTTGTGCTCTCGCAGTTCAACGGCCAGTGCCTCCGTAAACGCGTCCAGGGCCTTGTTCGCGACGTAGTACTGCACCCAACCCACACCGTCGCGCGGACCCCCGAACGCCGCAGAGATCTGCAGGATTTTCCCCGCCCCCCGTTGCACCATTCCGGGCAGGAGCATGCGAGCCAACCACAGCGGCGCTCGGACCCCTACCTCGAGCACTTCAGAGATCCGCTCAACGGGCGTCTCCAACAAGCGGGGCCCGTGGAATCTGGTGCGCTCGTCGTGCCAGACGCCAGCGCAGTTGACCAGAATGTCGACCGCTCCGAGATTAGCTGTCACAGACGCGCCGAGCTGCGCGATGGCCTGCTCGTCGCGGAGATCAGTACAAAAGACTCGAGCATCCGGTTGGCCGATCAGCCGCCGGGTCTCCTCGCGGCCCTCGCGAGATCTTGCGACCAGACCGACCTGTGCCCCAGCGGTACCGAGTGCCACGGCTATGGCTCGTCCTAGGCCGCCGCTCGCGCCCGTGACGATAGCCGCTTTCCCATCAAATTCCATCCTGAGGGCCAATCATGACGGCAGTTGCGCTCTGAATAAGGCCCAGGGGCCAGCACACCCCAACCAGATTCATGGGGTGCTCACGTCTCAGACGGCATTTTCACACCAGTGTGGCGCGTGATGTGCGAGGCGGCGGCCCACGGTCGCCGGTCGAATCCTACCGGGCGCGCCATGCATGACTCATGCGTATCCTTTCACGAATCATTGCGCCACAGCAGGGCATGGAAGTCTTCGTAGACCGCCATATGCTCCGGTAGCTCTCCTCCAGTGGTGGACGCGGTCGAACGTTCGCCGCAGGCCGGAAGTGGGACGCGCAACTGCCCGATGTCGACGGCCCGGCCGCGCATCGGCTCGCCTCGGGCGGCGTCGGTGGGGATCTCGCCAAACACCCTGCGGAGTCACTCATTTGTCAGACGACCGCTCAGAAGTGTCATTTCCTGAGACCGCCGCCCGCCGTGGCGATCCGGCTGGTCAATCCGCTCGATGGCACTCAAGCGGACAGGAGGGCGTAGATGACGTAATCGAGACCGCTGCGACGGTCGAGCCGTCAACGCGCTATGGCGGCACGGAGTTTGTAATCTTCCGTCGTGGGCGGCAGTCGCGCATGCCCAGACACACGTATCTGGACTGCTAGGAGGTCCCTCATGCTTCATCTCGCGCACGTCTCACCCCTTCGCCCAAACCCGGACATCGACCCAGGGCGTGGTCGTCAGATCGACCGGGTGGCGACGTTCCCGCGGTTGCAGGACAGGAGCCACTTTGCCGTAGCACCATACCCCGTCACGATTCTGCTCGTTGACGATGACTCGTTGGAGCGCGATCTCATGCACAGAATGCTTAGCTCCTTCGGCTATTCCGTCCTCGAGGCGCGGAATTCGGAGCAGGCGATGGTCGTCGCCGACGCACGCGAGATCGACCTACTCGTCACCGATGTGGTGCTGCCCGGCATGAACGGGTTCGACCTCGCGTATTGTCTGAGCGCCATGAAGGTGTTGTTTGTCACTGGACACGCGGAAGACGACGTTGTCGTGCGCACGGGTCTCCAGGGGACCAGCTTTCTGAGCAAGCCATTCAGAGTCGATGAGCTGCAACGGAGTGTTCGTCGAGTGCTCCGCGTGGGACCGCTGGCCGCGTGAGCATCGGCGCTCGAGTGTACCGAGATTCCGGATCCCGGACAGCTCACCACGGCACTGCGGCGTCCACACCGGCGTCAGGGGGCGTGATCGTTGCCGCGACTGAGCCACACCGAGCCGTAGGGTTCAAGCTCGGCGGCGGCGCACGGCGCCGCCCGCAACATCAGCCCATCCAGCCGGTCTGTCGTGAGAGCGAGCTGTTCGGTGGCCGCCAGAACGGTGAGATCCAGATCGGGTCGTTGATGGGGCCCCAAGCCGAGCTTCACGCACAGGGCGTTCGCCAGGCTGACGATGGCGCAGAGCTGCGGAGCGGCGACCGCGCTGGCGGGGTCGTGGTGGTACCGCACCGACTCGACGACCTCAGGCGGAAGGCCCCACGTCCGGGCGACCAGGAAGCCAACCTCTGAGTGATCGAATCCGAACATTGCACGCTCGGCCTCCACGAAGGAGTCTGCCTGCGCGCTGTAGACATTCTCGATGACCGTCTCGTAGCGGTCGCGCAACTTGGCATCCATGATGACCTTGCCGACATCGTGGAGCAGACCCGCGATGAAGGCCTCTTCCGCGGCGGGAAAGGCGCAGTCGGTCGCGATGAGCCGGCTGATGGCGGCCGTCCCGAGGGCATGCTTCCACAGGATCTGGTCTTTGAAGCTGCTTTGCGGGCGGCAGTAGACCGACTGTGTGCAGATCGTGATCACCATCGACCGGACAGTGTCGAAGCCGAGCAGGACGATGCCACGGCTGACCGTGGAGACTGTGCCACCCACTCCGTAGGCAGCGGAATTGGCAAGTCTCAGGATCCGTGTCACCAAGCCCTGGTCCCGGAGAATCTCCAGTTCCAGTGCCGAGACACTCGTCAAGCTCCGCGTGGTGAGCTGTAG
>Ga0114947_10000489_pt1 | contig 13515 bp, 8 predicted proteins | sample CR02metaG_FD_99656 | JGI IMG/M metagenome (GOLD analysis project Ga0114947, IMG submission 99656) | Deep subsurface microbial communities from Mariana Trench to uncover new lineages of life (NeLLi) - CR02 metaG | ecosystem: Environmental > Aquatic > Marine > Ocean trench > Sediment ...
AAGCCAGATGGCATATTTACGGTTGTAGCCGCAAACCTTGCAGAATTCCTCTAGGATCATCCCCTTCTCCGTCCGTGGTGCGCGCTGGACATCTGGGTCCATTGTGGTCTAGAAATCAGGGAGACATGAAGCCTTCACGGGTTTACACCCGAGGTATCCTTCATTTCTCCGGCGGAATCCGCCGAAGCACCCTCCTTCGCTCTTCGAGCTTCGGAGGGTCCGACCGTCGCATTCACCCATGAGATTATGCCCATGGTCTGCTGCGAAGGCGGATAAAATTTTTAGTCATTCAGGAGGTAGAAAAATGGCGCAGGTGGTCGGAAGACCCATACCAAGGGTCGAGGGAAAGGAAAAGGTCACTGGTGAAGCACTTTACAGTGCGGATGTGGCATTGCCGGAAATCCTGTGGGGCAAAATTCTTAGAAGCCCGATTTCGTACGGCCGTATCAAGCGAATCGATGTAAGCCAAGCTGCCCAAGTTCCCGGGGTCAAATCCGTGATTACGGGTCACAACGTGGCTGGACTACGCATCGGAAGGCAAATTTACGACACACCGATTCTCGCAGACGACGTGGTCCGATTCGTGGGAGACAAAGTGGCCGCCGTGGCGGCGGAAAGCGCAGAGGCCGCTGAGCACGCACTCCAGCTCATCGATGTTGAATACGAAGAGTTGGAACCTGTGCTGGATCCCCTGGAAGCGTTAAAGCCAACGGCCCCCCTGCTCCACCCCGATCTCCTCTCCTACAAGGGGCTACCTTGTAAATTGGAAACGGCGAGTAATCTCTTTGCTTACTTCTGCTGGGGGAAGGGAGAGATCGAGGCTGGTTTTCAACAAGCGGACGTGATTGTCGAAAATACGTTCGAGACCCAGGTGGTTCATCAGTCCTATATCGAGCCGCATGCATGCGTGGTCAAGGCCGAGCCGTCGGGCGGGGCCGAGATATGGGCCTGCTGCAAGACCCCCTTTGCGGTCCGCCGGCAACTCTCCAACGCCGTGGGGGTCGCCCCCGAAAAACTAGTCTTCCATCCGGTTCACATCGGCGGGGATTTCGGCGGCAAGGGGGGATTCATGAACATCCCCGTTTGCTACTTTCTCTCACTCAAGAGCGGCGCCCCGGTGAAGGTGGTCATGGACTATGAGGAAGAACTCAGCGCCGGCAACCCCAGGCACGCCTCGATAATCAAAGTTAAGACGGGAGTGAAAAGAGACGGGACCATTCTCGCGCACCATATGGAGTTTGTTTTCGATAGCGGCGCCTACGGCTCCATGAAACCGGCTGGCTACCTCAGGGGTCCCATGGGTTGCGCGGGGCCCTACAGGATTGCCAACTGTAAAATTGAAGAGAAGATGGTCTACACGAACAAGGTCCCATGCGGGCATATGCGCGCCCCTGGAGACCCTCAAGGCTTTTTCGCCAACGAGAGTCAGATGGACATTGTGGCCCGCAGGCTTGGCATGGACCCCGCAGAATTCAGGCGAAAGAACCTCCTTCGTGACGGGGACATGTCACCCATGGGCGAGACCATGTCGCACATCAAAGCGATTGAGGCCCTGGATAAGGCCATTTCCCTGTCGGGTTACAAAAGACCAAAGCCGAAAAATGTTGGGCGGGGCCTCGCCTTCGCCGAGTGGGGCCCGGGCGGCGGCGAGGGAAACGTCTTTATCAAGATTGATGAAGAAGGGACCATCACCGTGTCCTCTCCAGTTGTGGATCAGGGAGCCGGTTCATACACAGTGATATGCGGAGTTGTGGCTGAAGAGCTCAAGACTTCTACCCAGGCGTTGAAATTTGTGCCCATGGACACGAGCACGGTGCCGAGCGATGGCGGCGTGGGCGGAAGTAGGGCCACGAGGGTTTATGGTAATGCGGCCTACGAGGCAGCACAGAAGGCAAGAGAGGAGATCTTCGCCATTGCCGGTGACAGCCTCAAGGTCAGTCCCGGGGAGCTTTCCCTCGCCAACGAGTTCGTGATCCATCAGCGCAGTAAACGTCGTATGAGCATTGCCGAGGTGGTTCGGGCAAAAGGATCTCCCATCGACGTCAGGGGCTATTACAAGCAGTCCGAAAAAACCCATCATGTCACCATTGCGGCTCAAATCGCGGAGGTCGAGGTGGATCCGGAAACTGGCCAGATCAAGCTCAGACAGTTCATTTCCGCTCACACCACGGGAAAGGTCATCAATCCGCTCATGCACCAGGGTCAGATTGAGGGCGGCATCATCTTTGGACTGGGCTACGCCTTGACGGAGCATTTAATGTTCGACGACGGGAAGGTGATGACCACCAACTTTGGCGACTACAAGATCCCCAATATTCAGGACATACCGCCGCTAAAGACCGCGGTGATGGAGACGGTCCTGGGGGGGCCGGGGCCTTACAACAGCCTTCCCATCGGGGAAGTGGCCAACGTCCCCACGGCGGCGGCCGTGGCCAACGCCATAGAGGATGCGGTGGGATTGAGAATCAAATCTCTGCCCATCACCGCGGAGAAAATCTTTGCCGTAACGAAATCGTGATTTAGGAAGAGGACAGCATCATGGAGGATGGAACCACAACGGGATCTGTCACCTCATCAGCAGCGGCGCAGCAAGCGGTCAGCATAAGCAATCGGGAAAAGCAGATTGTCCTTTGGTTAAACAACATCAACCACGCGATGAACCACTTCCAGAATCATATCGTCTTTGTCATGTACCCAACCATCGCGCGGGAGATGGGTTTTGAGCCGTTACATCTGAGTCTTCTTACCGCCGGACGAAGCGTATTTAATAACTGGGCGCAACTGGGCTACGGATTCCTAATGCCCTTTGTCCCACGGTTTAAGCTCCTGGGCATCACCAGTCTGATCTATGCCACAGGCACCTTTCTCAGTGGCGCTGTCTGGAACTTCCTGAGCTTCCTGGGGATCCGGTGCCTTGCGGCTTTGGGCTCAAGCGCTATGCACCCCGTGGGGACCAGCCTGCTGGTCAGCTACTTCCGGGAGAGGCGCGGTACGGTGCTCGCTTTGAACAGCAGCATGTCCCAGGTGGGCAGCATTATGGCACCCTTGGTGGGAGGGTTCTTGCTCCTCTCCATCGGTTGGCGCAATACCTTTTTCGTAGCCGCCATTCTGAGCGTCTTCATGGGGCTGGCCTACTTCTTATTAAGGGACCGTGTCAGAGACCAGACGAAGACATCCGAGTCCAATAGGGAAAAACTCGCTCGCAGCAAGACCACTTACTTGCGCCTGCTTCACAACCGCAGATTCATGTTGATCGCCCTCGTGTTCCTCGTGGGCGGCGCGGGTCGCGGCGAGGTGATGCCAACTTACCTGCCCCTCTACCTGGAGCGTGATTTCGGTTTTGAAACCAGTTTCACGATTGTGGTCCTGTTCCTGTTTCAGCTGGGCGGCCTGGGCGGGCCTCTTCTACTCGGGTGGCTTTCTGACCGCGGCTCCCGCAAGCGGGTGACTCAGGCCTCGCTTCTGCTCTCGGGGCTGGGTGCCCTCGGACTGGCCTGGCAGGTGCCTAACACATTGTTGATTTTGCTCAATGTCATGTTCTTTGGAGCGGTCACTCATTCCCGTGGGAGTCTCACTCTAGCCATGGTGGCCGATTCAGTGTCCGAGGAGGACCAGGACGCAGCCTTCAGCCTCTATTTTTTCCTGGGCTTTTTATCGGCTCCAGTCTGGACCATTGTGATCGGCTATTTGTTCCAGACCTACAGTTTCAAGGTGGCTTTCAGCGTTATGTCCACCAGCTTCATTGGGGCTATGGCGGTGCTGAACCTGGTACAGGATACCCAACGACCCCTCGTGCGGAATAAAGCCTAGACAAAGATATTTGCAATTTCGGCCGCAAAGCGCTAAGCGCAGAGCGCAAAGTGTCAAAAGCCATTAACCGCAGATTTACGCAGATTATCGCAGATACTAGTTTTCATGCCCGTCGGGCATGTTTCGGCCATTCTGGCCGAAAAACTGTCTGTTTCCATCGGCGTCCATCCGCAGCTGGTAACTCTTAACGCTTTGCTCTATGCGCTCTGCGCTTTGCTGTTCCTCAGTCTGCGTTGATCTGCGGTTAAAACTCTTTTACCAGGTCACGGTGGTTGCTGGTTTCTCCCGCAGCCGCTCATGCACCTGTGTGCCAAGAATCAAAGCCGTGCCGCCCGCTATTATGCCCAGGAACCCAAAGGCCGCCCAGTAACCCAAACCACCAGAAAGTACCGCGAACATAGAGGTGCCCCCCGGGGCCCCAATGGTTCCTATGGTTTGCCAGACACCAAAGAACTTCCCCCGGGCCTTTTCAGGCGCGATGTCGGACCCCAACGTCTGCATGTTGCCGCTAGTGATCCCGTTGCTGGCGAAGACGCAGATGTACGCTAGAATGAACATCGCGAATGACGAGCCCGCGTAATCCGTAAAAGTGAGGAAGGCAAGAGCCACCGCGAGCAATGAGAATCCGGGCACCAGGGTGGCCTTACGCCCGTAGCGGTCCATAATGTAACCCGCGGCGATGGTGATGGGGATGCCAATGGCTGCCACGGAGGTTGCGAGGATTCCGATGGTCTGCGGCGAGAGGTCATAAACGTAAGCCCCGTAGAGGTTGAGCTGGCCGGAGAAAATCGGAGCCCGTGTCAGCGACGCGAAAAACTGGGCAACAAAAAAGATGACTACCTGGTAGGTGAGCAACGTCCAAAAGCTCGCTGCCGGTGTCGCGTCGGTCTGGGTCCGTTCGCGACCGGCACCCTTGGCCAAATGGGGTGCCGTCTCTTGCACCAGCTTGAAACTTGGGATGATGGCCATCAGGGACAGCAGTGCATGGGCAATGAACGGCGCACGGATGTCCCAGAATCCGGCGAGCAGCCCCCCAAGGGCGGGCGAGAAGAGTCGTCCGGCATTTTGCATTGCGTTCATGGTCGTGATCTGGCGGCCTCGTTCCCGATCCGCCCCTGTGTCGGCAATCATCGCCAGCCGGCTGATCTGCCACATCTGTTCTCCAACACCCCCGATGAACCGATAGACCAATAACTCCGGGAACGATTGCGCTATGGTGATCAGGAACCCTGAGATTGCAAGGAGCACGGGTCCGGTGAGCAAGATCTTCCGGCGCCCGATGCGGTCGATCAGCAGGCCGACCGGATAGCTCGAGAGGGCAACGCCCAGTTGATGGACGATGATTACAAGAGAGGCAATTTCAAACGAGACTCCGAAGGACTTGGCGTATACCGGAATGGCTGGGACCACGATCCCGGTGCCTACGGCAAGGATCATGGCCGGGACATAGATGGAAAGAAAATTCTGTCGTGAGTATATACCTCCCCCGTGCTCCGTACTACTCACAGGCTATCCTCTCTTAAAAATGCCAAGCGGTAAAGAACCCTTTTTACCATTTACTTGTTGCTTTCAATTTGTTACTTGTTTCTTCCTTACGCTATGCTCTTTGCCCTCTTTGTCGCTTTGCCCTATGCTCTTTTTTTCTTATCCTTACGCTGAGAGCTGAGAGCTGAAAGCTGACGGCCTTCTTTATTTCCTGGTTGTCCGTAGTCCTGTAGTCTGTGGCCCCGCATTTGCGGCTTACTGCCAACTGCTCACTGCGTACGGTATCTGCTTACGCTTTGCGCCTAACGCTAGGCTCCCTGCTGCTACGCTCAGTCCTTCTCCTGTCGATCCTCAATCTTCAATCCTCGATTCTCATCGTTTGCCCTCTGACCACTGTCTTTCTCTTTATTCCCTAGGTCTCATAGTCCTGTTGTTCGTAGTCATTGGTCTCTCAGTCCTGATTAGCTGATAGCCGACGCCTGACAGCTATTCTCCCTCTTCCCTTAACACTCAACACTTAACACTTTTCCGGAAGCTCAGTACTCAGTCCTCGTTACTCAGTACTACTAGCTCTGCGCTTCGCTGTCTTCGTCGCTATGCCCTATGCGCCTTTCGACTTTATATCAATCATGATCTCCCTTGCCGCGTTGTAACCGGGCAATCCCGTCACGCCGCCACCGGGGTGGGTTCCAGACCCACATAGATATAGGTTATGGACAGGCGTCCGGTACTGCGCCCACCCCCGCAAGGGGCGGAGAGAGAAGAGCTGGCTCAAGACCATATCCCCGTGAAAGATGTTGCCATGGGTCAGTCCGAACTCCCTCTCGAGATCTAGCGGGGTTAAGACCTGGCGGTCTATGATCGCGCCTTTGATATTGGGGGCATAATTTCCCAACGTCTCAATGACACGATCCGCGTAGCTGTCCCGGAGGTTATCCCAGGTCCCCGCTTTGAGGCGGTAGGGTGCGTACTGGACAAAGATTGACATGATGTGTTTACCAGGCGGAGCCAGCGAATCGTCATAGGTCGTTGGAATGCAACACTCGAGCATCGGGTTATTTGAAGGGATCCCCTGCTCGGCGTCTCGCCACGCCTCCTCCATGTAGGTCAAGCTGGGGCAGATGTGAATGGTCCCTTTGTGCTGAGGCCCTACCTCAATCCCGGGATAGGCCGTAAAATTAGGGAGCTCCTCCAAGATCAGGTTGACCTTCATGGCATTACCATCCATTTTTATTCCGTCGATGCTAGCGCGAAATGAAGGTGGCAGGTCTCCTTTATCCATAAGTTCCAGAAAGGTCTGCTTGGGATCGGCATTGGATACAACAATCCGGGCCTCTATCTCCTCTCCGTCACTAAGGACCACTCCCATGGCCCTGCCGGAACGGGTCCTGATCTTTGCCACGGCTGCGTCGGTTTGAATAACCACTCCCTTCGATTCGGCAGATTTTCTGAGGGCCTGCGTGATGCCGCCCATGCCGCCTTTGACAAAACCCCAGAGACCTCTTTTCCCCCCCACTTCCCCCATGCAGTGGTGCAACAGCACGTAGGCCGAGCCCGGCGTCGAAGGTCCGCCGTTGAATCCAATGACCCCGTCTGTTGCAAGGGTTGCCTTGACAACCTCGGATTGAAAATAATCATCCAAAAAACTTTGCACGCTCCATCGTAGGACCTTGGTGAGCCTGGCTAAATCTCCCCATCCGAGGCGTAACAGTTCCCCGCCAAGGACAAACACTCTCTTCCAATCGTCCAAGCCCGTGGGGAATAAGTTGGCCGGCGTCCTGCTAAATTGAGATTCGGCAAAGACTGCCAAGCGGTTCACAAGCTCTTCATAGATTGGATACTGCTCGGCGTCGTGCCGTGAGAACTTCGCGATCTCAGCAAAGGTCTTTTTCTCATCCTGCCAGAAAAGCAATGATCGGCCGTCAGGCAAAGGCGTAAAGGAGGCCGGGTCCTTGGGAAAAATGGCATAGCCGAAACGTTTCAGCTCCAAATCGTCGATCACTTTGGGATCCAGCAAACTGCACACGTAGGACGCCGTGGAGACCCGATATCCGGGCCGCTGTTCCTCGGTGACGCACGCACCCCCGACGATTTCCCGCCGCTCGAGAACCAACACCTTTAGGCCCCAACGTGAAAGGTAACCTGCGGTCACCAGGCCATTGTGGCCTGCGCCGACGATAACAACGTCAAACCATCTCATTGAGTGAAACCCTTGAGAAACAAGCTGGCAACTCTATCGACACGAGCGACCGGGCCCGTGCCTTGAAGGTTCGCGCTGAATCTCGCTGCCAAAGGTCCCAGGCTTTCCGTTCAGGAACTCCATGGCAACCCTGCCCGCCTTTGCCTCATCGGAAGTGACTTTCTGCGGATGACGGTAATCCTGCTTTTCAATGAACCGTTCGAGCTTGTCCCTTAGGGACTTTGCCTTGTTTGCCTGGATCTCCAGCAGCAGATGGAAGTTGGGATGGTCGGAAAAGTGCTCCTCGGTCATAAGAAAGTGGGGCAGGCAGATTCCTTGCGACGCCCCATAAGACCGAAAAAATTCTTCCTCTGGGAGTTGTTCCAAGAGCTGTCTCAGGTGGTAGGACTCGAACTGGCTTACATGGCGACAGACCGGACAGGTCCCCTGCTTGATCTTTGGACGGATCCTCCGCTTCTTTTTCGTGAAGATGGACTTGAGAGTTCGCTTTTCCCCGCCCTGTCCGGCTCCCGCCAAACGCTCAAATTTTCTTAGGAGATCTGAGGCGAGAATGGCAAAGCCTACGTTGGGCGAACTGATCTCTGGAAGCTTGGACACCTGCCAGGTATGCCAGTTGCACAAACCAAAGGAATGGATCAACTCCAACCGCGTTGGAACATCCATGATGCGCTCGTACATCATCATATCAAGGTAGCCAAGGCCGTCCTGAATCAATAGGGTGCAAATGGGGCACCCCGATTCATTCAAGGCATCCAAGAGCTTGAAATAAGAACGTCCCTTTCGTGCTTGGGTCATCACCTCTGCATAGCATTCCCGCTGCTTTATTGACAGGGACGAAAAGCACTGGAAAGTAGGAACAGACCCATTCTTCTCCCATCATTGAATCATTGTGACTTTTCGCAAGGTGAGATGGAGTCGCAAATTTGATCCCGCTCTCTGGTCCAATCAATTCAACCCCCTGAGTTAAAACCGCCTGTGATTCAGGACACTTTTGGGCGCCAGGATCCTTCTGGCACAAAGATTGCCATTAGTCCTTGTCAATCATCGCCGTATTTGAATCAGCCCTTATGGGACTCCACAGGCTTAGTGAGTCCTCGAGGTGATGGCGCAAAGGAGGATCACCATGAAGAAGTTTTATAAGATTGTGGTGGTCGGGTTGGTGACGGTGTTTGCTGTTTGCCTGTCTGCAAGCTGTGGCTATCACAACGAAAGGTCGCAACTAGACTCTGCCTCTGCTTTCGCCCATCGGGGTACCGCCAATAGGCTTGCAGCCGCCTATGCAAAGTGGATCGCCCGGCATGAAAAGAATGGTGGCGACCACAACGTTGTGGTCAACCTTGGATGGTCGAAATCCTACTCCAAAAAGTTCACTCGGGCCCGCGGACGAGCGAAGCTGGACTTGACTAAGGGCGATGTGACCATCGAGGTACAAGGTCTCGATGATCAGGCCATTTCAAACGTCTGGCTCATCGACAACCAACCAGGTCCCGGGCATAGCGCGGCGCCGGATCCGGCGGACCACCTGCTCTGGATCGGCACCCTAAAACACAGCGAAGATCGAGCGACGCTTTCCGTGCAACTCGGCGATGTGTTCGAGGACTTCGATGTTGACCTGGTGGCTATCACCGGCTCCGGAAAGGATCCGACCATTGATGGAGTTCTCTTCGGGTCTGTGGGACTTTTCCAGCGGCTTTACACTCGCGCGCGCACCGGACGCTTGAATGTCCCAGGGGATTCTTCGAGCTCTCCACTTGGACCCCTCAGTCCAAGCCCTGCATACGCGAGCACGATGTTTCCGACCTTTGATCCCCTGATCCTCAAGGGAGCGGATCTGTTTTTCAATGAGACCTTTGACGGAAACGGCAGGACCTGCGGGACCTGCCATCCGGCAGAGAACAACTTCGCCATTGATCCGGAATTCATCGCCACCCTCCCTGACAGAGATCCCCTCTTTGTGGCGGAGTTCATTCCCGCACTGAAAGAAAACTTTGAGAAGCCAGAGCTCATGCGTCAGTTGGGTCTAATCTTAGAAAACACCAATGGCTTTGGTGACCTTAAAAACAACTTCACCATGCGTGGCGTTCCTCATACTCTTGCCCTGGGCACCTCCCTCACACCAGCACCAGGGGGGGCTGACGGGACCACCACCCCGCCGGACGAAAGGACAGGATGGTCTGGGGATGGCGCGCCGGGCAGCGGCACCCTTAGAGAATTCGCAACCGGAGCAGTGACCCAACACTTCACCAAGAGCTTGAACCGGGAACGAGGCATTGATTTCCGGTTGCCCAGGGACGATGAACTGGATGCCATGGAGGCATTCCAGCTATTCCTGGGCCGGGACGCAGACCCGGATATCAATGCCATTTCCTTTACGAACCCGGTTGTAAGCAATGGCCGCGACCTCTTTGTCACCACCGATACCAATAACGGTACCGAACAGGCAGGCAAATGCAGTGCCTGTCATTCCAATGCAGGCGCCAACGTTGCCGCAGGTGCCAACTTCAACTTTGACACAGGCGTTGAGAACCTTCCCGATACACCGGGTGAAGTCGTCACGGAGGCAGTGGAAGACCCCAACCTTGCTGACGTGCGCCCTGACGATGGCTTTGGCAATCCCGGCAACGGGACCTTCAATACACCGCCAGTCGTCGAGGCTGCGGACACCGGCCCCTTTTTCCATAACAATTCCATTGAGACCATCGAAGGAGCGGTGGAATTCTACAGCAGCGAGGCCTTCGATAACTCCCCCGCTGGACAGTTCCTCAAAAACGTTCTTAACGGCGGTGATACCGGTGGGTTCAGCATTCGACTGGAATCCACTGGCGTCGTCGCCATCGCCGCCTTCCTGCGGGTCTTGAACGTGCTGGAGAACATCCGCAGTGCGGTCGAGTCTACAAAATTCGCTTTGCATGTCTACAAATCCAGGAAGGCCAATGCCCTCATCCAGCTTGCAATCGCGGATGTGGAAGACGCTATCCAAGTCTTGGATGGTGGCAACCTCCACCCAGAGGCGCAGCGACTGCTAAGACGGGCACGATTTTTCCTGAAGCTTGCAGTGAAAAAACACTTCCGCCCCATTCAAAACAAACTGCTCAAGAAAGCGTTGAACAAGATAGACAGGGCCCGTGAGACCATCGCAGTGAGCGGATAAGAGCTAAGCGCACAGCGTTAAAAGCTATTAACCGCAGATTTACGCAGATGGACACCTAGGGAACAGCGCTAAGCACATGGCGCAAGGCGCCTAATTAGTGACGAGTAACAAGTGCTGAGGACTGAGTGGGCAAGGATAAGGGTTGAGGATAGCAACATGAATGAGGAAGATTATCCGCAGATCGACGCAGATAGTTTTTCGGCCTGGAGGCCAAAATATGCCCGAAGGGCATGAGGACTATTATCTGCGTTAATCGGCGTGAATCTGCGGTTAAGTTATTAGAGATTGATTCGTCTGCGTTGATCTGTGGTTAAAACTCTTTGCGGGCTTGGCGTCTTGGCGCGAAACTTTGCGGTCTACCTTTCAGCCAAATTTCTGGGCGCTGGACATTTACTCGCGATTGAAATATGCATGACCTTAACCTGATGGGGAGAGAACTACGGTCCGGAGCTGAGTGCGATTTAACTATAGGAGGGGTTCAATGAGCTCGCAGCCTGCAAAAAGCAATGCGTCCTTTCGTATCCTCGAGGCAACCATAGACGATATTCAAAGCGCCTATAACTCGGGGCAACTCACAGCGCGCCAACTGGTTCAGAGGTATCTCGACCGCATAGAGGAATATGACCAGAAGGGACCTACCATTAACGCGATTATCACCTTGAATTCCGAGGCCCTTAAAGAGGCAGACCGGCTCGATGCGGCATTCAAGGCCTCGGGACCTGTGGGTCCGCTTCACGGGATACCGGTGATCATCAAGGATCAGTTCGACGCCAAGGGCATGCCGACCACATTGGGCTCGTTGCTGTTCAAGGACTACTATCCTGATCGAGACGCCTTCGTGACAGAAAAGCTAAAAAAGGCCGGAGCGATCATTTTAGCAAAGACCACGCTGGGTGAATTGGGTGGCGGTGACACCCATGGTTCCCTTTTTGGATCCACGCATAACCCTTACGCATTAGATCGCACGGTGGGGGGATCCTCTGGCGGAACTGGGGCTAGTGTCGCAGCGAACTTCGCCACGGTGGGAGTTGGACAGGAGGGGCTCGCATCTATCCGCAGGCCTTCGACGTGGAACTCCATCGTTGGGATGCGACCAACGGCTGGCCTTGTGAGCCGCAGTGGTGTTTATGCTGGCTGGCCAGAAATCTATGGTTCTCTAGGCCCCATGGCCCGCACGGTGAGAGATCTGGCCGCCCTCTTGGACGTCATGGTGGGTTACGATACGGAAGATCCCGTTACGGCAAGGGGAGTGGGCCATATCCCGGACAGCTACACAGAATTTCTCGACAAAAACGGCCTGAAAGGGGCGCGCATCGGGATTTTGCGTGAGTCTATAGGTTTTCATTCGGAGCCCGATTCAGAAGACTTCAAGAAAATCACTGAAGTCTTCGACAAGGCAGTTGCTGAACTGAAGGCCGCCGGCGCCGAACTCGTTGACCCCATCGTTATTCCAAAGGTAAAGGATGCACTTACGAAGCGATCGGGAAGTCCCACCGGGGGAGAGGATTCTTTCAAGGTATACTTCGGCAGGAGCAAGAATCCCCCGTTCAAGTCCCGGGAGGAGGCAAGTCAATCACCGGACTTCCATCGGGTTATAAAACGCTCACAAAACCGATGGATGTCGTCCCCCGAAGCAACTAGGCACTACGAGTACCTGACGACGCGAGACGAAATGTTGACCAATCTGCTAAAGGTGATGGCTGATAACGGCTTGGATGCCATCGTACACAAGGCTGTGGAGCACCAGCCAACGCTCATCAGCGAGGGGGTAAACCCGCCTTTCGTCGACCAAAAGGGAGCCCCAACGCTGAACACATTCTTAGTATTTGTTCCCTCCATCGTCGTCCCCGCGGGATTTACCCGTGACAACCTTCCCGCCGGGATATGTTTCCTGGGACGGCCCTACGACGATGGAGAGATGATCAAGCTTGCCTACTCCTATGAGCAGGCAACCCATCACCGAAGGCCACCTGCCAGCACGACTCCACTTTAAGTGCAAACGGGAGGCATGAACTCATCACCTTTGTTTTTTTTACCCACACTTTCTGCTATGCTTTGCCACCATGGATTACCTCGTTCTAAGAAGCCTGACCAAACACTTCGATTCCGTTGAAGCGGTCAACGGGGTCAGCCTGAACGTTCAAGCAGGGGAGTTCCTCGTCATCATCGGGGAGAGCGGGTGCGGCAAGACCACGCTGCTCCGCCTCATTGCAGGATTAGAGGAACCGGACGACGGAATTATCTATATTGGCGGAGCCCCGGTCAACGACATTCCCGCCGGCCAGAGGGGCGTGCAGATCATCTTCCAACATTTCGCCCTGTGGCCGCATATGAAGGTCTACGATGAGCGCTATTACTCAAACATAAGTTTTCCGCTGAGGGTCAGGAGGTGGGCGAAGGACAGGATACATGAACATGTCCGTTCCATTACTCAGAGTCTCCAGATCAACGAGGCCCTCTTTCAGAGGAAACCCGATACCCTTTCCGGCGGAGAGAAGCAGCGCGTGGCCATGGCAAGGGCCATGGTCACAGCACCGCGGATCCTCCTCATGGACGAGCCCCTGAGCAACCTCGACCCCCACAGTCGGGCCTCCATGAGGGCTGAGGTTCGAAGTTTTCACGAGCGGAACCGGCTGACCACGATCTATGTGACCCACAATGTCGCCGACGGTATTGACCTTGCGGATCGGATGGCCGTGATGCGCGATGGACGCATCGAACAGGTGGATTCCGTGCAGGGCATCAAGGAACATCCCACCAGTCAGTACGTGGCGGATTTCTTCAAGCCCGAAGACCTGAGGTTCAACCAGATCAAATCCTGGGGAAGCCGTTGAAACCGCTGCAGGCCGTGGTTGAAGAACCCTTTTTA
>Ga0114947_10000490_pt1 | contig 13512 bp, 14 predicted proteins | sample CR02metaG_FD_99656 | JGI IMG/M metagenome (GOLD analysis project Ga0114947, IMG submission 99656) | Deep subsurface microbial communities from Mariana Trench to uncover new lineages of life (NeLLi) - CR02 metaG | ecosystem: Environmental > Aquatic > Marine > Ocean trench > Sediment ...
AGAGGCTGCCAGGAAGGCGAGCCCCAGACCGAAGGCGACACCAGCGACCCTAGTTTGCATGCTTAATGGGGACGAGCTAAATGGGGACGAGCTAAATGGGGACAGATCTATTTATCTCTTTGGACGGAGCCCGTCCAAAGAGATAAATAGATCTGTCCCCATTTAGCTCGTCCCCATTAAGCATGCAAACTAGGGTCGCTGGTGTCGCCTTCGGTCTGGGGCTCGCCTTTCTGGCAGCCTATCAGCAGTTCAAGCTGCCGGTGGTGTTACCGGTGCTGCTGGCGGACTACGACTACGATCGAATCCTTGCCGGCGGCTTCATGTCCGTATACGCGCTCTTCGGACTGGCGCTTTCCATCCCTCTAGGCCGCGCCATCCAGCGTCATGGAGCCGCGTCACTGATTCTCTGGGCTCTGGCGCTGATGATTCTCGGCAATGCGCTCGCGCTGGTGAAGCCGGAATTCGGGTGGCTGGTTCTGGCGGCCCGCGGCCTGGAAGGCATTGCCTTCGCAGTGCTCGCCATCGGCGGTCCGGCACTCGCCAATGCCAATGCCAGCCGGCGTTCGCTGCCGCTGGTCGCCGGGCTGATGGCTACCTGGATACCGGTGGGTCAGCTGACCGCCACCGTTCTGGCGCCCGTGGCCATCGCCACCGGCAGCTGGCGCATGCTGTGGTATCTGGGTATCGGCGCCACGGCGGTGTTTTTCCTCTGGACGTTGGTCAATCGACGCTCGGGGCGCGTAGTGCTCGCACCAAACCGCGGGGCAAGCGCCGACAAAACCGCCGGGGACGACGGCATCACGCCGCGACAGCGCGGCGCGCTGATTCTCACCGGCGTCCTCTTCATGCTCTGGTCTGGGCAGTACTTCGCCTACATGACCTGGCTGCCCCAGTACCTGGTGGAAGTCCACGGGCTCACCATCACCCACGCCCAATGGGGTTACGCGATCCCCGTGACCCTGGTAATGGTGGTGTGCGTCATCACTGGCCTGGCGCTTCAGCGAGGACTACCGGTGGGAAAGTTGATCGTCGGGGCGCTCGTCACCCAGGCCGCCGTCTGGTGGCTGCTACCGGTGACCGGTGGCGGCGGCGGCGTGGTGTCACTGGTGGTGTACGGCACCGGCGCCGGCGTCGTGCCCACCTGCCTGTTCGCCATGCCCAGCGTTATTCTCGGACGCGGACACGGTACGGCGCGCGCTTTCGGCATTGTCATGACCGGACGCAACATGGGCGTATTGATAGGCCCGGTGTTGCTTGCCCAGGCCTTCAATATGACCGGCACCTGGGAATTGGCGGCGCCCATTTTCGGCGCCGTAACAACAGCCTGCCTGGTGGTTGCGATCCTGCTCGCGAGACGACTCCGCCGCTGACATGCGCAAGAAGACTGCCATCCAAGCCATTACCTTCGACGCCGCCGGCACTCTCATGCATGTCGCCGAACCGGTGGGCGAGACTTACGCGCGATTGGCCCACGACTTAGGCGCGAGCCTGTCCCCGCAGGTGCTGGCTGCGGGCTTTCGTGAGGGTTTTCCGGCCATGCCACCCATGGCGTTTCCCGGACTGGACGAAGCGGCGCGTCTTCGTGCCGAGCGGGCCTGGTGGCACCAGCTGGTGGCACGCGTTGTCCGGCAGGCCGGAGGCGTTGCCAGCTTTGACGAATACTTCGACACGCTATTCGCCCACTTCGCCAGCGGCGCGGCATGGCGCGCCTATCCGGAAGCCCATCAGGCATTGCGCTCGGCCCGCGGGCGTGGCTTGCGCGTCGGCGTGGTTTCCAATTTTGACTCGCGCCTACCGCTCATATTGCGGGAGCTGGGGTTTGAACCCCTGCTCGACACCGTGATCACTTCCACCGGCTGCGGTGCCGCCAAGCCCGATGCGCGCATTTTCCGATACGCGCTGGAAGCCCTGGGCGCGACCGCGGACACCGCGCTGCATGTGGGGGATAGTCTGGATGCCGACTACCAGGGCGCCTCGGCGGCCGGAATGCGGGCAGTGCACCTGCATCGAGACGACTCTCCGGCGGGGGAAGATATACCAACCATCGAGCATTTGGGCGAACTCGACCCTTACCTTGATCAGCGTCCGTAGGCGCTGGCGCGCACCTCGGTCACCAGTCCGGGTTAGTTGGCTTCCGCGGCCGCGGCTTCCTCGATGACCCACTCCCGAAAGGCGGCGATGCGCGGCTCGTCCGCCAACGCCTCCGGGCACACCATGTAATAAGCGAAGGACATGCGTGTGCCGTGGGCGAACGGCCGCACCAGCCACCCTTCCGCCAGGTCGTTGCCGGCAAGAACGCGGCTGCCGAGCGCCACGCCCTGGCCGCGCACCGCCGCCTGCAGCGCCAGGCTGGTCTGATTGAAGTGCAACCCCCGGCGAACCTCCATGCCGCGCATGCCGGCGGAGCACAGCCACATGCTCCAGTCCGGCCAGTAATCGTCCTGCACAAAACCGTCCACGTGCAGCAGCGTGTGCCAGCGCAGATCCTCCAGCTCGCGTAATGGGTGCTCTCCCTCCAGGAGACGCACGCTGCAGACGGGAAAGACCTCTTCCGACAGCAGGCAGTCGACGCGCATGCCGGGATAGTCGCCCAGCCCGTAGCGCAGGCCCACGTCCACGTCGTCGTGGAGCAAGTCGACGATACGGTTGTCCACATCCAGACGCACGTCGATGTCCGGATGGCGATCCCGGAAACGCTCCAGGCGCGGCACCAGCCAGGCGGCACCGAAAGACGGCGGCATACTCACGGTCAGGGGCCGGTTGGCGTCTCTGCGGCGAAAGGTCTCTACCACTTCGGTGACGCGGTAGAAGACCTCGCTCAACCCGGGCAACAGGGACTGTCCCGCGGGCGTCAGCTGCAGTGCGCGATTGAGGCGTTCGAAGAGCACCGTGCCGAGATCGTGTTCCAGGGCCTTTACCTGATGGCCCACCGCCGCCGGAGTGACGTGCAGCTCTTCGGCGGCCTTGCTGAAGCTCAAGTGCCGGCCCGCCGCCTCGAAGGCGCGCAGGGCGTTCAGGGAAGGTAAGTGTACTGGCATGGCCGTCACTCAAGAAAATCTATTCTGACGTGAAATAAAGGTCGTTTGTAGCTTGGGCAGTTAAGTCCATAATTCAACTACAAATAACGGTAGACAGAAATGTCGATTCCGTCACATTTTATATACGGAAACTTAACATGACAACGCATCCACTACGACTGGCCACGGGCTTCCCTGTGGCCACGACCGGGACCGGCTCACGGCCCTTGGAAATCGGCCCATGGCTCCGCTGGGCGGCAGAGCGCCTGGCGGCGGTCCGCCGTATCCAACAGCGGCGCCGGGCCATCGGCGAACTCGCGCGGATGTCGGATTGGCGGCTCCAGGACCTGGGGATCCCGCGGAACCAGATCGCGCAAGTCGTCGACGGACTGATTGCACGGGAAGGACCCGCGATGGGGCGCCGGGCAGACTGATCAGGAGGCACGGCGGACGAGGCGCCGATAGACAGGGACGATGCTCCCCGGGTGGGGGCATCGTCACCCCATGAGCAGGATCTAGGTACTGACGTTGGCGATCAACCAGTCACGAAAGTCCGCGATTCGGGAGTCGTTGCTGCTGGTGGCCAGGTAGACGATGTAGTAGCTCATCTCGTCCAGTGGCCCGGCCTCGAAAGGTTGCACCAGCTGCCCGGCGGCGGTTTCTTCCTTGGTCAGGGCCGTGTGCAGCAGCCCGACCCCCTGCCCCGCGAGTGCGGCGGTGTATGCGAGATTGGTGTCATCGAAAATCGGCCCATGGGCGACATTAGCGTTGCTGACCCCGGCGCGCGAGAACCATTGCTGCCAGGGATCATAGCTATGGCTGTGCAACAGCCTGTGATGCAGCAGATCGTCGGGGCTCTCGAGGGCCGGGCCATCGCCGAGGAGCCGGGGACTGCACATGGGCGTCACGTTCCCGGCCATCAGGGGCACCGATACCAATCCGGCTCCGCTCGCCGGGCCGACGCGTACCACCAGGTCGGCTTGGCTGGTGCCGGGATCGACATCCGTCGTCCACGCTACTTCGTGCAGACGCAGGTCCAAATCCGGCAGCTTCTGCCACAGGCGACCGAGCCTCGGAGCCAGCCAACGCACGGCGAACGCCGGTGTGGTGGTGACATGCAGCGGCGCGTCACCCCTGACCTGGAGCAGGGTTATCGTGACCCCATGGATCTGATTGAAGGCGCCTTCGATGACCGGCAGGTACGCGCTTCCGGGCTCCGTCAGCCGCACCGCCCGGGTGCGGCGCTCGAACAGCAGGATCCCGAGCCACTCTTCCAGAGCCTTCACCTGATGACTGATAGCGCCATGGGTAACGTGCAACTCCTCGGCGGCCGCGCTGAAGCTCTCGTGGCGGGCGGCCGCCTCGAAGGCACGCAGGGCATTGAGGGGTGGCAGACGTCGTTTCACGCGCGAGGCTCATGGACACACATGTGAGGAATTCTAACATGTATGTGAGCATGACTCCTTTGTCAACTGCCTGAATTAACACTAAAGTTAGACAACGTATACTTCTACACACGAGGAATTTAAACATGTTCACCACGATCATGTACGGCTTCATCAGCGAGGTGACACGCCAGCCTGGGAACGCCAAAATTCTACGGACAGTGAACTCCGGCGGCGCGCAGAGGCATTCCGTTGCACAGTCCCGGCGCAGAATCCGGCGGGCCGCGGCTACCACCCCGCGCTACCGGCATTTACCCGTCAAGTACCTGGTGCTCGCCGATGCCTTCAAGCGGGCCGCCGGTTTTAACTGAGGACAGCATGGCAAACGACATAGAGCATCAAGCGCACAAAGGTACCGTCTTCAGAGATCTGCACGTCGCCGAAGGTCTCTTCGTGATGCCGAATGCCTGGAATGCGGGTAGTGCCTGTATGTTGGAATCGGCTGGATTTCCGGCTATCGGCACGACCAGTGCCGGAATTGCATACTGCCTGGGGCTTCCCGATTACGAGGGCGCTTTATCGAGGGACGCGGCTCTGGAAGAGACCGGGCGGATTTCGCAGGCCGTTAGTGTCCCCGTCAGCGCGGATGCGGAGAACGGATACGGTCATGAACCGGACGAAGTAGCCGAATCGATCCGACTCTTCGCAGGCGCCGGGGCGGTTGGAGCCAGCATCGAAGACTTCGCGGCAAGTTTCGGGGAAACGCAGTATGAGCGATCCCACGCCGTCGACCGGATCCAGGCCGCGAAGGAAGCAGCCGAGTCGCTGGGCTTTCCGTTCACGCTGACGGCAAGAGCAGAATGCTATCTCGTCGATCATCCCGATCCGTTCAAGGAATCGGTGTTGCGCGCGAACCTGTACCGGGAGGCTGGCGCCGATTGCTTGTACGTGCCTGGAGTAAGAGACGCCGAGACCATCGCTGGGCTAGCCGCGGAGATCGACGGGCCGATCAATGTGGTCATGGGATTGGCCGGAAATCCAATCAGCGTGTCCAAACTGAAAGCCCTTGGAGTCAAGAGAGTCAGTATCGGAGCTTCGTTGGCGAGAGCCACGTTCGGATTGATCCGCCGAGCGGCGGAAGAGATCCACGATTCGGGCACCTTCACATTCGCGAAGGAACAAGTGCCCGACGCAGAGCTTTGCCAATTCTTCTCGGCACGAATATAAAGAGTCTGCCGGGGTTGACGACTAAGCACCCTGGGAACGGCGCTGACTGGTGGCTTCCTCGTCCACGGCACCGTCGGCGCTGAGCACGACGCCATAGTCGCGCTCCGCCGCCTCGCGACTCACCAGCTCGTTCAGTACGTCGTCGCGCACGCGTTCCACATCCCGTGCCAACGGATTACCGTATCCACCCCCGCCGGGCATTTCCATGATCAAGCGATCGCCAGCGGGCACCTGTTGCCGCCCCTTGGCCTGCAACTCGGCACCCGAAGCAAGGCGCACCCGCCCCCGTAAGCCGTTGCCCCCGCCGCTGCGGCCGCGGGCAGGATAGGTCACGCGATCGAACATCGACGACATGACGAAGGTCGCCCCCTCGCCATTGGTGATCTCCATGACCTGACCGGTACCGCCGCGATGCTCGCCGGCGCCGCCGGAATCCATGCGATACTCCTTGCGCCATACGACGATGGGCGAGATGGCTTCGTTGATCTCCACCGGTGTGTTGCGCACCCCCGAAGGAAAGGCGGTGGCCGACAAACCGTCGCTCTCGGGACGCGCGCCGGTGCCGCCGTTGTGGAACAAGGTGACGGTAAAGGGGGTGGCGCCGGAAAACTTGCCGGAGATCCCGTGACCCGCGTACAGCACAGGATTCCACAGGCACGACGTGCCCTCTGCAGGCACGCGGCCGCCCATCGCCTGGCCGAGGCAGCCGAGCACCACGTCGGGCAACATCTGGCCGATGGCGTGACGCGCCGCCACGGCGCAAGGGTGAGGTGCATTGAGAATCGAGCCCGGCGGCGCCGTGACCCGCACCGGCTCGAGGGATCCCGCATTGTTCGGAATCGATCCGCCCACCACGCAACGGGCACCGAAGGACGCATAGGCTTGCGTATACGTTACCGGCACGTTGATACCGTAGATCGATACCGGCGAGGTGCCGGTGAAATCGATGTCGATACCGCTCTCGGAGATGGTCAGGGCCGCCACCAGATCCACCGCTTCCTCGTAGCCGTCGATACGCATGCTGTTGTGATAAGTGCCGGCGGGCAGCTTGCGGATCTCTTCCAGCATCGAATCCCGTGAGCTCGCGATGACGAAGTCGCCGAGCTCGCGCACGTCGTCGAGGTCGAATTCCACCATCATCTCCACCAGGCGCTGGCATCCGGTCTCGTTACAGGCCACCAGAGAATAGAAGTCGCCTTCCACCTGCACGGGCTCGCGCACGTTGGCGCGCACGATCTCCAGCAACGATTCGTTCATCACCCCACGTTTGGCGAGCGCCATGAGGGGGATGTAGATCCCCTCCTCGTACACTTGCCGGCCATCGGGCCCGAAGCCGAGGCCGCCCACGTCCACCACGTGACTGGTGGAAGCGAACAGCGCCACCATGCGGCCGTCCTTGAAGGCGGGCGTAACCACCGTGAAGTCGTGCAGGTGGCCGGTACCCTTCCACGGATCGTTGGTGATGTAGACGTCACCCTCTTCCATGCTGGCGGCGGGAAATTTCTCCAGGAAAAATCCTACCGACGCCGCCATTGCATTCACGTGTCCCGGCGTGCCGGTGATGGCCTGGGCCAGCATGCGGCCCTTCAGATCGAAGACGCCGGCGGACAGATCACCGGCCTCGCGCACGGTATTGGAGAAGGCGGTGCGGATGAGGGTCTGCGCCTGCTCCTCGACCACCGCGATCAGCCGGTTCCACATGAGCTGATTGTGGATTTGTGCTAGTGGTGAATTGGCTTTCATGTACTGGTGCTCTCGATCGTTTCTTGTAGGTTGGGCTGAGCAAAGCGAAGCCCAACCTACGGGAGCTGCGATTCGTTTTTTCGTTCCAGGATGATATACCCCAAGGCGTCGATACGCGCATCGAATCCCGAGGCTACCACCGTGGTGGTCTGAGATTCGATGACGATGGCCGGACCGGCGATGCGCATCCCGGGTGACAGCGCGTCGCGGGCATACACCGGCACGTCCTCGAAATCCGCCGTGCGTGTGTTGAAGAGCCTGCGCTCCCCGATCGCCGTTGGCGCCCCGGCGGGCGCCGGCTCGGATACCGGCAGCGGTTCCTCCACCGGCGCCGTCAAGGTGAGCGCCCAGGTCAGCACTTCCACGTCCATGTCGGGAATGATGCGCCCGTAATGCCGGACGTAGGTCTCATCGAATGATCCCTGCAGCGTCCCGACATCGTCGGGCTGCAGTTGCCGCAGGGGCAACGGCACGCTGACCTCGTGTCCCTGCCCCACATAGCGCATATAGGCGATGCGTTGCTCTTGGAGACGGCCAAGCGGTGCGCCCAGGCGCACGACCGCCGCCGCCTCCTCACGCATCCGATCGAACATGGCGCTGATTAGCGCCGTATCGAGGGCGCTCAAGCGCATGTAGCGACTGCGCACGACCTCGTAGGAGACCGGTGCATTCAGGAAACCGACGGCGGAACCGACGCCGGCATCGGTGGGAACGATGACCGTCGCGATACCCAGCTTCTCGGCCAAGCGGGCAGCGTGCACCGGGGCGGCGCCGCCGAAGGCGATCAATGCGCGCCCGCCCAGATCCTTGCCGCGCTCGATGGCATGCACCCGGGCGGCGTTCGCCATGTTCTCGTCCACCACCTCGCTGATGGCAAACGCGGCCAGCGGCGGATCCAGATTCAAAACCGCGCCCACGTCGGCATCGACAGCCGTCCGCGCGGCGTCGCCATCGAGGCGTAAGCTGCCGCCGGCGAAGCCGTCCGGATCGATGCGTCCCAACAGCACATCGGCATCGGTCACCGTGGCGTGCAGCCCACCGGTACCGTAACAAGCCGGACCGGGCTCGGAGCCGGCGCTCTGCGGTCCGATATTGATGCGCTTCAAGCCGTCCACCCGGGCGATGGAGCCGCCGCCGGCGCCGATCTCCACCATCTCGATGACCGGAATGCGCAAGGGCAGCCCACTTCCCTTGGTGAAACGGTAGATGCGATCCACTTCGAAGGTGCGCGAGGACTGCGGCTTGCCGCCGTCGATGAGGCAGATCTTCGCCGTGGTGCCGCCCATATCGAAGGACAGCACTTGCTCGAGACCCTGGGCAGTGGCGATCCGGCTCGCGAGTATGGCGCCGCCCGCGGGCCCCGACTCCACCAGACGAATCGGATGGCGGGCGGCGGTCTCCACGGTGGTGAGCCCCCCGCCCGAAGTCATCAGCAACAGCGGGCAGGTGAAGCCTGCGTCTTTCAGACGCACGTCCAGGCTTCGCACATAGCGCGCCATGATCGGCTGCACATAAGCATTGGCGCAGGCGGTGGAGAGACGCTCGTACTCGCGGATCTCGGGACAGGTCTCGGAGGACAGGGTAATGGAAAGCTCGGGCAGGGCTTTCGCGATGCGCTCGGCCACCTGCTCCTCGTGGCGGCTGTTGGCATAGCAATGCAGCAGGCCGATGGCGACACTCTCGACCGCCTGCGCTGCGAGCTTGGCGATCATGGCATCCACGGAGGCGAGATCCAGGGGAATCAAGACTTCGCCGCGGGCGTTGACGCGCTCGGTCACCGGCAGACGCAGATATCTCGGCACCAGCGGTTTCGCCTTCTGCACCTCGATGTCGTACTGCTCGAAGCGATTCTCATAGGCCATTTCCACGGAATCGCGGAAGCCCTCGGTAACCACCAGCGCCGTATGCGCACCCTTGCGCTCGATGATGGCGTTGGTAGCGAGGGTAGTGCCGTGAATGACCACGCCCACGTCGGCGGCATTCACCCCGGCCGCCTCGATCACTCGGGCGATACCCGTCATCACACCCTTCTCCGGCGCCGCCGCGGTGGTCAGCACCTTGCTGGTGATGTTCCGGTCGCCGATGGCGAGGGCGACGTCGGTGAAGGTGCCGCCGATATCGACGGCAAGCCGGGTGGAAGAATTATTCAAGACAAAATCCCGTTACGCGGTGAGCGCGGCCCCGGTCATCAACTGCACAAGGGCCATACCTGATACCAATGGCGGCACTTGAAACGATCCTCGCACTGGCGAAGCTGGGCGCCGTATTCCCGCGCCTGCCAGTCCACCCGATCGGCGTAGCGCATTACCTCCGGCTTACTCTTGTAGCTGCCGCGGGCATAGCCACCGCGGCCTTCATGGTAAGCCAGATACATGCGTTTGGGATCCCATTTGGAGATGCCGAGGACCTTGTTGCTCTTGTAGTTGTACCAACCGATGAAATCCAGAGCGTCCTCCATGTCCGAGCGGCTCTTGAAGAAGCCACCGACCTCGTCTTCGTACTCGTCCCAGGCCTCGTCCTTGGCCTGGGCATAGCCCTCCGCCGACGACTTGCGCCCCAGGGGGATGAACAGGAACCAGTCCCTGGGCGGTTTCGCATCGTGACGGTAAGCCGACTCCTGCTTCACGAAGGCCATGAGAATGTGCGGCGGCGTACCCCACTTGTCCTGGGAATCCCTGGCCGCATCGTACCACTCGGGGTACTGGTCGAATATGGCGCACAGGTTGTCCTGCTGCTTCGGCGGCGCCGACGCGCAACCAGGTATCAGTGCGATGGCCATCGCCAGAAGCACAGGGATCACCTTGGTCGAAGTCATGTGCTCGATCGATACCCCTAACCGCAAACGGCCATAGTATAAAAGCTGCGGAGTTGTATTTCAGTACTCAGACCGACGGGTTCTCGACCTTCCCGGCACCGTATGCGTCGATTCGTTTCTTGTAAAGTGCCAATACGCCTGGCCCGAAGCACATTAACATGATGGCGAGTCCCGTCACGATTCCCCAGCTCGTCAAAAACGGAGCGCTGCAATCTCCGCGGCTTCTCACGATGACGTGCGCGGGCACGGCGATCATTAATTCGAGAACACTGCCCTTCAGCAACCACGATATCGCCCCCTCGAACGTCATCGAACCTCCGCGGCAATACCGATAGAACACAATCCCCCAGGCAATCCAAGACATCACCCAGAAAATCAGTATCCAGGCTTCAGCACCAACCCCTGCCCAATCCCCGGATAGCGATTCTTCATCGAATGCTATTGCCAGAGAGAGAATTCCAGCGACGGCGAGAAGCGTGATCAGCAGACCCGTGATTGCTGCGGTAATTGCGATGTGTCGGCGAGGTTTCAAGCGACGCCAAGAGGTATCGACGGATAGAAACAGGAGCAGCGCCTGGCCGCCAACGAGAAGCGATCCCCATGTCAATACGAAAACAAGAAAGTCGTCCGTGTACACGTTCCACCAGCCGAAACCCTCTCCTTTCTCGAGCGGCAATTCGAAAATCACCAGAAATACCGGCATCAGGAAACCGAAAATTACGGCTGCATAGAAACCAGAAATGATGACTCCCCAGCGACGCACTCTATTGCCCCCTGTTTGCTACGGACCTTTGAGCAGATATATAGCAGAGACGCGTCGAAAGATGGCTTACATCTGATTTACAGATAGGTTATATGTCGGCAGGACAATCGCGGGGATCGATGATATAAAATATCCGCCGAATCCAAGATCGCGATAGACAGGAATAATTCCATGGCACGAGCACTGTCCGCAGGCACGGCGTTGCCCATCGACTCCGTCGAGGCCCGTCGGTTGATCCGAGCCGGCACCCACACCGGTCACACGGCGGCCATGGCGCCGGGGTTCGTGCAGGGAAATCTGTGCATCCTGCCGTCGGATTACGCCACGGATTTCGCGGCCTTCTGCCAGCGCAATCCCAAGCCCTGCCCGCTCATCGGCATGGGCGCCGCAGGCGATCCCCGATTGCCTTCCCTGGGCGAAGATCTGGACATTCGCACGGATCTCCCCCGCTACCGGGTGTTCCGCGACGGCCAGGTGGTGGACGAACCCACCGACATCGAGGCGTACTGGCGGGATGATCTGGTGAGCTTCGTGCTCGGCTGCTCCTTCTCCTTCGAGCAGCCGCTCATGGAGGACGGCATCCGGTTGCGCCACGTGGAGCGCGGCGAAAACGTCGCCATGTACAAGAGCAACATCGACACCGTCCCCGCGGGACCTTTCAGCGGCAAGATGGTGGTTTCCATGCGCCCCCTGGATCCGGCGGAAGCGATCCGCGCCATTCAGATCACGTCACGATTTCCCAATGTGCATGGCGCGCCCATTCATATCGGTTTTCCGGATCAGATCGGCATCGACGATCTCGAAAAACCCTTCGCCGGCGATGCGCCGCAGATGAGCGGGAACGAGATTCCGGTGTTCTGGGCCTGCGGCGTGACGCCCCAGGTCGCCGTGGAGCAGGCGCGTCCGACCTTGTGCATTACCCACAAGCCGGGGAGTATGATCATCACGGATTTGAAGAATCGGGAGTTGGCGGCTTTTTGAGAATTGCGTTGTAGATTCGGCCTTGAAGGGGACAGATTTGAAATCTGTCCCCACGTTCGCAAGCAAAACCGCTCCTACAGACGCGGATTCAACCGCCGAGAAAAATGCGCTTCACTTCCGCGCTGTTGAGCAGCTCCGCCGACGCCCCGGCGAGAGCCAGCCGGCCGCTTTCCAGAATGTAGCCGCGGGTCGACATGTCCAGCGCCACCTGAACGTTCTGCTCGATGAACAGAATGCTGACGCCGTCGGCGTTGATGCGTTGGAAAACGTCTTTCATCTCCTGAACGATGGCCGGCGCCAACCCCAGAAAAGGCTCGTCCACCATCAACAGGCGCGGCCGCGACATGAGCCCGCGGCCCAGCGCCAGCATCTGCTGCTCGCCGCCGCTCAAGGAATGCGCCATCTGACTCTCGCGCTCCCGGAGACGCGGAAACATACCGTACACTTCCTCCAGGGTCTGCTCCCGGTGGGGCCGGGCGTCGGGATGGTAGGCGCCCAGCCAAAGATTCTCCCGCACGCTCAGGTACGGAAACACCCGCCGGCGCTCGAGAATGTGTGCGAGGCCGAGACGCACGATGTCGTGGGTGGCCTGGCCATCGATGCGCTTGCCCGTGAACTCGATGCTGCCGGAACGGGGTTTGAGCAGTCCCGAGATGGTGTTGAAGACCGTGCTCTTTCCCGAGCCATTGGGCCCGAGAAGACTCACCACCTCGCCTTCTCCCACCTCCAGGGAAACGCCCCAGATGACCTGGTAATCGCCGTAGCTGACCTCGATGTTCGAGACCTTAAGCATAGGCGCCACCCAGATAGGACTCGATGACCTGCTGATCGTTCTGAATAGCCTGCGGCGCGCCCTGGGCGATCTTGCGCCCCAGGTGCAGGGCGAGAATGTCGTCGGCCAACGACATCAGCACCTGCATGTTGTGCTCGATGATGATCAGCGTCATGCCTTCGGACTTGAGTCGCCGGACCAGGTTGATGAGCGCGGGGATTGTGCGCTGGTCGATACCGCCGGTGACCTCGTCCATGAGCAGCAGGCGCGGGCGCGTGGCCATGGCGCGGGCGAGCTCCAGGCGCTTGCGCTGACCGGTGCTGAGCGCCTGGCCATGGTGCTTGCGCATTTCCAGGAGGCCGACGAATTCCAGCGATTCCAGGGCAAGCTTGCGTGCCGCGGCGAGATCCGGCGTGTGTTGCATGACGCCCACCATGACGTTCTCTTCCACCGTCATGTCGGTAAAGGGCTTGAGCTTCTGGAAAGTGCGGCCGATGCCCAAACGGTTGATTTGATCCGGGCGGAGCCCACGCAGGCGTTTGCCGGCGAAATGGACCTGGCCGGAATCCGGCAACTGATATCCGGTGATCAAATCGAACAGCGTGGACTTACCGGCACCGTTGGGCCCGATGACGCCGAGTATCTTGCCCTCGTCGACATCGAAGGAAATGTCGTCGTTGGCAAGCAGACCCCCGTAACGTTTGCTCAAGCCTCTAACTTCGAGCATCGCCATGGTTGGTCTTCTCTTCGCTGGTGGCCGAACGCAGCACCTTCACGGTGCCCACCAGGCCTTCGGGTTTGAAAATGCA
>Ga0114947_10000491_pt1 | contig 13500 bp, 15 predicted proteins | sample CR02metaG_FD_99656 | JGI IMG/M metagenome (GOLD analysis project Ga0114947, IMG submission 99656) | Deep subsurface microbial communities from Mariana Trench to uncover new lineages of life (NeLLi) - CR02 metaG | ecosystem: Environmental > Aquatic > Marine > Ocean trench > Sediment ...
AGAGCTCAATTGCGCACCTCGTTACGGACCCGAGAAACCACAGCTGATACAGCTATATGTTCTAGCGAAATTTCTACATCTTTCGCATCTCCAGATTAGTACCTTCAAGCAGTTGGGGCAATTTAGTTTAACAGCCCGCTCACCCGGGATAATAGGTCGGTTACACGAAGTGCAAATGGGTAGATCTATTTGTCTCGACGACATACGAGCAGCCTTTAAGGTAGGGATATAAAAAATTGCCCTTTTTCTACGACCTTAAGAGATAAGTCTTTTAAATAATTCACGGGGACATTTTAGCTTAGAGATAGCAGTGTTTTGATTTCTTTCCTAGCAATTGAGGTTACTAGTCTGCCCATCCCTTTCATTCCAAGTGCTTTAAGAATAGATTTCGAATGAAAGTCAAAGTCTCCATCCTCAGAGACAAACTCTTCGATACCGCTCCCTTTAAGGCTCATAAATATATTATCGATCTGATTATCAGTAAGAAGCCGAATTATTCTCCTAGCGTTTTTCAGGAAGACAAATTCACTGCCAAATCTGGCCATCCAGTCCCTTTCATATAGGCTCAATATCGAAGGATTATTTTCAATTAATGACTCGGCTATTTTCTGTCCAGCAATCATACCTCCGATGCCTCCAGTGTAAATACCACCTGCAGTCGTTGGTTTCGTCTGTCCTGCTGCGTCGCCTACGGTAACGACTCGATCGTTTACGAAGGGTGTTATTGGGCCAGTTACAACCACCGTGGAGGCGATCTTTTTAGAGATTGAAGAGCGTCGCGTGGAGAGAAATTTATCAACTACTTTGAATCCATTGATGCCTATCCCTGCAGCGCCTATTCTTGCTGAACCATTCCCCATTGGAATTACCCATGTGAAGAAGCCTGGAGTTTCTTTTTGGTTTAGGTAAACCTCCACAGTGCCGTCATCAATCCAAGGTCCCTCTACTTCATACTGGGCTGCAGGTAGAACCCCATTAGAATCTCGTTCAGCTAGAGATGTACGTCCCCTTGCGTCTACGAGTAAATCACAGTTAATGTTCTTTGTTCTACTCCCCACCGTAATGAAGTCAGGATGATGTTCGAGTTTAACGACTCTTTCTAAGGGAATTACAGAAGCGCCTGCCTTGCTCGCTTGTGAACAAATTTGTTTATCGAGTGCCCGCCTATCCAGAACAGAAATGTTATGTCTTCGAACATCTAGCTCTAGACTAGCTCCCGATGGAGAATAGATTATCGCTCGCTTTATCTTATTCGTGATTACCTTGGCAACATCTACGAGGCCAAATTCAGAAATTCTAGAACTTACTAGGCCGCCGCATTTCTCAGGCGTCCCAATTTCTTCATCCTCCTCCAGAACGGTTACGTCAATGCCCCTCGAAGCAAGTTCACGAGCTGCCAAGAGACCTGAGACACTGCCTCCAGCTACTACGACAGAAGACGGAGTCATAGAAATAAGTTATTATCCACCCGAGGGGCTATGAAAGCCACAGGGAGCAGCCAGATTGGTACGTAACGTGGAATTTGAATATAAGATGGCGATAATATTGCGAAAGGATATCGGTATGGGAGTTGGGAAACTCGTAAGCCAAGCATGCCATGCATGTATTGAAGTGTCTAATAGGAGTCGAACAAGTCCGATCTGGCGCGATTGGCTGCGAGACGGTGGAAAAAAGGTAGTCCTGCGCGTCCAATCGTTAGAGGATCTTCTTGACCTTGAAGATAATGCAAAGAGACAAAATATTCCTTTTGCGATGATCGTTGACAGAGGATTAACACAGATACCACCGAATACACCCACAGCGTTAGCTATAGGACCAGCTGATGGAGAGAAGATAGATATGGTTACTGGTCACCTGAAACTTCTGTAACTCGATAAGCAGTCCTTAACTATACCAAATACAGAGAGGTCAGGATATTACTCTTCATTAGTTGGGGTGGCGAGCGGTGGTTTCTTGGTCGAGGTACTTGCTAATACTTCGTCGATCCTTAGTATCATGTTGGATGCTTCAGTTGCAGACTTTATGATCTGTTCTTTGACCCAAGTAGGTTCGAAAACCTGGCTCTTGTACATATCTTTCAGCGTGCCATCAGACGCATCAATACCTATCCACTTTCCACCTTTACTATGTCTGGATCGTAGCGCTACAGAAGCATCTATCGGACTCATTCCAGCATTCGCTGCTAAGGTAAGGGAGATCTTTTCCATGGCATCTGCAAATTTTTGAGCTGCTAACTGTACTCTGCCAGAGAGTTTAGGGAGCCAAGCTCTGAGTTTCATAGCCACCTCAATTTCGGGTGCACCTCCACCAGCGACGACTAGGGGTCTCTCCATTACGTCTCTGGTCACCATAATCGCATCATCGATCGCACGCTCCGTTTCGTCGACCATCTTATCGAAGCCACCCCTAACGAGTATGGTTACGGCCTTGGGGTTTTTGCACCCCTCCACAAAGACCCATTTGTGATCTTCAATCTTCCTTTCTTCAACTAGTTTTGCTCGGCCCAGATCGCCTGGTTTAACGTCTACCAAACTACCTACTATACTCCCGCCCGCTGCCTTGACGATCCGCTCTAAATCACTCATATTCGCCATCTTTACAGCCAGGATTCCTGCCGAGGCTAGGTATTGAAGAGCCAAGTCGTCGATGGCTCTTAGGCAGATCATTACGTTAGCCCCTGCCTTTCTGGCATTTTGTACGATATCATATAGCATTTTATCCTCACTATCGATGAATTGTTTCATTTGTTCTGGACTCGTGATGTTTAATTTCGTATCCATTTCGGGCTTCTCGATTTCAAATGCGGTATTCGTTACAAGGATTCTAGCATTTTCAATTCTCTTAGGCATTGATGAATGGGCTATTTCCTTATCAATAACTACGCCGGTAATGAGGGTGCTATCTCCAGCCACACCACCTGCTGCCTTCAATACCTTGATGTTTTTTTTATCAACCTTGTAACCACTATCGGTCTTGTCTGCGACAGATAATACAGCATCTACTACTAGTCCAGCCAAGTATTCAGCATCTCGCGATACTATCTTAGTCTGCATACTTGTCCTAGCCACTTTCCTGAGCCAATCCACATCTTGTGGTTCAACTTTAATGGATATTTCTTCAAATATCTGAAGAGCTTTCTTCGCAGCTTTAGAATAGCCTTCGACCATGAGACTGGGGTGAATTCCCTTTTGAAGAAGTTCTTTTGCTCCTGTTAAAAGTGCTCCTGCAAAGATCACGGCAGAAGTAGTACCATCTCCAACTTCAGAGTCCAAACTTTTTGATATTTCTACAAGCATCTTAGCCGCAGGGTGCTGAATATCCATTTCCTTTAGCATCGTAGCACCGTCGTTGGTTATCTTAACATCACCGGTAGTGTCCACTAGCATCTTATCGAGTCCTCTAGGGCCCAATGAAGAACTTAGGATATCAGCCAACAATAACGCTGCTGTCAAGTTATTATTTTGAGCATCCCTGCCTTTCACACTGGTAGTACCTTCCGGTAGGATGATTGTGGGAATATTGTTTGACGATGAAGGATTAGACATTACTTACCTTCAGGCCTTCTAAAGGTCGCTTTTAAGAATTTTTGGTATTTCTATTTGCAGTCCAGACTGGAGCTTCGAAAAAATAGATATTATATTAAGAAACAATGGTCCTTGAAAAGATGCCGTGATCAATCTCGTCTTCGGCGATACTCATTGCCTTCCTCAATGAAATAACTTCACCGTTCAGACAAGCAACTTTACCTTCTAATACAGTTAGCTCAACTTGTCTTTTAACATCCTCACTATCGGTAGATAGTTTTTCATTGTCCGCTGTTAGCTTTTCATTTAGAGAGACTGCCACATCCAGATCCTGGTGCAACTTCTGAAGCTCCTTGGATTTTATAATCTCTAGCTTTAATCGGCCTAAAACATGAGGGAATTTTGATGAACATTTCCCGCATTCATAAATCCCAACTGTGCTTTCGCTAAAAGAGCCATCCTTGCGGATGTCCCCCAAAACCGATGAAGTTTTTACTGGGGTACTAATTTTAGTGCCGCACGTTGGGCAAGTTACCAACTTGCTAGCGACCCATTTCAGTAAGACTGCGATGTTGAGAACACAGGGGCATCACTTGTCGATTCTGCCTCGGCTGGAGGATTTCCAACTTCTGGTTCTTGTTGTTCCGCAGCATCTGGCGTTTGATTATAATGCGATATCTCTTCTTCCATCGTCACCTTCTCTGAATTAAGAGCTGAAATTTCGTTCTCAAGAGATCGGGCCTTGTCTTCTAACCTAAGTGAGGTCAGTTTCTCTTTTAGAACAGGTATTTGATTTAGTAGAGAGTTCTTCTCTCCATCCAGTTCACTAACTCGTGCCTCCAAGTTGGCTTTCTTATCTTCGAATGACATATCTCCTTCCAATTTACGATCTATTGGACATTTTACACGAAGATGATATGAGGGATTGAGTCGAACTTTATTGATCTGAGGACAAAATAAAATGAAGTATTTTAGAATCAACGACCGTATTTCAATAAACCTTGATTATCTCGAAGAGCAAATAACTTCTATGCTCTTGACTAATACACGTCCCACAATCTGCAAACTCGATGGTGATACTCGGTCTATAGTATCTTGTTGGGTATGCCAGTACTCATAATCAAAATCAATAATGAGAGTGGTAGGAAGACCTTTTTGTAAGAACGGGATGTGATCGTCAATCACGTTGTGTCTAACTTCGGGTTTAAAAGAACTAGAATAACCCAAATTAGAACCAATCTTCCATATCTGTTCGGTGAACGGTCGCGATAATCCACTTAGAGAGTTACGTTCATAAAAAATTTCTAGATTCGAATCACCCACCATATCTACGATTATTACCCCTTTTATTAGGGGTAGCAACTCATCTTCAAGAGTAGAAACGTAAGTAGAAGCACCTAAAGAATAAGGACCATAGACACCTCCAATATCCTCCGCATCAAAAAATAGTAACCAGAGTCCAATATTGGGATCTACTTTCGAGTATAATTTAGCAACTTCGAGAAGAACTGCCACACCGCTAGCTCCATCGTTAGCTCCCGGTATCGGTAGATTCCTATTTTCTGGATCCTTGTCTTTATCGGATATTGGCCGAGTATCATAATGAGCTCCCATAAGCAGTAGTCCATTACTCTCATTTCCTTTCTTAGCTACGATATTTTGAAGTGTCAAACTAGAACCATTAGACAACATATGGACGAACGGCTGTACTTCAACAGTGAAGCCATACTCCCTAAGCCTAAGCTTGAGATAATCTTGAAGATCCGAATGCCCCTTTGATCCTGGATTTCTCGGTCCAAACGATACTTGGATCAAGACTTCTTCGTAAGCAGATTCACCTGAGAAGTCTCGAGAAGAATTACACTCGGGTGTACCTATAGATATCCGACGGTCTATCAGATTTACATTAGTGATATAGACAGACAGTAGGACTACCAGAACAATAGAAATCCCAGTGATTGCTAGTTTAGAGATTTTCTTCATTAGTATCTTAGACTCTCATATCTGCTATTAACGTGATACATTCTCTTTGCAACAAAATCGTTAATTTAGTCTTGAATTCATTCTCTTTGGTCGATAAGGCCTGAATTGGCGACCCTTCATCAGCTGATCAACTACCTTTTTGAACCTAATTCCATGACTGAGATAAGGGAACCGGAGGTGTGCACATTCATGAGCAATGATGTACCTGAGATCGGTCCTTGATGCGGCTCTTTTAACATTTAGAAATATTAAGTTAGACTGAGTATACGCTACACCTCGGTATTTGTATGCGCTAGTTCTCCTCCCTTTTGTCATTTTTTTTGGTAAAGATAAAAGATCTCGCAGTCGCATAACGTAGTTGGGTTTAGCTAAACATAGTTGTTGAGAAAAGGTTGTTACCATGCGATCTATCCACTTTTCAAGCATTCTTGTCCGTCTCATTATCAATCTAAAGCTCTTTGATTCCCTTGTTGTCTCCGTCCAGAATATAATATTTCAACGAGTCAGGTGGGGCCGGTGGGACTTGAACCCACGGCCTTTACCCAGAGTTCGGTTAGGATTTGACACCGAGCCCCTGCAGGTTCCTCCGCTCCAGAAGATTCATCATCCTATTGTCAGCGAACCTGTCTGCTAATCTGGAGCCTGCCGTTCTACCTTTCCAGGGTTTCGAAGAACCTAGCTGGACTACAGCCCCGACCTATTTCGTTTAATGTTGTAATAATTATAAACACTTCCACCATATCAAACAATACACTAATGTAGGGCCCAAAATTCTCATTCGCGTTAGCCGGCCATAGTACGTGGGTAATACCTGGACCCATTCCGAACCCAGAAGTCAAACCACGTATCGCCGTTGTGTTAGTTAGGTGCGCGAGCCCTTGTGAAGCAGCGGTGCCGGCACCCATAAACAAATTAAATAAAGAAGGATTTAGACTCTTGGTGTTCAATACAATGATAGGAACAAGTCCTTTAGCTTTTGGTCTTTTCGAGGGCTCGCCTCTCATTACTCTACTATCATGGGGCTTCATCATGTTCCTTTTCCTATACGCTCAAGAGCTTCAAGTTCGATTAATGCTGAGAGGAATCAATAAATCTCTGATCAAATTAAGCGTTATGAAAGATACGTCTAAACGTGAGACTATCGACTATTTTCTAAAGGTTGGAAAAAGTCCTCAGAATCCAACAGCGCGAATAGAGGATTTCTTGGAATATTTCACAATAATGCCTGTCGATATGGATCCAAGCGGTTTGATTAGTAAGATGGATTACCTGGTTAATACTAACGATGAGAGGATCAGGGATGAGATAAAGCATATCATGCCCTCCGCAACTCCAGTTCAAACCACCTCTGCTCAGAATCTGCTTGAGGTAGCTGCAGGCTTGAATATGCTTCATAAGATAATAAGACATTTTTACATTCTAGGTAAACGAACGAAGAGTCCTTTTGTTGTTGTTCAACTTCAAATAATGATGCCCTTCTTGATGCAAGAAGCTGATGCTTACATTAATGCCATTGATGCGTTCAAGTATTCCCACCCAATAGGAGACGGTATAGGACCAATGGTTGTTGGGAGAATGATGCTAGGCCAAAAGACAAAACAATTAGGAAAAGAAACTATTATGGCTAAGAAAGATATGAACGGAAGACATTTACTCTTCCTAAAGGCTGAGGGACCTCTGGCGACTGTAGGCCAACCTGGTCATGCGATGGAGAAAATTATCAATGAAATGAAAACGAAGGTCAACACAATAGTAATGATCGATGCAGCATTGAAACTGGAAGGTGAGAGTACAGGCGAAATCGCGGAGGGTATCGGAGCTGCCATTGGAGGGATAGGTGTAGAACGATTTCAGATAGAAGAGGTTGCTACCAAAAATAGTATACCTCTTTACGCCGTTGTAGTAAAACAATCCCTAGCGGAAGCCATTTCATCTATGAAGAAGGAGATTGCAGAAACGGCTGATAATGTCTCTAAGATTGTACAAGATATAGTCAGTGAGAAGACCAAAAAAGGCGACACAGTTCTTATTGTTGGTGTCGGGAACACATTGGGAGTAGCGCAGTAAAATTCGATCTGCTACATATTCTAATCCCCAACTCTTCTAAAGGCTAGGGAAGAAAGGCCAATAAAAAGGATAGTCGTTATAGTTACCCCCAAGATATCAATCGGTAAATGGGAGAGATCTCCGGTTATCAGCAGGGCTCTTAAGGCTGAGACAACGTAACTTAGCGGGTTCACCAAGGCTACAGCCTGAAGCCATGGCGGCATCAGAGAGATCGGATATAGAGCATTGCTAGCAAAGAACAAAGGCATTGTAATGACTTGGCTGACACCCATGACTCGATCCCTTGTCTTAAACATCAACGCGATAAAAGTAGAGACGCTAGCGAATGCAGCGCCGAGCGCAAATACAACCAAAATAACAGCAATAATGTAGAGAGGATTATAGATAATTGGAATCTGGAGCACTATAGCCAGGGCAAAGATGGTTGCTGCCTGCATTAGTCCACGAACACCAGCTGCTAGAGCTTTCCCAATAGCTATAGAACTACGGGGTACTGGTGCGGCTAATAGCTTACTCATCTGCCCTAGATCTCTCTCCCAGACTATTGAAATTCCGGTAAAAATAGCCATGAACATCACGGATTGAGCAAGAATTCCTGGCGTCATGAATTGTATGTAGGGAATGCCACCTGTCGGTATATCCCTAATCCTCGAGAAAATAGAACCGAAAACAATGATCCATAAGGCAGGTTGGATCGATCTCACGAAGATATCTATAGGATCGTGTCTTACCTTCCGCAATTCTAATTCCATAAAGATTAATGATTTTGTAAGAAATTCAAGCATTTTTTATCCCATCGTCGAAACGGTCCGCCTGACGGATCGAATACTCCTCCAATCTCCGGATTCTTCCTCATCGATACGAGATCCTACAGTCTTAAGGAATACATCATCTAGAGTGGGCTTGCTTACCGATATTGATTCTACAGATATGCCCTCCTTTTCCATAATTCTAATAATCTTTGGAATGGCCTTCTCGCCTTCATTCATTACAATACTCACCTCGTCGTTCCCTATCTCGATGCTGACAGCTCCAAGATGAGCTAAAGACTCGCTAGAAAAATTCTCAAGAGATCCAGTCTTCACCACGATTACATCCCCTCCAACTTGTTTCTTCAGCTCCTCCGGGGTACCAATCACCACGATTTGTCCTCTATTGATTATTGCAATCCTATCACAGAGATGATTGGCCTCATTCATATCATGAGTCGTGATAAATATCGTAGTGTTATGTTCACTCCTAAGGGCACGAAGGTGATCCCAAACAACTCTTTTTCCTTTTGGGTCAAGTCCTATGGTAGGTTCGTCTAAGAAGAGGACTTTCGGTCTATGCACAAAAGCTTGGGCAATTTCTAGGCGACGCATCATACCTCCTGAATATTTCTTTACAAGATCATTTTTCCTATCGGACAAATTCATAAGTTCAAGAAGATCCTGTACTACCCTTTTAATCTCCGATGAAGCCACGCCATTCATCTTGGCAGCCATGAGCAGATTCTCATAACCGGTAAGTTCAGCTATAACTGAAAGAGTTTGAGGAACGTATCCGCAGATCTTCCGTACTTTGTCTGGATCTCTGGCCACGTTTAGCCCCCAAATCCTAGCCTCTCCGGAAGAAATCTTAGAGATAGTAATGAGACACCTCACAGTGGTTGATTTCCCCGCTCCGTTCGGCCCTAGCAGACCGAAGATCTCGCCCTTATCTACGGTGAAAGATAAGCCATCTATCGCTTTGAGATTTTTATAATTCTTCTTCAGATTATTAACTTCTATAGCTTGTATTGAACTGGTCTCCTCCTAGAGTACGATCTTCGAATTCTTTATGCGATATCTTCTTTTCGGTTATATAGTAACTTAGCATCAATCTTCCCAAAACTTTATTGGCAGTAGAAAAATGCACTATTCCGAGATGTCACGTAAGGACCATAATAGGATAGAAGAGACATTAACGTCTTTCGTAGTACTTGAGAAGGAACTGCAAGAGCTTCGTGACAACATACCATCCATGGGAGAAAAGCTCTTAGAAACCGCTAAAGAAGAAAGCGAAAGAGCGAAGCACGGGTCAATAGAGGAAGCAGAAAGGGCATCCAAGTCCATAGTTAACAGGGCCCGGAAGAAGGCCGAAGAGGATTCGGTTAAATTAATAGCTAATGGAAGTAAACAGAATAACAAGATGAGGACGAGACTGGAGGCCAAAGTTCATGAGGCTATAGATGCCATTGTCGATTCAGTAGTAGAAGGTCCCTAAACCATGACTTACAGCATGAAGTATATCTTTCCAATGGTAAAAGCCTTTGGACAGAAAGGAAAATCGCTACCCAGGAAGTTATTAGAGGATCTTACAGTTTCATCCTCGCTCGAAGACCTTGTCAATACGCTGAGAATGACTCATTATGATGCAGAGCTTTCTCAAGTTGCCAAGCCGTATAGTGCAGATAGCATCGAATTAGCCCTTCGCGAGCACATGATAAGATTTCACTATAACATAATGATTAGCACAACGGATAGATTAGGCACGGATCTTATATTTGCATATTTTCGGTCTCACTTGTCAAAGAACCTGAAAATTGTACTAAGAGGTAAGGCTAGAGAATTATCCCAAGACAAAATGTTGGGGTTGATCAATCTGTTCTCTGAAGAACTAATCGGAAGAAGAAATATCGTTGTAGAAGCTATGGCTGCCAGGGACCTCTCAGAAGCGGTAGACCTGTTAAAGGATAGTGAATTTGGAGAAGAATGCGCCAGAGCTATGATAGATTATGAACAGAATAAGAACATAAACGTATTCGACGCTTATCTCGATAAGGCCTACTACCTTCAGATCGCAAAGGCCTTTTCTGCTCTAAAGAAGAGACGTAAGGCATGTCAAGGTATTGTGATAAGGGAGTTGGACACATATAACATTCTGGCAATACTTCGAGGGAAGTCTTGGGGATTGACATCCTCTATGCTCGACGAACTAGTAATACATGTAGCACATGGGCTTAGCCCAGACATTCTTGCTGGACTAATTAATGCAGAGAGTGTTTCTGACGGAATTTCACTTCTTAAGGGCACATATTATTCAGATTCTGATAATGCAGCATCAGACGAGAAGGATGTAGTTCGAGGAATAGAACGAAATTATGAAAAAATGGTCTACCGTGAGGCTTCAAAGCCATTTCTTCGAAATGCGAAGAGTTTAGGAACCGTACTAGGATCAATAAAGTTGATAGAGATGGAGGTTAGGAACCTATCAAAGATTGCTTATGCGGTAGAAAATCGGACGTCTAAAGACCTCACGCTGTCCAGCCTGACCTTCCTGAACTGAATCCCCGGTTTAGTGCAACTTGATTTTTGCGTAGGGGCTCTCACGAGCTATTGGCAAGAATTCGTCACCGGTTCCATCATAAAACTTCGTAAACCATTCATAAATATGCAACCTAAGGGTTTGTATGAAGACAACAAGGCCCTCAAACAGTAAGATCAAAAGGTGGAAGAGAAACATGAGTGGTAAAGAGAGCGGAAGGAGGGGTACGAGCATCTGATTGACCACGAGTACTAATGAAGCATGCACAACGAGCATTATACCAAGCCTAACATAACTTATGCTATTAGATAGGACCTGGATTACTGCTTCGAATGCCTCCAAAGCACCATCCCCAATTAGTGCTGCAATGGTATGGCCTTTGATTAATCCTAACGAAGCAGCCACTGTCTTGATTAACATCAGTCCTATGAGGCTCCCTATCGTTAGAGTGACGATAATGGGCATAGGTATCTTAACCCCAAGATTCAAAGATACGTCCATTATTGTATCGAAATTTATTCCGGACTGCACCAAGCCTACACCTAAGAGTACCGCGAAGATGAAAAACAGTGTTTTAGGTATAGTTTCAAGCAAGAGTTCTTCTGTCTCTCCCCGCCTTACCAGATTCACTATCTTGAGGACATAGCCTAATAGTAGATGGAATAGTCCTATCACTATTGCTATCCCAAAAAGGGTCAATACCCCTTCAGGGACGAATTTGAATAACTGATGATCAACGAGCTCGAGAGCAGGTAAACCCAGCAGAGGGAACGAAAAAGAGAAACCAAACATTTCACCCACTAGCATCCCAACGATCATCGCAGAGAAGCCGGCGATGGCCAGGATAGTACCCCATTCCCGGATTTGTCTATAATATAAGAATAGACCAAATAACATCAGGACTACGCCTGCCCCTACATCGGCAAACATTATTCCATAAAAGATGGGGAAGATTAGAGTTATCAGAGGTGTTGGATCTATTTCGCCATAGCTTGGCTGTCCATGCATAAGAGTGACCTTCTCGAAGGATTTGACAATGCCTTTGTTAGTGGTTAGGGTCGGAATCTTAGAAGGGAAAGTGACCTTTGGTATACTCGTTACAGCAGCCTTCTGAGAATCGTCTACCTTCTCTGGGCTCGGGTGCTCAGACTGTGAATCGTGATCTTGTTCACCTCCGTAAGGTGGCGCTTCGATTACTAGGATGGCTCGGCTTGATAGGCGTCTCCGGAAGTCCGCTTCAAGGTTTTGCGGTATATAGCCAGACAATACTGCAAAACGTACCAGTTCCCCTACATTTCGAGTCTTCAACAGAGTGGACTGAGTCATTGACACCGCCTCGAAGAGTGCGACCAGGTCGTCCTCGTGATTCTTCAGATTAACACGTTCCGTATGCCTGATCTGTGAAAGTCTCGCCTCCATAGTGGATATTTCGTCTCCAAGTTTTTGTACCGCGTCCTTTGTGTTAGTAGGTAATTCACCGGGTAGTTCGAATTGCCTAACCTCAAAGCTTTTCATGACAACATCTATCTTATCAGAAGCATCTAGGCTTCCGATAATCAAGATAACCGATTCTTTCTGTGACACTATAGAATCAACGACAATTACAGATTGCTCTAAGCTCGCTCTTACTTCGGGCACGTCTTTTGAAGGAATAACTGCAAAAATCACGCGAGTCCTCTGGAAACCACGTAATTCTTTGAGGCTCACTGATAGATCTCTAAGGACGTCCACTCCCCCGAGAGTGGTCTTTTTTTCTGAGATTGACTTTTCTAATGCCCGTCGCTCTTCCAAGGCTGAGCTCATAAGCGTGATGATGGGTTCTGCCCTCTGCTCTAACTTGTTTAACAGATCCTGCCAGTCAGAAGCCTCAAACACAGAGGGACCAGGCCGCGGACCCTTTCTTAGTTGCACTAGGACAGGCAAGTCAATCGAAATCTCATATCCCTTAATGAGACTATCAATAGATACAGCTAGTTGTCCAGCCTGGTACGAGAGACGGTCGATTTCTGGGTCACGATGCAATGACTCAGATTGGATGATATGAAATAATCCAAAATCATGTAACTCTCTCAAGATTTGAGATAAGTCCGTCCTTGGGACTATCATCGTCACCTGAGATGATCTTACTATACCCACAATCTACACCTAGGAAATGGAATTGACGATTTTAGCAAGCAATTTAAGCATTATTCCTCGCATAAATGTTATATTACGCTATCTTGACGCAATTGAGTCGAGGATTCCGCGTGAGAGTTATAGCAATCGGAGGACAGTCATTTGTCACAGGCTTTTTGCTCTCCGGTGTAGAAGGATACGTTGCTGATGATCCTCCACAAGCACTACAGAAGATAAGGGAATTTAGTAGGAGAGATGATGTTGGTTTAATGGTGTTAAGTGACGATATATCAGAACCGATTAGAGACGAGCTTAATACTATCAGAATGAAGAAGCCGATTCCAGTGATTTATGAACTTCCTGGACCTAACAGTCAACGAAAACCAATAGATTATAAACAGATGCTGAAGAAGGTTTTAGGAATCTAAGTGTGAATAAGATGTGGTATGAGTAGCGTTAAAAAAGGGATAGAAAATGTTGTCGGTAAGGCAATAGAGAGTTCCTCAAAAGAGAATAGAGCAGA
>Ga0114947_10000493_pt1 | contig 13485 bp, 10 predicted proteins | sample CR02metaG_FD_99656 | JGI IMG/M metagenome (GOLD analysis project Ga0114947, IMG submission 99656) | Deep subsurface microbial communities from Mariana Trench to uncover new lineages of life (NeLLi) - CR02 metaG | ecosystem: Environmental > Aquatic > Marine > Ocean trench > Sediment ...
CTTGAGGATCGACCTGCGACCGAGGAAATCCTCGTCGAGCGTCAGGAAGACGGTGTACGCGGCCGAGGTGGTGGTGAAGTCGAAGTCGCCGCCGAGCAGGCCCGTCTGCTGGTTGATGGCCAGCTCGAGCCGGCTACCCCGGCCGGGCCGGACCAGCGTGTTCACCGTGGTGCGGGTGAGGCTCAGCCCCAGGGAGGTGAGGGTGTCCGGACCGGCGCTGGCGAAGACGGCCCTCGGCGCGAAGGCATCGATGTCGCTCAGCTCCACCCGCTCGTGTCGATTGGTGAGCGAGATGTTCCAGATCTCCCCGAGCCGGCGGCTGAGGCCCGTGCTAAAGCTCACCCGCTGCTCGTCGTACCGATCGAACTGGCGCTGGCGAAAGTTGCCCCCCACCCGCAGGGCGTTGTTCGTCTCGAAGATGTTGGGCTCGGTGATGCTCACGGAGTACTGGAAGAACTCGTTGCCCGGACGAACGACCATCGAGAACTGCTGGCCCCCGCCGCGAAACGCGCGTCCCCGGATCCACTCATCGAGCGACTCCGGCAAGTCGGCGATGTCGAAGTTGCGCTGGACGATCGAGAACTCGCCGAAGACGCCGGCATCGGAGCCGACCGCGAGGCCGAAGTTCACCGATCCGGTATTCGCCTCCTTCACCTCCACGAGCACGTCGCGATACTCGGGCGCCGCCGGATCGGGGTCCTGCACCGTGAGCCGCACCTCGTTGAACAGGCGAGTGCGGCGAATCCGCTCGGTGGCCCGTTCGAGCTCGGGGGCGTCGAAGGGGCGGCCCGGCCGCACCCCGCGCAAATGGCGGCGGATGACCTTGTCCCGCGTCAGGAAATTGCCCTTGAGCCGCACGAGCCCCACCTTGTACTGCCGGCCCTCGTCGATCGACAGCAGCAGATCGACCTGCGGCTCGGCCCCCGTCCGCAGCTCGGAGGGGGAAACCCGGACGTCGAGATACCCCAGGTGCCCGTAGGCGTCCCGGATCACCTTGAGGGACTTGCGGAGCTTGTCCCGGCTGTACACGTCGCCCGTCTTGATGTCGAGCATGGCCGCGATCTGCTCGGGGGCGAAGACCCGAAGCGGGCCGCGGTCGACCATCCGCCTTGCCTGCACCGCGCGGAGCGTGTAGGGGCGGCCCTCGGCGAGCAGGAAGGTGATCTTGGCCTCCTTGTTGTCGGGGCTCAGATCGATGCGGCGGTCCACCCGCACGTCCAGGTATCCGCGGTCCCTGTAGAAGCGATCGAGGGCTGCGACGTCGCCGATGAGCACCTCCTCGTCGAGCTCGCCCCGGCGCACCAGGGGCAGGGCGACGTGGGTGTCGATCTGGGCGCGGAGCCGCTTGGGGTCGAAGGCTTCGACGCCCACGAACTCGATCGCCCGCACCTTGACCCGCGGACCCTCGATCACCCGTAACAGCAGGATGCCGGTTTCCTCCAGCTCGGACTCGTCGACGAGGACGTTGACCAGGTAATGGCCGCGCCGGCGATAGAGGGCCTCGATCTCCCGCTTGGCGCTGCTGATCAGGAAGTTGTCGAGGGGGAGACCGCGGCGCAGCGCCACCACCTGGAGCAGGTCCTGGTCGGAGATGAGCTTGTTGCCCACGACCTGGACCTCGGCGATGAGCACCTGCTCGACGAGGCTGAAGATCACGACGACCGATCCGTCGGCGGCCAGCTCGGCCTCGGCGGTGACGAACTTGAACTCGCCGAGCCGGTCCAGCCGCCGCACGTCGCCGCGGACGGTCGCCGCGTCGTAGGGATCACCGACCGCGGTGCGAAGCTGGTTGCGGACGAGCACCTCGTCGACGCGGCTCAGCCCGAGAATCCGAATCGCCAGGATCGGCCGATCGGCGAGGTCGCCGACGTCCTGGACGTCGGGGCCCCGGCCCTCAACCGACGGCCCGAAGACCAACACGGACGCTGCTGCGAATTGGCACAGGGCGGCGAGAGTGGCAGCAGCACGCATCGGGCGAGCATACTGGGGGGCCAGAGGCCCAACAAGCCGCCGGGGGCGGGTTTGACCGCCCGCCATCGTGCGGCTAGCTTCGTGGCCCTGACGGCCATGACGATGTCCCTCCAGCAGCTTGCCGAGCGAATCGGCGCCCGTCTCGACGGCGACGGAGCAGTTGAGGTCGCCGCCTGCGCGCCGATCGACCGGGCGCAGTCCAACCACGTCACCTTCCTCGCCAACACGAAGTACAGCCGCTTCCTGGCGACCACCCAGGCGGCAGCGGTGATCCTCGACCAGACGACGCCGTGCCCCGATCATCTCACGCGGCTCGTGGCGGACAACCCGTACTTCGCCTTCCGCAACGCGATGATCGAGCTGCACGGCTCGCGGCCCCATCCCGGGCCGATCGACAGCGCCGTGGACGGCATCAGCTCGCTCGCGGCGGTTCATCCCCAGGCGACCATCGGCAAGGGAACGATGATCCACCCCTTCGTCACGGTCGAGCGCAACGCGTCGGTCGGCCGCGACTGCGTGCTCTACCCCGGCGCGTACGTGGGCCCGCACGCGACGCTCGGCGATCAGTGCATCCTTTATCCGAACGCGGTCGTGTACGACCGCTGCTCGATCGGCCGGCGGGTGACGCTGCACGCCAACACCGTGGTGGGAAACGACGGTTTCGGCTACGCCACGCACCAGGGCACGCATCACAAGATCCCCCAGACGGGCATCGTGGTGATCGAGGACGACGTGGAGATCGGCGCCGGCTGCGCCATCGAGCGGGCCGCGATGGGCGAGACCAAGATCGGCAAGGGGACGAAGTTCGCCGACCTCATCTCGATCGGCCACGCCACCACCATCGGCGCCCACTGCCTGCTCGTCTCGCTCGTGGGGGTCTCCGGCTCGGTGGAGATCGGCGACCACGTCGCCATTGCCGGGCAGGTGGGCGTGACCGGACACCTGCGAATCGGCAGCGGCGTCCAGGTCGCGGCCAAGGCCGGGGTGACCGACAACATTCCTGACGGGATGAAGGTCGGGGGCGTGCCCGCGGTGGAGCTGGATCAGGCCCTGCGCAACGCCCTGGTGGGGACGGACCTCTACGGTCTGGCCCGGCGGGTGCGCCAGCTCGAACGCAAGCTCGAGCGGCTCCAGGCCGAGAAGGAGGCCGCCGCGGCCGAGGCCGGCACCTCATCCAAGACCACCGGCTAATCCCCGTCCCCCGTCCCTGGCGGGAAAAGAAGCCATGGCCACCACCACGTTGAACCGCACGCCGTTTCACGCGTTCCACGTCGACCACGGCGCCCGGATGGTCGACTTCGCGGGCTGGGAGATGCCGCTTCGCTACCACTCGATCATCGAGGAGCACCGTCAGACCCGACGATCCGGCGGCCTCTTCGACGTGTCGCACATGGGCCGGCTGCGCTTTTGCGGGCGGGACGCGCGGGCGTTCCTCGACCGGGTCTGCACCCGGCAGATCCTCGGCATGGCCGACGGGCAGTGCCGGTACTCGCTGGTCTGCAACGACCAGGGCGGCTGCCGCGACGACGTCCTTGTCTACCGCCTCGACGAGGACGACTACCTCATGGTCTGCAACGCCGCCAATCGCGAGAAGCTCCTCGAGCACTTCGCCCGGGTCAAGGGTGACTTCGTCTTCAAGCTCGACGACCGGACCCTCTCGTCGGGAATGGTCGCCATCCAGGGACCGCAGGTGATCGGGCTGCTTTCGGGCTACTCCAGCGAGATTGCGAGCCTCAAGCGGTTCCGCTTCATGCGGCTGAACCTCATGGCCCTGGAGCTGATCATCTCCCGCACCGGGTATACCGGCGAGGACGGGGTGGAGGTCATCTTCTGGGCCGGCTCCGTGCTGGCAAAGTCGATCATCAAGCTCCTGCTCAAGGACGTCGACTCCGCGGGGGCCGCGGTCAAGCCCGCCGGCCTCGGCGCGCGGGACACCCTGCGGATCGAGGCGGCCATGCCCCTCTACGGCCACGAGATCACGGAAGCCATCGATCCGCTCTCGGCCGGGCTCGACTTCGCGGTCAAGCTCGAGAAGGACGAGCGGGCCGGCTGGTTCATCGGCCAGGAGGCCCTGCAGCGCATCCGCAAGCAGGGACCGAAGCGCCGGCGGGTGGGGCTTCTCCTCGAGGGCCGGCGCAGCGCTCGGCCGGCGATGCCGGTCTTCCGCGGCGACGCCGAGGTCGGCTCGGTCACCAGCGGTTGCCTCAGCCCGACGCTCGACCGGTCCGTCGCGATGGCCTACGTCGACGCCGACGCGGCGCAGACGGGCACGGCACTGCGGGTCGAGCTGGCCCGTGCAAGCGCGGAGGCGGAGGTGGTCGATTTGCCGTTCTATCCCTAGCCCGCGGCGGAGGCGGTGCCGTCGTCCGGGTGGCGATGACGGTTGTTGCGGAAGAACCGGCTCGGACGGTTGTCCTCGAGCTGCGACTGGAGCTTTCTCAGCGCGTCAACCTCGATCTGCCGCACCCGCTCGCGGGTCAGGCCGACCTCGCAGCCGATCTGCTTGAGCGTGAGCGGCTCCTGGCCTTCGAGGCCGAAACGCAGCCTGAGCACGCGGGCGTCGCGCTCATCGATCGCGTCGATGAGCATGAGAATGGTCTGGAACTCCTCGGTCTGGGCGATCGCCTCGTCGGGCTGTTCGCTGCGGAAGTCCTCGAAGAGCTCGGCGAAGTCGACCGCCTCGCCGTCCTCGCCGAGGGGGGCCTGCGGGGGCGCGCGAAAGGCCTTCATGGCCCGACGGATGATCTGGAGCTTTCGCATCGGCACCCGCATCGCCTTGGCCAGCTCCTCCCGGGTGGGCTGGCGGCCAAGCTCATCCTCGAGGCGGCGCATGGCCTCCTTCCACTTGGCGATGAGCTCGACCATGTAGGCGGGGATGTGGATCGGCTGAACGGCGTTGATCAGCGTCCGCTTTATCGCCTGCTTGATCCACCACGACGCGTAGGTGGAGAACCGGGCTCCCTGGGCCGGATCGAACCCCTCGACGGCCCGGATGAGTCCGATATTCCCTTCCTCGATGAGATCGGCGAGCGGCAGCCCCCGGTGCACGTAGTTCTTGCTGATGGAGACGACGAGGCGCAGGTTCGCCTTGATCATCCGCTCCTTCGCCTCGTGGTCGGCGTCGTTGATCACCCGCCAGCCGAGCTGCTTCTCCTCGGCGGCGTTCAGCAGCGCTACCTCATTGATCTGCTTGAGGTACAGCTGCAAGTCGGATTGCAAAGCGGACTCGGCCATAGTAATGGCTCAGGCGAAAAGAGGATTCGTGATTCCCGGAGCCACCCAAGCACCGGCCGAAGGAAGAGATGGGACACCACCCGACGCAGTATCCGGCCAGAGATCGAAAGCGGATCCGGTTATATTCTCCCACACGTCAAGCACGTGATGCTACCTTCAGGGCCGCCCGCGGACAATAGGGGAGCGACCTGCAAATCCTTAATCATGGATCGGATAACGTCGACCCGATCCGGTGGACGCTTAAGCCCCCCAACCTGCCCTGTGTTCGCCCGACGCACGCATCGGCCGCATAATCGGCGGCATGAGGACCTCAAAACGCGGAAAGGCGTGTCGTGAGCAGGGATGACCTGACAGACTTCCTCCACTCCTGGCCGCATGAGCCGGGACCAATCAACGCTCGTCGAATCGTCGGCGGCGACGGCCGGGCGAAGCTCCAGATCCGAATCGACCTCGGCGTGCTCCAGATGGAGATGGAGGGTCGGCCCGACGGCCAGCGCTTCGACGGGTTCGACTCGCTCCTGTCGTACCAGCAGGATCGGCTCAGGCGGTACGGCGAGCAGACCGCCAACGTCTCAGACTTCGCGCTGAACCCCGAGGAGTGCCGGGCGCTGCGGGAGGAGGCGGTGCAGTACTACCACCGCTACGTCGGCCTGTTCGCACTGGGGGACTACGACGCGGCGATACGTGACACGACCCGCAGTCTCCAGATCTTCGACCTCTGCCACGACTTTGCCGCCAACGAGGCCGATCGAACCGCGCTCGAGCCGTTTCGCCCCCACGCCATCATGATGCGGGCTCGCGGCGAGGCGGAGCAGGCCCTCTCCGGGGGCCAGTCGAAGCAGGCCATGGCGGCGATCGACCGCGGGCTCGGCCAGATCAAGGCCGCCTTCGAGGAATCGGGGGCCGGCGACGCCTACGAGCAGTCAAGCGAAGCGCAGCTCCTGAGAGGCATGCAGGACGCGCTGGTGCCCAAGCTCCCCGCCAGCCAGCGGATCGAGCTCCAGCAGCGCCTCGGGGCGGCGCTCGACGCCGAGAACTACGAGCTCGCCGCCATCCTGAGAGACGAGCTACGGATGATGGAGGGCTGAAGAAGCCATGAGCCATGAGCCATAAGGAAGAGCGAGAAGCCATGGGCGGGGGCTTCCCTTTCGGTGCCACAATTGTCGCATAGTAGCATACTTTAATACAATGATCCGTCCGCCACACCTGCTTCCAGCTTCTGCTCATGGCTCATGGCTCATGGCTTATGGCTTATGGCTTCTGCCCATGGCTATGAGTACTTATTCTCCAACGCGTCGAAGCGGCGGCGCAAGCGTTCGGCGCCGAAGTCGGGATCCTGCTGGCGGAGGCGTCGGATGCGGGGCACGATCTGGTCGGTGCGGCGACCGGTGCGATCGAGGATCTCGAGCATGCGCAGCTGTGACGGCCAGTAGCGCTCGCCCGACGCCTCGCGCCCGGCGGCGGTGATCCGCTTGTAGATCACCAGCGCCTCGGCGTAGCGGGCCTCGCCGAGCCCATACAGGCACTCGGCCCGGCCGAACAGCAACTGCACCGCGTGGCGATGCTCGGCGAGCAGTCGATCGTACAGGGCCAGCGCCGCGGCAAACCGCTCGCCGAGACGGTAGGCGTCGGCGATCTGCCGGCGCAGCCGACCCTCGACCGGACCGCCCGGGGGATGCGCGGTCATCCAGCGATCGAGTATCTCCGCGAGCGGAACGAGCTCCTGCCCGGCGCGCTCGAGGGCCTCGGCGGGGCGGTCGATCTCGATGAGGCGCGTCACCTCGGCCTGGGCCGCGGCGAGGATCGGCCCGAGGACCGGCGGCACGTCGCCCGGAGCCGTCGCGATGAAGCGCTCGATCTCGCGGCGGGCGTCGGCGGGGCGACCCATGGCTTGAGCGGCGCCGATCCGGGCCCGCAGCACGTCGGCCACCACCCGCGGCGGCAGCCCCGGATCGCGCTCCAGACCGTCGAGCGTCTCCAGGGCCGCCTTCGGGTCGCCCAGCTCGATGAGCGACTCGGCGGCCATGACCCGCAGGCGGGCCGCGTACTGCCTCAGGACCGCCGCCCGGACGCGGTCCCCGGCCTTCGCCGGGTCGCCGTCGATCAGCGGCCGCACCCGCTCGACCGCCGCCAGGACCTCCCGGCTCAACCGCCGCTGCTCGCCGGGATCTTCGTGCGACCGCGCCCCGCCCCGCAGGGCCTCGACCTGCATGTACCGCGCGTCGAGCCAGTTCCCCGCGTTGGGGGGAATCTGGTTGAACACCTCGACCGCCCGCTTGAATCGCCCTTCGTCGAGGGCCAGGCGACCGGCGGCGAATCGCCACCGATCGATCGATGCCAGGTTGGGATAGCGGTCGAGCAGCAGGTCGAGCCCTTCTTCGAGCGCCCGGCGCACCGCCGCGTCGTCGGGCCCGCGGCGACGGAGGTCGGCGGCGATCGTCACCCCCAGCTCGATCGCGCGCTCCGCCTGCCGGTCGGTGGGGTACCGTCGGGCCAGCTCGGTGAAGCGGCGGGCGGCCGGCAACGGCTGCTCGTTCGTGTAGTGAGCCTTTGCGAGACCGAAGAGCACCGCCGCCGCTTCGTGCTCGTCGAGATCGTCCCGGGCGAGCACCTGGCGAAAGAGCTCGATGGCCTGCGCCCGGGTCCGCTCGTCTTGGGCGAGGTGCTTCGCCCGCGCTACGCTCACCAGCGGCGGCAGCTTCTCGAGCGGCGCGTCGGCGTCGGCGGCGCTGGTGAGCTTCATCAGGACGATGGCCCGGACCTGTTCGTCGGGCAGGCCCAGATCGGCTTCGAGGAGGTCGGTGTAGGTCGAGTAGGCCTCGATCATCAGCCGGTCGCGGCGGGCGGCCGTGGCCGCGAGGGCCAGCCGGCGGCGAAGAAGAAACCGCTGGTCGGCGATGAGCACCACGAAGAGCACGTTCGATTCGACCCGCCCCAGCGCATCGAGCGCCGCGAGGACGGCCCCGGGATCCGGTCGCGCGGCCCGGTCGAGGATCCGGTCGAGGCGGGCGGCGAAGGCGTCGGCGGGGCGGCTCGCCGGGTCGCCGGCCACCTGCTCGAGCAGCCGCGCCGCCGCCTCCGTTTGGCCGAGCCGAGCAAGGGCCAGCCCGCGGTAGAGCCGGGCCTGGGCGGCAAGGGAACCCTCGAGCACCGCCGGGGCATCGGTCAAGGGCTCCAGGACCTCGGCGGCGAGCCGGAAGCCGGCTTCGGGGTCATCGCCCACGATCTGGGCCCGCAGGAACGCGCCGACGCCGCGAAGGAAGGGGATCCGCCGGTCGCGCTGCGAGCGGGCCAGACGACGGCGCTCCATCTGAAGGGCGATGTCGTCGGCGTACCCGGGCGTCGCTTCGAGCCCGAGGATGGCCCGCTCGATCTCCCGCTCGGCGTCGGCGGCGAGGGCGTCCACCTCCCGGGCCACGCGCTCGGCCCGCTGTCGCTGCGTGCTCGAGGGCAGACCGAAGAGCGTGGTGAGGCCCGACGCATCGATGGGCAGCAGCTCAAAGAGCAGGTCCGCCGCCTGATCGGCGAGCCAGACCGCCCGCCGAAGGTCGTCCCGATGCGCCTCGATCAGTTCGCCTCGCAGGCCCAGGATGCGCTCGAGGGCCGCGAGGCGCTCCTGGGGCGAGACGCCCGCCGCCCGGATCTTCATGCGCTCGGCGGCCACCTGGTGACCCACCGCGACCGCAGGGTCGGCGGCGGGGTGGGTGGCGAGGTAGTGATCGAGCACCTCCGGAAGCTCAAGCTCGATCAGCCCCTGGATGAACTGCTCCTCGTCAAGCCGCTCCTCGAGCGACTGGGCCCCGGCCGCGGCGGCCGCGAGCAGGACCGCGAATCCGGCGATGATCCCGCGCCCGCGGGAACGGGCCGTCTGTTCCGGGCCGGGGGACGGCAAAGGCGTGCGCATGACCTATCGAGGCTTTGCAAAGGTGACGTTGGTGTAATGGGCTCGCGCCAGGGCGTTGAAGACGTCGATGACGTGCTCCCAGCGCGTGGTTCGAGTGGGCACGATGACCATCGGATGATCCGGTTCGAAGAGCCCCCCGACCGTGTGCTCGGTGATCTGCCTCTGGCGGAGGAACTCGAAGAGCTCCTCGAAGCTCGCCGGCTGGCGATAGGGGCCCTCGATCCGCAACGAGTACGCGCCGCGGGCGTAGCCGGTGGACGCCACCTCGATGCGGAGCGGCTCCTCGTCGAGCTCGAACGGGTCGCGCAGCTGCGCGGCGGGTTGCCGCGGCGGCAGGTCGAGCCGGTAGATCTCCTCGCCGAGCTTGAACTCGGTGGCCACCATGAAGTAGATGAGCAGCAGGAACACCACGTCGATCATGGCCGTCAGGTTGAGCGCCATCCGGGCGCGGCCGCGGCGGCGGCGCCCGGATCCCCGCGGAGGGACCGGCGTCGACAGCCCGGCCCCCGTTGCGTTGCCGGGCGGGTCGCGGCGCGGCCCGGTTGCAGGAGCCGAGGAGGCCACCGTCACTCCTCCGTGATCACGACGAGGTTGACGCGGGGGACGACCGCCGCCACCTCCACCCGGGCCGCGGCGCTCGACACCGCCGCCAGGACGGGCTCGATCCATTCGTAGCCGGTGGCCCGATCGGCGCGGAGGTTGATCCGCAGGCCGGGGTTGGCGCGGTAGAGCCCGGCGAGGTGGTCCGCGAGCGTCTCCAGGCCGTCGGCGCCCGGCGGGAACGTCCTGCTTCCGAGCCGATACCCCGACGCCCGCCCGCCGCCCGTGGGGATGACGTTGATCACCGCCCGCTGCTCGTCACCGGGGCGCACCGTCTCGGGCTGATCAGGCCTCGGAAGCTCCATCGGCACGTTCTCGACCTCGACGATCCGCGAGACGAGGACGAAGAAGACGATCAGCAGGAACGTCACGTCGATCATCGGCGTGAGGTTCGCCTCGACCTCGGCGTTCCCTCGCTTGAAGACCGCGCTCATGCCTCGACCCGGTCGGAGGGCTTGGCCTCCGGCAGGGTCCCCTTGCTCGACACCCGCGGGCGGAACTGGTTGACGAGCTCTTCGGCGGTGAGGGTGGCCTCCATGGTCAGCTCATCGATCCGGTTGCGGATGATGGCGTAGCCCGAGAGGGCGGGAATGGCCACGAGCAAACCCCAGAAGGTCGTGGTCAGGGCGGTGCCGATGCCGCCGGCCAGAAGGATCGGATCGGCGTTGCCCCCGCTGGCCACGATGGCGCTGAAGGCGAGGATCATGCCGTAGACCGTGCCGAAGAGACCGATCATCGGGCTCACCTGCCCGAGCACGTTGAGGTACTCGATCCGGCGAAGACGGTTCGTGGTGAGCTCTTCCGCCGTCTGATCGAGGCGGCGGATCACCGCGGCGAAGCCGTGGCTCGCCTCGCGCAGCCCCGCCTGGAGCACCTGGCTGAAGAAGCTCTCGTCCCGTCCGGTCAGCTCGAGCGCCTCGCGGTACTTGCCCTCGCCGATGAGCCGCTTGACCTCCCCCACCACGCCGGGGGGCATGATGGACTTGCGCTGGTTCGTCAGCGCCATGTGCCCGATGAGGCCGATGCTCACCATCGAGAGCAGCAGCAGGAACCAGATGATCAGGCTGCCGATGATCTCGATCGACTTGCGGCCCGCCAGATCGGTCTTGTAAGAGATGAAGAACGCGCTGGAGAGGTTTTTTCCTTCGGTGGAGGCTGAGGCGGTCGGCTCGACCCCGAGGTCCTCGCCCTGGGCCAGCGCCGCCGCGGGCAGGGCGAGCCCCGCCAGGAGCGCCAGCACGACGAGCAGCCGGCGGTTGGGGTTTGGCATCGATGATCCTGCTTTCACTTCGTGGAATCCCCCGCCGCCGGGTCCGTAAGCGTCTCGAGCACCGCCCGGGCGCGGTCGGCAACCTGCGGGCGGCCCGGCCGCGCCGCGAGGTTCAGGCTGCGCTCGACGAGCCGCCGCGCGGTCGCGGGGTCGCCAAAGACGTCACGATAGATGATCGCGGTCTCGATCAGGCTCGGCGCCGCATGGGGCGAGTCGCCGTAGAGCGTCGCACAGCGCACGAACATGACCGCCGCGTCGCGAGGCCGCCCGGCCCCGACAAGGGCCCGGCCGTATTGATGGAGGAACCGCCCGAGGTCCCGCCGGCCGACGCGCCGCTCGACCCGCGCGCACGCCGCGAGCGCCTCCGTCCTGTGTCCCGCCGCCAGGAGGGCGTCGATGGACGCCGCCGAGTCCGGCGCTTCGCGAGCCGCGGGGGCGCCGGGGGCGCTAGGGGGGACGCCGGTCGGCTCGGCGCGCTTGTTCTCGTCGGCGGGGCGTGACGGCAGGGTCCGGGGCGCATCGGTCGAGGAGCCGGCTTCTGGCGCGGTCCGCCCGCTCCTGATCAGCTCCCGGGGGACACCCGAGATCGTGCTGCCCGGCTCGATCGGCGGGCCGTGGTACCGGTCGGCCAGCCGGTCGTGGATGGGTCGCACGCGCCCGAGCATCCGCTCGATGACCGGCGCTATCTCGGGGTGCTTCACGCGGCGCCGTGCTTGCTGAAGGGCCAGAAGCGCTTCCCGGGCCGCCGCGTAGCCCGGCTCATCGGGCTCGCTCAGCGGCTCGAGGCGAAGCCAGTAGGCATCGCCATCGGCCTCGAAGACCGCGGCCGCGTGCCCGGCCGCCTGGACGTATTGACCGAGCAGGTCGTGGGTCACCGAGAGGCGAACGTGCAGCCACGCGCGGTGCAAGTCGGAATCGGCCTGGAGCATCGCCGCCAGGAGCCGGCCCACGCCCCCCGCGAGGTCGCCGGCCGCGATGGCCCGCTCGGCCTCGTCGAGATCGCCCAAACCATCGAACCCCAAGGCCGCCACCTCGTCGAGTCCGCGCTGGTGCCGCCGGCCCCGATTGTCCCGGTAGAAGACGCGACCGCTCTGCACCGCCTCCACCCGGCAGCCTCGAAGCGGGATGCTCGAGCCCGCGAGGGTGACGGTGTCGCCCGCGGCCGGTCCCGAGCCGGCCGCGGCGAGGGCGATCGCCGCCGCCATGAGAATGGTCCTTCGCCGCAGGGTCATCAAGATCATGGGGCTGCAATCCCCAGCTCCTGCGCGTCGAGGAACTTGTATCCCCGGGGGCCACCGTGACGCTCGGCGATCTTCTCGAGCGTCCGGAGCGGGTCGGGATAGAGGAACTGGACGCAGTTGATTTGCGTGAGGCGTCGGCCGGTGCCGGCGTCGACGGGGTTGAGCTTCTCCAGCAGCGCCAAGAGATCCTGCTGGTCGATCTCGAACTGGCCGGAGCCGGTGATGTTCTCGCTCAGCAGGAAGATCACATCGGGCTCGAGGCCCAGCGCCATCTCGATCGCCGCGACCGGGCTGGATCGCCCCGCCGGGATGATGTGGTCGTCGATCCACTGAAGCGCCTTGATCTTCGCGTCGGGCGTGGCCGGGGCGAGGCGGCTGGGCGGGGGCACCATGACCGCCTCGTTGCCCTGGAAGAAGACGACCGCGAAGCTCTGTTGCGGGGTGAGGCCCTCGAGCGAGCGGGCCAGCTCCTCGACGACGATCTGCATCGAGCGGATCATCGATCCCGAGGCGTCGATCACGTAGACGAGCCGTCGCGCGTTGGAGCTGATCAGACCCGCGAAGGCTGCGGTGCCCTGCGGCGGCCGGGGCGCGAACTCGGCAAGGGGCGAAGGGCTCCTCGCGTCGGAGATGAGCCGCAGCGGGTCGACCTCCAGCTCGACGAGCTCTCGGGCCACGTCGATCTCGAGGTGGTCGATGGGGAGCTCGCTCATGAGACGCGGCTCCTCGATCTCGGACTCGGCGAGCTGCACGAGGGGCTCGTAGGTGAGATCGTGGAAATCAGCGACGATCAGCGTCGGCTGCTCGTCCTCCTCGAGCCGGACCACCGTCCAGGTGATCAGGAACCCCAGCATCACCATGCCCAGGTGGACCGCCACCGACACCACCCAGGGAGCGATTCGCTTGACGGCCCGGGCGGTGTCCGACTCCGCCCCCAGCGCGGCGAGCGCGACGGCGATCTGGTCGAGCGCCTGATCGGCCTCTGGACGGGGTTGCGACCGCACCGGCTGTCTCACGGCACTTGCTCCGACCTCCGCCCGCCGCCCGCGACCCCCGCGGTCTCTGGTCGTGGTCTGCGTGAAAGCATAGTCCCACGTCAGGGCCCCAGCCGGGACCATTGCGTTTTGGCCGGGCCCCGGTTTAGTTTGAGCGCTCCGTACGGCCCTCCGGGCCGACACTCGCTCTGGTACGCGGCGGCGAATACATCCGCCGCCGCTGATCGGTTTGCCTTCCTGGGCGCTCCGTACGGCCCTCCGGGCCGACAC
>Ga0114947_10000498_pt1 | contig 13426 bp, 13 predicted proteins | sample CR02metaG_FD_99656 | JGI IMG/M metagenome (GOLD analysis project Ga0114947, IMG submission 99656) | Deep subsurface microbial communities from Mariana Trench to uncover new lineages of life (NeLLi) - CR02 metaG | ecosystem: Environmental > Aquatic > Marine > Ocean trench > Sediment ...
CTCAAGAACCTGTTCGAGTTTCCGTTGCTCTTTTACGCGATCTGTATCTATTTATTTATAACCGCGTCAGTCGATACGCCAAACCTCGTCGCGGCATGGTGGTTTTTCGGTTTCCGCATTGTGCACAGCTATATCCATTGTACGTTGAATGTCGTGCCGCATCGATTCGGCGTCTATGTAATCTCCGCGATCGGTTTGTGCTTTATGGTCGTCCGCGCTGCGATTCAGAGGTTCGGCTAAGGCCTAAAGGTCGTAACCCCGTTCTTCATGCAGAGCGAGATCCAGCCCCTCGATTTCCTGCTCCTCGGTGACCCTAAGCGGCACGATTGCGTTTACCAGTTTCAGCAAAATGAAGGTGACCACACCGCACCACACGACGGTTGCCAGCATGCCGGTTATCTGCACGACGATCTGCTGGCCGATGCTCACGCCATCCGGCAGACCCATGCCGCCGAACTGAACACTGGCAAAGATGGCGGTTAGCAATATGCCCAGCATGCCGCCGACTCCGTGAACCGGGAATACGTCCAGGGAATCATCGATCTTAAGTTTGCGCTTGAGGATTTGCGTTGCAGCGAAACATGCAAACCCGGCGGCCAGTCCGATCACGATTGCCCCACCCGGACCAACGAAACCGGATGCCGGCGTGATAGTACCCAGGCCTGCGACCATGCCGGTCACGATACCGAGCACGCTCGGTTTGCCGAACTTGACCCATTCGGCGGTCATCCAGGCGAGGGAGCCGCACGCAGCACCGAGGTGTGTGGCGAGCATCGCCATCCCTGCTGCCCCGTCGGAAGCGATAGCACTGCCGGCGTTAAAGCCGAACCAACCGACCCAAAGCATGCAGGCGCCTGCGACCGTCAACGGAAGGTTATGCGGTGGCATCGGTTTGCCTGGAAATCCCCTTCTATTGCCCAAAACGATTGCAGCGACCAACGCGGCGACACCGGCGTTAATGTGGACAACGGAACCACCCGCGAAGTCCATGAAACCCCGTTCGGCAAGCCAGCCTCCACCCCAGACCCAGTGAGCAACCGGCACATAGACGAAGAGAAGCCACAACATACAAAACAGGAGCATGGATGAAAAACGAATGCGTTCGGCAAATGCGCCGACGATAAGCGCCGGCGTAATGATCGCGAACGTCATCTGAAACATGACGAACACAGTCTCCGGAATCGTGCCCGAGACCGAATCGACCCCGACGCCGGCCAGAAATGCTTTCCCCAGTCCGCCGGTCAGTCCACCCAGCAATTCGCCATCGCCGAAAATCAGTGTATAACCGGCAACGACCCAGACAATCGACGCGGCACAAGCAATCGCAAAACACTGCATCATCACTGACAGGACATTGCGATTCCCAACCAGTCCGGAGTAGAACAGCGCCAGGCCGGGCAGCGTCATAAAAAGTACAAGGACGGTCGATGTAAGCATCCACGCCGTATCGCCCGAGTCGAGTCCCTCCGACGCCCAGCCAGACGCAGGCATCAATGGCACTATGCAAAGGAGGCTTGTCCGAAGACTCATTGATTCATCCTCATTCCTAAAGCGCACTGTCACCGGTTTCGCCGGTACGAATACGCCAGACCTGATCGAGTTGCGTGACGAATATCTTGCCGTCGCCCACTTTGCCGGTTTTTGCACTGTTGATGATCGCTTCGATGATCTGATCGACCAGGTCATCCGAAACGGCGACCTCAATCTTGGCTTTGGGCAGGAAATCGACAACATATTCGGCGCCTCTGTAGAGTTCCGTATGACCGCGCTGGCGGCCGAACCCTTTTACCTCACTGACCGTCATGCCCTGAATGCCAACCTCGCTCAATGCATTGCGCACGTCATCCAGCCGAAACGGTTTGATGATCGCTGTAACTAGCTTCATGCTCTATTCCTCATATTCCAGCCTTAATCTGTACCCGGCAGCCGTCACAGGAATACGGTGCCGCCATCAACCATGATCGTTTGACCGGTCGTCAATTTGCTGTAATCACTGGCAAGAAACAACACTGCACCGACAATATCGCCGGTCTCGAGTGGGCGCCTGATCGCCTGCTGTGACATCGTGACCTCGAGGATCTTGTCCTTTTTGTCCTGAAATACCTCACTGGTTGCGTCCGTATCAACGACGCTTGGTGCTACCGCATTTACGCGAATTTCATAGCGTCCGAGTTCACGCGCCAGCCCGCGCGTCGCACCGATAACTGCCGCCTTTGAAGCGGTGTAATGCAAGCCGTTTGGCATGCCATAAGTAGCCGCCAGCGAGCTGATATTGATGATCGATCCACTCCCCTGTTTCTTCATGATTGGCAACACCGCTTTGCAGCACTGCCAGATGCCTTTGACGTTAACATTCATTGTCGCATCCCATTCGGATTCGTCGAGCTTTTCGAAAGGTGCGAATGTCAGGCTGCCGTAAAGGGCGGCGTTATTGACGAGCACGTCTATGCGGCCGAACTTCTCGACGACGGCCGCTGCCATCTCCAAAGTGCTTTCCGAGCTTGTTACGTCGGTCCTGGTAACGAGGCCACTTGCGCCTTCCTTCTCGACCAGCGCCAGCGTTTCCCTGCAATCCCGAAGGTCGCTGACGGCAACACTTGCGCCAAGGCGTGCGAACTGCTGCGCATACTCTTGCCCGAGACCGCGTGCGGCCCCTGTGATAATGACGACCTTATCAGCGAAGTCCATTCGATATGCTTGATTTGACTATATTTATCGTTGTTGTCCGGCCGGAGGCCGGCGTCGGCCTATGCTAACAAGCCCGACCTGGCTTGTGTACATATGGGGTAGAATTACATGTCCGGGAGCACGATGATGCTACAAATCGTCAAACGACTGAATGAGCCTGAAGGCCTGCGCTACAACGGTGGGGCGTTGGCCTACGCGGTGCTTGGCTATGTCACAGGATTCGCCGGTCTCTTCCACGATCACTGGGCCATGAATCTGCTAGCCACCATGCTGCTTGCACATTCGATGACAATTTCGGCTTATCTGATTCACGAGTGTGGTCACAACCTCGTATTCAAAAGCATAAAAGACAATTCGAAATTAGGGCGGTTGCTCGCCTGGCTTTGCGGCGCAGCCTATGGCACGTATGAAGACATGCGCTACAAGCATTTTCGTCATCACGTCGATGTCGACGATATCGCCTGGTTCGACTATGAACGTTTCTTCGAGGAACATCCGGTCGTTCTGAAAGTGACGAGGTTTCTCGAGTGGTTCTATGTCCCTGCTCACGACCTGATCATGCACACGATCATGGTATTCACGTCCTTCATCATTCCGCAGCGCCGAAAACAGCGACGCCGCAACGTCACCGTGATCCTGATTCGCGGCAGCATATTTATTGCATTGATCATCTTTTTCCCGAAGGTCGCCGTCTTGTATGCGCTTGCTTACATGTTCATGATGACGATTCTGCGTTTCATGGACAGTCTGCAGCATGACTATCCATACGCCCTGACTCTCTTTGAGTTTGGCAGACCACCGCGCAAGGGCGATTTCAAATTCGAACAGGAGCATACGTTCAGCAATCCGCACACGTTTAACGACAGCATCCTCAACTGGATCACGCTGAACTTCGGTTTTCACAACGCTCATCACTCAGACATGACGGTGCCCTGGTATCGACTGCCGGCAAAGCATCGCGAGCTATTTGGAGACGGACCGGAGAACATCATTCCGTTGTGGGCGCAAGTCAGGATTTTTCACGAGCAGCGTGTGAATCGCATCGTTGGCAATCACGAGGGTGACGAGCCCTTTGGACATGACTTCCTGATCGCCGCCCAAAAAGCTGAGGTCTACGGCGGCAATGCTGCATCCTTCCTGACGTCATTCTGAGCCCGTCAATATGACCTTGCCGGGCCACTGACAGTGCAAAAACTCGAAGTTTTTCAGTCTCTTTGGGGGATGGAGCAACGTATTCCCGACACTCCCGAACTTTCGACGAATGAGAACTTCAGCAAGGTCGCCGAGGCCGGATTCGACGGCATATGCATAGATCTCGGCGCGAGCGAGATCGATCAGTTCAGGGATGCGCGCCAGTACTACGATAAATACGGCTTGGGGTGCATGGTCAATGCGTTTCCGGAACATTTAGATGACCTGCAGCCGGTTTTGCAGCTCGCTAAGGATTTCGATGCCTGTATGGTTAATGTCATCGGCGGCATCATGCCAATAATACCGGCCGATGCGGTTCCTATGATTTATCGTTGGATCGAGGACGCGCAGAAGACAGACATGCCATTGTTGTTCGAAACGCACCGCGACGGTCTGCTGAACGATCTCTACTACACGCTACAGATCATCGATTTAGTGCCCGAGATCAGGCTCTGCGCTGACCTCTCGCATTTTGTCGTTGACAGGGAGTTTCGTTCGCCGATCCCGGAGATCGACCAGGAATATATTCACCGTGTGCTTGAGCGATCCGACTGTTTTCAGGGCCGAATCGCGAATAGGGAGCAAGTTCAGATTCAGATAGACTTTCCACAGCATCAGGAATGGGTAGAGATATTCAAGGACTGGTGGAGAGACGGCATGCGCATGTGGCGCAATCGAAATGATGACGATGCGACGCTGGTATTTCTCTGTGAGCTTGGACCACGGCCCTATGCAATCACGGATGGAGAGCAATGTGAGTTGTCTGATCGATGGAAAGAGGCGTTGCAAATTCGCCAGTGGGTCCAGCACATCTGGGCAGACTTGGAAACTGAATGAGGAGAAACTGGAATGTCGGGGGACATTGGAAAAATCGGCTGGTTCGACCTGACTGTCGAGGACGCGCCGGCGATACGCGATTTTTACTCGAAAGTTGTCGGCTGGAAATCCGAAGACGTACAAATGGGGGAGTACAGCGACTTCAACATGACAATGCCGGAGTCAGGCGACCCGGCTGCGGGGATTTGCCACGCCAAAGGCGACAATGCCGGAATGCCCTCGCATTGGCTCATCTACATCACCGTTGCCGACATCGATAAAAGCGTGGAGGCTTGCCGTGAAAATGGCGGTAAAGTCATCGTCGGACCGAAATCCATGGGCGATGCGATGCTCTGCGTCATCGAAGATCCCAACGGCGCAGTAGCGGCCCTGTATCAATCGGGCTGAAGCCTGGGCTTTTATGCAATACCGACTCGAGTCATCCGACTGGCATACGGCGGTCGCCGAGGTTATCGCCGCAACTGACGATCAATCCGTCGCCGATGCCCTGATCGACGCTATTGGTTCGATCGTCGATCATGAAGGTACCTGCCTGATTGCATTCCACAAAGACGCGAGGCCCGAGGTTTTGCATCACACGATAGAGCCCGCGGGGGCGCAGCACTACATCGACCGCTATTTGGCCGGACCGTATCTTCTCGATCCGCTCTATCAACTTGCAACGCGGGAGAAAAAACCAACGCTTTGCCGATTTCGCGATGAATTGCCCGATCGATTCCGATCGAGTGGGTATTACCGGCAATACTGTGACCGCACACATCTGCTCGATGAAATGGATTATCTCAGCGATGTCTCGGACACCACGACCCTGGCCCTCGTCGTCGGTCGCCGCAAGCGCATGTTTAACAAGACCGAACTGACACGCCTCGAACGCATAGAACCCATCGTTCAGGCGGCAATCAAAAAAATCTGGATGAATTCGGCAGCGAGATCGCGGCCCTCGGATAAGGATGCCGGCATGCACAGGCGCCTGACCAGATGCTTCGATAACTTTGGACAGAAAGTGCTGACTGACCGCGAGCGTCAGGTAAGTCAGCTTCTCTTACGCGGCCATTCCTCCAAATCGATTGCGCGGGTCCTCGATATCGCGCCCGGAACCGTCATGGTACACAAGCGAAACCTGTTCTCGAAGTTGGACATCACCTCGCAGTACGAGCTGTTCTCGATATTCATCGACGATCTCGAGAACTCGTAATTAGGGTGCCGGAGCAAACTTCCCGAACTTCCCGAACTTTCCTAACTTACGGCGTTACTCGACTAGTCTGGATGGGCGACGGTACGAGCCGACATCATAATGCCCGGATATCGGTCAATTACCTTGGAAAGTTCGGGAAGTTCGGGAAGTTTGCTCCGGCACCTGTATCGGCTTCCTACCCTCCGAATGGTATTCATTCGTGGCGTTCCCACACGCAGTATTTATGGTCAGTCTGGCATTTCTGCCGAACCATCGTCATAGGGTGCGCCTTATATGTTCGACTTTGATTTCGGTCTCGGGGAAGACATCGATCTTCTGCGCGAGACCATTCAGAACTTCGCGGCCGATCGCATTGCGCCACGAGCCGAAGAGATCGATGCAAGCAACGAGTTTCCGAGAGATCTATGGCCGGAACTCGGCGACCTCGGCCTGCTCGGGATAACGGTCGAAGAGGAAATGGGCGGTTCCGGTCTTGGCTACCTGGCTCACGTCATCGCGATGGAGGAGATCAGCAGAGCGTCTGCATCTGTCGGGCTTTCCTATGGTGCCCATTCCAATCTATGCGTAAACCAGATTCGCAGGTGGGGAACCGGAGATCAGAAAAAGAAGTATCTTCCAAAGCTTATTTCCGGGGAGCACGTTGGGGCTCTGGCGATGAGCGAAGCGGGTGCGGGCTCCGATGTGCTGGCCATGCGCATGACGGCCGCTAAAAAGGGTGATGCTTACGTCCTGAACGGCAGCAAAATGTGGATCACCAACGGTCCGGAAGCCGACGTATTCGTCATCTATGCGGTGACTGATCCCGATGCAGGTAACCGCGGAATCAGTGCCTTCATCGTCGAGCGCGACACAGCCGGGCTGTCGACGCCCCAAAAACTCGACAAACTCGGCATGCGGGGGTCCGATACCAGCGAGGTGCTGCTCGAGAACTGCCTCGTGCCGCACGGAAACCTTCTAGCCACGCCCGGCAAAGGCGCGGCCATACTGATGAGCGGGCTGGATTACGAGCGACTCGTCCTTGCGGCCGGACCCCTCGGCATCATGCGTGCCTGCTTTGATCTCGTGATGCCTTACGTGCATGATCGAAAACAGTTCGGTCAGGCAATCGGCACTTTTCAGTTGATGCAGGGAAAGATCGCCGACATGTATACGGCGATGAATTCGTCGAGAGCGTATGTGTACGCTGTCGCCCAGGCCTGCGATCGGGAGCACGCTACACGCTTCGATGCCGCTGGATGTATTCTTCTCGCTTCGGAAAAGGCAACCTGGATGGCCGGCGAAGCGATCCAAGCGCTCGGTGGCAATGGTTATATTAATGAGTATCCTGCCGGACGCTTTCTGCGTGATGCCAAGCTTTACGAAATCGGCGCCGGCACCAGCGAGATACGCCGCATGTTGATTGGGCGTGAGTTATTTGACGCTACAGGTTGAGTAGAGGAACGGCGATCTAAGAAATGCCGAAGATTGAGACCAAAATTGACACGGGTTCCGAGGAGTTTGCGGCGAACGCAGGCGCCAATCGCGCGTTGGCAGATGACCTGAAGCACGTCGTCGACATGATTTCCAAAGGCGGTAGCGACAGGGCGCGGGAGAAGCATTTGTCGCGAGGCAAGCTGTTGCCCAGAGACCGCATCCGCACACTGGTTGACCGCCGTGCTCCGTTTCTGGAGATTGGGCAGCTCGCGGCGTATGGCTTGTACGACAATGAAGTGCCGTCGGCCGGCATTATCGCCGGCATCGGGCAGATCAGTGACACCGACTGCATGATCGTCGCGAACGATGCAACCGTAAAAGGTGGCACCTATTATCCACTCACCGTCAAGAAGCATTTGCGCGCGCAGGAGATTGCCGAGCAGAATGGATTGCCCTGCGTCTATCTGGTCGACTCCGGCGGAGCGTTTTTACCCAAGCAGGACGAAGTCTTTCCCGACCGCGAGCATTTCGGGCGGATCTTTTTTAATCAAGCGAGACTGTCGTCGCAAGGTATTCCGCAGATAGCCGCGGTCCTCGGTTCATGCACGGCCGGCGGTGCTTATGTGCCGGCGATGTGCGACCAGGCGGTCATTGTCAAAAACCAGGGCACGATTTTTCTGGGTGGCCCACCTCTTGTAAAAGCGGCTACCGGCGAAGTCGTCGATGCAGAATCCCTCGGAGGCGGTGACGTACACTCGAGAATCTCGGGCGTTACGGATTATCTTGCCGACAGCGATACGCATGCATTGACGATCGTCCGCGAGATCGTATCGAACCTGAACTGGCACAAAGAGAATGGTGTCGAGAGGCGCGAACCGGTCGAGCCGGCTTACCCGGCCGATGATCTCTACGGCATCGTGTCACGGGATTACAAGTTTCCCTACGATGCCCGCGAAGTGATCGCACGTATCGTCGACGGCTCAGAGTTTCAGGAGTTCAAGGCACTTTACGGAGCGACGCTCGTCTGTGGCTTCGCCCACATTTATGGTTATCCCGTCGGCGTCATCGCCAACAACGGCATTCTGTTCTCGGAATCGGCACAGAAGGGCGCGCACTTTATTCAACTTTGCAACCGCCGCGGCATTCCACTCCTTTTCCTGCAGAACATCACTGGATTCATGGTCGGCAAAAAATACGAGCACGGCGGCATCGCAAAAGACGGTGCCAAAATGGTCAACGCCGTCGCCACGGCCTCGGTCGCGAAATTCACCGTGATCATCGGCGGTTCCTTCGGTGCCGGAAATTACGCGATGTGCGGCCGTGCCTATAGCCCACGCCTGCTGTGGATGTGGCCGAACGCCCGCATTTCCGTTATGGGTGGCGAGCAGGCATCATTGGTTCTCTCAACGGTCAAGCGCGCCGGCCTCGAGGCGAGAGGCGAAGAATGGCCGGAGAAGGAACAGGAGGAGTTCGAGAAAAACATCCGCGATCAATACGAGGCACAGGGGCACCCGTACTTTGCGACTGCCAGGCTCTGGGACGACGGGGTTATCGATCCTGTCGATACCCGCAAAGTGCTTGGCCAGGCGATTTCGGCATCGATGAACCGCCCGCGCATCTCGGATACTCCTCACGGCATTTTCCGAATGTAGAATAAAAACAATGAGCGATTTAAAAGGTCGGACTCTGTTCGTCTCCGGTGGCAGCCGCGGTATCGGGCTGGCAATCGCGATCCGCGCTGCACAAGACGGCGCAAATATTATCATTGCAGCAAAGACCGCCGAGCCGCATCCAAAGTTGCCGGGCACGATCTATACCGCGGCCGAAGACATTGAGGCGGCAGGTGGCAAGGCGCTGCCACTGGTTTGCGACATACGTTCCGAGGAACAGGTCACCGAAGCGGTCGCGAAAGGTGCCGACCATTTCGGCGGCATCGATATTTGTATCAATAACGCCAGCGCAATCTCGCTGACGCCGACACTGCAGACTTCGATGAAACGCTTCGATTTGATGCACCAGATCAACACGCGCGGAACTTTCCTTGTCTCCAAGACCTGCGTTCCGTTTTTGCTCAAATCCGACAACCCGCACATATTGAATCTGTCATCACCACTGAACATGGAAGAGAAATGGTTCGCGCCGCATGTTGCCTACACGATGGCGAAGTTCGGCATGAGTATGTGTGTCCTCGGCATGGCCGGCGAATTTCGCGAGCAGGGCATTGCCGTCAACGCATTGTGGCCGCGCACCACTATCGCAACGGCCGCCGTGCAAAACCTGCTGGGTGGCGAAGACCTGGCGCGGCGCTCGCGCAAGCCCGAGATCATGGGCGACGCCGCACATATCATCCTGACGAGGCCGAGTCGCGAGTTCACCGGCAACTTCTGCATCGACGACGAGATTCTCGAAAGCGCCGGTGTGACCGATCTCTCTGCCTATGCAGTCGACCCCTCGGTCCACCTCATGCCGGACTTCTTCGTGGAACCGAAAGGTTAAGTCGAAGACTGCACCAGACCACCCGAATTCATCAACAACGATATGCTTTGAATGCGAATGGCGATATCCTTCAATCGTGATACTTCGTAGTTTTCGTTGGCTGTTTGTTCTGTGGCCGGATCTGGTTGCACCTGACTGGCACTTCCTTCCAGCCATAGCCGGCTATGGCTCTCAGTCCAGCGCGACGTCAGTCACAGCGATCTCGCAGCCACAATTCCGGATTCTCGTACAGACTTCGGGTTGAGCCACATGGGCACCCGCCAGGAGCAGTTCTCAGGTACCCGCGAAATTCGCGATGCACATCAGTTCGATATTGCACAGCTCGAGGACTACATGCTGTCGCACGTCGAACACTTCCATGGGCCGCTAACAGTCCGCCAATTCAAAGGCGGCCAATCCAACCCTACCTATCTGCTTGAGTCGCCCTCTGGCAAATACGTCATGCGGAGAAAGCCGCCGGGCAAGCTCCTGAAATCCGCCCACGCCGTGGACCGCGAGTTCAAGGTCATCAGTGCGCTCTATGCTGCCGACTTCCCGGTCCCGAGACCTCATGTAATCTGCAAAGACGAGGCAATCGTCGGCACGATGTTTTTTATCATGGAATACGTTGAAGGGCGGATTTTCTGGGAACCGGATCTGCCCGGGCTCGATCCAGAGGAAAGAACGGCCATCTATGACAATCTTGGTGAGACGATCGCGAAGCTTCATAGCTTCGATCACGAGAAAATCGGCCTGGGCGATTACGGAAGACCCGGCAATTATTTTGCGCGACAGATTTCCCGCTGGTCGAAACAGTACTACGCCTCCCAATCCGAAAAACTCGAGGCGATGGACAAGTTGATCGCCTGGTTGCCGGAGCACATCCCGGACGATGAATCGGTCGGAATTGTTCACGGCGATTTTCGGCTGGACAACATGATCATTCATGCGACTGAACCAAAGGTAATCGCTGTCCTCGACTGGGAACTTTCGACGATTGGCCATCCGCTGGGTGATTTCACCTACCACCTGATGGCCTGGCAGACGCCTGAGATCGGCATCGGTTCTGCCGGATTGTTGGGTAAGGATCTGAAGGCGCTCGGTATTCCGCCCGAGGACGAATACGTCGCCGCATACTGTGAACGCACGAACCGTTCTGACGGCATTCAGAACCGGGACTTTTATTCTGCTTACAATTTATTTCGTATCGCGGCCATTCTGGAGGGTATTGCCGGCCGGGTTCGCGATGGCACAGCGGCGAGCGCACATGCCGAGCGAGCCGGAAAAGCAGTCCCTCCGCTCGTGGAAATGGCCTGGTCCTACGCCCAGCGCGCTGGCGCAGCCTAGTTCGAACTCTTCCGCGGTGCCGGTTCGTTCATTGACCGTGCCATGATGGCAGCCGATTCACACCGGTCATAATAGCCGGCAACCTTGCCCACGAAACGGTAGCCAAGGTTCCGATAGAACTCCATAGCGCCACGATTCGATGCACGAACCTCCAGCCTGACTTGCTGAATGCCGGCTGTGCGGCAGGACTTCTCCAGCCATTCCATCATCGATTGGCCAATACCCGTACGGCGATATTCTGGTTTCACGGCCAGCAGGAACAGGTGTGCCAGATCGTCACCGAATCGCATGATCGCGAAACCCGCAATGACGCCATCCCTGTTTGCGATCAGCACCATGGTGTCTTTGTCTTTTATGTGGTGCCTGACCTTTGCCGGCGTCCAGCGCCAGTTGAGCCCGTACTCGACATGCAGCCGGGACATCGAGGCGATGGTTCTTGCCTCCGATGGGTGCGCCGCTCTGAGCGTAATGTTGGCTAGTGGTTTCAAGAGTTCAGCCATCGTATGACAACTTGCTGCCAAATGACCACCGCAATAGAATGCAGCCCCGATTTCTCAATCTCCCGAAAATAAAGTGATCCACTAATATAGGCTTGTTGGAACACCAGGACAGCCAGAACATGCCGTTGAACTACGATGCGCTGATGGGCACAAGGATGGCCGACAAGCCGACCGATTATGGCGAAAAGGATACGATGCTGTACGCACTCGGCATCGGATTCGGTTGTAATCCTCAGGATGAGGCCGAGCTGCCTTTCGTTTTCGAAGGCCGGTCGCTCAGGACTGTCCCGACAATGGCAAGTATTCTGACACCGGGCGATCTATTGGCTGATTGTGCCTGTGATTACAGCCGTATCGTACTCGGCGAGCAAAAACTTGAACTGTACCGACCGTTGCCTGCCGCCGGCAGGCTGCTGACCAACAGTCGTGTCGTCGCCGTCGTCGACAAAGGGCCAAAAACAGGCGCATTGATTCGCGTTGAATCGGAAGTTCGCATGGCGCGAGATGACACGGCGTTGGCAACAGTGGTCAGCACGGTGGTCGCGCGTGGTGATGGCGGATTCGGGGGCCCCTCGGACAGCGGTCCTGTGCCGCATGAATTGCCCAAGCGTGAAGCTGATATGGATTGTGACCTCGCAACACGCCCGGAACAGGCATTACTGTTTCGACTCTGCCGAGATCTCAATCCGCTACACGCGGATCCGGTCCTTGCGCGACGGGTCGGCTTTGATAATCCGATTCTGCACGGCCTTGCTACCTACGGAATTGCTTGCCGGGCAATACTTAAGACCATCTGCAATTACGATCACACACTCATTGCTGGATTCGACGCACGATTTACAGCAGTCGTTTATCCTGGCGAGACAATAACCACAGAGATGTGGCAGGATCGCAATATCGTCTCGTTTCGTTGCCTCGTGAACGAACGAGGCGCCGTTGTCATCGATAACGGCAAGTGCACGCTATCCGGTTAAGCGTGTCAGTCAGTCGCCTACTCGTTTCGCCGTAATCAGAAACTTGATCTGGATATCATCGCGCACGCGGAGACCACCGAGAAGAGCTGTGAATGGCTTAAGCCCGAGTTGTTCATGCGTCACTGCGAAGCTGCCCGTGACGACAATCTGGTCAACACTCGCACTTACTGACGCAGGAAACTGCACGGCATTGGTCTGATCCTTGACTGTAATCTCTGAATTCACGAGGATATCCGGAAATTCGCCGGACCAGGATTGAGACAGGATCGTGATATCCGGGAATCTGGCACTGTCCAGGAGTTTGGCACCGAGCATGTTCTTGCGCGTGCTGTTCTTGTCATCTTCTGAAACGGTTTTTCTGAACGGCTCGCCTTCCTCGAGCCGAATTGCTTCAACGTCGACTTCGAATTGATCGACCGCAATTTTCAGTTCAACACATGAAGCCGCCGGATCCTCAGCAATCTCGATGCGGCCGACGACATCGCTCGTTGATATCACGTGATTGTGCCCGAAACCACCGAGCAAGCCGCCACGATAGACCAACACCAGGATCTCACTCTCGTCCTTCACAATTTCGAAAATGCCCGGTTCGGGGTACTCGGACGCAGCTGTGGGCGAGACTGCAATTATGAAACTAATGCATACGACGAATCCGCAAAGACGTGATGCGCTGGTAGACTGTGACCTGAATTTCACGCGACGCTGCAGGAGCATACTATGGGCGAAAGAGTTACGGTCGAAATCGAAAATCATATTGCAGAGGTTACGCTCAACCGGCCCGAAAAACACAACGCCGTTGATCTTGC
>Ga0114947_10000503_pt1 | contig 13367 bp, 11 predicted proteins | sample CR02metaG_FD_99656 | JGI IMG/M metagenome (GOLD analysis project Ga0114947, IMG submission 99656) | Deep subsurface microbial communities from Mariana Trench to uncover new lineages of life (NeLLi) - CR02 metaG | ecosystem: Environmental > Aquatic > Marine > Ocean trench > Sediment ...
ACCCAGCGATTGACCCGCACAGTCGGAAAGGCGCTGGCGATGGAGATGGTGCTCAACAATCGCAATCTCTCTGCAGAGGAAGCGCTGCGTTATGGATTGGTCAATCGCGTGGCGCCGGTTGAGCTCTACCTGGAGAATGCCATTCAGCTGGGCAACGAGATCGCGGCGCGAGCTCCGCTGGCCATTCGCTTCGCCAAGGAAGCGGTGAACAATGCTTTTGAAACCTTTCTCACCGATGGTATTTCAGACGAGCGACGCAGCTTCTACTTCCTCTTCAGTACTGAAGATCAGAAAGAAGGCATGCAGGCCTTTGTTGAGAAGCGTCCGCCCGAATGGAAAGGGAGCTAGTCCGCTGAAGGCGATTTACCTTGATCTGAAGATCCCGAGGGTAGTGGCCACTCAGGCGGTAAAGCGGGTATGGCCGGGAGTGGTATGGTCTCCGCTCGCGCCAACTGGAGTGGAGGAGATCCCGGACCCGGAGCTTCCCGGCCCGAAGTGGTTGCGAGTGCGTAACCTTCAATGTGGAATATGCTCCTCGGATCTCATGGTGTTCTTCTTCGACGGAGATGCCAGGGTGGCGCCGATCGCCCTGCCTAACTTCAACCGCGTCTACATCGGACACGAGGCGGTGGGCGAGGTTACGGAAGTCGGATCAGCAGTGGAGCGATTCAAAGTTGGAGAGCGGGTGGTTATGGAGGCCAGGCCCTGGGGAAGCCCAAATTGCCTCACGCAGGAAATTGACACACCGTGCGAATTCTGTACTCGTGGCGATACGCGCCTATGCGAGAACCGTGCGCTTCGAATGGGTCCGACCGGAAAAGGCAGTGGATGGGCAGACAGCTACACCGCCCACGAAAGCGAGGTCTGGCCAGTTCCAGATGACATCTCCGACGACCAGGCCTCGCTGATCGAGCCGATGGCTGTTGCCGTGCACGGGGTGCTCAGGCGCCGACCCGCGCCGGGCGAAAAAGTATTAGTAATTGGATCGGGAATCATTGGTTTGCTGACGCTGCAAGCATTAAAGGCCCTCGCTCCAGAAAGCCATGTCACTTCTGTTGTTCGCTATGAGCATCAGGGGCAGGCAGCGGAGAGACTAGGGGCGGACGAGGTGATCAGCGATTCGGGGGATCTCTATGCTAAGGCGGCGCGCATCACCAATGCCAAGTACTACCAGAGTACGCTAAACCGAGGGATGCTCCTGGGTGGGTACGACGTGGTTTATGACTGTGTGGGCAGCAAATACACACAGCGAGACTCGCTGCGGCTGGCAAAAGCCGGCGGGACGGTGGTGCTTGTCGGCATATCGCTTCAGCAGATGAAAGTTGACATGACGCCGATCTGGTTCCAGGAAGTCGATCTAATCGGTTCCATGACCTTTGGAATGGAGGAGCTAGACGGTAGGCGTCTGCACACCTTCGATCTTGTAATCGAGATGCTGCAGAGCGGGGCGTTGAGCGAGGTCGATCTCATCACGCACCGGCTGCCGTTTGCTGAATATCACAAGGCCATCGCAACCGCGGCGGACAAGCGAACCGGCTCTATCAAGGTGACCCTCACGTTCTAAGCCGCTGCGCTGATCAATGAGGAGTGGACTAAGTCCGTGCATCCTTTCAAGCCGCGTTGACCGACCAATCGTAAGGAAGATAGCGCACGCGGGCGCCTTTGATATCTCCGGGGCCGTCATAATAGCTCTCCACAAGCCGCAACGTATCCTCTGTTCCGCCAAAATCTCCTGCATACCATTTAAAGATTCGAGATAGATAAAGCGTACGTTCGTCGGGATCGTGCCGAACTCCTATCCCATTGATGAAGGTAGCGGCGGCTTTGTCCAGTTGCCGCTCAAGATCCTCGCCCCCGTAGGATGAAATTGGCGGACAGGACCGCGCGCCGCAAACCAGGGCGAAATGTATGCGAGGGTCGGGATGCTCGATGCTCATCATCAGGCGTGGATCGTTCATCGCAAACTGCGGGAAAGGGAAATAAGGATGTCGACGGTTGCCGCGCAGAACGCCGTGTTCAATATCGTCGGCTGAGAAGCGCATTCCGCCGACGTCGTAGGCAACCCTGCGAAAAAACCCAATGTCACGCAGCATCGAGCCGCTGATGTTGTAGTGGATCACTCCATGCAGGATCAGCGCATTGTAGAGATTGATCCAGAAGGCGATTTGCTGATCTCGGTTCCCCAGGTCTTCCTTGGTGCATGACGGGAGCGCTCGAGTCAAGGTTTTGAAACGCGCGTAGGATTGGCTCTCCACCAGCTTGCTGTAGTTCACTTCACCTGTGTCGGGAGCGATGGCCTGCACCCGCATTTCATTTGCGATTTCTCGCAGGTTGCGGGCTGGATTTTCAAGACCAGTCTGAGCGGGCTCCGGGTTTAAAAGATCGCCCGGGCCGACGCCCAAAAAGCGATTCGCAACCCAATTTGCGACCCCAATCACGGTAGTTCCTAACTTTGAATTGTGAGTTTCCACCCGATGATTTTACGTGGCTCCGCCGACGACTCGGGTACGAATTCTTACAAATGAACGCCTGTGGTAAGATAGCGCGCATCCCCAATTTTCGAGGCTAATTTGGCGGAACCCGACAAGATCACGATCATCGAAGGCCCACCGCCCACATTTGAGCTGGACACCGACGCGTGGCTGCCAGGCCTGGTTGAAGGTCCGGTTCCCTCACAGATTGCAATGTGTCGGCTTCGCAGCCAAAACGCTCCTGAGCTTGTAGAACGTTGCTATCGAGCCTGGCGGGATGGTCATCCCATGTCCTTAGAATATCGTTCGGAAGAAGGACTTACGGACGAGGCGCAGATCATTGCCGCCCGGTGGGGCGATCTCGAAGAGGGCCAGGTCCTGATGCTCTGGGTCCGTCTGGTTCAGGATCCATTCCAGGTACGTATCGACTTCGATGACGGTCCGGATGATTTTCCGGACGACGGTTTCGACCTCCTCTCCTAGCCCGTACATGGGCGATCTCCAGTTCATCAATCTGAATCAGACCGACGGCGTACTGACCGCTGCCCTTAATCGCCCCAAAGCGAATGCATTTGATGAGACGATGGTCGAGGAGTTGATTTCGGTCTTGAAGACCGCTCAGAATGACGACTCAGTACGCTGTCTCGTTCTGACCGGCACCGGACGTTTCTTCAGCGCTGGTCAGGATGTAACGGCCTTCAACCGAGAAGAAGTTTCCTTCCGTGAGCATCTCCACCGCACGTACAACCGCGTCATCACGAAGATGCATGGGCTGGAAAAACCGATTGTGGGCGCCATCAATGGCCACGCGGTTGGAGCCGGGCTTGGGGTGGCGCTGGCCACAGATTTGCGAGTGGCTGCCGAGAGCGCCAGCTTTATTTACGGATTTGTCGGTATCGGCTTGAGTGCCGATTCCGGAACGTCGCTTGCGATGCCACTCTTGATTGGCCTGGCGCGCACGATGGAGATGGCCTTTACAAACCGTGCTATCACCGCACAAGAGGCGTTGGAATGGGGCCTCGTCAATAAGGTCGTGCCGGACGATCAACTTGAAGAAGCGGTCAACGAGCTGGCCAGCAAGCTGGCCAAGGGGCCGACGCGGGCCATCGGACTCAGCAAGCGTGCCATTCATCGCGCCAGCATGGCGTCACTCAGTGAGACCCTCAAATATGAAGCCGAGCTGCAAGAGATTGCAGGCCGGACAGAAGATCATGCCGAGGGTGTAGCGGCATTCCTCGAAAAGCGCGAACCCAAGTTCCAGGGAAAGTAGCGAACATCCCAGGTGATCCGAATATTAGGCAGCCTCGTGGGGTCTGCTGAAGCGCGTGTCATTCACGCTCCTGGACACGGCAAACCCATCTGTGCGGGAGCTTAGGATCGCTTCAGAGAGAAATGGTCGGGTTGATCGAGGCTTCGCACCCGACCATTCGCGTTGGCCAAAACCTACGAGGCGGTTTCCATCCCAAGTCGCGCCCGTTCCAGCTCCACGATGTCATCATCTAGCTTCTTATAGAGCGGTTTAGGCTTGGCCAAAGATTGGCCGGCAGGAAGCTTGCTGGGCACCCAGCTGCCGATGGCATTTGATCCGTCGTAGATCAAGGCATTGTGAGCCCGAGACTCCTCTTCGTAGGTCTCTATTCGCTGTTCGCCAAAAAGCCGACCCTCATAGCCCAACGCGGTGTGCAGTTTCTCGGAACTAAACGGCAAGAAAGGTGCGAAGAGCACCTTCAGCGAATCAACCGCTCTGAGTGCGGTATAGACTGTTCTGGCGGCGGCCTGCTTGTCCTCATCGATAACCTTAAACCACGGCGCCCGATCCAGATAACCGTTGGCCTCACGAGCAAGCCGCATGGCCTCCTGGAGTGCTGCCCGAATTTGCACCGCCTCCAGATGCGCGCCAATGGTCTCGAACCCGCCCTCGATAATCTGCAACAAATTCTGATCATCAGAACCTAAATCCCCCGGCTCGGGCACCTTACCGTCCCAGTGCTTGTATGCAAAGGATGTCACCCGATTAGCCAGATTTCCCCACGTCGCCACCAGCTCGTCGTTGTTACGACTGAGGAAGTCCGCCCATGAGAAGTCGCTGTCACGCGATTCTGGCATCACTGCCGCAACATAGTAGCGGATTGCGTCCGGGTCATACCGCTCCAGGATATCGGGGAGCCAAACCGCCCAGTCGCGGCTCTTGCTGAATTGCGCCCCTTCGAAGGTCATAAATTCATTGGCGGGAACATCGTATGGAAGATTGAGATGCAACGTCTCATCTTCCTCGTAAATGCGATCCACACCCATGAGCTCGGCCTGCCAGATCAAGGTATGAAAGGGGATGTTGTCCTTGCCGATGAAGTTGTAGATCTTGGCCGTGGGGTCGTACCACCAGGCCTTCCAAGCCTCAGGCTCTCCGATGTTGTTGGCCCACTCCACCGAAGCGGTGAAGTACCCTATCACGGCCTCGAACCATACATAAAGGCGTTTGTCATCCCACTCCGGAAGTGGAACCGGGATGCCCCACTTGATATCGCGTGTGACGGCGCGCCCCAGCAGTCCGCCCTCCACATAGTTGCGCGCAAACTTGTAGACATTAGGCCGCCAATGATCGGCATGCCGATCGAGATATTTCAGCAGACGATCTGAGAAGGCCGGCAGGTCAAGGAAAAAGTGTTCGGTCTCGCGCGCCACCGGTGTGCTTCCGTCGATCTTGCTGCGCGGGTCGATCAGATCGAGTGCGTCCAGCAAATTGCCGCAGTTATCACACTGGTCGCCGCGCGCCTCGCCATATCCACAGATCGGGCAGGTGCCCTCGACGTAGCGATCGGGGAGAAAACGCTCCTCGGATTCGGAATACAGCTGCATCTGTTTCTCTAAATAAAGGTATTCCTGTTCGCGCAGTCGCAGGAAAAAATCCTGGGCGATCCGGTAGTGGTTTTCGGTGTCGGTATGGGTGAAGAGGTCATAGCTGATGCCGATAGCCTGCTGCGTCTCCAGGAAGCGCTGGTGGAAATGCTCAAACAGCTCGCGCGGGGTCTGGCCAGACTTGTCGGCCTCGACCGTAATGGGCGTGCCATGAGAATCCGAGCCCGAGACCATCAGCACCTGATTTCCCTTGAGTCGGTGGTAGCGCGCGAAGATGTCGGCCGGCAAGTAGGCGCCCGCCAGGTGCCCCATATGCAAGTCGCCGTTGGCATAAGGCCAGGCTACGGATACATGGATGCGTTCGGTCATTGTTTTCCCTCTATCTCTACGCTCGATGCCATGCGTGCACCCTAAAAAGAAAAAGCCAGCTCGAGGCTGGCGGCTGCCGGGGGGTGGTTGCGCTTAGTACGCGTCTATAACCCTTGCCGATGGACCTCGAACCATCGGCCAGCAGTTGCTGGACATAGCCATATCAAATTTACCCAACATGGCGCCCATTGTAACCCGAAGGGTTAAGGAGCACCTCCACGGAAACGAACCAGCCGCCTGACTGCTCCAATTCCTATTTACAATATCCTTGATCTACCGCCTCTCGGGAGAAATTCTTCTGATAGGTGCATATCCCGATGAGAGAGCTGCCTCGAATCACCCCCGAAGAAGCCGCTGACCTGGTTCCTGACGACGCGACTCTAATGATTGGCGGATTTGGCATGACAGGTCATCCCGTGCACCTAGTGCATGCGCTCGCGGAGACCTCAACTAAGAACCTCACCTACATTGGAAACAACGCTGGTGAACCGAACCTGGGCGGCGGGCGGCTGCTCAATCGAGGCCAAATTACGAAGGCCATAGCTTCATTCTTTACTTCCAACCCCGATGCCGTTAAGGCGGCGCAGAGCGGGAGCCTTGAGGTGGAGTTGCTTCCGCAAGGGTCACTAGTTGAAGCGATCCGCGCAGGCGGGGCTGGCATAGGCGGCTTTTACACTGGCACGGCAGTCGGAACCGTCCTGGGCCAGGATAGAGAAACCAAGGTCATCGATGGTCGGACCTATGTCTTCGTCCCGGCGCTGCGGGCCGATGTAGCCTTCATCCATGCATGGAAAGCGGACGCGGTTGGAAACCTCATGTACCGAATGACCGAGCGCAATTTCAACAAGGCCATGGCCACCGCCGCCGACATTGTCGTCGCAGAGGCCGAAGATATTGTGCCGGTAGGTTCGCTGGACCCAGAACATGTGCACACGCCTGGAAACTACGTGGACTATCTTGTCGAGGTCAGCACGTCTCTGGAGGACCTGGGCTCCTCCGGCTCGGTGGACTCCGGCGCTAGCGAGCAGCGGATGCGGATCGCCGAACGGGCAATGCGAGAGTTGAAACCAGGCGAGGTCGTCAACCTGGGAATCGGAATTCCTACCCTCATCTCAAACCTGCTTACTCCCGAGCTTGGCGTGATCCTGCACAGTGAAAGCGGGATGCTCGGCGTCGGCCCGTCGCCGCAAGAGGGTGGTGCTTTGGACTACCCGGTCAACGCCGGCAAGATTCCGGTCACCGAGCTTCCGGGAAGCAGCTATTTCGATAGTTCCGACTCGTTTGCAATGATCCGCGGTGGACACGTGGATGTGGCCGTAATGGGGGGACTTCAGGTCGACGAAAGCGCAAACTTAGCAAATTGGGCTGTGCCAGGGATGCCGCTGCTCGGTGTCGGAGGCGCTATGGACTTGGCACAGGGCGCGAGGCGCTTGATTGTTACGATGACCCACCGCCACAAAGACGGGTCCCCCAAGATTATTCCTGAGTGCACGCTGCCGCTGACCGCTCTGGCGGCAGTCAACACTGTGATCACCGATATGGCGGTCTTTAAATTTGTCGATGGGGATATTACGCTGATTCAGATCATGCCGGGTTCGTCGCTTGAGGAGGTTCGGGCTCACACAGGCGCGAAATTCAAGACTGTTTTGCAGCAACTTTGACCTGGATAATCAACGTCTGGAAGCTTGGCTTTCCGTCGCCAAACCGCAAGCTACAAATGCTTTTCAGGCTTTGCCGTGCACTTAGCCTATCCATTGTTTACGTCACTACCCCACCAGTTCCTCAATCGGACGCTCAAGGGTCAGTAAATCGGCTTCGAAATCGAGCACTTCGCCGCGGGCACCATCCTGCGTTCGAACCCATTTCTCTCGTAACAACACCCTACCGGTTTCCTCAACATAGCTGACCACCAATTCCGCACCGTCGAACTCGAGCAGGGCGAACCCGTTGTATCCCACTTCAGTTCGATCAACGGATCCTGCTACTCGCTGATCGTAGAATACGATGTTGCGTTCACGCTTGACCTGCTGGTGGATGTCCTCAGTTGGCATACCGCCATGCCCAATGCAGCGCCCTCGGATCAGTGGACCCTTCGGATGGGTCCGAAATGCGCCATATCCGGCTAGGCGGTGTTCATGCCCCCAAAACCACAACAAGTATCGTGGATCATTGCCTATTTCGCGGCCTAATTTGCGGTACTCTCTCTCAAACGCACTAAACCACTGATGGTGGGAGAGCAAAAGGATCGGGCGGGTATCACTCGAACTCAGAACGTTGCGACGAAGCCACTCCAAATTGTGCTCCTGAAACCGCACCCACCACGGAAGTAACTCCAGGCCAGGAATAAGCTTGGCGCTGTAACCGGTGTCCAATCCCACGATCCGCCAGTGATCGTTCTCCACGCAAAAGAAGCTGGCCTCCTGGCCGAAATGCTCACGGAGCGCTCGAAAGTAAGCGTGGCCACCGGAGTACATTTCATGATTGCCATTGAGCGCATAGCTGGGAAGGGCGGTGATCTCGTCGGCTGGCTCCAACGACCCTCGCGGCCAATCGTCGGCTCCTAAAAAGTACTCGTCGAATTCATCCTGGCTCCCGGAATAATAGACATCTCCAAGGTGCATGGTGATATCCGGTGAGCGGGCCAGGATCTCGTCCCGCACCCGATAGGCGCTTATCGTGCCGGTTCCCCAATCCCCGGCTAGCGCCACGGACACCACATCCGGCATGACGTAGATACCTGCGAGGGTATCGGTCAGGTCAACCTCCAGGAATTTGGCGCGGCGTCGAAACACTGTTCGTAGGTATTCAACGAGCCAGCGCCAGTATCGAGCTTCAAGAAAATCACCCGCATGACGAATATTGTGTGTGAGCTGCAGCGAGCGGGCGCTGTCGCGCGGCGTGTTGAGGAGTGAGGAGCGGCTTCGTTTCTTTTGAGATTCCACTTTCTTTTGTCTAAGCGCGGTCGGTTAGCAAGATGCCATTGTAAGAGGGGTCTCTAGCGAGGACTCCGGCCTCATTCTTCTTGAAGGGTAGTTTAGCCTGCTCCAGGCGATCTGACAGGTGTCCCAACTCGGCCGCATCCGGCACGAGGATCGAAAAGTAACGCAAACCGAGAGCACCGTCAGCGGGAGCAGGCGCACTCTGCCCGAGCCAAATATTTAAGCCGATATGATGGTGATATCCCCCTGCAGAAACAAAGCTTATGCCAATCGAATTGGATACTCCCTGAATATTAAAGCCAAGCTGGTCGTGATAGAAGTGGTTGGCCTCAGCGATATCCGCCACATGTAAGTGGACGTGGCCGATGCCCGTTCCCTCAGGCGCAGATTGATCCAGTCGGTCGCCAGGGCGTAGGTGCTGCAAGAGTGCCTCCACATCAAGCGGTTCGCGGCCGGAATGTGGATTCCCATCAGCATCTACTGCCGCAAATCCATCATCGGACATGTCCCACCGGCCCCGCTCGGGCGTATCGATATAGAGCTCAATTCCGTTGCCCTCCGGATCGTCCAGATAAGTGGTCTCGGTCATCAAATGATCGGTGGGGGAATTCGGATAACCCAGCTCAAACAATCTGGCGACCGCGCGAGCCAGTTCGCGGTGGTTCGGATACAAGACCGCAAAGTGATAGAGCCCGGTGGTGCCTCGCACACGGCTGGAGCTAGAATCTTCCGTCAGGCGCAGTAAATCCGCCTGACCTGCTCCCAGGCTTGCCGTCTCGCCTTCACGCCAATGTAGCTTGAAGCCGACCACGTTTCGATAGAACTCGATCTGGCGCTCGAGATCTGCAACTGTCAGGTGCACATGCCCGATGTGTGTGTCGGGGTGGATCACGAAATCTGTTTCTCTCATGGAGAGATTGATTGAAAAAGGCCCAGGAGAATTCCGGGACCGTTCTTCCTCAGTGCGAGTGGAAGTTCGCTGGCACCCGGTCGGCTACGCTGACGAAATAAATCGATCGGAGCGAGCCGCAAATACAAAATCGGCCTCAGAAAGCCCATTGATACTGTGGGTCCAGATCGTGATGCTGGCCTTCCCCCAGCCCAGGCAAAGATCCGGGTGGTGATCTACGGACTCTGCAAGTTCGCCGACCTTGTTTACAAAGTCAAGCGCAGACTGGAAATCACTAAATTTGTATTGCTTTTCAAGGTGTCGACCGTCGATCACTTCCCAGTCGCCGCCGAGCTTTTCCTGAAAACGCTGCAGTTCGGCCCCCTCGAGAGCTGAAATGCCTCCCCCTCGAGGCGGATTGAGTTCGCGGTCAGCTAATTCTGTCATGTAAAAACCTCATTTCGGGTTGAACCTTACCGATTCTGCATGATTTGCAGTGAGTTTCCGTCGGGATCCCGGAAGGAGCCGAAGATGGCATTTGGGGTCTCGTTCTCGAAGTAAAATGCGCAGCCGCGGGACTCCAGTTTTGCTTTGCCCGCGGGATAGTCATCGACCTTGAAGACCGGTGTGCTCCCAGATTTGGCCTCGCTGTTGCCTCCAGCATGCAGCCCCAACCGCTGATCTCCAACGCCCAGGGATGCAAATCCGTCATCCTGGAAAAGCACGGGTAAGTCTAAGGTTGCACCGTACCACTTGACGCTCTTTGCAACGTCGGTGACATATATCAACACCATCGGAATTCCCGTAACGATCAATTAGAGGTCCTCGCTCAGGTGCCTTCGCCGGCGGGCACCGATTCGGCTACCGATTCGATAATTTCGGCCGCTATATCATACCGGCCAAAGGGGGGCATGATGTACGCGCCGCCTACACTGTCCTTCAGTTGGTCGAGGATCTCAACTGCGATCGACACACCGGTCTGAGGGGCATGATCGCCGGCCGCAGCAATGCGTTTTTGAATGACGTCCGGGATGGAAATTCCAGGCACCTCGTTGTGAAGGAATCGCGCGTGCTTGATTCCGTACAAAGGAAGAATGCCAACAATCATCGGTATGCCCAGTGGTCCATGCCGGTCTTCAAAGGCAGAGATCGTTTGCTCAATTCGCTCGGGCTCAAACACAGGCTGAGTCAGCACGAAATCCGCGCCAGCCTCTACCTTCCGCTTCAACACTCGTATCTCCTGCTCCAAATTTGCCGCATCGGGGTTGAGCGCGCAGCCCACGTAGAACGAGGTAGCCTCGCCGAATTCGTCCCCGTGAAGATCAACTCCGGCATTGAACCCCTGCTTGACAAGCTTGATAAGCCCTGAAGGGACTACATCGTAATCGTCGGTTGCCTCCGGATAATCGCCGATGGAGGTGGGATCGCCCATGACCACGAATATGTTGCGGACGCCAGTTGCGTGTGCTGCCAACAGATCCCCCTGCACGCGGAGCAGATTGCGACCGCGGGTTGGAAAATGCAAAACTGTCTCGAGTCCGATGTCCTGCTGGATTCGATGGCATACGGCCCACGGGCTCATCCGCAGACGGGCCATTGGGCTGTCTGCTACATTGATGACGTCTACCCCGGCATCGGCGAGCAATTGGGCGCCCGCGAGAACTTTCTCTACCGAGAGCCCGCGGGGAGGGTTGACCTCAACAGAAAGAACGAATTGGCCCGCTCCCAATTTCGAATTTAAATTTGTGGGACCCAACTGTCCATTTGCGAGCCTCTCCAGGTCTTCCTCCACCTCGATTGTGATGGTGCTGAACGGGGAAGGCTCGACTTGCTCGAAGGCTGCTCGCATGTGGGCGATGTGATCTGCGGTCGTCCCGCAGCACCCTCCAATAATGTTGGCGCCAGCTTCCGTGTATGCTCGGGCGTAGTCTGCGAAGTAATCTGCTGTGGCCGGGTACATGATGCGCCCACCCACTTGTTCTGGCCACCCTGCATTGGGCATCACAGAGAACTTGGCTTCTGGCACTGCCTGCCGCATCGCTCGAATGATCCGGAGCAGCTGGGCCGGCCCTTCGGAGCAGTTGGCTCCAATCACATCCGCGCCAGCATCCCAGAGCAATCTCGCGGCCTGGGCGGGAGTATCACCCAGCAACGTACGGTCGTCCCGGGTAAAGGTTACAGAAGCAATAACAGGCAGATCGCCTACTCCCTTGGAAGCCTGTATTCCTTCGCGCAGTTCGTAGAGATCGCTTTGTGTTTCGAGCGATATCAGGTCTGCACCGGCTTGCTCCAATGCAACGATCTGTTCATGGAAGGCCTCAAATGCTTCCTCCGGCTTCACTCGTCCGAAGGGAGCCAGGCGGATCCCAAGCGGTCCCACACTTCCGGCAACGAGCGCATCTGCACCGGTTTCATAGATGGCTTGCTTCGCCAACGCCACCCCCGCGGCGTTAATTTCCACTACCTGATGCTCCAGCCCGTGCGAAGAAAGCTTGTGCTGGTTTGCACCGAAGGTATTGGTTTCGATGATTCGTGCACCAGCCTCCAAATACTCCCGATGAATTTCCAGGATCAATTCAGGCTGCGATAGGTTCAGCTCGTCGAAACAAGCGTCAAACGGTATGCCCCGCGCATGCAGCTGAGTGCCCATGGCGCCGTCCGCCAGGATGGGCTCTCCGCTAGCTAACCAATCTTGAAACTTTGTGCGGTTGCTCAACGGAATTAGTCCGAGGCCGGGGAAGGCTCGGCGACTGCACTCGTCTCCAGCTCTCTCCGAGCCTGCCGGGCAGCCTCTGCCATAGCGCCCAGAGCAGGCAATACTTCATCCCAATTCCGCGTCTTGAGGCCGCAGTCCGGGTTGACCCATATCTGCTCAGGCTGCAGATGCTCGGAGAATGCCTTCAGTCTGGCCTTCACATCTTCAACATTCGGGATGTTGGAGGTGTGTACATCGTACACTCCGGGGCCAACTTCTCGGCTGTATCCGTACTCAGCTAGTTCACGAATGGTCTCATCGCCGCTGCGCGCGTTCTCGATCGAGATCACATCCGCATTCAAACCATCGATTGCGCTGTAGATGTCTCCAAACTCGGCATAACACATATGGGTATGAACCTGAGTCTCGTCTCTTGCGCCTCCGGTGGCCAGGCGGAATGCCTCCACCGCCCAGTCCAGATACTCGTCCCACCGTGCCTTCTTGAGGGGGAGGCCTTCGCGCAGTGCAGGTTCGTCCACCTGGATCACGCGTGCGCCGGCCGCCTCCAGATCCGCAATCTCTTCTCGCAATGCCAGGGCCAGCTGGAAGGCCACTTCCTTGTGCGAAATATCTGTGCGAGGATAGGACCAATTCAGTATCGTCACCGGGCCCGTGAGCATTCCCTTCACCGGTTTGTCCGTGAATGACTGTGCCACCTCGAACTCACGGACCGTCATGGCTTCTTTGCGCCGTAGATCTCCCCAGATAATTGGAGGCCGGACATAGCGATTGCCGTAGCTCTGCACCCAGCCTTTATCTGTGAACGCGAAACCGGTCATCTTTTCGGCGAAGAACTCGACCATGTCGGAGCGCTCGAACTCGCCGTGCACCAATACATCCAGGCCCATCCCCTCCTGAGTGCCGATGGTGTAGCCGATCCAGGAATCCACGCCGGCCTCATATTGTTCCTGGGTGATCTCCCCGCGTTTGTATCGCCCCCGCAGACGACGAACCTCCACAGTCTGTGGAAAAGATCCGATGGTCGTGATGGGGAAGGCTGGCAGCGTCACCTGTTTGGGTCGTCGATCGGAGTATGTCGACTGCCGTTCGTACGAATCAGATTCGAGCTGCCGAATTTGCTCCCGAAC
>Ga0114947_10000506_pt1 | contig 13316 bp, 12 predicted proteins | sample CR02metaG_FD_99656 | JGI IMG/M metagenome (GOLD analysis project Ga0114947, IMG submission 99656) | Deep subsurface microbial communities from Mariana Trench to uncover new lineages of life (NeLLi) - CR02 metaG | ecosystem: Environmental > Aquatic > Marine > Ocean trench > Sediment ...
GACTGGCGGCAGTATTTTCACGCCAACCCGGAGCTGAGCAACCGGGAATTCAAGACTGCTGAAAAAATTGCGGCTCATTTGCAGGCGTTGGGCCTGGATGTGGAAACGGGTGTCGCCCATACCGGTGTCGTGGCCTTGATCCGGGGCAAGAGCCTGCATCCAATGGTTGCTCTGCGCGCCGATATCGATGCGCTGCCGGTTACCGAGCCGGCCGGTCTGCCGTTTGCTTCGCAAGTGACAACGACATTTAACGACCAGCAAACCGGCGTCATGCACGCCTGCGGCCACGATACCCATATTGCAATTCTCATGGCGGCCGCCGAAGTCCTGGCCGGTATGAAGGATCGATTGCCGGGTTCGGTGCTGCTGATCTTCCAACCGGCAGAGGAAGGCCCGCCAGAGGGCGAGAAAGGCGGCGCGCGGCTGATGCTGGACGAGGGTCTGTTCGAGCGTTACCCGGTGGATGTCGCTTTCGGCCTGCATACGTGGTCTGCGCTCAATGCGGGCGTAATCGGTTATCGCAGCGGGCCAATGATGGCCAGCTATGACAACTTCAAAATTCGCGTACAGGGCCTCCAGGCGCATGCATCGAAACCGTGGATGAGCATCGACCCGATCGTCGTCGCCTCGCAGATCGTGCTGGGTATCCAGACCATCGCCAGCCGCCAGGTCAATGTTACGCTGGCGCCGTCGGTCATATCGATCGGCAGTATCCACGGCGGCATCCGCAACAACATCATTCCCGACGACGTCGAAATGCTGGGGACGATCCGCACCTTCGACGCCGGGATGCGCAAGGATATCCAGCGCCGGTTGGTGACCACCGTGGAAAATATTGCCGAATCCGCCGGTACCACTGCCACTGTCAAGTTTCATTATGGTTACCCGGTGACCGTCAATGACCCGGAACTTACCGCGGCAATGTTGCCGACCTTGCGCTCGATCGCCGGCGCGGAAAACGTCATCGAAATTGATTTGATCACCGGCGCCGAGGATTTCTCCTATTATCAGCAAGAGGTTCCCGGGTTTTATTTTATGCTGGGCGCTACCCCGGCCGGTCAGGACGCATCGGCCGCGCCGACCAACCACTCACCGCTTTTTTTCGTCGATGAAAGCACTCTGCTGGTCGGGCTGGATGCTTTGGTCGGCCTTACGCTGAACTACATGGATTCGCGGGAAGCCGATTGAGTTTCAGGGCTTTTTGTTTTTGCTGCCCAGCAGCGCCGAAATTCCCTCGCCGATAATCGCCGCGCCGGTCCGGGTCGCGGTCCGGGTTGCGTTCTCCAGCACTTCCGCCGACGGGATGGACGACACGCCATCGATGACGCCCTGCCGTACCCGACGTTCGATCTCTTCGCCGAGCCGCGCGGATTTTTCATCGAGCAGCCGGTCGATTTCCTGGCTCAACGACTTGCGCCACCAAAGCCACGCGGCGCCGATCGTGAACACGCTGGCGAGTATGGCGCTCAACATCATCCAGGCGATTTGGGTGTTCATGCCGGTCTCCGACGAAATTCCGAGGTAGCGTTAGTCTAACGGTTTCGCCAGCGGCAAAGTGATACTGAAAATGACGCCGCCATCTCGCGGCAGATTTTCCGCATTCGCCTCGCCGCCGTGAAACTGGGTGATCAGGCGCACGATATAAAGGCCGAGTCCCAGGTGCGGTTTGGCGCCTTTTTTCTCCCGCCGCGAGACCATGGAGTCGAATAATTGCCCCTGCAGTTCTTCCGGCAGTGGCGGCCCGGGGTTGCTGACTGTGATGCAACAGGATTTTTCCGCGCGGCTCAAGGCGATTCTTATCCAGCTGCCATCGGCTGCAAAATCCGCAGCGTTGTCGACCAGCTTGTCCATCAGCTGCGCCAGCAAATCGGGGGAGGCTTGCACGACACAGGGCCGGTTCACGGCTGCAACCCGGATTTCGTGATGCGGGTAGGCGCTTTGGTAGGCCTCGCCTATATCCTTGATCCAGGCAGACAAGTCCAGCGATTCGATGGCCGCCCCCTTGATGGATGCCTCGACCCGCGATGCTTCCGACATGGCATTGAGGATTCGTTTGAGGCGATTGGATCCGTCAAGCGCCCTGCGGGTGTATTCCCGTGACTCGTCTGACAGCTCTTCGTGCTCGAGATTTTCCAGGGAAGAGTGAACCACCGCCAGCGGCGTCCGTAGTTCATGGGAAAGCTTGCTGGCCAGCGTTTCCATGTACTGGTGATAGCCGCGCAGCCGTTCGAGCATCGCGGCGAAACTTCGCGACAGATCGCCGATCTCATCGCCGGCATCGGTTCCCGGGATGCCGCCCAGGATACGGCCATCCGCGCTGACCGCCGATTCGGCGGCATTTTTCAACCTGCGGATGCGAAACGCGAGTAACGAAGCCAGTCCGAGCAAGCCGAGCGCGGCTACGCAGACAGCGATCAGGGTCAGGTTCATCAGGCGCCGCAACGCGTTGTTGGTTAGCGTGAGGATGGCTTCGCTGCCTTGTTCGACCACGACGCTACCCATTGCCTGACCGGCTATCTCGATGGGCGCGAAAACCGTGGCTACGGCCCGGTCGCCTTCGGGCAGCAGGTTCCAGGTGCCGGCGGCCTGGCCGGACAGTGCGCTCTTGCTGGCCTCCGGTGGCAGGCGTCCGGCGCGCACGGTGGCCGCTCTTTGCAAGTCACCGGTGCCGAGGATGACCTGGTAAAGGCGATCCAGCCAGGCGGACGCATCGGCAATGTCTCGCTGCGGCGGCGTGCCGATCTCGCCATATCGCGCCAGTTCCCAGCCCTGGCGGTCGCCGACCCGGAGCAGCAGTCCCGGCCTGTGATAGGGTGCGAGGGCGGCAGCCAACTCGGCCGAGGGTCTGACGATCATCGCCGGTTCTGGCCGGGTCGGGTCCATGGTGCCGATCGAGGCGCCATCGGCACCCTGGTCTTTCAGCAAAAAACCGAGCCGTGCGCCAAGCATCTCGCGCGGAATTCGAATTTCCAGGTTGAACCCGTCACCGGTAGGTTGCCATTCGCCTTGTATCCGGGTTTCACGATCGCCGCCTTGCCAGGGTCGATGCAGGGGACTTCGCTGGGGAAAAACCTGGCCAGGAGCCAGTGTCGAAAAGCGGTATGCCTGCAATTCCTGGTTGCTGTCTTCCATTATCAACAACACGCTGTCGCCTTCTGAATCGCTGGTGGCGTAAACGACCTGCGAATCCGTGACTTGCAGAAACAGCCACGCGAAGCGCTGACCCATGCCCAGTGCGTAATGGACTGCCCGGATCCCGCCGTACAGTCTCGATAACCCATCAGGATCGAGTACCCAGTCTTCGACGAAGCCATCCAGCGTCGGCGACGTGTGCAGGGAAAACTGGTAAACAGATACTGCGCCGGTGATGGGTTCCGCGAGCCGGGGATCCGGGTAGATCAGGTCTTGCCGGTTCGCCAGTTGCCTGGCCACCGCCTGCGCATTGCCCAGCAGTGCGCCGGTGTGGGAGCGGCGCAGCGCATCTTCCATTTCGCGGACGTACTGGCAACCCGCCCATGGCAATACCAGCGTCAGCAGGCTCACCAGCAACAACTGCAGCCGCAGGCTCATTCTTCTAACCAGCGATACCCCATGCCATAGACGGTCTCGATGGCATTGAAATCCGGAGCCAGATCGCAGAACTTGTGGCGGATGCGTTTGATGTGGGTGGTGATGGTGTGATCGTCGAGCACGGTATTGGCGGCGTCCATCAATTGTTGCCGGTTCTTGACATGACCGGGAAAACGCGCGAGCGCATGGACCAGCCAGAACTCGGTCAGGCTCAGCGGGACCTTTTTTCCGTCCCAGTGGGCGCTCAGCCGGTCGATATCCAGTTCCAGCCTGCCCTTGACCAGTTTCTGCTCTTGCTTGACCGGCTGGCTCAATGCCTCGACCCGCCGGAAAAGAGCGCTCACGCGGGCCAGGATCTGGCTGATGCTGATGTCCTTGGTCAGGTAATCGTCGGCGCCCAGCCGCAGACCCGAAATCACATCCAGTTCGCTGTCCAATGCGGTCAGGAAGATGATCGGCAGTTCCGGGCTCCTGGTTCGCAACTCGCGGCACAGGTCAAAACCGCCTTCCGCCTCATCGCCCAGGCTGACATCGATGATGACCAGGTCGGGCAGGCGCACCGCAAAGGCATCCAGCGATTGCTTGCGGTCGCTATAGCCAGTGACCTTGTAGCCCTGGCGGGCGAAGGCCGCCGAATAGTTTTCACGGATAGCGGTTTCGTCTTCGACAATCGCAATATGTTTAGCCATGCGTGTGACTTTAAACGGAAATGCCGCCGCTGTTAATTATTTAGCTCGTGTGCGGACAAGGATCAAGCGTGCGCGAGCGCATTCATGAAGAATCAGGGCTAGGCGTGGCGACTCTCTTCCAAGGGCCGATACAGCGCGTCGATGACCGGGCACGCAGGGATCGAACCGCCGCTGCATTCGGCGGCCATCTGCAGCAAAGCCTGTTCGAGCCGCTCGAGGTGGTCTATTTTTTGCCTGATTTCCGCGACGTGATCCATGGTCAGCGCCTTGATATCCTCGCAGCTGTACTGATGCTCATCGACCAAGCCCAGCAATTGCCTGATCTGCGCCATCGTAAAACCCAGTTTCCGGCATCGGCGGATGAACGTCAGTCGCTTCAGGTGATCTTCTTTGTAGAGTCGATGACCACCGGCGCTGCGCGGCGGGTCCGGCAGCAGGCCCTGCCGCTCGTAGTAGCGGATGGTTTCAATCTTACAATCGGTCCTCGCAGACAAGGCGCCGATGCCGATCGGGAAAAATTCAGGGTTTTTCATGGGAAATCGCTTGTATCTGTAGTTAGTACAGGTAATAGACTCGGAATCTCACGGTTGGTTGCGTCAATTCTTGTTTATGACGGGGTATTTTTTTATGAATGAAGAAAGCAAAACCGCAAAAACGGACATCACCGGCAATTTGAAAAGCCTTCTGGTGGTCAACGGATTGCCCATAGTCGCCATATTACTGAGCGCTTATTACCTGTCAGAAACGCCGAGGACTGTGGTCTGGACGCTTTCCTTCCTGGTGATGGGCGCCGCTTGCGTGCGTAACGCATTGAGTTGCCGGCGGGTCCACTGTGTGTTTACCGGGCCGTGGTTCCTGCTAGCCGCACTGGCTTCGCTGTTGCATGGCACGGGATTGGTCGATTTTGGCGGTCCGCGCGGATGGGAATTAATCGGCAACATCGGCCTGTGGGGCGCGTTCGCCGTGTGGATAGTCAGCGAAGCGATCTGGGGAAAGTATTTTGCCAAAGCTGAAATTAAATCCGATGCCTAGGCCGATTGTCCAGTTTCTGAGTTTCCCTGGTTGCCCGCTGGAATCGAGGGCGCGGACAGAACTTGAGAAGGCATTGGCTGAATGCGGCCTCAATCGTTATGAAAACATTAACGTCATGGCGGAGCAGACGGCGGAGGAACTAAAATCCTGGGGCTCTCCGACCATCCTGGTCAACGGCAGGGATGTGACCGGGCACGAGAGCGGCGATGGCGTCGGTTGCCGGGTCTACGGCGGTGACCTGGGTGTGCCGGACACGGAGACCATTGTCGAATTTCTGCGGCGGAGCACGCAGGATGAATGAAGACCAGAAGGTCGTCGCGACTACCGGCAGCGCCATCGGGATCAGCACCTTCGCATCGTTTATCGGTCTTTGTTGTATCGGACCGTGGGCGGTTGTCCTGTTTGGCGTATCCGGTGCGGTGACGATGGCGCGCTGGCAACCGTTTCGCCCGTATATTCTCGGTGTCGCCGCAACCTTGCTGGCCTGGGCGTTCTGGCGCGTTTACCGGCCGCAGCCGGTTTGTGCAGACGGCACCTGTCCAACAGGGCCGTCGCTGTGGCTGAAGGCAATGTTATGGGTTGCCGCCGCCATGATTGTGCTCGCTTTTTTTGCCGATGACCTGCAATGGATATTGGTCGACCCGACTCCCGTGGGATTGCGTGATGAATAGAAAGCATGTGCTGGCTTTAGCCGCGAGTGTTTTGTTGCTGGCTGCGTGCAGTCAGGATGGGAGTAATTCTGGCGCTGAGGAATCTGCAGTAGCTGATTACCTGAGCTACGAAGTCGTAGATCAAGACCTCGAAAAACTGCGCAGTGATTTCAACGCCCATCGCGGTCAGATCAGGTTGTTGTTTATCAGCGGTCCGACCTGCGGCATATGTCTGCGCGGCATGGCCGATCTGAACGACGAATTCATTGCCGCGAGTCAAAACGACGGGCGGCTCGAGACCTTTGTCATCTATGTGCCGGTACTCGGCGCAAAAGAGAAACATGTTTCGGATGTCTTGCCATTACTGGCCGGTCCCAGGATTCACCATTACTGGGAAGAAAGCGGGATCATCGGCCGGCTCTATCAGAAGGCCATGGATACCGAACTCTATATGTGGGACGTCTGGATGGCTTACCGGCCTGATGCGGTCTGGGTGGGCGAGTTGCCGCCGTATCCCGATTTCTGGATGCACCAGTTGGGACCGTTGCCCAGGGAGCTGATGCTCGATGCGAGTGTTTTTGCCGTGGAAACCCGGAAAATGATGGACCTGGTCGGCGATGCCGAATCTTTCGCCGATGCGCTGGTAGCAAGATCTGCCGCGGAGCAAGTTGCAGACGGTCTGGTGATACCTGACATCGCGCAGCCAAAAGGCATAGCCATCGGCACCCACATCCGGGGCCGTGGCGGTTACCTGAATCTGAAAAGCATACAGTCGATCGAACAACGCGGGACGATTACCGCAGAAGAGGAAACCTCCGACCTGCAAATCAACAGCCAGCGTGGCCAGGGAATCAGCCGACTTGTAGGCTCAGGCGAGCAAGTCTCGGAAGCCGGCTTTAATGGCAATACCGTTTCTCTCCCGGATGGAGACGACAGAGGACTGCCGGCCGCACTGGAGAGAATCCTCCTCGAGTCATTCGAATTCGATGACCCGGTCGTGGAATGGAAAGACAAAGGCCACCAAACGCGCAAGATCGGTATGCACAAGCATGGAAACGTGCTGGCCTGGGGGCTCGAGCTTATCCAAGCCAGCGGCACGCGCTGGAACCTCCTGATCGACAGCCACACCGGCGATATCGTCAAAGCGACCATACTGGACGAATCGGGAGCACCGGTTTACGTCATGGTGATGGATGATTTCTACGACGAAAGCGATTTCAGGTTTCCGCACACCATCGAATATTACGATGGGGCAAACAATCTGCTTGCGGTCGAGAAAATTGACGAGATTGTTATCAGTCGTACGGGAGTTGAGGTAGTACCTGAAGATCTGACGCACTAGCTTGACTTGACCGGCCCCGGAATTTCCACCGCCACAATTTGTCACTTTTCATCACCGCTTTGACAGCAGAGCGTCAGCCGCCTGGCGTTTCCTCCTGTTGCAATGACTACCAATTGCAGGGGGGAGCAGGAAATGTCACTGAACAGGCGAAACACACAGTCCACATCGAACTTCCCGTATGCAAGCGGAAACAAAAATCGCTGGCGCCGGCATTTGCGGCGTTACCAGCCTGACCTGGGTCAGCGGCTTTCCAGGGCGCGGCTGGTTTATTTGCGCCGCCACGATGCGCGCTGGGGATGGCTGGCGCTTTGCCTGTTCTTGTTTCTGCAGCCGGATTCGGCGTTCGCGCAGGATCTGCACAATCCCGGTGCTGGTACGCTGCTGCTGGGCAGCCAGGACAATCCGTTTATCGCACCGGCGGTATCTCACGAGATGACAGCGACAGTCAGCGGGCCGCTCGCGAGGGTTGAGGTCACGCAGCATTTTATCAACCCGAGCGACGAGTGGATCGAAGGGCGCTATCTTTTTCCTCTACCCGATGGCGCGGCGGTGGATCGGTTGCTGATTACCATCGGCGATCGTACGATCGAAGGGCAGATAAAGGAAAAGCAAACGGCGCGGCGGGAGTATCAGAAGGCCAAAAGCGAGGGTCGACGAGCCGGTGTCGTCGAGCAGAAACGTGCCAATCTTTTCTCGCTTGTCCTGGCGAACATCGGGCCCGGTGAAGAAATCACGGTCCGGCTTTCTTACCTGGAAACGCTCGATTACCGCGATGGCGAATATTCGATACGTCTGCCGATGACGGTGATGCCGCGGTTTACTCCTGCCGCAAGCGCTGTAGCTATGGCGGGGCCTTTGGCTGTTAGTTTGAGTCCAATTTCATTCGTATTCGATACCCAGGAGGATCGTCTGGATACACCGTATGTAAGCGGTCTGCTCGCATCGACCGCGAACATCGAAATTCGTTTGCTTGGCGATCGCTGGCCGCAGAGCATCAAAAGCGGTTCGCATGTTCTGAACATCGATCGCCGCGCCAGCGAAGTCAGCGTCATCGTCGATGGCGGTTATGCGGCGATGGATCGTGATTTCGAGTTGAGTTGGCAACCGGCCAGCGGCGCACAACCCGACCTGTTGATGCTCACCGAAAAGTGGCAGGGGAAGAACTATGCATTGCTGATGTTTCTGCCGCCATCGGTCGAACAGGTGCAGGCGCTGCCCCGGGAATTGATTATCGTCATCGACACCTCCGGTTCGATGCACGGCGAGTCCATTCAGCAGGCCAGGGCGGCGGTCGACCGTGCATTACAATCGCTGGCGCCCGGCGACTTATTCAACCTGATCCAGTTCAACACGAATGCCGAGGCGTTGTTTCCGGCTGCGGTACTCGCCGACTCGAACAACGTAGCGCGCGCCCGGCGATACACGCAAGGACTGAAAGCCGATGGCGGCACCAACATGGCGCCGGCGCTCGAGATCGCTCTCGGTGCGCGGGACAACCCCGGTTACCTGCGCCAGGTTGTGTTTATCACCGATGGCGCGGTCGGCAATGAAGCGCAGTTGCTCACCCAGATCGAAAAACAACTCGGCGACAGCCGCTTGTTCACGGTCGGCATCGGTCCGGCACCCAACTCGTGGTTCATGAAAAAAGCCGCGCGTTTCGGACGCGGCACGCACACCTATATCAACAACGTCGGCAAGGTCGGCGAAAAAATGGCCGCGCTGCTGGCGCGGCTGGAAAAACCGGCGTTGAAAAATGTGCGCATACACTGGCCGGCAGACATTGCCATCGAGCAGTGGCCGGAGAAAATTCCGGATCTGTATGCCGAGGAGCCGATGATCGTATCGGCAAGACTCAGCCGGTTGCCCGATCGTGTGCTGATCAGCGGTGATGGCGGCGCCGGTTACTGGGCGATGGAAAAGCCGGTGAACGTAAAACAGGACGCGCCGGGCGTCGCCGCCTTGTGGGCCAGGCACAAGATCGAATCGCTGCAGGACCAGGCGATCGCCAGCGGAGATCGCAATGCGGCCAGGTCTGAAATCACGACAGTTGCGCTGGAGCACGGCCTGATCAGCCGTTACACGAGCCTGCTGGCGGTCGAAGCCACGCCGGTCAGACCGACAGGCAACCGGCTGGCCAGCCTGCAGATCGCCAATGTCAGGCCGCGCAACCTGGCCGGCCCGGGATTCCCGAATACGGCGACACCGGCCGCCTTGTGGCGCTGGGCCGGTCTTGCATTGCTGCTGCTGGGGGTCACCTGGCTGACGCTGGACAAGCGGCGGGTCATGGCATGAACCGGTGGATTGGCAAATCGCTGATCGTTGCCGCGCTCATCTGCCTGCTCAACGCGGCCTGGATCCCCGCCAAGGCGGCGCTGGCGCAGCACCTTTTGCAACAAGCCTGGCAACGCACGCTGGCGGGCGAGCGCCAGGTCAAACCGTGGCCATGGGCGGATACCTGGCCGATCGCACGTCTGCAGGCGCCTGGCCACGGCGTGGATCTGATCATCCTCGCCGGTGGCTCGGGGCGGACGCTGGCCTTCGGTCCGGGCCATTTGGATGGTACGGAGCGTCCCGGAGGCGCGGGCAACAGCGTGATTGGCGGTCATCGCGACACCCATTTCGCGTTCCTCGGCGACCTCACGGTCACCGACCGGCTGTTGTTGGAAACGACAGAAGCCAGTTTCTGGCTGCAGGTCACCGATATCCAGGTCGTAAACAGCGCGGAAGCCGAGCTTAATCTGTGGACCGCAGACCGGTTGCTGACCTTAGTGACTTGTTACCCGCTGGATGCGCAGGTACCGGGCGGGCCGCTCAGGCTGGTGGTCACCGCGGAACCGATGCCGGCGCTGGCCATGCTTTAAAGAATATTTGCATCCTCACGGGTCACCTGCTGCCCGGCAATCCCAAAAAATCAGCGGGTCTTTGCCGGTGGGTTCGCCCACCGGCTTTTTTTTAGCACCAGTCGATGCGCTTAAACAGATAATGCATGGAAATACCGCGGGCGCACATGAACAGCATGAACGCCAGCCACAATCCATGGTTGCCCAGCGGTTGCAGCAAATAAAACGCCGGCAGGTAAACGAATAGAACGCTGAACAACATGGTGTTGCGCATCTCTCGCGCACGCGTGCCGCCGACATAGACGCCATCGTAAAGAAAACTCCAGACCGACAGCAGCGGCGAGACGATCATCCAAGGCAGATACAGATAGATCGCTGCGCGGACGTCTGGCAGTGTAGTGAGCAGGTTGGCGATGCCGCGACCGAACAACAAAAAGACCAGCGAAAATATCGCCGCCACAATCAACGACCAGGTCAACGACACCCGCACCGCCCGATCAAACGCCTTCCGGTCGCGAGCGCCGATCGCTTTGCCGACCAGCGCCTCGGCCGCATTCGCAAAACCATCCAGGGCGTAAGCCATCAGGTACTGGAACTGCATCAACACGGCGTTGCCCGCGAGGATGATCTGGCCTTGCCGGGAGCTTTGTGCGATCAGGAAGCCAAAGGCAAACATCAGGCTCAGCGTGCGCACCAGCAGGTTGCTGTTGACATGCACCAAGTGCTTGAGCGCGACCCGATCACCGAGGTGCTCGCGTGACCAGCGTCCCGGATGGCCGCGCAGCAGGCTCGCCGCCAGCCACAAACCCAGACCGCTGCCGCAAGCCTCGGCGATGACCGAGGCCAGCGCCACGCCATCGGCGGTCATGCCGATGCCGATCACGAACAACAGATCGAGCAGGATATTGCTGAGGTTGATCGTCAGCATCAGGTAAAGCGGCCCGCGCCCCGACTGCATGCCGATAAACCAGCCGATCAAGGCGAAGTTGAGCAGCGTAAACGGCGCGCCCCAGATCCTGATCGAGAAATAGATGCTGGCTTCGGGCAGGATCTCCGCGTCCGGGCTCAACAGCCACATGGCCGCGTCACGCAACGGGTTTTGCAACAATATCAGCAGTGCGCCGATGCCGACCGCGAGCAGCGCGGCCTGGCCGAGCCCCGCGCGGATACGGTCATCGTCTCCCGCACCATGGGCCTGGGCGGTCACGCCGGTCGTACCCATGCGCAGGAAATTGAAGCCGATAAACAGGAAGCTGAAAATCGTCGCGCCGATCGCGACGGCGCCCAGATAGCGCGGGTCGGGCAAATGACCCATGACCGCCGTGTCCACCATGCCAAGCAAGGGCACGGTGACATTGGAAAGAATCAGCGGCGCGGCGATCCGCCAGACCTTGCGGTGTTCTTTCTGGTCTGTGAGCTTCACCGGGATTCAGGTCTCTCGTGCGGGTTGTGGCATTGCCGGATCCGCGCAATGCGAAGCCGATCTCTCAGCAATGATTCAGAAGGCGCTGATGCCGGTCAGCTCCTTGCCGATCGTGAGCTGGTGTACGGTCTCGGTGCCCTCGTAGGTGATCACGCTTTCGAGGTTTAGCATGTGCCGTATCGCCGACATCTCGGCGCTGATGCCCGCGCCACCGAGCATGTCACGCGCATCGCGCGCAATATCGAGGGCCATGCGCACATTGTTCCACTTGGCCAGCGATACCTGCGCAGGCATCATTTTACCGGCGTCTTTGAGGCGCCCGAGATGCAAGGAAATCAGTTGCGCGCCGGTAATGCGGCGAGCCATGTCGGCCAGTCGTATTTGTATGGTCTGCGTCTGGTTGAGCGGTTTGCCGAACAGGACGCGGGTCCCGGTGTAATCCAGCACTTCCTGCAGGCAGGCCTGGGCCGCGCCGATCACTCCCCAGGTGATGCCATAACGCGCCTGGGTCAGGCAGCTAAGCGGGCCCTTGAGACCTTTCGCATCAGGTAAACGATTGGCATCGGGCACCCGGACCTTGTCGAAGAACAAGTTGGAGGTCACCGATGCACGCAGCGAAAACTTGTGCTTGATTTCCTCTGCGGAGAATCCTTCCATGCCCTTTTCGACTATAAACCCGCGGATGCCCTCTTTGGTGTCCGCCCAGACCACGGCGATATCGGCCACATTACCGTTGGTGATCCACATCTTGGAGCCGTTCAGAATCCAGTGATCGCCGTCTTTTTTTGCGGTCGTTTTCATGTTCGACGGGTCCGATCCCCCGTGCGGCTCGGTCAGGCCGAAACAGCCGATCGCCTCGGCCCGGGCCAGCGGCGGCAGCCACTTCTGTTTCTGCTCTTCGCTGCCAAAAGCATGGATCGGGTACATGACCAGGCTGCTTTGCACCGAGGCAAACGAGCGTAAACCGCTGTCGCCGCGCTCAAGCTCCTGGCAGATCAGGCCATAACTGACGGCATTCAGGCCGGCACATTCGTAGCCATCGAGCGAGCTGCCCAACAGGCCCATGCCGGCCATTTCCGGAACCAGTTCGTCGGGGAAGCGACTGTCTTCAAAACACTTGCCGATGATCGGCAAGACTTTTTCGTCGACAAAACGGCCGACGCTGTCCTGCACCAGTTGCTCGTCCTCTGACAGCTGATCGCGAATGTTGTACAAATCCAGGGGATTGAGGGCCACGGTGAACTCCTGCCTTGCAAGGCGCGCAATAATACCGCATTTGCCAGAGCATTGAAGCGGCAGGCTGGCTTCCGCCGGCGCTTTTTAATAGGCCCGGCAGAGCATAAGCTGTAGGCAATCGATAGCGGAGATCACAATGAAAATCCCCGAGATACTGGTCATCGAATCTGTGCAGAAAGCCGGCAGCCTGGCCAGCATATTGCAGGTCATCGCCGATGATGGCCTGGTGGTGGAACACCTGCAGTCGTTGCGCCGCGAGCAGGGTAAAACGGTCTGGGAAATCACGCTGGAAATGGATGAGGAGACCGATCGCAGCCTGTTCCAGAAAATTGACGCATTGCCCAACGCGCGCTTTCTCGGTAAATCGGATCGGGTTTTCGATCGTCATCTCGGCGGAAAAATCGAGACCAGGTCGCGGGTCCGCATATCGTCACTGCAAATCCTGCGCGATATTTACACGCCGGGCGTGGCCCGTGTTTGCCTGGCAATACAGGATAATCCAGAGAAGGCGTGGCTATATACCAATATCCACAA
>Ga0114947_10000510_pt1 | contig 13287 bp, 11 predicted proteins | sample CR02metaG_FD_99656 | JGI IMG/M metagenome (GOLD analysis project Ga0114947, IMG submission 99656) | Deep subsurface microbial communities from Mariana Trench to uncover new lineages of life (NeLLi) - CR02 metaG | ecosystem: Environmental > Aquatic > Marine > Ocean trench > Sediment ...
GTATCAAGGTAGATAGCTCGTGAGAGAGTAGCAGAGGCCCCGACATAGCTCACCCCTGCGCCTATGGCGAAAAACTCGGCAGGGCGCCAACCTACAGCCCAGTTTATATAATAGGGGCTTAATTTGCCTTCATTGACCGCATATCGGGTAAATGCGTCCTTGTCGTAGTCGACAGACAGGCCAAAGGGGGCATAAAAACCGAGGCCGAGTGTGAATTTTGACTTGGGGATATGAAAATTGCCAAAGAAAGTAGGGATAAAGGTATCGTCTTGCCTGTTTATGGACTTACTGCCGCTGTTTTGAACGTTACTCTGGACATTAATGTAGTTTAAGCCCCCGATTAGTTGGTTGCCATCAATCTCAGTTAAGGCCGCTGGATTATAGTAAACCGCAGAAGGGGCATTGACCCCGGCGGTGAGCGCATTAGAGAGCCCCACTGCACGCGCAGTCTGGTGGGGGACGGCATAACCCCCTCCTAGCGCTTCCCCCAGGGAAAACAGAAGGGCAGTCAGCGTCATTCCCGCAACACGCATCATCATAATGATATCCGGAAAAAATAGCCCCACTATATCTTCGAGCAAAAATAAAGTGAATCTTGATTTTTGTGGGTAAATATATGAAATTATTGCTTCAAATTGCTCCAAATTGCAATAAAAAGAAACCGCTTGACAGCTAAACCTACTTCTTATATAGGGCTGCTAATGGTTACCAAATACAGCCATAAAGGAGCGTATGATGCAAGACGCGCTGTTGACCACGGAACAGGTGGCTAACTACCTAAAAATAGACAAGTTTACGGTCTACCGTCTGGTGGCCCAGAAGAAACTCCCGGCCTTCAAGGTGGGTAATCAATGGCGCTTCAAAAGGACCCTCTTGGAGGCCTGGCTAAGAATGAACATGAGCATCCCTAAATTCAGTTAGCGGGATTATGAAGCTACTCGTATTGCTCTTCTTGGTTTTTTACGGAATCGAGAGAATCGTCGAGACCTTCTGGAGGTGGAAAACGGTTAAGGGGGCAATTGTTGCACCCGTCACCCTTCACTTGCTCGTTGCGGCGTATATTTCGATGTATGTCGTTACCTTATGGGAATGGGGTGGTTTGAAAGTTGGACCCCACACGCTCTGGGCCGCCCTTGCTGCCGTCATCTTGGTTTTGATTTCCATGGTTGGGCGTCATTGGGCCATTCGTACGTTGGGCCTTTACCACAGTATCCATATTGAAATCAGGGAGAATCATGAGCTCATTCAATCAGGGCCCTATGGAGCTGTCAGAAATCCGTACTATTTGAGCAATGTGATTGAAGCCATTGGAATTCCACTCGTTGCAAGTGCGTGGTTGGCCATGACCATTTCAATCTTTCTGTATATGCCATTGTTGATTTTGAGATTGGTTCTCGAGGAAAGGGCATTAGCAGAGAAATTCAAAGACTCATTTGCCCAATATAAGAGGCAGGCACCTAGAATTGTTCCTAAATTCTTCTGAACCAGAGGGAAGTCATGACTAATAACGGAAAACGCAGGGTCGTGGTTACAGGCTTGGGAATTTTGTCCTCAGTTGGGATTGGAAAAGAAGAGTTTTGGAGATCCATCAAAAATGGACGCTCTGGAATTAAACCTATTACGCTTTTTAATGCGGAGACCTTTCCAGTTCGAATCGCTGGCGAGATTGATAACTTTGATGCGCAGGATTTTTTTCCTCATGGAACGGTACGTCGGTTGGACCGGTTTTCACTTTTAGGACTGGCGGCCACCAAGCTTGCATTGGAGGATAGCCAACTGCCAATGAGGTTCGATGGTTGTGAAAGCGACAGGATGTGCGTTGTGGTTGGGACTGTGGTGGGGGCCTTGGCTCATGCTGAAAAGACACATGCCCTGTTCCTCGAGAAAGGCACGAAACGAATTCCCCCCTCCTTTAGTTCCGCAGTCCTACCCACCTCTTGTGGAACCCAAATTGGCTTGATGCTCGGATTGCACGGCGTGGTGATGACCGTTACGACGGCTTGCGCGTCAGGAACCTCTGCCATTGGAGAGGCATTTCATCTCATTCGAAGTGGCAGCGTCGATATGGGTGTTGCAGGTGCTTCGGAGGCTGCCATCACACCCTTGGTTATGGCAGCCTTTTCCTCCGTTGGACTCCTGTCCACTGCGAACGGGGATCCTACCCGAGCCTGCCGACCCTTCAGTAAGGACAGGTCCGGGGTGGTTTTGGGGGAAGGCGCCGCAATGGTAATATTAGAAGACCTGGACCACGCTCGGCGCAGGGGGGCAAAAATTTATGGAGAGATTGTGGGTTACGGCAGTACTTTCGACGGCTACCATACCCATCACCCGTTTCCTTCGGCCGATTACTCAGCCAAAGCCATGTCGAGGGCCCTCAAGGACGGTTGTGTACAATCAGAGGAAGTTGATTACATCAACGCCCACGGGAGCGCCTCATTGCAAAACGATAAGACTGAAACTCTGGCAATCAAGAAGGCATTTGGGGACCACGCCTACCGCTTAGCAGTGAGTTCGACCAAATCCATGACCGGTCATGCCATGGGGGCCTGTAGTGCCTTGGAATTCGTTGCCTGCTGCCTCATGCTGGAGGAGCAGTTCCTTCACCCTACGATTAATCTGGAGGTGAGGGATCCAGAGTGTGACTTGGACTATATTCCGAACATTGGGAGGAGCGAAGAAATTCACACAATTCTCTCGAATTCGAGTGGGTTTGGGGGGTATAATGCTGCTTGTGTAGTGAGGCGATTTCAGCAGTAGAACCTCATGACCTATTGGTACCCAATCAATTTCTTTCTTGGTAGTGTATTCACAGTTTTCGCCGGTATCTTTGTTCTTTTTCGCGAGGAATCAACCCGGACGACCCGACTCACCTGGTTCCTCCTGTGCCTTTCCACAAGCCTTTGGCATGCCGGCCGTTTCCTCATGGCCATCGCTCCAACTGAATTATTGGCTGAGCGGGCCATCGATGTAATCTACTTTGGCGCAATCGTTATCCCACCTTTCTTCCTGCACTTTATCTTATCCTTACTCAACGAAGAGAGACAGCGGCGGGCAGTTATCTTTTCCTCTTACCTCATCGCGGTAGTGGAAATCGCCTTGCTCTTGGACGGGGGATTGACGCTGGGTGTCCGGCGATACCCCATTGCGGGTTACTATGAGATACCAACCCCTCTCTATATCGTGTTTTTTGGTGCCTTTATCGTATTCCCGACCTACGCCATCTACAGACTCATTAGGGTTTATCTGCTAACGGAGCTGGTGGTTTGGAAAAACCAGTTGAAGTATGTGGTCTACGCAAGCCTGGTTGGTTGGATCGCGGGGGCCACCTCATTCTTGCCATTTATTGAAGCCCCGGTTCCACCGTTGGTGGCCCCCTTGACCTATTTTTACACCTTTCCCATCGCCTACGCCGTGGGCCGCTATAGATTGATGGATATCAATATCGTCATCAAGGAAAGTCTGATTCACGCCTTTACGTTACTCGCGCTAATTGTCCCTTGCTACCTGTTGGTGGTCTGGGGGCAGCAGCTCCTGTTTGGCAGCGTGAACTATCTTTTCTCATTTATGACGCTTGGTCTTTTTATTATTGTTGGATTTCTTTTTCCAAAGTTCCGATTCCGGACGGAAGAGGCGTTGGAGCGCGTGTTTTTTAAAAAACGCTACAAACACCGAGATGCCCTGATCCGCTCCAGTAAGGATATGCTCTCTGTGGTCGATCTGAACACCTTGTCGGATAAACTTGTGAACACCATATGCAAGGCCTTGGGCATAGAAAAGGCTTCTTTGTTCCTTTCCGATAAGGGCAAAGGGTCGTTCGCTCTCAAGGCGAGTGTCGGGTTGAGCCAGAACCATTTTAACGGATTGACTCTACGTATGGGCGATCCGTTGGTCGAGAGCCTCATAAAGAGCCCAGAGGCCCTCATCAGAGAGGAACTTGAGATGGCAGACAATGGGCCGGAGCCTCGGATACTTGCCGGAAAGATGGGGGAAATACAGGCCGAGGTTACGGTACCTTTATCGTCTAAGGATAAGCTGATAGGGATCCTCAACTTGGGACGCAAGGATGAGATGTACTCTAACGAGGATTTGGAGCTCCTCTCCACACTGGCAAACCAGGCGGCCATCGCCATTGAAAACGCTCAACTCTACGAGGACCTCAAGCAGTCTCAGAGGGTACTTCAGCGTGCCGATCGCCTCTCTTCCCTGGGATTGTTGACCGCAGGTCTGGCCCATGAGATCCGTAATCCCCTGGTGGCCATCAGGACCTTTACTCAGCTTCTGCCCGAGCGGTATGAGGATCCAGAATTTCGGGAAAAATTTAAATCCCTGGCGCTAAAAGAGGTGGACCGTATCTGCGGCCTGGTCAACGATCTTTTGAGTTTTGCGCGGCCGTCAGTTCCCAAGGTGTCACCGGAAGACGCCAACCAACTGGTAGACGGCATTGTGAGAATCCTGGATACCGAGGCCAAGGAGAAGGACGTTGCGATCCAGCTGCGCTTGGCCCCTGGGCTCCCCAAGATATTTATTGACAAAGAGCAGATAAAACAGGTAATTATGAACGTTATTTTAAACGCCATCCAGGCCATTGAAGGTCGGGGAGAGGTGGAAGTCTCTACCCGGATGTTCTCCAAGGACAGCTCCGAGCGGTTCCTGCAAATCGAGGTAAGGGATACTGGGGTTGGGATCGAGGAAGGGGATCTGGAGAACATATTCAATCCCTTTTTTACCACTAAGAAGGATGGTAACGGGCTGGGACTTTCCATTTCCCATCAAATTATCCAGGAACATGGTGGCTACATGGTGGCCGACAGTAAGCCGGGTGAGGGGACAGCCTTTTATATCAACCTGCCGGCACAATTGAGCCATCGGCCAGTAAATGGTATGCCTGGGACCAATGAAAAGGATTTGGGTCACTGATGAGTCCACAGCTGTTCGAGAGACCCTGGCACTGGTCCTGGGTCGAGAGTTTGAAGTTGTCCAGCGCACCGAAGTCTCGGAAAAAAGCCTCCCCCATTCTCCTGACGAGGCAGACCTCTTAATCCTTGGCCTTCCCGGCAGGTTCGGGAACGAGGCCACGTCGCTTTCCATCATTGCCTCTCGGGTTCCTTGCCCCGTCCTCTTTCTTATTGACTCCAAACCCTCAGAAAGCTTGGAGACTAAGAAAGGCAATCTGGATTGGCTTGCCAAGCCCTTCAATCCCTACGAATTAAAGGCTAAGGTAAACCGCCTCTTGGAAGGGGTAGACAGACGCTTAGGGCTGTTAGGGATAAACATAGTTGCAAAAAATCCAGTAAGCGCGTATCTTAAATATCCATATCTACCTGAAAGCACAGTAGTCCTTGCTCAAAGGTTCGCAGCAACCCAACTCCCCCTGTTGATCGTAGGGGAAATAGGGAGCGGGCAAGAAGAAGTGGCTCGAGCCCTCTGCGCACTGAACCGTCAGGCAGGGCCGTGGGTTCCAGTGTATATTCGAGATATGGTTCAGGGACAAACCGTTCAAAATATTTGCCAGTTGACTGGTCAACAAGGAGAAGAACTCCCGCGAGTAACACTTTTTCTCGCCGGTCTGGAAGGCCTCAATCCTTATGATCAGGGATCTCTGCTTCGTTTTTTGGAAGAAGAGGAAGAATTGGGCAGGGAAATATGGACTCTGTCCGGCTCTAGCGTGGATTTGCTGGAAAGGGTCTATCGGGGAGAGTTCCTCGACTCTCTTTATTACCGCTTGGCCACATTGACACTCCAACTGACCCCCCTCAGAGAGAGACAGGACGATCTACCTGTTTTGGTTGCTCAGGTGGCCCAGGAGTATGGTGAGCGCCTAAATCTGGGCAGGGTGAGTTTCTCGCCTGAAGCCATGGAGCGCCTTCGTCAGTACCTCTGGTTTGGGAACCTCAAGGAATTGGAATCAGTGATTGCGAGGACCTTGGCCATTCACAGGAAGGGTTTCATTGAGGCCCAGGATCTGGTCTGGGACTCGGGAACAGTAGTGAGTATTCCAACACCCCCTGTGACGGAACAAGCAAAGGAGAAGATCGGCCCTGGCGGAACCCCAGGTGAAGGTCGCCCCTTGGCCCCGGCCGGGTTCAGCAACGGTGATTTTTCCAGCTTCAGGGCCTTTGTTAACGAGCTGGCTCATGAGCTCAAAAACCCCATGGTGACCATCAAGACCTTCGCTCAACTGTTGGCGGAGAGGTTTGAAGATGTGACCTTCAGGACGAGCTTCCAAGAACGGGTGGGATCCGATATTGAGCGGATGAATAATCTGGTCGAGGCCCTGGTAGAATTCTCGAAGTTTGACCAACCCAACCTAGAGACGGTGGATCTATTTGGCCAGTTACAGCAGGTCCTAGAGGAGTTGATTCCGGAATCTGTTAAACGGGATACCTCCGTTCGTTGGGGAAATAGAGGTGAGGGGGTGAAGGTCGTGGTGGACCAAAACCAGTTCCGGTGTGCCTTCAAGAATTTGGTGGGTACCGCCCTGAGCCAGGCGAGGGCCAGAGAGGAAATCAGGGTGAATGTGGATCAGGAAGGGGGAGTCTCCCTGTCCTTCGTTCAGGAAGGAGGCGGGACAGTATCCCTTGGTCAACAACTTGGCTCTCAAGTCGGACCCGAAGGGGAGCCCCTGCCCTTGCGTATCCTTATTGCCAGGGATCTGCTGGAGAGGATGGGGGGAGATATAGAAGTCAGTCACCTAGGCGATTTAAAGATGCAGTTTAAAATCGTGGTGCCCACACCTTCAGCGCTAAATTAACGAAGGGGAGTTGGAGAAGAAGGGATATGAGTCAGCCATCCTTACTTGTTGTTGATGATGAGCCAGGCGTAAGGGAATCGCTCCGCCTTGTTTTCGGTAAGGACTTCCGTATCACGGAGGCGGCATCGGCGGAAGACGCCATCCGAAAGTTCAAAGCTGAGAGGCCTGAAGTGGTGTTGTTGGATATCCGTATGCCGGGGACGGACGGTCTTGAAGTGCTCAAACAGCTGAAGTCCACCTCCTCGGATAGTCAGGTGATCATGTTAACGGCACTCAATTCGGCCAAACCAGCTCTGGATTCCAAGGAACGGGGTGCCTTTGACTACATTACAAAACCGTTTGATGTGGATGAAATGCGCCTCAGGGTGGCTCGAGCCCTTGAGAAGATACAACTTTCAAGGGAACTGGAGCGACTTCGGGAAGAAGTGGGGCGGAGGTTTGGCATTGAAAGCATCATAGGGCGTTCCGAGCGCATGCTGGAAATATTTAAAATCGTCAGTATAGTGGCGGCGAAAAAAAGCACCGTTCTTATAACTGGGGAGAGTGGGACAGGAAAGGAGCTCGTTGCCCGTGCCATTCACTACAATAGCAATCGACGGGGAAAACCCTTCGCGGTGGTGAACTGTGCTGCCCTCCCTGATTCTCTTATTGAAAGTGAGCTGTTTGGTTACGAAAAGGGGGCATTCACCGGGGCGACCCAAAAAAGGGTCGGTCATTTTGAGTACGCCGATGGCGGAACGCTCTTCCTCGACGAGATCGGAGAGCTGAGCACCGGGACACAGGCTAAGTTCCTCAGGGTTATTGAAACAGAGCGTTTTGCCCGCTTGGGGGGTACGGAGGAGATCAAGATCGATGTAAGGGTCATCGCCGCAAGCAACCGGGACCTGTGGAAAGCATCTGAGACTGGAAGTTTTCGTCGGGATCTCTTTTATCGACTCAACGTGGTGTCAGTTCATTTGCCAGGCCTAAGGGAAAGAAGGGAAGACATCCCCCTGCTCCTGAACCATTTCCTCAAGTTTAAAGCCGAGGAGAACTCCGTGCCGGCAAAGACCCTATCGCCCGAGGTGGTGGATTGCTTTATGTCCTACGGATGGCCCGGAAACGTGCGGGAATTAGAAAACCTGATCGAGCGCCTCACCATTCTGACTCCAGGAGATACCATATCGTTCCATGATTTACCAGAAAGGATGCGTGATCGAGATCTGGTGACCTCATTAAAGGAAGAAGTGTTGAAAGGTTCTCGGCCGCTGAATGAAGCCGTTGATGAGTTCGAGCGTGAGATCATAGTGAAAGTCCTTCAAAAGACTGGTTTCAATCAGACCAAGGCTGCGTCACTCCTGGGTACCAGTAGAAGGATCCTGCGCTATAAAATGGAAAAGCTTAAGATTTCTGAAGAAAACCAAGTGATATAATCAACAAAACTGTCCGAAGCCTGCCCAAGTTTGTTCTTGCCTTAAACCGCCCAAATCCCCAATATATTGTGGCGGTAGTTAAATAACACCCAATATAATGTAGTCTCATTTTAATATCACCCTCTGTGAACCTCACCTCGTCTCCTTTTGTTTTCAATCTCCTTCAAATTCACTACGTTAGGCAGTCTGGTTCATGGCATATGGTTTGCATTTCTTCGTGGAGTGCGCATTTAACAACACACTCTATGAATGGCAAAGCCAACATATTGATCGTAGATGATGAATTAGGTCCCAGGGAATCCCTACGGATGATTCTGAGCCCCTACTATAATGTCCACACGGCTGAGAGGGGGGGAGAGGCCATTGAGATCCTCGGTCAGGTTGCTGTGGACCTTGTCACGTTGGATCTGAAGATGCCCAGCATCTCTGGAATCAAGCTGTTAGAAAAGGTGAAACAGCACGATCCTGATATTGAGGCCATCATTATTACGGGTTATGGCTCCCTGGAAACTGCCGTAGATGGATTAAGGATGGGTGCCTTTGACTACGTATCCAAACCTTTTGATATCAACCACATATTGTCTCAAGTGAGCCGTGCCCTGGAACGTCGCAAAGCAAGGTTGCGGCTCAAACAAATCAAGTCGGAATTTCTTACCAATGTCTCCCACGAGCTGCGGACACCCCTGAGCGTGGTGCTGGGTTTTATCTCTCTTCTTCTCGATCGTGCCATAGGAAATTTGAGCGATGAACAACAGTCCGTAATGGAGAAGATATATAAGAGCTCCGAGGAGTTGCTGGTTCTTATAGATAACGTGCTCTGGCTTGGCTATTTAAACGCCAGTGACACTTTCATCATTGCCGAAGAGGTGGATATTGGGGTCATCATTCACGAGAGCATCGAAAAATACGAGAAGACCATACAGGAAAAAGGGATTCATCTTTCGGTGCAATTGCCCTCACAGGGGATCAAGATAGTGAGTGACCCATCCAAGGTATCCCGGATCTTTCAAAACCTGTTTCACAACGCCCTCAAATTCACTCACCAAGGACAGATTACCGTCAAGGCAGACTGGTCCCCCCATAAGGGGAATATAGATATTGAAATTGAAGATACCGGAGTCGGAATTCCCCAAGACCAGATGAAGAACATCTTCCAGCCCTTTCAACAGTTGACCAATCCCAACCGTGAGGTGGCCGGGTTGGGGCTTGGGTTGACGGTAGCGAGCCAGCTGACCGACTACCTCGGCGGGGCCGTTCAGATCACGAGTCAGCCTGGTATAGGTACCCATGCCCTGTTAAGGCTCCCCTGCCAGTTGGAACCCCGTAAGGGCAACGCCTCTCAAACGAGATATTAGGAATCTTCATGGTTCAAGATAAATTCATATGGTGCCGCAATTGTAACGAGATCCACCACATGAGTCTGTTCGACAAGGCCCCTGAATATAGTGTGGATCAAGGAGAAGAGATAGAAGTCCCCATGGATGACTGGGGGGTGTTTATGAAGCGGCATGCAGGCCACAAGCTCCAGGCCCTTAGGAGTGTCGGTGAGAGATACCGTCCTGGTGGGCAAGCTATGGACCCCATGAGAGTCGAATACATAGAGGTGACTGACGGGAAGGATGGGTATGTCGTACGTAGTTTCCGAGAAAGCGTTGAGGACCCTTTGAGCTTTATGGTCGTTCCGGGCCGGTTAAAGTCCACAGGAGTCAGCGTTCAAATCAGAGAGAACGAAATCCGGAAGGAAATGAAACACCACTTCGCTTTTGAAGCCTCACGAGGCCTGGATGAAGAAGGGATCGAGTTATTCATAAAGCTCTTTAAAGAGGTAGTGAAAGATCTTAAGCCCAATGAGATCGAGGTCTGCGAATATGCCGACGGTTTTGTGGCCGTTGGTGAATTGAACACTCGTCTCCTAGACGCTCTAACGGGCAAATGTACCCCACATTTCCCTCCTGCGGAGCTAAACGATATCCGCAGGTTTTGTGAGGCTCAAACGGGGAGCGACGGTGCCTTGGCCCTTCAAATAAAGCACAAATACCGCATTGAGCAGGCAGCCTAAAACCCTCAAGAGCTATTAACCGCAGACACACGCAGATTTGCGCAGATCCTTTATCTGGCCATTCTGGCCAGCAATTCCTTCTCTATGTCTGTGTCTATCTGTGTCCATAAGTATTCTCTTAAGAGTTTGAACCGCAGTTGGACGCAGATAGTATTTGGGCCTGTCTGCCGTCCGAAAAAATGCCCAAAGGGCATGAGGACTAATATCTGCGTTCGTCTGCGCAAATCTGCGGTTAAGTACTCTCTTAAAGATTTACCTAAGGCTTTAGTCCCCAATGGAGATATGTTTTTGTTTGTCGCCGTCTCCCGACAAACAAAAAAGGCAATTCTCTGCGTCTCTGCGGTGAATCATTATCTGCGAAAATCGGCGAAAATCTGCGGTTAGTTTTCTTTGGAATTTTGGCTTCTTGGCACGAAAGAATTTCTCCGAATTGATCTAACTAAAATTCGATCAATGAGACTCTAGGCTTTTCCTTCCGCATTGAGTTTCCCTGCAATGTCTCCGCGCAGGGCATTTTTAGAGATCTTACCAACCGCAGTGGTTGGGAAGCGTTCCACCACTTCCAGGCGTTCGGGAAACTTGAATCTGGCGATTCGCCTCTCCTCGAGGAAGTGAGTTAAGTCTTCCAGCGTCAGACTCACACCGGGGCGGAGGATCACGTAAGCGCATGGGTACTCATGCCGTTAAACCGCACGCTGGTGTCTAAAATTCCTTTCATGCGAATCGAATTTGCCCTTTGCCGACTAGCCGCTAGTTTGCTGGTCCCCATCCTCATAGGTTTTACTACCCCGGCACTCATGGGGTTTTTTCTCGTTTCTTTGTGCGGCAATAACGACGGAGTGTTTGGATGTTTTTATTCTCGACTCTGCGATATAATCATCACTATCGGATGCCTTCTTCTTCATTTTAATCCAATGGGGCAATGCGGAGGGAGAGCAGTGGATTGAGTAATCGGCAGCTAGAAGAGGCAAAAACTGGGGTAGATTCATCGTGGCTATGAAAGGCGCGGGAATTCGCAAGGTGGGCGTTATTGGAATTGGCCTTATGGGAAGCGGCATCGCTCAGGTTGCCGCCACGCGAGCGTTTGATGTGTTGGTCATCGATGTGACCGACGAAGTCATCAAGGTGGGCATGGAACGGATCCAGGAGAGCCTGGGACGATTAGTCGAAAGTCACAGCAAGACCTCCGGTAAAATGGGTCTGTCTCCCGAAGAAAGGAAAAAGATTCAAGGGCGTCTTCGATCTTCCACAGGACCTCGAAATCTTTCGGATCGTGATATTGTCATCGAAGCCATGGTGGAAGATGAGACGGCTAAGAAAGAGATGATTTCAACTTTGGTGACTGGGGGGTATCAGGGAATCATCACCTCTAATACTTCATCCATCTCGATCACGCGGCTCGCCAGTGCCTACCCATGGCCGGAACGATTCATGGGGATGCACTTTATGAACCCTGTGCCGGTTCAGCCTGGTTGCGAGCTGATTCGTGGTCTTCTCACCTCGGAAGAAACTTTCGAGAAGGTGACGGCCTTTTGTAGGGAATTGGGTAAGGAGCCCATCTTTGCTGAGGATAAGGCAGGGTTTGGGATCAATCGAATGTTTGTGCCCTTTCTGATGGAAGCGGTCAAGGTCGTGGAAGAGGGAGTCATGAGCTGTGAAGATGCGGACAAAACGACACTCTGCCTCGGCCACAGGATGGGCCCCATTACGACCTTAGACTTTGTCGGCCTGGACACCACACTGGCCGTCGCGGGTGTGCTGGAACGAGAGCTGGGTCCCAATTATAAGGCCCCTGATTTGCTTTCAAAATTGGTCTCCGCCGGGTTCAATGGAGTGAAAAACGGGAAAGGATTTTACGTTTGGGATAAAGGTAAGAAGGTCAGAGTCAATCCAGCGGTCGAGAGATATCGCAGAAATTCATAGCCATCTGCTCACCTCATTGGTTCGGTTTGGGGCGAGAAACTTTTGTAGAAAAGTGGGCACTGCTGTGGTAGCTTGAATAAATCAACCCTTCTCGGACGGAGAGATGGCCGAGCGGTTGAAGGCGCACGCCTGCTAAGCGTGTGTACCCCTTATAAGGGTACCGAGGGTTCGAATCCCTCTCTCTCCGCCATCCTTTCAACCACTTAGCTACCCTACCCCTTAACACCAGTTGGCGGTCAAAGGTCCTCAAAACACTAATTTGTGTGTCGTTTGTGCGAGTTCTCATCCGGCCTTCCGAATGGAGGCCACTTTTGACCGCCTGGGTTGGCCCTTGAGAAAGGTCTGAACCTTCTCCATGGACTGTTTCATGTCCTCTTCGTCAATGATGTCATAGCGCCGGTATATGGAATTGGTTTGGTGCCCAGTCATGGCCATGCCCTCATTCTCAGAGAGCCCGGCCTTACGGAAATTCCTAGTTGCGGATCGACGCATATCATGGGGTACTAGGTCGGGCTGCCCTATGGCCTTACATGCCGTGTCCCATGCCTTCCTGAAGCTCTTAACCGGCTTACCGTTACGATGGAACACAAAGGGGCAATCTATACGCCTGTCTATTAGTCGCCGTTCAATGATATTTTGAAGCTCACCGATTAAAGGCAGCATCCTGACTTTTTTGGTCTTGTTGTTTTCCCGTCTTAGCCGCACCATGCCGCCCTCTACGTCCACATCCTGCCATTCGAGTTTAGTAACCTCCTTCGACCTCCATCCAGAGTGATACAGGAACTCCAAAACGTCTTTGACGGATGGGTGTACGGTTCGGTATAGATTATCAATCACGGAGTAAAAATCGCTCACCTCAATAAACCCCTGCCGGATATTCTCGCCCTCTAGCAGCTTTATCACCGGAGCTTCAGACAGCGCCTTATCCTGCACCAGCAGCTTGAACCCATGCCGGAGACAGGCCACCTCTCTGTTGATCGTTGATCTAGCGGCCCCCTCGGACAACCTGGCTTCCTGATACAGGTCAATCCTTGATGCTGTAATATCCACCAGGGAGTCAAAGCCAAAACACTTCCTAATCCTTTTCAGGCAATGCGTGACATTACATGCCGATCTCCTGTTGTGTTTCCTGTAGTCAGCTA
>Ga0114947_10000515_pt1 | contig 13225 bp, 7 predicted proteins | sample CR02metaG_FD_99656 | JGI IMG/M metagenome (GOLD analysis project Ga0114947, IMG submission 99656) | Deep subsurface microbial communities from Mariana Trench to uncover new lineages of life (NeLLi) - CR02 metaG | ecosystem: Environmental > Aquatic > Marine > Ocean trench > Sediment ...
CCGGACAGGAGACAAGTGGTGCATCTATCCGACATACGACTTTGCCCATGGCCAATCGGATTCCATCGAAGGGATCACTCATTCAGTTTGCACGTTGGAGTTCGAAGATCATCGCCCCTTATATGACTGGTTCCTGGACCAATTGAAGGTCTATCATCCGAGGCAGATAGAGTTTGCATGTCTCAATCTAAGCTACACCTTAATGAGCAAGCGAAGGCTGCTGGAATTGGTAGAACAGGGGCATGTCACTGGATGGGACGATCCGAGGGTGCCGACCTTAGCAGGCTTGCGCCGACGTGGTTACACACCTGAGTCCATCCGAAACTTTTGTGAACGCATTGGAGTTGCCAAGAAGAATAGTACCGTTGATATTGCACTTCTCGAGCACTGTTTGCGTGAAGAATTGAATCGATGCGCTCCGCGCGTGATGGCGGTGTTGCGTCCACTTCGAGTAGTCATCGATAACTATCCGGAAGACCGGGTGGAAGAAGTGGAGGCCGTGAACAATCCGGAGGATCCCAGTATGGGGACACGTAAGGTTCCGTTCTCACGCGTGCTGTACGTAGAGCAAGAGGATTTTCGTGAGGACCCTCCAAAACAGTTTTTCCGTCTGGCCCCGGGCCGTGAGGTACGGCTGCGATACGCATACATTATCAAGTGTGTTGGTGTCGTTAAGGAACCTGTGACCGGCGAGGTGACCGAGCTTCATTGTACCTTTGATCCCGATACCAAAAGCGGTTCAGCCCAGGGCGGGCGCAGGGTCAAGGGAACAATCCACTGGGTTTCGGCTGCCCACTCCCTTGAAGCCGAAGTGCGCTTGTACAATCACCTCTTCGTAAAGCCGGATCCTGACGATGTTGAGGAAGGTGCTGACTGGAAGAGTAATTTGAATGTGAACTCGCTGGAGATATTGACATCGTGCCGTGTTGAACCCAGTCTGGCCGGTGCGGTACCGGAAAGCCATTACCAGTTTGAGAGACTGGGATATTTCTCCGTTGATTCTTCCGATAGAACACTAACATTCAATCGGGCGGTGCCGTTACGTGACACGTGGGCCAAGATCGAGAAAGCGCAAAAGAAAGGGTAAGGAAATCCGGCCGAGAGAGGCGGTGCTTAAAAACGATATTGGATATTAAGGGCGACAAAGTTATTAAAGGTCTCGTACTTGTCACGGCCTGGAGTAAACGGAGGGGTAAGAGGAGGGGGAGCGTTGGCTTCAAGTACGTTGTTCCGTACATTGCGAGTTTTGTAAAAGACTGCCATGTACCCCACTGTTAGCTGTAGCTTTCTCCATGTGTAACTTGCTCCGGCATTGAGGGTAAGAATATCGGCACCGGGTATGATGGGATTTAAGGTTTTGCTGGGGATTGGGGTCTCGTCCACGGCGATACCAGCCATCAGATCCCAAGATTCGTTAAGGTGAAAGAGTGTTCCTAGTCGGAGGGTGCTGGTGTTCTTCCACTTAGCATCGACGAACAGCCCTGAAATCGGGACGGCTCCTCCCAGTGCAGGTAGAGGGGTCTCGAATGTAATCTTCAGGCTTTCAAAGTCGTCCCACTTCGTCCAATCGTAGACAAACTCCAGACTCCAACGGGGGGTGGCTTGCCAATAAATTCCCGCACTTACCACAGCGGGGAGAACGAGGCTTCCCCCTTCTGATACCTTAGTGTTAGTGGGTGTTCCATCGAAGTCTGCAAACTTTACTTTAGCACCTTCAAAGTCCAGGTAAGTCCTGCCCCTATAGGTGAGCCCTACCTTTATCGTGTCCTGAGGTTTAACAAGCAAGCCCAAATTATAGGCAAAGGTCTGGTCTGTGCCCGTTATCCTTGCCCTGCCATCGGGGATTCCAATCCCAAGGGCGTCAAGGAAGATAGCCCGCGTCAAGGTAACCGAGCCTCGTACAAAGCTAGCGCCTGCCCCGATAGAAATTAGGTCGGTGGCCCGCCAGGCCGCGGCCCAGTTTAAGTAAAAAGGTTTTAATTCAGATCTAATAGCTGCGAACCTGGTAATCGTGTCCTCGCCGTAGCTGGTAGCCAAGCCAAATGGAGAATAACTACCGAAACCTAACGTGAAGTCTGTCTCCGGGACGTGATAGTTGGCAAAAAAGGTTGGGAGAAAACTGTCATCGTGTTTATTGACCGACCTGCGGCCACTATTACTCACGCTGCTTACAGTATTAATGTAAGTTATTCCCCCCAGGACCTGGTTCCCATCGACTTCGGTGAGCGCCGCTGGATTGACGTACACGGCCGAAGGGTCATTGACTCCAGCGGTAACGGCATTCGACAGACTTACTGCTTTTGCAGTTTGGTGGGGGATGGCATACCCGCCTGCGAAGATCCCATTAGGGCTCCAAAACAGGAAAAATATAGAAAAACCAGCTGTTTTTACCCCAAGAATTAAACGCATTTACCTGTTCTTTTTAACCCTTGACTAGTATATACATCTATTGTATAGAGATGCCAAAAGGAGTCAAAGAATGACATAAGGAAGGGGACAATGCAAGATGCTCTATTAACTGTGGACCAGGTCGCCCAATACCTGAAAATTGACAAATTTACCGTCTACCGTTTGGTAGCCCAAAGGAAACTGCCAGCATTCAAGGTGGGCAATCAATGGCGGTTTAAAAGAAAGATGATCGTGGCTTGGCTGATGAAAAATTCGAATATCAAAAATAAAATATCGCATTGGACGTAAATCACCCTCACTTTTTCCAACCTCGGTCACCCATAGTCATCCCGAGAAAGCGTTTGGTAAACAACAGTGAACGGTCTTTTTGCTCATAACAACCTCAGGGAATTATTGCGGAGCCCGGTAACGGGAATCCCTATCATAAGTGAGCCATTAACTTTTTTAAACCGATCAGGCAAGCGGATAGCAAGCTATTATGATCGTATTAACAACTCGTCACCTTCAAAAGGAATGGTCATCATTGTCCCGCCCTATGGCAAAACAAAGAGCAGCAACCTGATCCTGGCCTATTATCTAGCCATCAACGGATTCCAAGTGATCAGATATGACAATACCAATCACGTTGGTGAGAGCGAAGGAACTATGCTTCTTACTTCTCTAAGTCAGATGAAGGAAGACCTCCGTTCAGCTGTTGATTTTGTCGAGAATAAATTTGGGGCGTCCCTCCTTACGCTGGTGAGTTCGAGTTTGGGTGTAAGGGTTGCTTTAAAAGAAGCTGCAGAGGACAAGCGGATTGAACTTTTAATCAGTATTCTCGGTGTTGTTAACCTGCAAGGTACCCTGCAGGCCATCTATCGCGAGGATGGGGTTAAAGAAGCGTTGAGCGGTGTCTCACTTGGTTTAAGGGATATCTTGGGCTTTCAAGTGAATGCCGATCATTTCTTAAAAGATGCGATCGATGGAAATTTCCATACGTTGCACACGTCATTACAGGATGCGGCGAAATTATACATCCCAACCGTTTTTTTGGTGGCGGATAAAGACCCATGGGTTTCACCTGATGAAGTTCGGATGGTTTTCGATCGTATTCCGACGCAGCAGAAGGAGTTCTACGTGCTCCCTAATGCCATGCATGAGCTTTACGAAAACCCCACATCAGCAGATTATGCATGCCAGAGGGTCGTTGCCTCTACGGAAAAATACCTGAGTGGATTAGAACCTAAATGGGGCACAGTCCGGGCCCCTGAATCTCAGCACCTTATTATGCGGTTGCGTGAGGAGAAGGAAAGGCTGAGGTCTGCTAAAAGGCTAAATCGCGAAGAAGAAAGAAAGTTCTGGAAGATGTACCTGGAAAAATACAGTTACATTGTCAACCTTCAGGATTATTGGAATTTATTGGAGTTTTTAAATCGTCACTTGGGTGACTCCAGGAAGGGAGAAATGATCCTGGATGCAGGCTGTGGGATCGGTCATTTTGGTACGTTTGTTCTTGTCCGTCAGCTTTACCATTTAATGCAAGGCAAGGCGGTTTCGCTCCGGAGACCTTCTGCTCGATACGTAGGGGTGGACTTCGTAGACGAGGCAATCCAAAAAGCGAAATCTACTCACACGGAGATACAGAAGGAATTCAAAGGGAGGATGGGATTGCTGCCGAGCAGCTCAAACTTCCTAAATTATTCTTACTACATTTCAGACCTGAATCATGGTCTTCCATTTAAGGAGCATTGTTTTGATAAAATCTGTTGTAATTTTGTCCTGTCCTATCTCGATGACCCTCTGTGTGTCCTGAAAGAGCTTCTTCGCACACTTAAGGTTGGGGGGAAACTAGTGGTGACGAGCTTAAAGCCGTTTGCCGATCTTTCCCAAATCTATCGGAACTTTATTGAGGTGAGTCGAACCGCAGAAGAATTGGAACAGGCTCGCATAGTCCTTAACAATGCTGGAATGATCAAACACAAGGAATCGGAGGGATGCTATCAGTTTTTCTCCCAGGATGACCTGTCTGATCTCCTGTTGGAGGCAGGAGCTAGGAACATCCAAATCTTTAGATCCTTCGGTGACCAAGCCAATGTTGCAGTGGCTGTTGGGCCTTGTCCGTAGCTTGAATGTTGATTTATTACTATCCTGCTAGCGGCCTTATTAACGGGATTCTAGCAATTATTCTCGGCCTGTTTGTCCTCACCCGAAACCCCGCTGATCGAAGATACATCACCTACGCTCTTTTTTGCCTTAGCCTTTTCATCTGGAGCTGTGGATATTTTTTTTGGCTTGTATCTTCAACAGAAGCCAACGCCCTCTTTTGGACCAAAATCCTAGTGGCCGGGGCTGTTTTCATTCCGGTGACGGCATATCATCATGTTATCCAGCTTATCGGTATCTCAACCAAGCCTAAAGTTCGCCTTATCATGCTGGGTTATCTATTAAGCGTTTCTTTGTTCTTCTTAAGTCCTACAAGCATTTTGGTGTCGGGTATCTCACCAAAGCTAAATTTTCCGTACTGGCCTAACCCAGGGGTTGGATTTCATCTTCATTTTCTTATGTTTGTCTTTTTTGCCTGTAAATCTGTTTCGGAGCTGTATCAGGCCCACAAGACCTCAATCGGCCGACGACGCAATCATTTGAGAATGCTGTTAATTACTATAGCCCTTGCGTTCCTCGGAGGCGGTACAAATTATTTGCTTTGGTACGATATCCCTGTTCCTCCGTTCGGTAACATTTTAATAGCATTTTATATCGCAATTTTCGCCTATGCCATTTTCACCTATCAACTGATGGATATAGAGTTCATCGTTAAGAAAAGTCTTATTTATGCTTTCCTCCTAGGGGTTCTTTTGGTTCCATGCTATATCGTGATAATCTGGGCGCAAGTAGTTTTCTTTGGTAAAGTCAGCCCCACTTTCTCCCTCATTTCTCTGATCCTCCTTATTCTAGTAGGATTCTTGTTCCCAAAGTTTCGATTTAGAACGGAAGAGGCACTCGAACGCGTCCTGTTCAAAAAGCGGTACAATCACCGAGAAATCTTGCTCCGCTCCAGCAGAGAAATGATCTCGGTGGTGGATCTTGAGACACTATGCCAGAACCTTGTACAGACAGTAAGCAGGGCCCTGGGTGTTGGGAGGATATCGCTGTTCCTGATCGATGAGGTCAAAGGAACATTCAGCCTCAGGGCAAGTTTAGGCTTGGTGTCTGATCGGTTAAAGGAGTTCACTCTTGCTAGAGATGACCAGTTGGTCCGGAGGTTCATGAGAAGGTCGGAGGCCGTGGTACGGGAAGAGCTAGAGATGGCAAATAACGGGTATGGGGAGAAGGAATTGGTGAGGAGAATGGGTGAAATCGAGGCCGAGGTTAGCCTGCCTTTGATATCAAAAGAGAGTCTGAAAGGGATATTAAACCTAGGGCATAAGGATAGAAGGCAAATGTATTCCGAGGAAGAGCTAGAGGTGCTTTCCACCCTGGCTAACCAGGCGGCCATTGCGATAGATAATGCCCAGCTTTACGAAAACCTCAAGCAATCGCAGAGCATCATCCACCGGGCGAACCGGCTATCCTCGTTGGGCATGCTGACCGCCGGCCTTGCCCACGAGATCCGCAATCCCTTAGTGGCTATCCGAACCTTTACCCAGCTTTTACCCGAACGCTACGCCGATATAGAGTTTCGTGAAAGTTTTCAGTCCATTGCCCTGAAAGAGGTGGATCGCATCTGTGGCCTTGTCAACGATCTACTAAGCTTTGCGCGGCCCTCTACCCCTAAAGTTTCGCGAGGGGACGTCAACGAGATTGTCGAAGCCATAACGAGGATCTTGTCGACCGAGGCGAAAGAAAAGGGCGTTACTGTTAATCTCCGCCTTGCCGCTAGTCTGCCGAAGATTTTAGTTGACAAGGAACAGCTAAAGCAGGTATCCATGAACGTCATCCTGAACGCCATTCAGTCCATAGAAAATAAAGGGGTAGTGGAGATCTCCAGCCGGCTGTTTCTCAAGGACAACCGGGAGCGTTTTATCCAAATCGAAGTTCGAGATACGGGCATTGGCATTCCTGAAGGGGATATGGAGAATATCTTCAATCCCTTTTTTACGACTAAAGAGGATGGTAGCGGGCTTGGTCTTTCCATTTCCCATCAGATCGTCAAGGAACACGGCGGATATATGGCGGTGGAGAGTAAGGTCGGTGTGGGGACAAGTTTTTATATCAATTTACCTGCTAGTCAAGTAGATTATCGAAGAGCGATTGATAGCCCTCAGATCCATGAAAAGGATTTTGGTAGTTGATGAATCTAGAGCTGTTCGAGAGACACTGTCTCTAATTCTGGGTCAAGATTTTGAAGTTGTCCAATCATCGCACTTCTCAGAACAGAACTCTTCTTTTTCCAGTAAGGAGGTGGACCTCTTAATCCTGGGTCTTCCCTCAAGATTTGGGGCTGATGTCCAATCTATCTTACGATTTGCCTCACGGTTTTATTCCCCTGTCCTATTTCTTCTTGATTCAAGGTCCTCCGTTAGCTTTCTGGACAGCTATCCCAGAGCGGATTTTCTAGCAAAGCCTTTTAATCCCTACGAGTTAAAGGAAAAGGTAGCACTCCTTTTAGCACAGGCCGGGCAATATTCAGAACAGCCACTAGGGTTTTCCAGTACTGAAAAGGATAAGACAACCCGCTATCTTGAATTCCCATATCTCCCAGAGGCTACTGCGGCCCTGGCGAGAAGGTTTGCCCTTTCCTCGCTTCCACTGCTCATTCTCGGGGAAATGGGATGTGGGCAAGAGCGAGTAGCCCGAGCAATCTACTCGTTAAACAGTAAGGCAGGACCATGGATTCAGGTCTTTCTTCCAGAGATTTCTGAGGAATCCCTGCTTCAAGTGGTCGACCAGTCGACCCGGAACGAGAGCTGTCAACTCGAGAGGCTCACCCTTTTTTTTGATAGCCTGGAGGGCCTCCATCCTTCGGGCCAAGCCTCCCTCTTGCGTTTTTTGGTGAAAGAGGAAGAAAGGGGAAGGGAGCTGTGGATTCTGTCCAGCTCCAGAGTAGACTTATTAGAAAAGGTTTATCATGGAGAGTTTCTTGATACTCTTTATTACCGTTTGGCAACACTGACGCTTCGACTTCCCCCTCTGAGGGCGAGGCAAGGCGACTTGCCCTCTCTGGCTGCGCAAGTGGCTCAGGAATATGGGGAGCGTATTAATCTTGGAAAGGTGGGTTTTTCTCCTGATGCCATCGAGCGGCTTTGTAATTACCTCTGGTTTGGAAACGTAAAAGAATTGGAGACCGTTATCGCAAAAACTCTGGCGATCCATAGGAAAGACTGCATAGAAGCCCAGGACCTACTTCTAGGTGATAGCGAAGAATGGATAAAAACTCCCTTGCCTGATGAGATCGGGCGAAGAGTTCATTCTGAAGAGGAGGAAGAAAAGGATACCTCTGGTGTTATCTCAAAGGAGGGAAACAGACCATCCATTGTCCCCAAGCTTGAGAATGGTCATTATGCCGATTTCAGGATTCTGATCCACGAGCTGGCCCATGAGCTGAAAAACCCAATGGTTACTATAAAAACCTTTACCCAACTTCTCAAAGAAAAATTTAATGATGCCGCCTTTAGGAGTCGCTACCAGGAGATGGTTGGTTCCGATATTGAACGTATGGATGCTTTATTAGAGGCCTTGCTAGATTTTTCAAAGTTTAATCATCCAACCATGGAAAGGGTCGTTCTCTATGGCCAGTTGCGTAGCGTCTTAGAGGAGATTTTTCCTGAGTGGGGTAAAAGGAACACTGCTATACGATGGGAAAGAAGGGGAGAAGAAGAGGAAGTTTTTGTTGATCAAGCGCATCTCCGCTATGTATTCAAAAATGTTGTGCTCACGGCCCTGGCACATATTAAACCGATGACCGAAATCATGATAAACGTGGAAAAGGAAGGAAAAGTAACCCTGTCCTATGCCCGAGAAGGAAATGGGATGACCCCCCTCAGCCATTACCTGGGTCCAGTCCCTCAGTTGACGGTGGAATCCTTGCCGTTGCGTATTCTTCTGGCTAAGATGTTGCTCGAGAGAAGCGGAGGGGATATAGAGGTCCATCATGATGAAGGGAAAGTGCAGATCAAGATGGTCCTTTCGACAAATCAGTTGGCAGGTTAGAGAAGAAAAGATATGAATCAACCATCATTGCTAATCATTGATGATGAAGCCGGTGTGAGAGAGTCTATCCGCTTAGTCTTTGGCAAAGACTTCCGTGTCTTGGAGGCAGGGTCTGGTGATGAGGCCGTCCATAGTGTTAAAGCCTCTAAACCCGAGATTATCCTGCTCGATATCCTTATGCCTGGAATAGACGGCCTTGGTGTACTCAAGCAGATTAAGGCCATTCATCCTGAAGGTCAAGTTATCATGCTGACGGCCTTAAATACGGCCCGCACAGCGTTTACTTCCAAGGAGTTTGGGGCATTTGATTACGTGACGAAACCTTTTGATGTGGCGGAAATACGCCTCAGGGTGGGCCGTGCTCTTGAGAAAATTCAGCTTTCGAGAGAACTGGGACGCCTAAGGGAAGAGTTGGGACGGAAGTTCGGCATTGAAAACATAGTGGGAAAATCTGAGAGTATGCTTAAGGTTTTTAGAATCGTAAGTCTCGTGGCAGAAAAGAAAAGCACCGCGCTTATCACCGGAGAGAGCGGGACAGGAAAGGAGCTCATTGCCCGTGCCATTCACTTTAATAGTTCTCGTCGTGACAAACCCTTCATCGTGGTAAACTGTGCTACCCTTCCCGATTCTTTAATAGAGAGCGAACTTTTTGGCCATGAAAGGGGGGCTTTCACCGGCGCAATACATAAAAAGGATGGGCAGTTCGAGTTAGCTAATGCCGGGACTCTTTTTCTGGATGAGATCGGAGAGCTTAGTTTAGGAACACAAGCGAAACTTCTTAGAGCTGTTGAAACAGAAACCTTTACCCATCTAGGCGGTGCGGAGGAGATCAAGGTCGATGTGCGGATGTTAGCTGCAAGTAACAAGGATTTGCCCAAATTAGCCGAGTCGGGTGGCTTTCGTGCCGATCTCTTTTACCGGCTCAATGTGGTGTCTATCCACCTTCCACCACTGAGGGAGAAAAAAGAGGATATTCCATTACTCCTCAATCATTTCCTTAGCGTTAAAGCACAGGAAAACTCCGTGGATCCTAAAACCCTGTCACCTGAAGTGGTGGATTGTTTTATGTCCTATCCGTGGCCTGGTAACGTTCGGGAACTTGAGAATCTGATCGAGCGCCTCACGATCTTAACACCTCGGGAGACTATTGTTCTCGAGGATCTTCCCGATAATATCCGTGATCGAGATCAGATCTCTTCCTTGAAAGAGGAGGTACTTAAGGGCTCGCGTCCCCTGAGTGACGCCATTGATGATTTCGAGCAGGATCTTATTTTGAAGGCCCTGGAAAAGTCTGGTTTTAACCAAACTAAGGCTGCCTCATTGTTGGGTACGAGTAGGAGGATATTACGGTATAAGATGGAAAAGCTTAAGATCAGTGATGGGATTTGACTTCTGGTCTAACAAAACTGTTCAAATAGGGCTCAATTTTGCTCACCGCCTGCATGTGTTATAAACCACAACCCCTTGTGTCTATGGGGTTGACCTTCCTCTATAAGTAGGGTCTTCCCCTTCTTCTTCTGTCTGTTTTTGCTGTACCTGTCCTCAGTTAGTTTTAATCTTCTTGTAAATTCAGTTGGTTAGACTATTCCATTTGATGGCATGGAGATTGCTCATTTCTGCCTTATAATATGGGCAATTGGACCACTACCAATGATTGAGAAAGCTAATATCCTTGTTGTGGATGACGAGGTCGGCCCAAGGGAATCTGTAAAGATGATCCTGAGCCCCTATTATAATGTCTACACGGCGGATAGGAGTGCGCAGGCATTTGAGATCCTCAGCCGGATTCCTATTGATCTCATAACTGTTGACCTGAATATGCCTGGACTCTCTGGCATCAGGCTTTTAGAGAAGGTCAAACAGCAGAACCAGGATGTTGAAGCCATTATTATTACCGGTTATGGCTCTCTCGATACTGCCGTAGAAGGTTTAAGGTTAGGGATCTTTGACTATGTTTCTAAACCGTTTGATGTAAATCACATACTCTCTCAGGTGAATAATGCCGTGGATCGAAGGAGGGCTCGACTAAATCTGAAGCAGATCAAATCGGATTTTCTGACTAATATCTCCCATGAACTACGAACGCCCCTCAGTGTGGTTATGGGATTTGTCAACCTTCTTCTGGATCATGCGGTCGGCAGCCTTACAGAAAAGCAAACGAAGGTAATGGAAAAAGTCTATAAAAATTCTAAAGATCTTCTCGACCTCATTGATAATGTCCTTTGGGTGACCTATCTCAACACTGGGGATATGTCGCTGGTGCTGGAAGAGTTCGATGTCAAAGTCATAGTTCAGGAGAGCGTAAAATGCTATGAGGAGATCCTAAAGCAAAATGAAGTCGATTTATCGATAGAATTACCATCCACCGAAATGCGAATTCTCAGCGACCAATCAAAGGTATCCCGGATCTTTCATAACCTTTTCCAAAATGCCATCAAATTTACTCTCCAGGGACGAATTACCATCAAAGGGAGTTTGGTCATGAATGAGGGGAGTGTCATTTTAGAGATTATAGATAGCGGAATAGGATTTCCTGGGAATGAGATCGAGACTATGTTCGAACCATTTCAGCAGGTAGATAGTTCTTCCCAGCGTAAGTTCTCAGGTCTAGGACTTGGATTGACGGTATCACGTCAGCTGGTTGATTTTCTTGGCGGGACCCTTCATATAACAAGCGAGCCCGGCATTGGAACCCACGTTGTGCTAAGGCTTCCTTTCCGAACAGAGGACCACAGAGATCAAGGTTCCCACCACGCGCCTTAGGATTTCTAGAGAAAATAGGCCAGTGCCTTAAGGGCCACCCCTCCAACTCCGCCGGGTGCTTTCTCCGACAGTCTGGGCCTGACCAACCTCCTCGTTCATGTTCCTCAGGCCTCCAGCCTTCCTACCTCTCCCAAGCGCGCACACCTTTCGCAGCCGAGGGGGTCTGCTTCTCGGCTTCCTCTGAACCCACACTTATCGCAATAGAGCCCTAACTTTCTTGACCCGGGCCGCAGCTATATGTCATTATGCTATTGCTTGATATAGAAAATTATCATCTCGTGGAAGCGAACTAAGTGATCACATAATCAGTGGAGGCGGCTGGCTGAAGTTGTCGGATAAACCGTCATATGCAAATAAATACATGAGTATATCTGGATAACCATTTAAAATAATTACATTATATATATAGGGAGAGATGGCCGAGCGGTCGAAGGCGCACGCCTGCTAAGCGTGTGTACCCCAAAAGGGTACCGAGGGTTCGAATCCCTCTCTCTCCGCCAGTTTTTAGCGCGCCCGTAGCTCAATTGGATAGAGCGGCAGACTACGGATCTGTAGGTTGGGGGTTCAAATCCCTTCGGGCGCGCCATTATTTTTATACAATTACACATAGCCTGCTCCTCTATTCAATCATCCTCTCTAATAGACCTCTGGTTATTTCGTTGCCACTTTGCTCCTAAGCCACACCCAGTTTGGCACAGGCGTCAAAATGGTAAAGCTGCTGATCGGGAAGGGCCTGATCACCCAGGCTGAGTTGATTCGTCTTCGCATAAGACCAGGGCTTTTAAGCTGTGGATGAATGCGAAAGGTGGACCCCCCGAAGCTCGCAGAGCGAAGGAGGGTGCTGCGGCGGATTTCGCCAGAGAAATGAAGGATACCACCACCGTAAGGCGTGGAGGCTTCATGTAGAAGCAATCGGGTGAAAGGGTGGGGTATCAGGCTATGTTTAAGAAAATGAAATGAGATCAGATGGAGCGATTGTCCTTAGAAGCCTGGTTGGATTCAATGTAACCCCGCCTCTTGAGGTGGGCATAAAGTCGATGGTGTTTCCCCTGTGGAGTCGCGGTCCATTACTCCACAGGTGTCGTGCTCCAAAGCCACGGATGGTGGTCCGTGGTACTGGGTTTACGGGTACGCTGTGGAATTTTTTGGAGGATCGGAGAACTCCTTTCGTATCGCTAGTCTAGGATGGCCGTCCGGATCACGCTCAATGCCGCATACGGCCGCCACATCGTCGCGGTAGCGTAGCCAGTAAACCAATGCCTCTTTCACAATCTCCACCACGGACTCACGTTTTGTCTCTGGTACAAAGTCGAGGATGGCTCTCCATGCAGAGATGCGGTGCTCACCTTCAATCTGGCGGTGAGCTTTGGTCAGTGCCAAGTGCTCCACGGCCTGCCCGTAATATTTTACCAGAGGATGTTCATCAAGGGGTGTCTGGGGAGGCCTCGGCACCGTGGGGTCAATTTCACTGCGCTCGTCCTTAGTGCCTTCAATAAAAATGGTTACCAGAGCAGCGGCAATTTCCCAGCCACGACGCTGAGTCGCGTCATCCAGAAACGTCCGATAAGCGCGTGCTGCTGATAACAGCTTCACATCGGCAAAACGACCAAGGTCCATCCCCAGACCTCGGGGATAGTCCATAAATAGATCGGGGTGGGGACTACCAGCCACGATCCCGCCCGTTTCTTCCTCATATAGATTTTCAGCTAGGGCGTACCGAACCTCACCGATAGGGCACTGCACATAGGCCCACCCTACCATCACCGGAAAGTCACGGACGTAGGTTGCGTACTCTTGCTCAAAGTGAAAATGTAGCAGTCTCTTGGGAACCATGCCGGAGGTAAACGCCGGCCAGGCCCAGTGGTCCTTGCGTCCCATTACGTCCAACAAAAGCTCACGGAAAGTGTCGCGGTCCACGGTCAGC
>Ga0114947_10000517_pt1 | contig 13178 bp, 20 predicted proteins | sample CR02metaG_FD_99656 | JGI IMG/M metagenome (GOLD analysis project Ga0114947, IMG submission 99656) | Deep subsurface microbial communities from Mariana Trench to uncover new lineages of life (NeLLi) - CR02 metaG | ecosystem: Environmental > Aquatic > Marine > Ocean trench > Sediment ...
GAATTTTTTTGATATCAAATTGAATTCGGTATAAATAAAAACAGCTCTCACTTTTTCAAATACGTGAGCTATCGTAAAAAGCCATTAGTAGGAATTATTATGGGTTCAAGTTCCGATAGTCGAATTATGAATGAAACCGCAGAAATTTTAGATAAATTCAATGTAAAACATGAGGATCAAATTATTTCGGCTCATAGAACACCCAATAGGCTAGAAGAATATGCAAAACATGCTGAAAAAAATAATTTTAGAGTAATTATTGCTGGAGCTGGTGGCGCTGCGCATCTTCCTGGCATGATTGCCTCACACACTTTCATACCAGTAATTGGAGTTCCAATCATAGTTTACAATGATAAACAAGGAAGAAAGCGTGGGAAAACAAAATTTTCGGCTTTAGCCGGATTAGATTCATTGTTATCTATATCAGAAATGCCTACAGGCTCTCCCGTTGTTACTGTTGGAATTAACAAGGCATCTAATGCTGGGATTTATGCTACAAAAATTTTGGCAAATGAATTTGTTGATTTAAAAAAGAAGCTAAAACGCTTCAAATCTGACCAACACGATTCTGTGTTAAAAGAATCAGAACTACTGAAAAAACAAGGATTGAGTAAATTTGTGAATGAGATGTTCAAATAATGCCTTTTTTTATGTCAATAACTTGAACTGTATATTTTTCTCCTTCAAACGTTCAATTAGTTTCTGAGCACTTTCATGCCCTTCTGTTTCTAAACTTAAAGTTACACCTGCTGAGCCTGCATCAATATCTAAACTAAGTCTATCGTGAACCACTTCAACAATATTGGTATTTGCTGCAGTAATTTCATCTACGACGTTTTTAAGAGCACCAGGTTCGTCTGGCAATAATATGAAAATTTTTACCAGTCTTCCAATCGCCGCAAGGCCTTTATCAACAATTTGCCCAAGTAGATACATATCTACATTACCGCCAGCTAAAATTGTTGCAACTTTTTTTCCTTGCGATGGTTTTTTATCAATAAGATACGCTAAACCAACAACTCCTGCCGGTTCAACTACTATTTTTGCTCTTTCCATTAACAGGAACATCGTTTTAATTATCTGAGAATCATCCACTAATACAATATCATCAATTAACTCATTAATTATTGAAAAAGTAAGTATCCCGGGTTTTTTAACAGCAATTCCGTCAGCAATAGTTCGTGAACCCTTTACAGATTTAAGTGAACCTGATGCAAACGATTCTTTCATTGATGGAAATGATTTTGATTGTACTCCAACTACTTTGATTTTTGGATTTTTTGTTTTTACAGCAATTAACACTCCAGCTGCTAAACCTCCACCGCCTATTGGCAAATAAATCTCATCCACATCTGGAAGATCTTCTAAAATCTCTAATCCAATAACCCCCTGTGCTGCTATTATTTGTGGATCATCAAACGCATGGATGATTTTTGCACCTGTTTTCTCTGAAATTTCTTTTGCTATTGCCCACGATTCATCATAAGTTTTTCCTTCGAGAATTACTTTTGCACCATAACCTCTAGTAGCAGCTACTTTTGCAGGTGACGCATGTTTCGGCATAACAATAGTACAAGGAATTTTTTCTAATGATGATGCAAAAGCTACTCCTTGTGCATGATTTCCAGCTGAAGCTGCAACTACACCATTCTTCTTCTCTTCATTTGTTAATGATTGTATCTTATAATACGCTCCTCTAATTTTAAATGAACCCGTTTTTTGTTGAAATTCGGATTTCAAATAAATTTTTGAACCAGTCAATTGGCTAAAAAATGGGGAATGCAGTAATGATGTTTTTATAATTTCTTTACCTTGTGCAGACTTTGCCTTTTCAACATCTTCATAAGTTGGATTCATAAAATTTTTCGTAAATTTATCGTATATTTGAATTGTTACGGTTTTTTAGTATTAATTGAAAATTCGAAAATTATGAACAAGTAATCTAGAAAAGCCTATATACTTGCATTAAACCGATCAAAATTATCGAGGGATCGGCCTCCTCCTTAAGAGGTTCTCGCCTCAGTTTGCTGGTCCCCCGAATTTTATAATCCTAAAGAACTTCCTAAATATAAATAATCATTTTTAAAATTTTAAAAGTTCTAAAATTTCATCTAACCTTCCAATGATTTTCTGTTTTACTATTTCAGGAATTTTTTTTGCATCAAACATACCTTCCCTATTTTTATTTTTAAGAAATTCTAAATCAAAGGTACAAAGACAACCTTCTTCACCAGTGACCAATTTTTGGTCATCAATTAAAATTGTAGTTGTTTGGTAAGTTTCCATAAGATAACTATCCAATTCTTTAAAAAGCTCTGCTTTCTTTTTATAAAGTTTTTGAAAATCTACATCACACTTTTGTTCAATTTCATTATGAATTTTTTCTCTTAGTTTATCATCATTAAAAAATATTTCAAAAAGATTCTGATGATCTAAATCTTTGTAACCCATCTCTTTTAATTTATCGTAAACAAATTCATCCTCTAAATTTGCTATTTCAGATTCTCTATTTTTAGTATTATCTATTATTTCAGAAAGTTCTTTTTGACATTCAACGACTCTATATTTTGGTTTATAATATAACAACACATGAAATTGAATTGAAAGATGCCCTGATAAAATATAATTTCCTTCCCATGCTTGAAATTTTGTAAAAATTCTTCTTATGTCTTCATCATTTGTAATTGTGACATCTTGGACACTCCAGTCTCGTAAATTTTTTGTTAAGTTCTTATAAAAAACCCTGAATTTTTCTGGGTCAAAAGTTAATTTTTCAGAGATCGTGCTATCCCCTAACATGACCTTTACTGAGACTGCTTTTGTTAGATTTTTAACATGATTTATGAATAGATTTTGGATTTCCTCATTTTTTTTGTTCAAAATTTGTAAAAAATCATTAGAGGTTTTGGTGCCTAGACGCACAAATTTTGCTTTATTTTACTACCATTAAACCTTACACCGAAACATTATTTTAAATAGAAAAAATTGACATTTTTGCCTATTGACATTAGAAGAAATTATCTGCGTGAATTGTGAAACTAAGATTATCCAATATTATCATGAAGGGTATAAAGGGAAGAGAGGAAGATGCCCAATTTGTGGGACAGATTTTCCTTTGGACTAGGTGATTTCCCATTGACAGATGATCTCAAAAAAAATAGAAAAAAACTCGAGTCCAAAGTACAGAAATCAACTAAAAATAAAAGCCCAGATCTAGTTGATCTCCTTTTAAGAAAAAATGGTCAGAGGATTATAGATTCTGAGACTTTAATCAAGGAAACTCAAAAGAGAGTATGGGCTGCTCTTAAGAAGGGTTATGAGTATGCTGGAAATTTCGAGAATTCTGATCGATTCCTTCGTCATAATGTTTTTTCAAGAATTGATATGTTCGTACTATACGTTGATTTAGTTGGCTCTACGGCCATGACGCTTGAACTGCCAGAAGAAAAACTTGCAATAATTATAAGTTCTTTTGCACAAGAAATGGCTTCGGTTATAAAACTGTATAATGGATACGTTTTAAAATTTGTTGGCGACGCTGTTATTGGTTATTTTGTTTCAAAAGAATATTCAATTAGCGCGGCAGATAATGCCATTTATTGTGTTAAATCAATGATGAAGGTGATTGATAAAGGAATTAACCCAATTCTAAACCAGTATGATTATCCTGATTTGAGAATAAAAATTGGAATTGATTTTGGAAAAAGTATCGTTGTACGTTATGGTGCTGACAAAGAAAAGTCTCATGTGGATTTAATGGGCCCTGTAATGAATATTGCAGCAAAAATACAATCTATAGCAAAACCTAATCAAATTCTCATTGGCGATGATGTATTTACAAGATTACATCCTTCAATTCAAAAAAATTGTGAGTTGATTAAATGGGAAAAAAATGAATGGGGGTATCGTTCAAGAAAATCAGGAAAGATTTATCAAGTTTTTAAATACAGGGGTTAGATTGTGAATCTATCTGGACACTCTACATGTTCATAATGATGTGTTGTAAATTTTTTCTCCACAATATACATCACAATTTTATGCAAATCCGAACTTTTAATGTGTTTTTTGCATTTATTACAATACATTTTTTGATCCCACATTTTCGTAAAATCGATCTAAATACGCTGTTGTATAAGGATCAGCGATCAGCACAATTTGAGCTACAATGATTAAAAATACACCATCTGGTATATCTTACGAATGAAGAGAAGGCAAAAATAACGGGAGAAAGACTAAAAATTATGGATTATTTCACTAGAATGTACATGATGGATTTGTATGGATTAAATCCTAACAATATGCCATCTGCATTTCAATTTCCAAGAACACCACCAAGTGCATCATCCACCATATTCAATTCTTCAAAAAATCATGTAAAGAAAAAATTTGGTCAAGCAGATGAATTGACCAAAACAAAATTGGAAGACTTTCAACAAATGTATCAAAAATATGCAGCGGGTCTTTTTGACATGTCATTCCCAAAAATAATACCCCCAGGACATCCCTTATTCTCAAGACAAGATTCTATTGAAATAATACAAAATGAACGAGATAAACTATTAAAAGAAAATTTAGAACTAAAAAAACAATTAGAAAAATTTTCTAAACAAAGGTAATCATTAACAAAGAAATATTTTCCGCCATATTAGCACTAATCCTTATTAGTTTCAATTCTAAATTTAAACATGGCAAAAACACCTGAGCAAAAATGGAAAGAAACCATTATTGAATATAGAAAAAAGTGTCAAAAAATTTTGAACGTTTCAAAGAATATCAGATATGTTGGAGTGATTAACGAATATGGGAGAACATTAACTGGGATAATTAGGCCAGGCCTCAAACCATTGTTAAAATCTGATCAAGCCAGAAATGAATTTTTTATAATCTCTACGTTAATGACTCTTCGAAAAATTCTTGATAGTTCACTTGGAAAACTAGATTATATTGTTCTAAAACATCAAAAGATATCAATTGTAGCTTGTCAAAAAAACAAAGTAACATTCTACATTTCAGTATTAGAAAAAGAAGTGGATGCACTAATTCCAGATATTAAAAAGTTAATCTAAGCTGGAGTAAATCCTTGATAGCCACTAGTTTGTTGAGCTTTATCTTCGAATGATGGCTCAAATAATGAGACTAGGTAATCGTCGGGGTCTAATACAATTGCATTTTTTCCAGCTTCTCTTTCTACAATTTCTCTGTAAATTTTGATGTCTTTTGACTTTAATTCCTCAACGGCAGATTTTATGTCTCCCACGAGAAAACCAAGGGTTATTCCATTTTCAATTGAACTGCCTATATGTTCAGCAGTAAGAGAGGCAGGATGAAGACTAATTATTGCCCCACTAGTTCCCAGATCAATCCAAGTTCGTCGTTGGCGTTTTATGGGCAAACCAATAATTTCATGATAGAACACTAAAGATTTGTCAAGATCCTTTACAGCCAAAATAACATTACCGAGTTTTTTAATATTCATAAATCTTCCAAATTCTTTACGACGTTAAAATCTTTATTTTTTGCCCAAATAGGTTCAATTACTGCCTAGAGTTTTCAGGCGATTTTCGAGTTCAAAATCATAAATTTATGTGATTCAATATTATTTTATCTAACGTTTCGAGTATCAGTCCTAATGAGTTCATTGACAGAGAATAATAATGCAGTTCTCCATTTGTGCCTAAAAAAATGAATGCGTTTTCGTTATGTTGGATGATTTGATTTGTTGGAGAGTTATTAACGTCTAGAATGAAATGTACTCTTTACTCTTTTCATATCATTGTCGTTTGAAAAAGTAAGAAAGGTGTGTTCCAAACCATTAATTGTCAAAGTATTATCACAGCAGTAACAACAGATGCTAGTCCTCGTGTGGATAGGCTTACCCTAAATTTCATTCTTTAAAAATTTGAGTTTGCAAAATTATTATCGATTAGTATGTTGTCAATAAAACTTACACGAGGCGACTCTACCTTTTTGAGTTTTTGAACCTAAAACTAGATTTTTCTTTATTACTGAACCTCTACCATTGTTTCCGTTCTTTCTACACCATTAATTTTTTGAATTTCTGTAGTAACTTCCTTAATTTCTGATAATTCTCCTACTTGAATTTTTGCAACCGCATCAAATTGACCGCTTACTGGAAATGACTCGTAAACGGATTTTATCTTTCTTAATCTAGCTGCAATCAATTTTTTTGGTGACTTTACTAGAACGACTGCTTTTACCATCCTAAATTAACCTCAACCTCAATTAGAGTCTCAGTTGTAACCATTTCTTTAATTTTTTTGAAATCAATAACCATATTATTTATTTCATCAATTGTGCCCAATAAAAAGGCGCAAATATCTGTGCGTCCTGTAACAACCATTATCTCTTTTATTACTTTACGTTTTTTTCTTAAAATGTCAACTACGGTATCAACTTTGCCAGGTTTAACTGATACAAGGCATAATGCACGCATATTTATTCTTGGACATTTTGATGAATAAAGATTACCTTAATCAGAGGCATCTTGTGAACGTGCTTCTTCTAAATAAGCTCGTCTTTCTTCAATTTCTTTTTCTTTATCTACTTTTAGCTCATCATCTACAATCACAATAGCAGTGTCGTCTATTGATTCACTTTTTGATTTTTTTCTTTTTTTAGTTTTAGTTTCATCTTTGGTTTTCTTTATTTTTGTTTTAAGTTTTGATTTTAGTGTTGTTTTTTTCTTTTTTTCATCAAGGGAAATTTTTTTGCTTGTCATTAAGGTCCGAAAAAAAAGAGAGTAAGGCGTTATTAAACATTATGCAAACCCAAATATACAAAATTCATTTTATGCCAGGGGCGGGATTTGAACGCGCGACAGCTCGGTCTTCAGCCGAGTGCTCTCCCGGGCTGAGCTACCCTGGCACATCGGGTTTTTTTAGGTTGAGGAATTAAAGTGTGTCTTTTGCTGGATTCCAAATTACATCAGGCACTCCAGATCTGTTGTTAACTACACGAGCTAAAACAAAAAGAAGATCTGAAAGTCTGTTAAAATATTTTTTACAGTCATCATTAATTTTCTCATTTTCTGAAAGTGCAATAACTTGTGTTTCTGCTCTTCTTACCACTGTTCTTGCAAAATGAATAAGAGATGCAGTTTTTGTTCCGCCGGGCAAAATAAAGTTAGATGTCGGTGTTAATTCATTTTCTAATTCATCAATTTTTTCCTCTAAAAATTCTACCATGCCAATATTGACTCTGTTTGAAGTATCGTTCATGTCAGGATTTGAAAGATCAGAGCCTGCAATGAATAACTCATTTTGAATTTTAACTAACAAGTTTCTAATATCATCATCTAGTTGATTTGTTAAAATCATACCTATGATTGGGTTAATCTCATCAACATTACCATAGGCTTTGACCCTATTATCAGATTTTGAAACTCGTCGCCCACCTCGTAACCCAGTTGTTCCCTCATCACCAGTTTTTGTATAAATTTTCAATGAAAACCATGAGATAGTAGATGTATTATTTTATTCGAATTATTTAAAATACCCATAAACCATTTTCCTGATATGACTGAGGAAATTTCCTGCCCATATTGCGAGACAAAATGTAAAACTAAGGAAGAATTATCTACACATATTGATAGAATACATCATGGTAAAGGTCTTTTAGAAGGGGATACTAGAAAATACTAAAACCTTGATTGAAAAATTTTTTAAAATTATTATAAATTTAAAAAAGATACCAAGAAAAGGTTGGAAAACCAAACTTGGAATTAGCAATCCTGAATCTGTTGCTGAACATGTCTATTCAACGTCAACAATAGCAATGGTTTTTGCCGATATACAAAAATTAGACACCTTAAAAGTTTTGAAGATGGGACTTCTTCATGATCTTGCAGAATCAATAATAGGTGATTTGACTCCCGAGGAAATTTCTAAAAATGAAAAAGTTGAACATGAAAACAAAGCAATCACAAAAATTTTTAGTTATTTGCCTCAAGATTTATCTAATGAATATCTGTCGATTTGGCAAGAATACCAAAAAAGACAGACAGATGAAGCAATTCTTCTACATGAGATAGATAAATTTGAGATGGCAATTCAAGCCATAAATTATTATGATGAAGGATTCGATAAAGAAAAACTCAAACCCTTCTTCGATACTGCAAAAAATGAAATTAATAGTAAATATATCAAAGAAATTTTAGCCAAGCTCTTACCTTAATTAAAAAACAAAAAACTCAGTGATATCCTTAATGAGGATCAAAAAAAGATAAAGGTCAAATATTAAAGAGACTTTAGATTTGATAACTTTTTGAAAAATGGTTTTTATAATTCGGAAAATGTTTGATATATATGCAATATTTTGTAGCGTTGAAACTTGGACAAAAAAGAGTTGCCAAGGCAAGAGAGTATCTAAACAAATTAACTGACGGAAAAGCAATGCCTGCTCTTGCCTTAAAAGACACCAAATCAAATGTTTGGGAACCAGTAGGTGAAGAAAATCTTTATGCTGTGGTAGATGAATCTTCAGGTTTTGTATTAACTGATACAAGTGGATATATTATAGCCATTGTAGATAATAACGGAATTTCAAAAGCACTTGTACAAGGCGTGAGCAAAGAATTAAAAGAGAATTTAGTAAAATTGTTTAAGGCTGACAAAATTCTAGAATTCAAAGGAAAAATTTCACTACCAGTTTAAAGTTCAAAATTTAGTAAAGCTTTAGTTATCTATCAATCTACATTAAGAAATGAATAAATTTTCACAGGTAATTGAGGTAAGCGGTCATCTTATAGATTCTCTGATTCTTACAAAAATTTTTGATGTTATTATGGATCTTAAAGGTGAGTTTCAGGTTCTTGAAATTAAAATTGGAAAGAGAAAGAAAGATACTAGCTATGCAAAGATTTCAGTCCAAGCCAGAAACCAAAAACAACTTGATGAAATCTTAGAGTTTGTTTATAGAGCGGGGGCAACTGCAAAATTACAGAAAGCGATAAAGCTAAAAAAAGCTACAAAAAATATGCTGATGCCAGACAATTTCTATAGTACCACTAACAATCAAACCCAAATTTTCTATAGAAAAAAGTGGATAAATGTAGAAAACATGATGATGGACAAGTGCATAGTTGTAAATTCAAGAGGGGCCAGATGTGTTCCTATCAAAGATATAAAAAAATTTGATAAAATCGTGGTTGGTGAAACAGGAGTTAGAGTGAATCCTCCAGAAAGACCACGTGAAGGAATGAATGTTTTTGAGTTTATGGGAAGTAGTAGTTCTAGTGAAAGACCTACCCGACATATCGCAAAGAGAGTAGCTGAAGATATCTATAAAACGAAAAAAGAGAAAGGAAAAATCATCATAGTGGCAGGTCCTGCCATAGTTCATACTGGCGCATCAGATTCTGTCGCCAAGCTGATTCATCTTGGATTTATTGATGCAGTTCTAGCAGGAAACGCCTTGGCAGTTCATGATATCGAGTATGCCACATTAGGCACATCACTCGGTATGAATGTGAATGATGGGACTTTGGCAATTCGTGGACATCGCAATCACATGGATGCAATAAATTCTGTTTTTAAGGCAGGTTCAATTGCAAACATGGTAAAAACAAAGAAACTCAAAAAAGGCATCATGTATGAATGTGTTAAACGAAAAATTCCATTCGTCTTGGCAGGATCAATAAGAGACGATGGGCCATTGCCTGATGTGATAACAGATATATCTGTTGCACAAAAAAAATACAAGGAAATTCTAAAAGATGCAAAGTTGGTTATAATGGTCGCTACTATGTTACACTCTATAGCCACAGGCAACATGCTTCCTGCAAATGTTAAAGTCATAGTAGTTGACATAAATCAGCCTACCGTCACAAAGTTAATGGATAGGGGAACATGGCAAGCACTAGGAATTGTTTCTGATGTTGGTGCCTTTTTGCCACTAGTGACACATGAAATTGAAAAATTAAAATAAATTAATGAAAATTTTTTGTAATAAAATGTACTCTATTGGTACTAACAACTATAATTTGTTCGGCCTCAAGTGTCACTCTTCTTTATATAGAAAAATCAGCAATTTTCACTGTAACGATGGAACTTACATATACTAAAGTTAGAACTGGGATACCAGGATTTGATACAATCATTTCTGGTGGATTAAGAGAAGGAAGATCAATTGTTATCTGTGGGCCGCCGGGAAGTGGAAAAACTACCTTTGGTTTACAATATCTTTATTCTGGCGCAAAGGACTTTGATGAGCCTGGAGTTTACGTTACTTTGTCACAAAGTGCTGATGAAATCCACAAAGATTGCAAATCTTTTGGTTGGGATATCCGAGAATTAATGGAGCAAGGAAAACTTCTCATAATTGATGTACGGCCATTTAAATTAGAAAATGAAATTGTGACTTTGGACGAATCGCTATATAGGGGCGAAAGCGTTCCTTTTGAACATCTGACCCAGCTAATTCTTAGCGGGATTAAAAGAGTTGACGCAAAACGGCTAGTCGTTGATTCATTGACTGTGCTTGCTATGCAGTATTCAAATAAATTCTATATGCGACAAGGAATGCAAGGCCTTGTACAGGCACTAGAGGATCATAACTGTACCTCACTTTTAATCACAGAACAGCCTCAACAAGGCCTAATTCCAATAGAGTGGTATGTAGCATCAGGCATAGTAATGATGGATCATGTTAGAAAAGAGGACACCATGGATCGCACCATTCAGGTGCTTAAATTACGTGGAGTTCGTCATGATGATCAAATCTTTCCAATAAAACTTGAGAATGATGGACTAAAAGTATTGCATCCAAAATTAACGACTTGAAATCTATAGATTTATGTTTTTTGACTTTGACCAGGTGCTCTCAAATAACAATTTCATAGAATATACGATTGTTGTAGAATCTGTCCACATGGCTACTGACTGTTGAGATGAATACATTGCATTTTTCATGAAGATTAGAACTTGTAAATTATCCATAAGCATAAAACATAATTTTTCATCTATATTTTTATTTAATTTTCTGACTTTATTTCTGTCTATGTCATCAAAAACATAATCACTTTTTTCGGTACATGATGATAATAGTTTAAAATTCAACTTTGACTTTTGTAATGGTTCAAAGAAATCTGCATTATAAAATCTCAAGTAATCTTTTTCAGATCCAAATACCAAGAATTCTTCTTTGGAATTATCTACCATTTCTGTTATTTTTGATTGAACTTGGTTAACGCCCTGAAGAATTTGGAATTTTTCATCCTTTGTTTCGTTTTTTTGGTTATGAAATTCTGGGATTTTTTCCCACAGTTCTTTAATGCTCCCTTCCTCTTTTTCCAATCCCTTAATACGTTCCTTCTCTGCATTAACTAAAATCCATACCGCTTTGTCCAAAGGCACTGCCTTGAATTTTATAGGATGTTGAAAAGTTGCAGAGACAATTCCCTTATTTTGTAGAGCGGTGAGTAAGTGATAAGTCTCAGTTCTTGGAAGCTTTAATGATTTAAACACTTCAGGTGCTGATTTTGAACCATACTTTCCCAGGTAAATGTACACCTTGCTTTGATTTCCAGTAAGGCCGAATTTTGATAGTTGTTCCTGAATCCTGTCTATTGAGGCCCTATAATTTGGCATTTGCGAGTCTGACGAATGATCAAATATCGTACTATGGGTTGCTTCGTTCTTCAAGTTTATTCTGATCGCCTCCAAGATCTGTCTTCGATATAACTTTCTAAAGTTAACAATTTTTGATCGATTTGATCGTTAAGATCACACATATTTAGTCTATTACTCTCATGGTTTTTTGTTATATTTTGCATTTTGTTTTACCTTTTTTTGAAATTCTAGGAAACCCCCATAACCTCTGGCATTGCCTCAATTGTTGATTTGAATGAGAACTTTTTTCTTTGAATACCGGATTTTTGGAAGGCGATTTGATATGGCATGTTTAATCCTTGAAATGTAATGCAGCCCATATCATCCTTTAAGCCTTTGTCAATTATACTATCTACCGTTTTCTTAATTTTACGTAAATTTTCCAAATGTTCTTTTAAAAATTCATTAGCTTTGAAATAAAGTTCCAATTCGCCCTTTAATCCCATTTCGTTATAAATTTGAACGCCATCTAGCTCAAACCATTGACTATTTTTCTGTTTTTTTTTGCTCTTTTTCTTTTTATGATCATCTTCTCCTTGAATCTTTTCTTTCAATTCATTAAATTCTGAGTCTTGCTCATGTGATTCTTGTCCTATGCGGATTTTTTCGCCAATTAGTTTAGAATATTCATCAATTTTTTTTTCTACATCTTCTATCTGTTTAGCTAATGATTCGCTCATCTCTTCCTTGGAATGATATCGCGTTATTGGGGAAATTAACAATTTAACTCAATTCTCCTTGGGGTACAATGGATGATTCAGTGACTGGCCCCTCCTTTAGATTGTGTAATTGCTTTAGCTGTTTTGTTGCAGACCGCAAAAAGAAAATCTTTTTTGACAGATAATCTTTTTCTTTTCTCATAGATTTAACTAATTGTGGAAAAGCATTTTCTAATATCTTTGTTAAAGTCTCAAGTGAAAATGCATCTAGGCTTCTAACTTCTGTTTTTCCGTCAGATTTTCTAAAAATTAATTCTAGTTGTGGTGATAAAGTAATAGTTGTATCCTTATTAAGACCAAAAATTTCAGGATCAATCTTTATAGTATAATTAAGAAATTCTGTAACAATTTTTAAGGAATTAACTAATTCATCTATTGTTGCTGCTTTCTGGTTTTCTAATTCGTATATTTGAAGAGATTCTGTAATAAGATTTTCAAGCTGATTTAATGCATTTGTTGACCCATCTGAAGATGTTTCCTTTGTAATTTGCTTTATTTTTTTTTTATTTATTATTACATCTTCTGATGGTTCTTTTTCAACTACTGGGATATCTTCTGTGGGTTCTTTTTCAACTACTGGGATATCTTCTGGGGGTTCTTTTTCAACTACTGGGATATCTTTGGATGGTTCTTTAGATGCTGTATCTCCAGCTGGTTGCATAAATGAAAAAACCGCTTATATTCTAAATAGTATGTGTATGTTATAGATTGTTACAACAATTCTGATACAACTTGATACTAATCCACGACGAGAACCCTGCCTAATTTTATTGTCTTTGAAAAGGTCTCACCTAAATCAGTGTAACCGTGTAACCATACCGAAGTATCATAA
>Ga0114947_10000519_pt1 | contig 13160 bp, 15 predicted proteins | sample CR02metaG_FD_99656 | JGI IMG/M metagenome (GOLD analysis project Ga0114947, IMG submission 99656) | Deep subsurface microbial communities from Mariana Trench to uncover new lineages of life (NeLLi) - CR02 metaG | ecosystem: Environmental > Aquatic > Marine > Ocean trench > Sediment ...
CATGACCGTGGCCGAGGGCAATGGGCCGGTCAACGCGCTGGATAATGCGCTTCGCGACGCGCTGCTGCCGTATTACAGCGAGCTTAAGGACATGCGGCTGGTGGATTACAAGGTGCGGATTCTCACCCCCGGCGCCGGCACCAAGGCGACGACCCGCGTGATCATCGAAAGCGTCGATGGCGAGGGCAACCGCTGGTCGACCGTGGGCGTGTCCACCAACGTCATCGACGCGTCCTTCAATGCGTTGTATGACGCTATCACCTACAAGCTGTTTACAGAGGGCGCCGAGGCCTGATCCCGTGGCAACGGTTACCCATCCGACGGATACCGGCGGCACAGCCGGCAAGGACCACGGGGTGCCCGCGCCCGAGATCATCCTGGTCCACCCGCAGATCGGCGAAAACATCGGCACGGCGGCCCGGGCCATGCTCAACTGCGGGCTGGTGAACCTGAGGTTGGTGAAACCGCGCGAAGCCTGGCCCAACGAAAAGGCGATCACTTCATCGTCGGGGGCGAAGCCGGTGCTCGACGGCGCCCGCCTCTATGAGACGACGGCCGACGCCGTGGCCGATCTCCACCGCCTCTATGCGGCCACGGCCCGGCCGCGCGACATGGTGAAGCCGGTGTTGAGCCCCCGCGCGGCGGCGGCGGAAATGCGCGCAGCCGCAGACCTGGGCCGCAAGGTGGGCATTCTGTTCGGTGCCGAACGTTCGGGCCTCGACAATGACGACCTCACCCTGGCCGACGCCATCATCGAGGTTCCGGCGAATCCTAAGTTTTCGTCTCTCAACCTCGCCCAGGCGGTGCTGATCTGCGCCTATGAATGGCGGATGGCGGCGATGGGCGTCGACGGCGCCGCGCCGCGCCGCGGCAGACCCCGCGCCGAGCCCGCCAGTAAAGGGGACATGGCCGGCTTTTATGCCCATCTGGAGGCCGAGTTGGACCGCGCGGGATTCCTCTACCCATCGGAAAAGCGCCCGCGCATGGTGCGCAATATCCGCAACCTGTTTGCCCGCGCCGATCTCACGGAGCAAGAGGTACGGACGCTCCGCGGCGTCATCGCCGCGCTGGTGAAGGGGCGAGGGAATTGACATCGCCGCAGCCGCCACTATAGTGGCGCGCTTCCCAGGAACGCGGGCCCAGGGCCCCATCCGCCCACCGGCGGGTTAACTGGGACAAAAATAACACCGGCATAACTTGGGTAACGATTCATGAGCAAACGCAATACGTCGAAGTACAAGATCGACCGCCGCCTGGGGGTGAACCTCTGGGGGCGGCCCAAAAGCCCCTATAACAAGCGCGAATACGGTCCCGGCGAGCATGGCCAGCGCCGCTTCAAGATCTCCGATTACGGGCTCCAGCTGCGCGCCAAGCAGAAACTCAAGGGCTATTACGGCAATATCGGCGAACGCCGGTTCCGCCGCTACTATCTGGACGCCGTCCGCCGCCGGGGCGATACCGGAGAGAATCTCATCGGCCTCTTGGAGAGCCGGCTCGATGCGGTGGTCTACCGCCTGAAATTCGTGCCCACGGTTTTCGCCGCGCGCCAGATCGTCAACCACGGCCATGTCCGCGTCAACGGCAAGCGCGTCACCATTCCGTCCTATCAGGTCAAAGAAGGCGACGAGATCGAGATCAAGGAGAAGTCCCGCGAACTTCCCGTGGTTTTGGAAGCCATCGTATCGCCGGAACGCGACGTGCCCGATTATTTCAATGTCGATTACAACAAGATGACGGGGACGTTTCTGCGCGTGCCTCAATTGGCGGAGGTGCCCTATCCGGTGCAGATGGAGCCCAACCTGGTGATCGAATTTTATTCCCGCTGATTCACAGCGCTTCTAGCACCAGCTTTTAAGGCCGGTCCCCTGGGGCCGGCCTTTTTGCCGTTCGTCTCATGATCGAATATGCGCCGGTGCCTGGCTAATTCGTGGTCCAGTGCATGCTTTCACGGCCCGGGTGGTAGGCCCGGAGGTTGGTCGCCGGATTGCGGTTGACCAGCGGGCGGGCGTACATGGGATGGCCCATGGAGCGCACCTCGTGATCGATGGTGTAGACCACCTCGCCGTTATCGGGATCGACGATGTCCTTGAAGCGGTATTGGTGTTGGTTCGATTCCTGGGTGATCAGGCCGCGCTCCATCAGCTTGTTATAGGGGCCGGAGAAGTCGTTGATGTAGAACTGGAGGTGGTTGTCGTCGTAGGGCACGCGCGGCACCTCGGTTTCCCGGAAATAGAGGCATTGCCCCTCGCCGACCTGGACTTCGGTGCAGGGCGCGCCCTTGCGGTCGCTCATTTTGGACGTGGCGCCGAAGATGTCGCGGTAGAACCGGTCGATTCCGGGGGCGGCGCCCACCGGCACGTCGAATTCCACATAGGCCATGCCCAGGCCCATGCGCCCGAAGCGCGCTTGGTCGGGGGTGTGGCAATCGATGCGGTTGCCCCAGGGGCAGGTGGTTTCCACCGCGTCGTTGGTCTCGTTGAAATCGAATTGGCTATCATCGAGCTCTTCGCGCACGCCCTTGAGCCTGGCCAGCAACGCCTGGCGATCGGGGATCACCAGACCGGTGATGCCTTGGATGACCTGGGCTTTGGGCCGGGTCGGCAGATGGAACTGGCTGCGGCCGACATTGGCCCACATGTTGTTTGTGCCGGTCATCAGGAAGGGATCGCGAGTCAGGCCGAGGCCGGTGATGTAATAGGCCGTCGCTACTCTTTGGTCGATAACGGTGACGTTGACATGGCCGAGATCGACGATATTGCCGAGATCTTCGGTCGTGCGGTCGAATGTTTGATCGGTCATGGCACCCCCCAACGTATATTTCCGGTCGTCGGTTTTTCGTTGCAACAATTATGGCCGGGAAGGGGGGCCGTGGCCAGTGGTGATCGGCGACCGGGTACTCCGGCGGCGGGAACTCCCGCCGGTCAAGTCGCGTGCCTTTGATCCGTCGGGGATGGTTCGTGAACCATCCCCATGGGTAATTTTGGGTGGGTTCTACTTCGCCGGGGCGTCGGTGGTTTCGATCCCTTTTTCCGCCAGGACCCCGCCGAGTTCGCCGGATTCGTACATTTCCCGGACGATATCGCAGCCGCCCAGGAATTCGCCCTTGACGTAGAGCTGGGGAATCGTCGGCCAATCGGAATAGGCCTTGATGCCTTCGCGGATCTCGTCATCGGCGAGAACGTCGATTCCTTTGAACTTGACGCCCAAGCGCGAGAGCACCTGAACCATGGTCGCGGAAAATCCGCATTGGGGGAAGACGGGCGTGCCCTTCATGAACAGGACCACATCGTTACCGCCGACTTCATCGGCGATGCGCTGGTTTACGGAAGTATCGGTCATGGCTTCATCCTTGCTGGGGCGGGTCAGTCGGTGGGCTCGGCGGGGGTGCTAGTGCGCAGCGCGAGGGCGTGCAGTTCCCCGCCCATGCGGCCCGCCAGCGCCCCGTAGATCATCTGGTGTTGGGCCACCCTAGTCTTGCCGGCAAAGGCGCCCGAGACGACGTGGGCCGCGTAATGATCGCCGTCGCCCGCGAGATCCTCGATGGTCACTTGCGCGTCGGGCAGGGCATCCTTGATCAGGCGCTCTATCTCGCCGGGGTCCATGGGCATGGCGGAGTGCTCCTTAGTTCCTGTGTCCTCAGGCGTCCCCCATATAGGCCGGCAGCCAGCCTTCGTGGGATTCGCTCAACTGGGCCAAAGATATGGTGCCAGAGCCCGTCACTGTCAATGATTCCCCGCCGGTGGTGCCGATCACAGCCACCGGCACAAGGGCTGCCCCGGCGCGTTCCACAAGGCCTTCGGCGTCATCGGTGGCCATGAGATAACGCGCTTGGTCTTCCCCGAACAGCCAGGCATGGGCGGCCGGCGCGCCGTCAGGGACGCTGAGGGTAGCCCCGATGCCGCCCGCCAGGGCCATTTCCGCCACCGCCACCAGAAGCCCGCCGTCTGAAAGGTCGTGGCAGATGGTGATCCGGCCGGCCACGATTTCCGCCCGGACGAAGTCGCCGTTGCGGCGTTCACAGGCCAGGTCCACCGGCGGCGGTGCGCCATCCCCGCGCCCCTCGATCTCCTTGAGATAAGCCGAGCAACCTAGATGCCCCGCGGTCGCGCCGACCAAAACAAGGCTTTGGCCCACGGCCGATAGCGCAAGGGTCGCCGTCCGCGCCAGATCGTCGATCAGGCCGACGCCGCCGATGACGGGGGTCGGCAGGATGCCCTTGCCGTTGGTTTCGTTGTAGAAGCTGACATTTCCGGAAACCACGGGGAAATCCAGCGCCAGGCAGGCCTCACCCATGCCTTCCACGGCGTCGGCGAACTGGCCCATGATTTCCGGGCGCTCGGGATTGCCGAAATTCAAGTTGTCGGTGATCGCCAAGGGGCGCGCGCCGACGGCGGTGAGATTGCGCCAGGCCTCGGCCACCGCCTGGGCGGCGCCCGTGGCCGCGTCGGCCCCGCAATAGCGCGGCGTGCAGTCCGTGGTGAGCGCCAGCCCCCTATGGGAGCCGTGGATGCGGACGATGGCCGCGTCACCACCGGGCTGCGCCACCGTGTCGGCCATCACCATGTGATCGTACTGCTCCCAGATCCAGCGCTTGGAACAAAGGTCGGCCGTTCCAAGCAGGGCCTTGAGACTTTCCATGACGTCCTCGGGCGGCGCCACGTCGCCGGGCTCCACCACGGGACGCGGTTGGGCGGGGGCCCTGGGCCTGTGGTAGACGGGAGCCGCGTCCGCCAACGGATCGATGGGAAGGTCGGCCACCGTCTTACCATTATGGCGGAGGACCATGCGCCCGCTATCGGTAAGCCGGCCGATGATGGCGAAGTCGAGCTCCCATTTCTCGAATATGCGCCGGGCGATATCTTCCTTGCCCGGCTTCAGGACCATCAGCATGCGTTCCTGGCTTTCCGACAGCATGATTTCATAGGCGGTCATGGCCTCTTCGCGGACTGGAACCCGGTCGAGGTCGAGCTCCACCCCGACGCCACCCTTGGATGCCATCTCGAAGGACGACGACGTAAGCCCCGCCGCGCCCATGTCTTGAATGCCGATGATGGCGTCTTCGGCCATCAATTCCAGGCAGGCCTCGATCAGAAGCTTTTCGGTGAACGGGTCGCCGACCTGAACCGTGGGGCGCTTGGCATCGGCCTCCTGGTCGAATTCGGCGGAGGCCATGGTGGCGCCGTGAATGCCGTCCCGTCCTGTCTTGGAGCCCACGTAGACCACGGGATTGCCGACGCCTGTGGCCTTGGCGTAAAAGATCCGGTCCTTGGCGGCGATGCCCACGGTCATGGCGTTGACCAGGATATTGCCGTCGTAACTTTCGTCGAAATCGCAGCTGCCGCCGACGGTGGGTACGCCCACGCAATTACCGTAACCGCCGATCCCCGCGACCACGCCGGAGACCAGGTGGCGGGTCTTGGGATGGTTGGGGCTTCCGAAGCGCAGCGCGTTGAGGTTGGCCACGGGGCGTGCGCCCATGGTGAAGACGTCGCGCAGGATGCCGCCGACCCCGGTTGCCGCCCCCTGGTAGGGTTCGATGAACGATGGGTGGTTGTGGCTCTCCATCTTGAAGACGGCGGCGAGCCCATCGCCGATATCGATCACGCCGGCATTTTCCCCGGGGCCGCAGATCACCCAGGGCGCTTCGGTGGGCAGGCGCCGAAGCCACTTGCGCGATGACTTGTAGGAGCAATGTTCGCTCCACATGACCGAGAAAATGCCGAGCTCGGTCAGGTTGGGCTCGCGCCCCAGAATTTCGAGCACGTTGGCGTATTCCTCCGCCGTCAACCCATGGCTCGTGGCGATTTCAGGGGGCGGTGGGACCTCGGCGGCCATCAGCCGAACGCCTCGACCAGCCCATCGAACATGGCCCGGCCGTCGGTTCCCGAAAGCGCCTGATCCGCGAGCCGTTCGGGATGCGGCATCATGCCGAGCACGTTGCCTGCCTCGTTGACGATGCCGGCGATGTTGGCGGACGAGCCATTGGGGTTGGCGCGCGCGGTGGGTTTCCCGCATTGGTCCGTGTAGCGGAAAGCGACCCGCCCCTCTCCCTCGATGCGCGCCAAGGTTTCGTGGTCGGCGAAATAATTGCCGTCGTGATGGGCGATGGGAATACGGATGACCTGCCCCTTGCGGTAATTTCCGGTAAAGGGGGGGCGGCTTTCTTCCACGCGCAGGTGGACATCCCGGCAAATGAACCTGAGGGTCGCGTTGCGCATGAGCACACCCGGGAGCAGCCTGGATTCCGCTAGAATTTGGAAACCGTTGCAAATCCCCAGAACCGCGACCCCCGCATCGGCGCGCCGCTTGGTTTCCGCCATAGCCGGGGAATTGGCCGCCATGGCGCCCGCCCGTAGGTAATCCCCATAGGAGAATCCGCCGGGAACGACGATCAGATCGACGGAGGGAAACGAGTCGTCCCGATGCCAGACCATCAACGGCGGGCGGCCCATGCTTTGGGTCAGCGCGACCTCGATGTCGCGGTCGCAGTTGGAACCCGGAAAGACGATGACGGCGGCCTTCATCTGGGTCCCCCTAAGCGTGGCGAAATCTCAGCGGGTAGGCCCGCGACAAGCCATGGGCCGACCGTTTCGCGCCTAGCCATCAAGTTCGATCGTGTAGTCCTCGATAACGGTGTTGGCCAACAACCGCTGGCACATGTCTTCCACGGCCGCGCGCGCAATTTCGGGATCGGCATCTTCCAACTCGAGCTCGATGTACTTTCCCTGGCGGACGCCCGCGATGCCAGAAAATCCCAGTGATTTCAATGAATTGGCAATGGCCTTACCCTGTGGGTCAAGGACACCTTGTTTCAGGGTGACGTGAACGCGCGCGATCATTACCGACTACTGGATGGCCTTGGTCCCTTGATGGTCGGCGGGGCCGCTTTCGGGCAGGATGCCGAGACGCCGGGCCACTTCCTGGTAGGCTTCTTCCACCTTTCCGAGGTCCCGGCGGAATCGGTCCTTGTCCAATTTCTCGTCGGTCTGAATATCCCAAAGCCGGCAGCTGTCCGGGCTGATTTCATCGGCGAGAACGATGCGCATTTCCTCGCCGTCGTACCAGCGGCCGAATTCAAGTTTGAAGTCGACCAGCCGGATGCCGATGCTGACGAACATGCCGCACAGGAAATCATTGATCCTAAGCGACATGTTGACGATCTCATCCAATTCCTGATGGGTCGCCCAGCCGAAGGCAGTGATGTGTTCTTCGGACACCACTGGATCGCCCAATTCGTCGTTTTTCAGGCAAAACTCGACGATCGAGCGCGGCAGGGGCTTGCCTTCTTCGATGCCGAGGCGCTTTGACAGCGTGCCCGCGGCAACATTGCGGATGATGACCTCGATGGGAACGATCTCCACCTCGCGAACCAGTTGTTCGCGCATGTTGAGGCGCTTGATGAAATGGGTGGGGATACCGATCCCCTGCAGCCGCACCATGATAAGTTCGGAAATGCGGTTGTTGAGGACCCCCTTGCCGGCGATGGTGCCCTTTTTCTTATTGTTGAACGCGGTTGCATCGTCCTTGAAATACTGGACGATGGTCCCGGGCTCAGGCCCCTGGAACAGCACCTTGGCCTTGCCTTCATAGATTTGTTTGCGGCGGTTCATGGGTCGCCTTATTCGCGTGATTCCGGTGCTTTCGCGCCGGGCGGTGAAATGAATGTGATGTATAGCACATTCGCCGCCCAAGACAATGGCGCGGGACCGTGCCGGGACCGCTATTAAGCGATTTTTGTGGTGACGTCCTCATAGGGCACGGTCCCCGGCCGGCCGCCACAGAATCGCCAGACCGGGCGGGCTTGCCGCATGTCCCGGGGCAGTGCGATCAGTGATCCGGAAAGGGTGCCATAACCGTCGCTGGGGTCGATGGCCATGGACGTGAGGGACGATGATGCGGGATCTTCGGGCCGGCCCGCGGCCATGAGAGCTTGCCAACGGTCCCAGTTCGCATTCTCCGGGTCCGGGGGCTCCGCCTCTTCGAATAATGGCAGGAAAGCAGCGATGCGGGCGCTGCTCGTGTCATTGAGATCCCGTGCGGTGAGCATGGAAACGCCGGGTTCGATAGGGGTCACGAGCAGCGGGCCGTCGCCGATGCTTTTCAGCCAATAGGCATCCCTATTGTCGGCAATCACCAAATTGAACGGACGGTAGGCTTTGCCGTCCAGGTGGCGGAGGGCCTCGACCGCGGCGTCGGCATCGGCATGGTCCAGGGCTTCGAGCGCCAGTTCGCCGCGGCTGCGCATTCGTGGGGCCGGGCCGAGCGAGCCTTCCCGGTTCATGACCCCGGCCACGACCCCAGAATCGTTCAGCCCAAGCCAGGTTCCCCCGGCCAGTTCATCGCGTCCCGCGACCACGTCCGGGCGGTCGGGCCAATGTCGGCCCGGCGCTTGCCAGGGGCGTGCGACACGTTCATCCCGGTTGGCGGCAAGGATCAAGGGCCAAGCGGCGGCGGGCCGCCGCAAAATCACCACTGTACACATGAAAGTTTCGATACCATCCCCAGCCGCGGGCCGCTATATATTTACACCTTACCAAGGGGCGTCAACCATCGCCCGAGGCAGGAGCAGCTGAATGAACGGTTTCGAAAATCGGGTAAAAGGATTCGAGGCGAAGTACAGGGTCGACCAGGAAAACGAATTCAAGGTCATTGCCAGGCGCAATCGGTTGTTGGGCGTATGGGCCGCCGAACAGATGGGCATGAGCGGAGACGCCGTCGGTTCTTATGCCAAAGAGGTCGTGGAATCCGATTTCATAAAACCCGGCGAAGACGACGTGGTCGAGAAGGTGCTTGCGGATTTCGGCGACAAGGGCATCGCCATTGACGAAACGGCGCTGCGAAAGAAAATGGACGAGCTTAGGACGGTGGCCCGGGAACAATTGTCCTAACCGATCGACGCCTTCGACCGCCGGTGCCGGAATGTGTTCACTAGGCGTCGGTGAACACCCGTTCGAAAATCGTGTCCACGTGCTTGGTGTGGTAGGAGAGATCGAATAATTGGTCGAGTTTGGCGGTGTCGAGGTGCGCTGCCACGTCCGAATCCGTCGCCAAGGCCGCTTGAAAGTCTTGCCCATTTTCCCAAACCAACATGGCGTTGCGCTGGACCGCCTGATAGGCGTCTTCCCGGCTCATCCCCTTCTGTGTTAGGGCAAGGAGGACTCGCTGGGAGAAAACCAGCCCGCCGAGCTGGTCCAGGTTGCGTCGCATGTTTTCCGGATAAACCAGAAGTTTTTCGATCACGCCGGTCGCCCGGTTCAGGGCAAAGTCCAATGTCACCGTCGCGTCGGGGCCGATCATCCGCTCCACCGATGAATGAGAAATATCGCGTTCATGCCAGAGCGCCACATTCTCCAGCGCCGGGACCACCATTGAGCGGACCATCCGTGCCAGCCCCGTCAGGTTCTCCATGAGAACAGGATTGCGCTTGTGGGGCATGGCCGATGAGCCCTTCTGTCCCGGCGCGAAATATTCCCCGGCCTCGCGCAATTCCGTTCTCTGCAGATGCCGGATTTCCACTGCCAGGCGCTCGATGGAGGACGCAATGACGCCGAGCGTCGCGAAAAAAGCCGCGTGCCGGTCGCGAGGGATGACCTGGGTCGAGACCGGTTCCACCGCCAAGCCCATCTTTTCCGCGACGTAACGTTCCACGAAAGGGTCGATGTTGGCGAAAGTGCCCACCGCGCCTGATATGGCACAGGTGGCGATATCGGCTCTTGCCGCGAGCAAGCGGCCTCGATTTCGCCTGAACTCCGCGTAAAATCCTGCGAGCTTGAGGCCGAAAGTGGTCGGCTCGGCATGGATGCCATGGCTTCGCCCGACGCAGATCGTGTGCTTGTGTTCCATGGCGCGGCGTTTGAGCGCGGCCGCCAAGGCATCGATATCCGCTAACAGGATATCCGCCGCCTGGGTCAACTGCACGGCGAGGCAAGTATCGAGAACATCCGATGACGTCATCCCTTGGTGCACGAAACGGGCTTCCGGGCCGATATTTTCGGCAAGGTTGGTCAGAAATGCGATGACGTCATGTTTGGTTTCACGCTCGATTTCCTCGATGCGGTCGATGTCGAAAGCGCCGGCTTCACGCACTGCCTTGGCCGCCTTGCTGGGAATCACGCCGAGCTCCGCTTGGGCGTCGCAGGCGTGGGATTCGATTTCGAGCCAGATCTTGTACTTGTTTTCGGAATCCCAGATGGCGGCCATCTCGGGACGGGAGTAGCGCGGGATCATGATGTCCTTCGGCTTTTCAAACTTTTCTCGGGCAGGGGTCCGGGAAAGAGGCGCAGTCTACAGCAATCCCAGGCTTTTGAAACTCGCATGGCCTTTCTTGCCGATGATCAGGTGATCATGGAGGACGATGCCGAGGCGCTCTCCTGCTTCCCGGATTTCCTTGGTCATGTCGATATCCTCCCTGGACGGCGTCGGGTCGCCCGAGGGATGGTTATGGACCACGATCACGGCGGAGGCATCCAGTTCAAGGGCGCGCTTGATGATTTCGCGGGGATAAACCGGCGTGTGATCGACGGTGCCGGTCTGCTGCACCTCGTCGGTGATCAAGACATTTTTCTTGTCGAGGAAGAGGACGCGGAATTGCTCTCGTTTTTCCCGCGCCATGGCGACGTAACAGTAGTCGATGAGCTGCATCCAGGACGACAATACGGGCCTGGACAAAACTTGGGTGCGGGCCAGCCTGATGGCGGCGGCTTGGACCGATTTGAGGGCGACGACGGTGGCGTCCCCGGCGCCGGGGACTTCTTTGATCTCCGACGGGCTTGCGAACAACAAGTCCGAATATGAGCCGAATCGGGCGATCAAAGCCTTCGCCAAGGGCTTCACGTCGGTCCTCGGGAGCGCCACAAAAAGAAGCAGTTCCACCAGTTCATAATCGGAGAATCCGGCCCCCAAATCCCCTAGAAACCGGTCCCGCAGCCGTTGGCGATGCCCCAAATAATGCGCCTTATCGCCCATGAATTCCCCGCTTTGCGGCTCAAGCTTTGTAGGGTGGGCAGGTATGGCCCTTGGGAGACAGGGTGAAAATCTCGAATCCTTCGGCAGTGACACCAATGGAATGCTCGAATTGCGCCGAAAGGGACCGGTCCTTGGTGACCGCGGTCCATTGATCGGCAAGGACTTTGACCTCGTAGCGCCCGGCATTGATCATGGGCTCCACCGTAAAGAACATCCCTTCCTCGATCACCACGCCTTGGCCGGGTTCCCCGTAATGGAGCACGTTTGGCGGCGTGTGGAATTCTTTGCCCAGCCCGTGGCCGCAAAAATCCCTGACCACCGAGTAACGTTGGGCTTCGGCAAAAACCTGGATGGCATGGCCGACATCTCCGAGGGTGGCACCGGGCCTGATGGCGGCGATGCCCCGCATCATCGCCTCATAGGTCGTTTCCACCAGCTTCCGCGCCTTCACCCCGGGGTTGCCCAGGTGGAACATACGTGATGAATCTCCGTGCCAGCCGTCGAGTATGGGGGTGACGTCGATATTCAAGATGTCGCCGGTTTTGAGAATTTTACTGTCACTGGGGATCCCGTGGCAGACCACATGATTGACCGAGGTGCAAATGGACTTGGGAAACTGGCGGTAGCCGAGCGGTGCCGAGGTCCCGCCGTGGTCGGCGACGAATTGATGGCAAAGACGGTCCAACTCGCCGGTTGTGATGCCCGGCTTCACATGAGGCGTTATGAAATCAAGGGTTTCTGCGGCTAGCCGGCCGGCGCGCCTCATGCCCTCGAAATCGACCTCGCCATGAACCAAGATACCGGGTGCGCGTCCGGACCGGGTACCCCCTTCGGGGATTCCGCCGGTGCGATTCTTGGTCAGGTCAAGCTCGCTCATGGTGGTCCTTTACGCCGCGTCGGATCAAAGTCGCGACATTCTCCGGGCCGCTTCATTGAAAAGCCATGGGCAACGGCGAATCCAGACGAACGCCGTCACGGCGGATTTTGCAGACATAGCAGAGAGTTTCAACGCCTTTTCGCTTTGCTTCGGTCAGTGCCGCGCCGTAAACCGGATCGATGTCCGCGGCGATGGAGAACGTCTTGCAGTCCATCCTTTGCACCACGTAAAGCATCACCGCGCGGCTCCCATTTGCGACCGCGTCCGAAAGCTCGAGGAGGTGTTTGGTGCCCCGGTCCGTGACCGAATCGGGGAATTCCGCCAAGGTGCCGCGTTTGAGGTGGACATTTTTGACCTCCAGCCAGCAGTCGGGCAGGTCCTTTTCCCGGAGCAGAAAATCAATCCGGGAATTCCTGCCATGGCGGACTTCCCGCCGCAACGATCCGTATTCGGCAAGCTCTTTGACCGTGCCGAGCCCGAGAGCTTCCTCGACCAGACGATTGGGGAGTGAGGCATTGACCCCGACCAGATGCCGGCCCACGCGGACCAATTCCCAACTGAAGGCAAGCTTGCGCTTGGGGTTGTCCGACCGCGACAGCCACACTTCCATTCCTGGCTCCGCCAGGCCCGTCATGGCGCCGGGATTGGCGACATGGGCGGTGACGCGCTCGCCGGAATCGAGTTCGATGTCGCTGAGGAACCTCTTGTAGCGCCTAATCAGACGGCCCTGCAGGAGGGGCGTAGGGAATTTCATGGATGCAAGGGTAGCACCGTGCCTGCATATCACAATCAATTTCAACCGGACTGCTCAGAGGACCCAACCCGCCAGAGGCGCGGCAAAAAAACGGTGGACCACCGTCACAGGTTAAGCCGGCTCGGCGATGCAATTAAAAAATTTCGCGGCGAAATCTGCGGCCGGGACCGGCTTGCTGATCAAAAATCCCTGAATTTCGTCACATTCCGCGTCCTCAAGAAATTCCAGCTGCTTTTCCAGCTCCACTCCTTCGGCGACGACTTTCAGATTGAGACTGTGTGCCATGGCGACGATGGCGCGGACAATTGCGGCATCCTCAGGATTTTCAGTGACGTCGTTGATAAAGGAGCGATCGATTTTTAGGGCTTGGAGCGGGAAACGCTTGAGATGTGCAAGCGACGAGTAACCGGTGCCGAAATCATCGATGGCGATGCCGATTCCCATATTGTGCAGCAGACGCAGGGTGACGACAGCGTCTTCCGGATTTTTCATCAGCGAACTTTCGGTGATTTCCAGGGACAACCGGTCGGCGGTCAACCCGCTTTCCTCAAGGGCGTCGGTGAC
>Ga0114947_10000520_pt1 | contig 13153 bp, 13 predicted proteins | sample CR02metaG_FD_99656 | JGI IMG/M metagenome (GOLD analysis project Ga0114947, IMG submission 99656) | Deep subsurface microbial communities from Mariana Trench to uncover new lineages of life (NeLLi) - CR02 metaG | ecosystem: Environmental > Aquatic > Marine > Ocean trench > Sediment ...
TCTACGCTGGCACCAAGACTGTGCCGGAAGGAGCCACCATCATATATGACTCTGTCGGTATGGCCATTATGGATGTTGCCGCCGCGAAGCTTGCTTACGACCTCGCGATGTAGCGCGGAGAGAGTCATGACTTGGTGGACCAGCCGAGTCAGGGTCCCCGTTTACAGGATGCTCGCGACCATGTTCGATTGGATTCGGCTAGAAACTTTCGGATGAACCGCTGGGATCTCCCTCTCAGGTTCGAAGTTCTACGTCCTCAGTGGGTCGAAGGGACGCGCTTAGTAAGTGCCCATATTTGAGAGCCGCATAACAACTCGCTGGAGCGGACCGGGGATGCGGCGCCAAATGCGAGGGATGATTCAGCGGCAGGTGAAGAGAACAATCTGTGAGGAAGAAATCCCCGGCCGCTCAGCTCGCAGCCGTTAGCTGGCTTGCCGGGCTACAGTTAAGGGAAAGGAGAAAGCGCAATGGCTATAGAGGTAGAAGTGACCATCGAAGGATCCAAAGCAGATGTCTGGAATGTAATCACAGATATTCAGAACGCGGCCGATACGATCACTGGAATTGAGGAAATTGAAGTCTTGGAAAGGCCAGGTGATGGTCTCGTTGGCCTAAAATGGAAGGAGACTCGAACTATATTCGGCAGAACAGCTACGGAGATCATGTGGATAACTGATGTGGTAGAGAATGAAATGTACAAGACACGAGCTGAGAGTCACGGAGCAGTGTACATTACCAGTCTCGTTGTATCAGAGCAGGGCGCCAAAACTCGATTGACTATGGCATTCGACGCCGCTCCACAAACTCTCAGTGCCAAGGTGATGGCAGCGACGACCGGCATTTTTTTCAAGAAAGCGACTAAGAATGCCTTAGAGCAAGACCTCATTGATATTAAGACGGCTGTCGAACAAACCGCTTAAGTCCAAATACTGCGTTTCTACCGGCACGCCAATTACTCTCGCAGTCTTCTTAAGAATTTGAAATCACCGACGGCCTTATTTTTTCATTTTCGGCATTTTATCAGCCAGCTAACAACTCGCTGGAACGGACCGGGGATGCTGCGACAGAAGCAAGAGATAATGGAGCTGTGGGTTCCTAGAAGGCCTTGAGAGTAAGCGATCCCCCGGCCGCTCAGCTCGTAGCCGTTAGGCGTACCGGAAGTCTTTGTGACCGACAGGCAAGAGACAGTTAATGCAGAGCGAATCATCAAGGCTCTCGAATCACGGGAGCATGTCCCTGAGGGCTTGGTTAAGTATGTTGCTCTATGCCTTCAAAAAGGAACAACGAACCGTCTCCTAGAAGAGTTGCAGCGAGACGAGACCGCCACTGCCGATGGTCTTGATCAATTCTTTCGAAGGGCGTCCCAAGTTACTGGATTGGACCCTGCCACGGTTTTGTCGGCGACAGGCTTCTCCTGGCGCGATTTGGATCCTTCAAGGATCGAGTCTGCAATAGCGCAGTTGAGGGCGATCTTCTTTCTCGATGGGCAAGGGTTTAGAGATATTAGGCTCATACCTACACAGGCTGGCCGCTCTTCCGATTTGATCGCAACGTTGGGCGAGCAGAAATTCGCGGTGGAGGTCGCGAACTCCATCTACGATGCATCAGCAAGGTTCACAAGCGAACAGCTTGCTAGCTGGGCTTTCTCGAGATGGGAGTCCGAAGGCAAGAACGCGCAAATCGAAGCTACGTCTCAGGAACATGATTGCACGCATGGAGCCTTTGTTGGTGTGATTAGCACTCGAGCCGCCGCTGCGCAACAGACGCACCCCGAGTTCTTGGAAGCTGCAACTTTGGCGTGGGAGTACATTGGCTCACCCCAGCACGTCCATGTTTGTATGGTCACTGGACGAGAAACACTTGGATATGGCCCGGATGACGCGGTGAATCCACCGTGGGAGGAGTAGTCTACGGGGTTATGAGTACGCCTAACAACTCGCTGGAGCGGACCCGGCCTCAGCGATCGATGACATTGAGTGTCCATGCGCCGGGCCGCTCAGCTCGCAGCCGTTAGGCGCCATCGTAGTAAGGCGCTCGAGATGTGTCGCCATCAGCTAGGTATCACTGCTTTCGATCGATAGGAGGCTGCAATGGACATGGAATCCCTGCTCAGTGATTGGGATGGCGAAGCGGTGATTGTCCGCCACGACAAGCCGACTGGTGCCTGGATATTCATTGCCGTCCATTCCACTCGGCTGGGTCTGGCAGGGGGTGGCACGCGGATGAAGACGTATCCGAATCCCGCGGAGGCACTCAACGATGCTCTTCGTCTATCAAGAGGCATGACCTACAAGTTGGCCGTTGCGGGGCTTCCTAAGGGTGGAGGGAAGGCCGTAGTAGCGCTTCCCGCAGACTTCGATCCTCAGTCGCGAACTAACCTGCTGCGTCGCTACGGCGGATTAATTCACCAGCTCGGTGGCCTCTTTACGACCGCGCCAGACGTTGGCACCTCAAGTGTTGATATGGATATCATCGCCGAACTAGGCGCACCACATGTGCTCGGCCGCACTCCCGCCGCAGGAGGAATGGGCGACAGCGGACCGATCACGGGGCTTGGCGTATTCGCTGGTATCCAGGTCGCCTGTGAATATGCGTACGGAGATGCCTCTCTCAGCGGACGCCGCGTGCTCGTGCAGGGCACAGGTCAAGTGGGCGCCAGCCTGATTGAGCATTTGCGTCTGGCAGGTGCCGAGGTGTTGTTCAATGATATATCTGACACTGCCATCAGACACTTTCAAGACGAATTGGGCCTCCGGTTTGTTGCCCTTGAAGCGGTGTATTCGACGGATTGCGACATCTTCGCTCCTTGCGCATTAGGCGCAATCCTAAATACCACCACTATCCCACAGCTCAAGTGCCGCATCGTGGCCGGAGGAGCCAATAACCAGCTCGACGTCCCGGAGGATGCCGAAAGGCTTCGTGCAAGAGGCATCTTGTATGCGCCTGACCACGTCGTTAACGTTGGTGGCGCGATGGCCCTGCTTGGCATCGAGACGATGGGCTGGTCCTACGAACGTGCGGAGAAGGAAGTCGTGGCAGCTGTGCAGGGTGCTTTGCGGCAGATCTTTGCGCTGGCAGAGTCCGAAGGCATTGCTACAGACACTGCCTCACGGAGAATCGCTGACAAACGTCTTCAAGAAGCACTAATCTCCGATGGCGCCTAACAACTCGCTGCAGCGGACCAGGGATGCGCGGCGAATTGAGGTCGATTAGCTAGTTCCCTGGCCGCTGAGCTCGCATCCGTTAGGCGAGACGCTCGCAGCGCTCGCCTCTCGCCTAATGTGCGCGAGATCATTGGAGCAGTTAAGCTGGGTCTGAAAATGCACGAGAGTCTACAATGCCCGGGAAAGCTCGTCGAGCGCGCACGTCGTCTCCGCCTAACTTCTCAATGAAGCTGACATCCTCGCTTCGCTCGGACTGCGCTGCGCTTCGCCCCACTGCGGCGCTTTTGCTCCTTCGGCGCAACGCACCTTGGGGGTGCAGCTTATCTCGCGCACATTAGGCATCGACCGGATGCCATTTATTTGGCTTGAAATAGCATAATATCCGTGCTATCATGTTACAGTGATACTGGGCTTTGCTGATCGAGGCACCGAGGATTTGTACAACGGTAATAATACTCCCCGAGCTCGGCGAACCTGCCCACAATCATTGCGAGATGTTGCGTATCGAAAGATTGATCAATTGGATTCGGCAACGGAGCTGAACGACTTGGCGGTACCTCCGGGCAATCGGCTTGAGAAGCTCCGAGGCGATCGTGCTGGGCAGCACAGCATCCGGATCAATGACCAGTATCGTATCTGTTTCCGGTGGACCGCTGCGGGACCAGATGAAGTTGAGATCGTCGACTATCACCGCTAACTCAGGAGGGTGAGGAATGGTTCGAATTCCAACCGACCGAGAACCGACGCACCCAGGCAAGATGCTCCTTGAGGAGTTTCTAATCCCTATGGGTCTAACTCAGCGCGAGCTTGCTGATGCTATTCATGTGCCCTATCAGCGGGTGAACGAGCTTGTTAATGGCCGTCGCGGAGTAACTCCAAGCACCGCGTTGCGTCTGGCCAAGTTCTTTGGCAATTCTGAGGGCTTTTGGATGAATCTGCAGCTTCGGTGGGATCTGTACCGAGCGATCAAGTCAGAGGAAGACGAGCTTGCTAGTATCAAGCCCTTAAGCGCCTAGTGCAATCGAAGCGTCGAGTCAATCCGATGCCTAACCACTCGCTGGAGCGGACCGGGGATGCTGCGGCAGGAGCAAGAGATAATCCAATTGCGGGGTCGTGGAAGGCGAAGTGAGAGAGCGATCCCCGGCCGCTCAGCTCGCAGACGTTATGCAGAATTCGGCTCAGGCTTCTGTCCCTAAACTTGAAGCTCAAAGCCTTCGAGTTGGGCCGCGAATCTGCAGGTGCCTTGCTATCGTCATGAATGGTCCGATATTGTGACGAACGGTCCGTTTCGGACGTTGAATGGTCCGTTTTGCTCATGAGCGGCGGAGCCACCGCCCGATCCAGGTCCAGCGTCCGCCTAAGGCGATTTATCACGATAGGGCCTTCGCCGAATTCTCTTGACCTGTGTTAGCGCGGGGTCAACAACCTGGCGCTCTGGTTGGGGCCCCGAGTAGAAAGCCGAGTCGTGCATAACAGCTCAATGAAGCTGACCGGGGATGCAGCGCCAAAACCAAGAGAAAATGGTGATCTGAGTTCTTACAAAAGCTTGTGAGGTAGCGATCCCCGGCCGCTCAGCTCGCAGACGTTAGGTTTTGCAAGCTCATGGGATAGATTGTAGTGAACTATAAGGAGGCGATTGAATTATGGCAGATGTGAGGATAATCCTTTCAGCATTATGGGTAGCTCTAATGTTGACTTATCTTTTGGGGGATGTGCTGCGAATATTTAGCGGTGACTTTAAAGCGGGAGAAATAGGAGGTATACAAATAACTCAAATAATGTGGTTCGGAATCGCAATATTAATGATGATTCCGATTGTTATGGTTTTCCTGTCACTGACGTTGAAGTATCCAGCGATTCGCTGGGCAACCATCATCGTAGCCATATTCTTTTTTCTTTTTAATCTCGTTGGATTGCCTACATACCCTTCCGCTTATGACAAAATCTTGATCATTGTAGGACTAGTATTTAATGTACTGACTGTTTGGTATGCATGGAAGTGGGTCCAAACATGAAAGAGTGGAAGTCACACTTAAGATAGGGCCACTTCGGGAGATATCCCCATCGAGCGCGAACAAAAAAAATTTGGAGAAGACCCATGAAAGCGATTGTATACACAGAATACGGACCACCGGATGTACTTCAGCTCAAAGAGGTAGATAAACCTATTCCTAAAGATAATGAAGTGCTTATAAAGATTCACGCAACAACAGTAACAGCAGCGGACGCGAACGCTCGAAATTTTGTCTTTGTCCATCCCGGGTTCATGCTCATTTCGCGAATAGTGTTTGGTCTTAGAAAGCCAAGAAAAACAATACTGGGGACTGAGCTAGCCGGAGAAATTGAATCAGTAGGCAAAGATGTCGCACTATTTGAGCAAGGTGACCAAGTTTACGGACTTGCTGGTGGTGGATTTGGTGCGTATGCCGAATACATCTGCTTGCCAGAAGACGGGATGCTGGCAATAAAACCTGACAATCTGACTTACGAGGAGGCCGCCGCGGTTCCTTTTGGGGCACACACCGCTATTTTTTTCCTTAGAGACAAGGGAAATATTCAAGGCGGACAAAAAGTTCTGATCAATGGCGCCTCGGGAGGAGTAGGTACTGCTGCAGTACAGCTTGCCAAATACTATGGAGCAGAAGTTACCGGGGTGTGCAGTACTGCGAATTTAGAATTGGTGAAATCTCTGGGAGCAGATAAGGTTATTGATTACACCAAAGAGGATTTTACGAAAAACGGTGAAACCTATGATGCTATTCTCGATATGGTGGGTAACGTTTCGTTCTCAAGCTGCAAAAACTCGCTGAAAGAAAGCGGGCTCTTTCTCGCCGGTACCGGCGGGCCTTCAACGATTATTCAAATGTTATGGACTTCTATCACAGGCGGCAAGAAAGTATTTGCCGGACCCGCACCTGAGCACAAAGGTGATTTAGATTTCCTCAACGAGCTTATTGAGGCGGGAAAGCTGAAGCCGTTCATCGATAGGCGTTATCCATTGGATCAGACTGCAGAGGCCCACCGGTATGTCGACCAAGGGCACAAAAAGGGCAATGTAGTCATAACTTTGGAACATAATAGCAAAACCTAACAACTCGCTGGAGCGGACCGGGGATTCAGCGGCATAAAGCATAGACAACCAGGATGCGGATTCTTGGAAGGGCACAAGAAAGAGCGGCCCTCGGCCGCTCAGCTCGCAACCGTTAGATGGCAGTTCTGGCGAACGAGAGGGATACGTACTAATGAAGGTTTGCATCGTCGGAGCCTCTGGGAAGCTCGGAAAGTACATGGTGAAGCACGCGCTTGACCGAGGCTATGAAGTGGCTGGCGTGTGTCGCGAGCAGAGCGTCGCGAAACTCGACGTGTTCAAGGGGCAAATCACCGTCATACCTGGTGCAACGAACGACAGCGAAGTCATCAGGAAAGCGGTTACGGGGTGCGACGGAGTCCTCACAGTGCTAGTCCCCTGGGGTGTCCACGGGTACTCGTCTGGGACAGCTCAAGCGGTGCTAAACCACGCGTCGCCGGGCGCACGCCTCGTGTTCTCTTGCGGGTGGCACATCACTCTTGACGGTCAAGACGCATACTCTCGGAAGTTCAAGTGGATCGTAGGTGCCGCCAGTTGGCTCGGCCGGCTTCTTCGCGTGGTGGACATAAACGACCAGGTAGAAGCGTGTCGGCGAGTGTTTGCCAGTGATACTCGGTGGACCGTCGTGCGCGGAAGCGACCTCGAAAAGGGCGAGAGCCAAGGCCTCCCGGTGTGGAGTCGACACGTGGGTGACCCCATCCTCAAGAGCAATATCACGCGCCGCGTGGACTTTGCTCTGTTCATGGTAGAGGCCCTCGAGAATGATGAGCTGATACACGAGGCGCCAGCAATTGTCGGCTGCCGGACACCCTCGGCGCTTGCGCATGCTGCTACTGTCAGGCCAGCGACTAATCACTGACGGTTGTCGGAGGCCAGGAGGTTCCCGCAACTGCCGTCTAACAACTCAATGGAGTGGACCGGGGGTGCTGCGGCAATACCAAGAGATTATCTAGATGCAGGCACTGGAAATTGGATGTGAGGGAACGATCCCCGGCCGCTACCTGGCCTAGTCTGCCAGGACACGCAGCTCGCAGCCGTTAGGCCACCCCGAAACTCATGAGGATTTGACATCTCGCATTCGTTAATAATACGATAGCTTCAGTCCTCAAATCGTCGAAGGCAACCTGGCAAAGGATAGGGTGAGACATGCCGATTTACATGGATCGACATCAATTTGTGGGCGTTACACGCCAACAAGTCGCAGATGAGCACATGGCCGACCTAAAGGTTCAAGACAAATATGACGTCCACTTCATGACGTATTGGTTCGATGACGAAAGGGGTGAAGTGTTCTGCCTGGTTGATGCACCGAACATGAGTGCCGTTCGCAAAGCACATGATGAGGCACATGGGAACGTCTACAATGAAATCATCGAGGTCGACCCGGAACTGGTAAAGGCCTTCTTAGGCCGACTCGAAGATCCTTCTCCCGCCTCCGGTGAGGTAACCGTGGGTTCCGCGTTTCGGGCCATCATGTTTACTGATCTAGAAGGTTCCACCCAAATGATCAGTGCCCTCGGGGATGATAAGTCGATGGAGTTGCTCCGACAACACAATGCGCTAACACGTGACGCGCTACGAGCGCATTCAGGTAGGGAAATCAAGCACACGGGTGACGGCTTCATGACATCCTTCACTTCCGCAGTTAGCGCTGTGGAGTGTGCCATCGATATCCAAAAGACAATGGCTAGACAAAATGAAGAAAACCCCACCGCTGCAATGAACCTTCGGATTGGGATCAACGCTGGAGAACCTGTTCACAATGATAAGCAACTATACGGGGCATCTGTTAATCTCGCCGCTCGACTGTGCGCCCATGCCAAGCCCGCGAGCATTCTTGTGGCGCAGGTCGTCAGAGACATTTCCATGGGGAAAAAGATACCGTTTCTCGATCGGGGTGAATTCGAGCCCAAAGGTTTCGACCGGCCAGTGCCACTTTTCGAGGTTGCGTGGAGAGAAGTCTAACCGGCAGGATAGACCTCCCGCGGGTGAAGGGGGTGGCCTAACCCCTCGCTGGATCCTCCGAAGAACGGGAACAGGCGGACCGGGGAGGCTGCGGCAGGAGCAAGAGAAAATAGAGGCTCGAGTTTCTGGACGGCATGTGAGGGAACCACCCCCGGCCGTTCCCTGCCTGCACTTGCGCCGCCCTGGCCTGCGCCGGAGCCGCAGGCACAGGTGGCTGCCAGGACAGGCAGGCACTCTGGACGGCTAGGGAAGGCAAGTGGCCTAGTCAGTCCGCCAGGACACTCTGGGAAGCACGCCCCTACGGGCACAAGCACTCTGCGAGTACAAGCACTCTGCGAGTACAAGCAAGCAGGCAGCCGTTAGCTGGGGCGGAATAGCCGATTCATAGACTTCCGGCTCACCAAAAAATCATCCCACACGAGAGGTGATGAGAATCCCATCAGCATGAAAACTTGTCTGATCACAGGCGCGAATTCCGGCATAGGCAAAGCCTCTGCCAATCAGATCGCCAGAAGGGGATATCGCGTCGTGCTGGCCTGCCGAAACCGCGGCAGAGGGGAGGCCGCGGTTGAAGAGATAAAGGAGCAGAGCGGCCGCGATTCAGTCGATTTGATGATTGTCGATATGTCTCTACAGGGGTCTGTTCGAGATCTTGCCAAACGTTATACGAATAGCTATGAGGCATTGGATGTTCTCATCCAAAATGCCGCTATTTTTGACATCACCAAGAAGGAGAAAGTACTCACAGAAGAGGGAATTGAGAGCATCTGGGCCACAAATCATCTCGGTCCGGTACTGCTGACGGAGCTTCTGCTTGACTCGCTCGATCGAAGCCCTCAAGGGCGAATCCTTACGGTGGCGTCCAAGGGCCTGATTGCAATGCCCTTTCTCAAGGTCGATCTGAATGACCCGGAATTTCGCGATAGGAAATTTAGTGTGACCAAAGCGTATTACCAGTCAAAAACCGCTCAGGTAATGTACACGTATTGGCTCTCGGAGAGGTTGGGGGGATCAAGAACTACGGCAAACTGCATCCGAGTTCCAAGTGTGCGTGTTGACGCAAGTAAATACCCTAATTTGCCAGGCTTCCTTAGAGCCCTCTACTCGTTAAAGATGAAATCTGCTCTAACTCCTGAAGAGATGGCAAGGACCTATACATATCTGGCCACCTCCCATGATCTAAGTCATATTTCAGGCGCATATTTCAACGAGAAACATCGCCCCGTAAACTCCTCGAAGTACAGTCGCGATCCCGAGAGCATCGAGCAGGTGATGAAGTTGACTATGGGTTATGTAGGCTTGACCGGATCTGCAACTGAACAAGCAAAGCCAACTTGAGCGGATCCGCACACGTCCGACTTCCAGGCATACACAATGTTTGGCAGGCCCTTAGAAGTCGCGGTAGCGTCCGATGAGGATGCCTTCGAGGGTGCAAAAGTGCACCCAAGAGGTGGATCAGGCGTGGCGAGGAGCATGGCCAGTGTGGGCTCCCCGAGCTTTCGCGACAATCGAGCCGGTCCCCATGCACCCCTTGCTCGAGGCTTACGTCCGAAGTTGACCGAATAGGTCGACAAGATCGACCCGCCTAAGCCTATTGTATAATCGGCTCGCGCCCCCCTTGCCCATCAGCCAGAGCGCGTTATTTTATATTCGCGGGCTGCAGATTCGGTTGCTGCGGGGCCTCCCTCGATCACTCGAACCAGGATACAAAGCTCAGCCATGCGCTCCGGATTATTTGGCGCCGTCATGCGGCTCTCCATGAGCCCCGTGCAAAGAAAGGGGTAGCTTTGCAAGCCTTACTGGGTACACGACTATCGGCCGACATCAATTTAACGGCGCAGATCTTGATTCTCGTCGGATTGTGGGCAGGATTCTATTTTGCTCGCAGGCGGAAAATTTCAAGGCACCAAACCATACAGACCGCGATGGTGTTGGTAAATCTGCTCTTTATCGCCTTCGTGATGACCACAAGTTTTTACAATTTTGTGATTTTGGGCGGCACAACCGGCGGCACCACGGCGAGCCTGATGATAACGCACGGTATTTTCGGCCTGATTGCAGAGGGGACGGGGATCTACCTGATCTTGAGAATGCGCACCGAGATCATCCCTCCCCGGTTCAGGGTAGGAAATTACAAACGCCTGATGCAGATGACGCTCGGACTTTGGACCATCATTGTCGTGCTGGGGTTTGGCATTTATTATTATCGCTACATCGGTCCACCGCAATCCGTCCCGGTTGCGGCCGAATCCGTTGCACGAGCTCAGCAGGCTGGTGTCGACCTCCTGATCCACGCCGCGGAACTGAGCGATTCGGCTGGGCGTGGCAATCTAGAGACTGTCAGACGGCACGCGGAACATCTCGTGAATTTGATTGAAGGTGAATCCGGATCCAATTACGGCGACCTCGATGGCGACGGTTTCCTCGAGGATCCCGGCGACGGTATCGGTTTGCTCACATATCTACAATCGGCTGCGAGCGTATCGCTCGACGATACGACTGAAACTCTGGCGGCTGAGATCTCGGATCTGCTCGAGACTATCGATGACCTTGCCCTGAGTGTGCTGGCTGCCAACGAAATGAATTCCGTGCGCGCGCCGGTCCAAGAAGTTGACCGCCTCACGCAGCGCGTTAATGGGGAGGATGTCGCTCAGCTTTTGGCCGGCGGGCCGGATACGGTCATCGTCCTGGTCGACAATTTTGCATTCAGCCCGGGGGTCGTAACGGTTCGAAAAGGCACCACTGTGGTCTGGATCAATAAGGAGACTCCGAAACACACCGTCACTTCCGACGATAAGCTGTTCAACTCGGAGACGATGTCGGTGGGATCGAGTTATTCGTTCACATTCAATGAGACGGGCACGTTCGCCTACTTTTGCAGGTTTCACGGCGACGCGGGCGGGGTCGGAATGGTCGGGCAGATCATCGTGGAGCAATAGCCGCTTGAGGCATACATCATCCGCGTAGCCCCAGCTAGCTCAGGCGATTAGTTTCACCGCCAAGGGCGCCACAGGGTACCCGAAGTTCACAACAATCTCCGCAGTCGGACAAGAAGCGGAGGACACAAGCCACCCTCCGGGCACAAGCACTCTAGCGAGCACAAGCACTCTATCGAGCACAGGCAAACAGGCTGCGGTCAGGCAGCCGCATGCGAACTGATTTCATAGGAGATGGATCTAATGTGCAGAAATATCAAACCCTTATTCAACTATTACCCGCCTGCCACCGATGGTGAAGTTTATTCGTCCTCGCTGCAGTACGTTCGCAAAATCAGTGGTTTCAGAAAACCATCAAGAATTAATGAAGCGGCATTTGAAAATGCAGTAAAAGAGATCGCCCTTATCACCGGGCAGCTAATCGAATCCCTCGAAACCGCTTCCCCCGCTAGAAATCGTGAGATCGAAGCCGCACGAGCCAAAGCGAAGGCCCAGGCAAGATTCGCCCGTCCCTCGTAGGGCCCGATGCTGGCAAACCCCTCGATGCCCCGCGCAGAACGCGGAAACTGCTGCGCCCAACTCAGCGGCGGCACGGTTCGCAAGCGGTCCCTGTGCCATGAAATTCTGATGAACGGACGAGGGTTTGAGAGGGGCGGTCGAGCTCGAACCTCAACAGGAGCTTGCCTGCCGCAAACTCCTGCTGAAGTAAGGTAGTCCTCTTAGAATCCTAGCTGGCCAGGCAGGATCAGTCTCCCGCAGCTCGGGCCGGCGTCAGCTGTGGCTCCCCACTGAGCTCGGAGTCCGGTCGCTGAACCCGGTTTGGCAAGATAGCCAGCGCCAGAAGCGATGCGGAAAACATCAGGAAGGCGCCGACAAACATCGCGGTCGACATGCCGCGGACGAAGGCCGCGTTCGCGATGTCGAGGATGACCTGTTTGGCCGCTTCAGGCACCGGGGCGTTATTAACTATGATGTGTGCGCCCTGCACGCTGCTGGCAATAACTTCAAAAACCTGATCGGGCAATTGGGGAATCGCCTCTTTTACGGCCTGAATATCCTTTATGTAGATGTTATTCATGACCGTACCCAGGATGGCGACTCCCAATGCGCCGCCCAACTGCCGGGTTGTATCGTTCATGGCCGACCCGATACCGGCTTTGTTGACCGGAACGGATTGCATAATCGAGTTGGTAGCCGGACTCATCGTCAGTCCCAGCCCCGCCGGCAACAGAAGCAGTCCAATCACAACCGTGCCGTAGGATGTGCCGACTTCAAAAAATTGTGACATGAACAGCAGCGCACTTCCGGCAATTGCGATCCCCAGAGCGACCATATATTTTGTACCGACGCGTTCGGCCAGCCGAGCAGACATTACCGAAAAAAACATCATGGTAAGGCCCAGAGGTAACATGCGGATTCCCGCTTCCAGGGCCGTAAAACCAAGCACCGACTGTAGGTACTGGCTCATAAAAAATACGGATCCAAACATGCTGAACATCACCAGCACCATAGCGATATTTGCGCCCGTGAACGACATATTTCTGAAGAAATACAGGGGTAACATCGGCTGAGGGCTGCGGTTTTCCCAGAGGGCGAAGCTCACTAGCAGCACAATGGCAACGCCAAATGCAATTAATACCTGAGGGGCCGTCCAACTTGACTGACCAGCCTGGATGATCCCGTAGATCAGCGCAAAGAGACCGGGGATGGATAACAATATGCCGGGAAGGTCCAGGCGACGAGCGGTCTCATCGCGTGATTCGGCCAACAAGAAAGCGCCACCGATCAACGCGATGGCAGCCACCGGCAAATTGACGAAGAACACGGCATTCCAGGAAAACTGTTCGATCAGCCAGCCCCCCACCACAGGGCCGATACCGATTCCCAATCCAAAAACCGCGGCCCAGATTGCGATCGCTTTGGCCCGTTCGTGCGTCGGGAAGGTGGCGCTGATGATCGAAAGTGTGGAAGGCATGATCAGCGACCCGCCGATTCCCAGA
>Ga0114947_10000526_pt1 | contig 13099 bp, 9 predicted proteins | sample CR02metaG_FD_99656 | JGI IMG/M metagenome (GOLD analysis project Ga0114947, IMG submission 99656) | Deep subsurface microbial communities from Mariana Trench to uncover new lineages of life (NeLLi) - CR02 metaG | ecosystem: Environmental > Aquatic > Marine > Ocean trench > Sediment ...
AGTCGTGCTCACCATCGCCGGAAAACTCGAAGTCCAGCTCTTCGGTAACGTCGAAATCTTCAGGTTTGTCCCGGATGGTTGCCGCAATTAATGGCGCCCTCCCGTCAAGCGGGACCGAGGCGTGCGCGCGGGCCCAGTCAGGCAATGACATGGATGATTCCGGTTTGTAAAATTACCGGGACGCAGTGGCGGCCGGTACGACCTGGTAAAACGTTTCGCTCTCGCCGATCATGCCGAGATCTGTACGCGCGCGTTCCTCTGCCGCCTCCGAACCTTGCTTGAGATTGATAACTTCGGCGTCGAGCGCGGCATTGCGCTCTCGCAGTGAGTCGTTGAGGTCGCGCTGATCGGCAACGGCGGTGCGCAATTTCATTGTCTTCCTGTAGCCGTCATCCGAAAACCAGAGTTCGGCCTGCAGACCGAGCCCGGCAATCGCCAGTAACACCAGTAGCGTACGTGAACTGAACAAACGCTTACCCCTTTTACCTAAGCAACCTTGACCGAAAATGCCCCGCGGGCTGCATACCCTGCATCTGCACCCAGTTCCTCTTCAATGCGCAGTAGCTGGTTGTACTTGGCGATACGGTCGGACCGGGACAGGGAACCGGTCTTAATCTGTGTCGCTCGCGTGCCTACTGCAATGTCGGCGATCGTGCTGTCCGAGGTCTCCCCCGAGCGGTGCGAGATTACCACGCTGAATCCGGCGCTGTCCGCCATAGTAATTGCATCAAGAGTTTCGCTTAAGGTACCGATTTGGTTGGGTTTTATCAATATAGAATTGGCAATTTTGTCGTCAATACCACGTCTGAGTATCGCCGTGTTCGTGACGAACAAATCATCGCCGACGAGCTGTACGCGGTCACCAATAGCGTCGGTAAGCTGACGCCAGCCCTCCCAGTCGCCTTCATCCATGCCGTCTTCGATCGAAATAATGGGGTAGGCGTCAGCCAATTCGGCCAGAAATGCGCTGAATCCCGCCGCGTCGAACTGCCGACCCTCGGATTCCAGATCGTAAACGCCGTTCTTATAGAACTCGGAACTGGCGACATCGAGACCCAGCAGTATGTCGTCGCCTGCCTTGAAACCGGCTTTCTCGATCGCCGTCATGATGGTATCGAGCGCCGCTCGATTTGACGGCAGATCCGGTGCAAATCCACCTTCATCACCAACAGCGGTATTCAATCCCTGGCTGTCCAATACGCTCTTCAGGCAGTGAAATATCTCCGCTCCGTAACGCAATGCTTCCGTGAATGTCGGGGCACCGACGGGCAGTATCATGAACTCCTGTATGTCGACGCTGTTGTTCGCATGAGCTCCACCATTGATGATGTTCATCATCGGCACCGGCATGGTCGTGTTATCGCCGAGGTGACGAAACAGCGATACGCCATTCGATGCCGCTTCAGCTTTCGCAACTGCCAGCGAAATAGCGAGTAACGCATTGGCTCCCAGGCGTCCTTTGTTGTCACTGCCATCCAGATCGATCATGCTTTGATCAACGGCACGCTGATTCGCGAACTCCGTACCGAGCAGCGCATCGCGCAATTCACCGTTCACATTGGCAACGGCTTTTTGCACGCCTCTGCCGAGGTAGCGCGATTTGTCGCCATCGCGCAACTCAACGGCTTCTCGTGAGCCGGTCGATGCACCCGACGGCACGGCAGCGCGCGCCATACTGCCATCTGCCAGTGTGACATCGGCTTCCACGGTCGGGTTGCCGCGTGAGTCGAGGATCTCCCGACCGCGAATTTCACGGATTGTGATCATTGTTACTCCGAACCTGGAACTCCAAGGCCGTAGTCTGCCTCGAGGTAGCCACTTCGTTTGACGCACACGTCGATCGACATCAGCGTTTCGAGAAGTTGATTCATCTTATCCAGAGGCCATGCATTCGGTCCGTCGCTGAGCGCCTTGGACGGGTCCGGGTGCGTCTCCATGAAAAAACCGGCAACACCTGCACCAGCAGCCGCACGAGCCAATACAGGAATGAATTCGCGGCGTCCGCCCGACGACGAGCCCTGCCCACCCGGCAATTGCACCGAATGTGTCGCATCGAACACAACCGGCGCACCGGTAGCGCGCATCACGGCGAGGCTGCGCATGTCCGACACCAGATTGTTGTAGCCGAACATATAGCCGCGCTCACAAACCATGATGTCCTCATTACCTGTGGATTTCGCCTTGTCGACGACGTTTTGCATTTCCCAGGGCGACAGAAACTGGCCTTTCTTGATGTTCACGGGCAAGCCGGTCGCTGCCGTGCGAAGAATGAAATTCGTCTGCCGGCAAAGGAAGGCCGGCGTCTGCAATACATCCACTACGTCCGCGACTTCGTCCATCGGCGTATCTTCATGCACGTCAGTCAGTACTGGCAGGTCGAGCTGCTTCTTCACCTCGCTCAGGATGCGCAGCCCTTCTTCCATACCCGGCCCACGGTACCCGTCCCGCGAACTGCGATTCGCCTTGTCGAACGACGATTTGTAAATAAACGGAATGCCGAGACTGCCGCAGATTTCCTTGAGTGCACCGGCCGTGTCCAGGGTCATCTGCTCGCTCTCAACGACGCAGGTGCCCGCAATCAGGAAAAAAGGCTGGTCGTTACCCACCGTAAATCCACACAATTTCATGCTTCTGCCGCCTCGGGCAATTCGCCCTCACTGTATTCGCGAACAGCGCTTATGAAACTCTTGAACAGCGGATGGCCGTCACGCGGATTCGAGGTAAATTCAGGGTGAAACTGGCTGGCCAGGAAATACGGATGATCGGAAATTTCGACCATCTCCACCAGGTCGTCAACCGACAGCCCCGAAAAAATCAAGCCAGCGTCTGATAGCCGGTCGCGATAATTGTTGTTCACTTCGTATCGATGCCGGTGGCGCTCTTCAATGTTCGTGTTGCCATAGCTGCGTGCCGCCAATGACCCTTCCTGTAAAGTAACCGCCTGTGCGCCCAGGCGCATCGTACCGCCCATATTGGACTGCTCGCTGCGCTCTATGGTGTCACCGGTATGATCTTGCCACTCAGTGATCAGCGCGATCACCGGGTGCGGTGTCTCTTTGTTGAACTCCGTACTCATCGCACCTTCGAGTCCGGCAAGATTCCGTGCCGCCTCGATGACAGCAACCTGCATGCCGAGACAAATGCCGAGGTATGGGATGCCGTTTTCACGCGCAAATCGCACGGTTTCAATCTTGCCTTCAATACCGCGATCGCCAAAGCCACCGGGGACGACGATGCCATCCATCGACTCCAGACGGGCAACGCCCTGCTCTTCGATATCACGTGATTCGATGAAATGAATATTCACCCGCGTACTCGTGTGAATGCCGCCATGCTGCAACGCCTCCACCAGAGAAATATACGAATCTTTCAAATCCATATATTTGCCAACCAATGCAACATTGACCTCGGCGGTAGGATTCTGCTTCGCCGCAACGATGGCATCCCATTCGTGCAAGTCAGCTTCTGGCAAGTCCAGGCCCAGTTGACGCGCGACAATGCCATCGAGACCCTGGTCGTGCATCATCGCCGGAATCTTGTACAAGTCGTCCCTATCCCAGGCTGAGATAACCGCCTTTTCCGGCACATTGGTAAACAACGCAATCTTCTTACGTTCTTCTGACGGCAGCGGCTTTTCAGACCGGCAAACCAGAATATCGGGCTGGATTCCGATCGAACGCAATTCCTTGACCGAGTGCTGCGTCGGTTTGGTTTTGATCTCCGATGAGGTCGGGATATAGGGCACCAGGGTCAGGTGCACGTAGACGACGCGGTCGCGGCCAAGTTCGATACCCATCTGACGAATAGCTTCGAGAAAGGGCAGCGACTCGATATCACCAACGGTACCGCCAATCTCAACCAGGCAGATATCGGCGTCGCCGGCGCCTTTTTTCACGCCCTGCTTGATCTCATCCGTGATATGTGGAATGACCTGCACCGTCGCCCCGAGATAGTCGCCACGGCGCTCCTTGGCGATGACGCTCTCGTAGATACGACCGGTCGTGTAATTGCTGTGCCGGCCGCCCCTCGCTGTTCTGACAAAGCGCTCGTAATGCCCGAGGTCGAGGTCGGTTTCGGTGCCGTCGTGTGTGACGAAAACTTCGCCATGCTGGAACGGACTCATCGTCCCGGGATCGACGTTGATGTACGGATCGAGCTTAATCATGCTGATGGTCAATCCGCGCGCTTCAAGTATCGCGCCCAGGCAGGCCGAAGTGATTCCTTTACCCAATGAAGAAACCACACCGCCCGTGATAAATACATACGATGTCATGTTGTAACCATAAGTCTGTAGCGCATGATTCTTGCCAATCGATATTCTTAACAGCGGATACAACAAAGGGCTGGATCAAAAGCACGACCTCATGCGTGGTGCTTTCCTCCAACCCTTCGATATTCGCGCCGTCGTTGGACTAAAGACGGTGTTAAACGTTATCAGGCAGCCTAGTACTGCGTCAAGACAATAAAGACGGGTTCAGCGAGTTATGAAGCGGTTGCACCCAGAGGGCATAAAAGCCGCTAGGCGCGTCTCGCCGGCAATGGCGCGTCCTTGCCAAGAGACGGAACGACGCGGACGGCCGCTTCACAACTCGCCCGGAGGGAACCACCCGGATGATCCAATACGGCGTTACAGTGCTTGAAAAGGACTCGGCCATTTTCTGCACATTGTGCCTTGTCTTGGATCATCCGGGTGGTTCTGAACCCATCTTTATTGTCTTGGCGGAGTACTACTAATGCAATGCAGGTCGACCAATCCAACGCAGGGCGAAGCCCGGTCGCGTCACCGCGTCGTCAGCCATCCAGAGATCCGCAACCGCAATCAGCCGCTCACCAGAATAGACCAGCGGCAGACGATCGCGCATCCACGGCACCACACCCTCTTCTTGAAGTAATTTCTTCAGTTTGCGCGTATGAGATTGACCTTTCGGATGAAATTCCTCGCCACCGTTCCTCGGTCGTATCGTCAGCCCACTGTCAACCAGCTCCTGAGACACGCCGATCTCGGCGTCGGCAACTAATTTCAGCACGCCGAGACCTTCGCCAAGGGCGACTTCTTTGCTCAATAAAGGCGCTGGTTCGATGGCTTCCGCGAGATTTTCGGGCAACAGGTACAGTCCGTTTCTGTAGCGACGAACCGACGCACCAGGCCAGCTCACCAGTGGTTGTGCGTCAACTCGCGCGAGAATGACCTCATTTATGACCCGCTCAAGCTGCATTGCTGTCGGCGTCGACAGCCCCAAATCACGTAAAGCGTATCGAATGACATTACGTTGCCTGGCCGGTGACAATTCTGACAAGCCGTCGATCGGTAATCGCGACGATCTCGCGGTGAGGGTCCGAAGGTCGATTTGGGCAAACTCAGACAGCAGCTGCGATGCCTCGCCTGCATGACCTGCGCTGCGTTGCAGACGAGCCGCGATATCCGGCCAACGCAATCTGAACCGCGGAAATACTTCATGGCGCAGGAAATTACGGTCTAATGCCCGGTCCGCATTTGACGGGTCTTCTATCCAGGTAAGCCCTGCAGCGCTGGCATAGTCCAAAATAGCCGCCTGATCAACATCGAGCAGTGGACGAATCAGCCATCCGGGACCGAATTGACGGGCAGCAGCGATACCCGCTACTCCTGCCGGCCCACTGCCCCGAATCAGATTCAGCAACAGCGTCTCAGCCTGGTCTTCACGGTGGTGCGCGCTAAGTAACCAGTCCCCGCCCCGGAGTTCTGCATGCAAGGCCGCGTAGCGGGCTTCTCTTGCCGAAGCTTCCGGCCCTTTGCCGGATTCACTCTGTACTTCGACTCGCAGGGATCGAAACTCGATCTCGTGCTTTGCTGCGAAGGCAGCACATCGATCACTCCAGCCGGCCGACTCAGCCTGCATTCCATGATCTACATAAATCGCGAGAATTGGCACAGCGGCGAAATCGTTGCCGTCATGCCTGAGATTTTGTAGTGCGTGCAGTAACGCTGTCGAGTCCAGACCGCCGCTGAACGCAATGACATAACGAGCTGGCTTGCCCGCCACCTCTTCAAGTTTCGCGAACTGAGTCGCAAGAATCGCCGGACTGAAAGTCACCCTTCTTTGAACTGCCCAAAGCTCGCGAGACGCTGCTGGCGGTGTTCGAGCAACTGCTCGGTTGACAGCGCAGTCAGTTCATCGAGGCTATTAAGAAGGGCGTTGCGAACCACTTCGGCCATCGCTTTGGGATTGCGGTGGGCGCCGCCCAGCGGTTCCGGCAGAACCTCATCGACCAGTCCGAACTCGCTGAGATGAGCGGCCGTAATGCGCATCGCTTCGGCAGCATCTTCAGCCTTTTCGGCGCTCTTCCACAGAATCGCCGCGCAGCCCTCAGGCGAAATCACCGAGTAGATGCTGTATTGCAACATAAGTAATTTGTCACAAACGCCAATGGCGAGCGCTCCGCCAGAACCGCCCTCACCAATCACAACACTGATAATCGGTGTCTTGAGACCGGCCATCAAGTACAGACTGTATGCAATGGCCTCGCTCTGGCCCCGCTCCTCGGCTCCGACGCCCGGATAGGCACCTGGCGTATCGATGAACGTCACCACGGGCATTGCAAACTTCTCGGCCATACGCATCAATCGTTGTGCTTTGCGGTAGCCCTCAGGCTTCGGCATACCGTAGTTGCGCCGCACACGCTCTTTCGTATCGCGACCCTTCTGGTGGCCAATGAACATTACGGCCTGACCATCGATTCGCCCGACGCCGCCAACGATCGCCGGATCGTCCGCAAACATACGATCGCCGTGTAACTCCTGGAAGTCCGGTGCAATCATATCCAGATAGTCTTGTGTGTACGGTCGTGACTCGTGCCGTGCAACGCGTGTAACCTGCCAGGACGAGAGCTTGGCGAATATGCTCTTGGTCAGCGATTCGCTCTTCTCTTTGAGACGCGTAATCTCTTCGTTAATGTCGATCTCGGAATCATCACCGACGTAGCGCAACTCTTCGATCTTTGCCTCAAGCTCGGCGATCGGCTGCTCAAAATCCAGAAATTTCAAATCCATATCTTGTTGTTTCGGCGCTTGGACGCCTAACCCTACATGATTTCACGCCCGGGAGCGTAGAGCAGCCGAACATTATTGTTACCGAGCAATTCCGCCAGCTTATCGCGTAATTCGCGACTCGGGCGCACGGCCCACTCGGGTCCGAGTGACAGCCTGGCGGCCGCACCGTCACCGATGTAGCGCACCGAAACATCACAGCTGCCCTCGCGAAATGGCAGCAGCACATCGTGCAACCTTACCAGCAGGTTTTCGCCCTGCCCGTTAGGTGCCAGACTCAACACCATGCTTTTCGCGCGCGACTCGATGACTCGATCGATGTGCAACACATTTTTGACATTCACAGTCCAACTGCCATTAAAGTCGTCATACCGCAATCCGCCAGTCACAACCACGATTTCGTCTTTGACCAGCAAGTGACGAAACTCCTGAAATGCCTCACCAAATAGAGTCACTTCCATACGCGCTGTATCGTCATCGAGAATGACGCTAACCCGGTTGCCCCGCCTGCGAACATCCACGATCAGGCCGGCAACTGTCGCGTCACGCCGGACTTGCGCATATTTGCGTTTGCCCTTGCTCGTCTGCGGTGCCGGTTCCGCGATAATATCGACCAGCTTGCCGTCGGCCAGATACCGCGCATCGCTGCGCACCGCATCGAACGGGTGCCCCGTCAGGTACAACCCCAGCGCTTCTTTCTCGTTATTCAGCAGCAGTCGCTGCTGCCACTCGGCCAGCTCTGCCGGCTTGTTTTCCTCTAACGCAGCGGCAGGTTCCTCGAGTCCGAACATATCGTTCTGACCGGCCGCGGCCGCCTTGGCTTCCTGATCGGCACTGCGCAGAGCGTCAGGCACCCGGTGCATCATGTTGCGTCGCGATTCGCCAAAACCGTCCATGGCACCGGACTTGACCATCGCCTCAAGCGCACGCCGGTTCATCTTATCGTGATCAATTCGACGACAAAATTCAGCCAGGGACTGATACGGCCCGTTGGCGTCGCGCTCACTGATTAGAGAATCAACCACCGCGCGACCGACACCTTTAATCGCGCCAAGTCCATACAGAATCGTCGCATCATCCGATACGCTGAAATGGTATGCAGACGAATTGATGTCGGGTGCAAGGAGTGTGAGACCCAACTGCCGACAATCGTCCTTCAATGTCACCAATCGATCGGTGTTGTGCAGGTCGGCGCTCATGACCGCCGCCATGAATGCGCCCGGATAATGTGCTTTGAGATAAGCCGTTTGATACGACAGAACGGCATAGGCGGCGGAGTGCGACTTATTGAAGCCGTAGCCGGCAAATTTCTCCATGAGATCGAAAATATGCGTCGCGGTCTTGTCCGCCACACCACGTTCCGTTGCACCACAGACAAAAATCTCGCGCTGTTCCGCCATGTACTCGACATTCTTCTTACCCATGGCACGACGCAGCAGGTCGGCACCGCCGAGCGTATAACCCGCGAGCACCTGCGCGATCTGCATGACCTGCTCCTGGTAGAGAATGACGCCGTAGGTCTCTTCCAACACTGGCTTCAATTCAGGATGCAAATAATCAATATGCGCTTTGCTCGTCGCGTGTTTTCGGATAATAAAGTCATCCACCATGCCAGACTGCAACGGACCGGGCCGGAACAATGCAACCAACGCGACGAGATCGTCAAATTGATCCGGACGCATGCGCTTGATCAGGTCCCTCATGCCGCTGGACTCGAGCTGGAAGACAGCCGTAGTGCGCGTACTGCGCAACAATTCAAATGTCTTGGCGTCGTTTTCAGGGATGCGATTGATCGCCAGATCCAGTCCCGGGTTGGTGTCGTTGACGATCTGCACAGCCCAATCGATTATGGTCAGCGTCTTCAGGCCAAGAAAGTCGAATTTCACAAGACCCACGGCTTCGACATCGTCTTTGTCGAGCTGCGTAACGACGTTGCCACCCCCGTCATCACAATACAGCGGTGCAAAATCGGTCAACGCACCCGGCGAAATCACGACACCGCCCGCATGTTTGCCGGCGTTACGCACCAGCCCTTCCAGCGATTTCGCCAGCTCGATGATTGCCGCGACTTCTTCATCGTCGTGAACCATCGCCGCCAGCTCATCCGAGTCCTCAAGCGCCTTATCCAGCGTGATGCCGATTTCGAATGGCACCAGTTTCGCAATGCGATCAACAAATCCGTACGGCTGCCCGAGCACACGTCCTGTATCTCGAATGACGGCTTTCGCTGCCATCGTGCCGAATGTGATGATCTGCGAAACGCGCTCACGCCCGTACTTTTCGGCAACGTAGTCGATCACCCGATCACGCCCTTCCATACAAAAGTCGACATCAAAATCCGGCATGGACACACGTTCCGGGTTCAGGAAGCGTTCGAACAGCAAATCGTGTCGCAACGGGTCCAGATCGGTAATACCCAATACCCAGGCGACCAGCGAGCCGGCACCCGAGCCGCGCCCGGGACCCACCGGAATATTATTCTCACGCGCCCAGCGAATGAAGTCGGCGACGATCAGAAAGTAGCCCGCGTAACCCATGGACTGAATGACGCCGAGTTCGATCTGCAACCGCTCAAGATACGGCGCTGCAGTTACATCACGCTTCTTGACCAGCACGTCGTCTGCTGCAAACTTGGCAGCCAGTGCCGAATCCAGACCTTGTCGAGCTTCCGATGCCAGAAAATCCGCTTCAGTCTGACCATCGGGAACCGGGAACTCCGGCAACACACTGCCGCCAAGCTGCAAATCCAGATTGCAGCGACGCGCAATCTCAACAGTGTTTCGCAACGCTGACGGGATATCCGCAAATTGCTCGGCCATTTCCTGTGGCGTGCGCAGGTACTGGTTCTCGCTGTATTTCTTGGGACGATCAACATCTGCCAGGGCGCGACCGTCGTGAATACAGACCCTGGCTTCGTGAGAATTGAAGCCGTCGCGATCCAGGAAACGCACGTCATTGCTGGCAACGACCGGCACGCCTCTGCGCGCCGCCAGTTTCAGACTCTGACGAACAACGTCTTCCTCGCCAGGGCGCCCGGTACGGATCAGTTCCAGGTAATAACGGTCGCCGAACACGTTTTGCCAGTACTCCAGCAACTCGTTTGCCCGGTCGTCGTCGTTACTCAGCATCGCACGTCCAACATCGCCCGCCCGACCGCCTGATAACGCCAACAAACCACTGCAGCTTTCCACAGTAAGCCATTCCCGTTGCGCCATGGGTTCGCCGCGTACCTGGCCTTCGAGATAGCTGCGCGTAACCAATTTCGAGAGATTCCGGTAGCCGTCGTTGTCCTGTACCAGCAGTAATAACGTAAATGGTTGCTCGGGATCGTCGTCGTTCATGATTCGAAGGTCGAGGCCGATAACGGGCTTGATTCCCGCTGCTACTGCTTTTTGGTAAAACTTCACCAGGCCAAAAAGATTGTTTTGGTCAGTCAGTGCGACGGCGGGCATCTGTTCTGTCGCACAACGTTCCATGAGCTGCGGAATGCGGACCGTACTGTCCACGATCGAATACTCGGTATGCACATGCAGATGCACAAATTCTGCAGACATCAGGAGGCAGCCCTTACAGGCGCGAATGTCTGTCGGTGTTCCCGACACGGACCGAATTCACGTAGTTTCTCGCGATGAATTTCGGTGCCATAGCCTTTGTGCCGAGCAAATTCATAGCGAGGATAGATCTTATCAAGCTCGACCATCATTCGATCACGAGTCGTCTTTGCGATTATGGATGCCGCACTGATCGCTGCAACGCTGCCATCTCCTCCGATGATTGCTTCACCAACTATCGTTGTCCGGTCAAACCGCAAATCCGGCAAGCGGTTGCCATCGATCTGCACCGTGACAGGCACAACGCTCAAGCCGAGAATCGCGCGACGCATCGCAAGCATGGTCGCCGCAAGGATGTTGATCGCATCAATCTCGGCAGGATCGGCCCATGCAACCGACCAAGCCAGCGAGCATTTCTTAATCTCCATTGCAAGCACGTCACGACACTGCGCCGTCAGTTTTTTCGAGTCTGCCAGTCCATCTATCGGCGAGTTGGGGTTCAAAACCACGGCGGATGCGACGACGGGACCCGCAAGAGGGCCGCGGCCCGCCTCGTCGACGCCAGCCAATAGCCCGTCCATTCTGTCGTGTTTTGACTGCTGCATAACCTGATTATTGCTTGAGAAGCGAGATCACTGCGTCGGCCGCGCGTTGGTTTGTGTTTTGTGCCAGCTCGATTCGCAGTTTAGCAAATGTATCGCTGATCATTTGCCTTTGAACCGGGTCATCAAGTAATTCCACAACCGCCGCGGCAATGTCCTCAGGGCGAGCTTCGTCCTGCATGAATTCCGGAACCAGTGGTGTCTCAGTCAACAGGTTCGGGAGCGTGAAATACGTTAGTTTGAGTAGCTTCAATGCGCTGAAGATTGCGTAGGTAATCTTGCCCAGCCGATAAGCGGCAACCGTCGGCCTGCTTAGCAATGCTGACTCAAGTGCCGCTGTTCCGGATGCTAGCAGCACGACATCGGCTGCAATCATTGCACGCTCGGAATCGCCGTCGAGCAATACGAATTTTTGGCTGAGTCCGGCGGCCGCTATTTGCGCCTCGATTGCAGGCCGCAGTGCCGGGGTCGCTACTGGGGTAACGAACTGGATACTGTTTCGCGTCTTCGCGATCAACCCGGCCGCCGCCACCAGTATCTCACCCAACATCGACACCTCACTCGCTCGGCTGCCAGGAAGGACCGCCACGATTTCCTGCGCGCCGAGGCCCAGCGCTTTTCGTGTAGCGTCGACATCGACGACGGCCGGAATGCTGTCTGCCCTGGGGTGTCCGACGAATTCTGCATCGACGCCCTCTTGATCGTACAACGCTTTTTCGAACGGCAGTATGCAAAGCACCTTGTCCGCAGCCGCTTTTACAGTCTTGATACGGCCTGGGCGCCATGCCCATATCGACGGGCTGACGTAGTGAATCGTCTTAATGCCCGCGGCACGCAGTTTCTTTTCCAGACCCAGATTAAAGTCAGGCGCATCAATTCCGACAAACACGTCGGGTGGCGAGTTTCTCCAGCGATGGACAAGATCTCTACGTAATCGCAAAAGCCGCGGCAGGTGTACCAACGGCTCTATCAGGCCCATTACTGCAAGAGATTCCGCTGCATCCCATTGCTCACAGCCGGCCGCCAGCATCTCTGGTCCGGCCACGCCCTCAAAAGTGGCATCGGGATATCGGCGCTTCAATTCGCGGACAAGACCTGCGCCCAGCAGATCACCGGATGATTCACCAGCAACCAACCCGATCTTCATCGCGTGCGAGACTAGCGGACGATGCCGCGTTCGGACGAACGCAGAGACTCGAGAAACGGCACAAGCTCGGGTTGTTCGTCAACAATCGCTTCTATCTGCTCTATCGCCTCCAGCAACTTGTGCCCTTTGCGATACACAAGACGATAAGCATGTTTGATGTTGCGAATTTGGTCGCTAGTGAAATCGCGGCGTCTTAATCCTTCGCTATTTATTCCCTTTGGAGCCGCCGGCTGACCGGAGACCAGTGTATAAGCCGGGACATCGCGACTAATTGCCGCGTACATGCCAAGAAAGGCATGCGCACCGATCCTGCAAAATTGATGAACACCCGAAAAACCACCGCATATGGCCCAGTCTCCGAGGTGAACATGCCCTGCGAGGGTCGCATTATTCGCCATGATGATTTGATTGCCGACAACGCAATCGTGTGCGATGTGGCAATACGCCATGATCCAGTTGTCATTACCGATCAGCGTTTCACCGGCGTCTTGAGTCGTGCCACGACTGATGGTGCAGAATTCACGAATCGTATTTCGATCCCCAATAATCAATTGCGTCGGTTCGCCAGCGTACTTCTTGTCTTGCGGATCATCACCCATCGAGACGAACTGATAAATATGGTTGTCGGCGCCAATTTTTGTCGGGCCGTTGATGACAACATGACTATCAATTTTGCTGCCGCCGCCAATTTCGACATGATCGCCGATAACGGTGTAGGGGCCGATATCGACATCGTCAGCGATACTCGCCGTTGCAGAGATTATGGCAGTGG
>Ga0114947_10000529_pt1 | contig 13085 bp, 9 predicted proteins | sample CR02metaG_FD_99656 | JGI IMG/M metagenome (GOLD analysis project Ga0114947, IMG submission 99656) | Deep subsurface microbial communities from Mariana Trench to uncover new lineages of life (NeLLi) - CR02 metaG | ecosystem: Environmental > Aquatic > Marine > Ocean trench > Sediment ...
GCTTCGACTTTCACCGGCCAGGGTCGACGACGGCCCGATAATTCGTTGAGCGAACCACCGATCAATGAAACGTTAAAGGGGGTATTGCCATACTTACCTTCGATATTCAGCTCAACCGGCTTGCTGTGTGGCGCGAAAGCTGTTCCGTTGGTAATAATCAGCGAGGTCGAAGTGCCCGCTTCGCCTAGGTGGCCGGTAAAATTCGTGATGCTGTAACGGTTGTCTGCTTCGGTTACGCGGCCGGACAATGCATAAGGCCCAAGTGCTGGGAACGCGACGTCAAATAATGGCGCGAGCTCGCCAAGTTGTGTGCCTTCGACCGTGACACGAAGGTCGAATCCCTCGCCCTCAAGCGGCCGGCTAACAGTGCCTTCGGCATTAATAGTTGTCTCGGCGACCCGCGCCATGACCTCGACCGGCCACGGCTTGGCCGCTATGAACTCGGCGGGCGTGCCGCCTAGAAGCGAGAGCGTGAAGGGAACATTGCGATATTTGCCGGTACCTTGGATCTGGATACGTTGCCCCTCGGTCAGCACAACCTCGGCTTCAACGACCGTAAAACGGTGCACACGATCGGGGCCGACACGATACCCGATCACGGACTGTCGCGCTGTCATTAACTTTATGTAGAGGAGCTGACGGGTTTGCTCGGGCTTCTTTTGTTTGAACGTCCAGTTGTTAATGCCATCTGGGCTGCCTTCGAGCAATATATCCACGCCATCGAGCGCTAGACTCAGGATCTTTAAATCACCTGCGATGAACGGCAACAATGCCACTTGAAATTCGAGACGTTCGGCACGTGCGAAATCCGGTCGCGATGCCCACGCCGGATTGGCAATGTGTACGTCCTCGATTACAATCCTGGGCCAAAGCGAGGGTGTCAACGATATGTCGCCTTCAAACCGTACCGACCGCCCGAGGAGCGCGCTCACCCCGGATTGCAACGGGCCACGATAGACGCTGACATCGACTAACAGCAGGATTACTAACAGCACGGCGATCAAGGCCGCCAACGTAATGGCAGACCAACCGATGATCATGCGTACGCGCCGTTTTGCTTTTGGGTTCGCCTTCAAAATGTATGACTAGTGACAGCTTTCGCCGAGATGATGATAAAGCGCGGCGATTACAAACGTTTACTTATAGAGGTACTCGCTACATTGTGACATATTTCCTCGCCCCCGCCGATGGTGTATGTAAGTCCACGGGGGCGGGCCGACCCCGCATTGGAAACTAGTTGAACGGTAGGGACTCAGGTAATATCAGACAATGTGGGAGGTTTCCTTGACCTCAGTGAAACTACCTAACGCCCAAAAACAACAAAAACATTGAGAGTGTGAGAACAAACGAGGGACCATACCGTGTCTGACGATAAACCGATCCGATCCGAAGGAGGCTCCGAGCGGGCGGAGTCGGACCATGACGAGATTACGGGATTTCTACTTCGGCGCCCTTTCCTAAGCGAGGTGGATCGTGCAATAGCGCAAGCATCCACGCAAGCACTTGGGAAGCTGTGGCTCGGTGTCGTTAGCCTGCCAAAGCTTCGACACGTCAATGCCGCGCTCGGCTTCGATGCCGGTGACAACCTGCTTCGGGAGGTTGCTGCCATTATGCAAAAGGAACTCCCAGAGGCCTTTGCAATGGGGCGTCTCGAAGGTGGTGATTTGGCGCTCGCCTCCTTCGGTCCGGTGAAACGCCTGAGTCGCCGGTCCGCTCCGGAAGCGGAAGCTAAGTTTCTTGGCAACACCGTGCAAACCTTGGGCAGTCACATCTTCATGAGCGTGCGCGCGGGAATCTGTCAGTACCGCGCACCCGACGATGCGGCGGAGTGTCTTCGCAAGACGCAGCTCGCTCTCGTAAGAGCAAGAGATGAGGCTGGGGGCGACCTCCGCTACTACACCGACGATATGGGGCAGTTGGCGGAAACGCGTGCACGACTGGTGCGAGAGCTCTTGCCGGCCATCGAAAGCGATGTCCTCACCCTTCAATACCAACCGCAGATCGATCTCAAAACCGGTGCCCTAATCGGTGTCGAGGCGCTGGTTCGCTGGCCGCAGCCAGATGGGAGTTTCATTTCACCAGCCGAATTTATCCCTATCGCTGAGCGCTCCGAGTTGATTGTGCCACTTGGGGACTGGGTACTGCGAAAAGCCTGCGAGCAAGCCGCATACTGGCGCGGATCCGGATTGCCACCTTTCCACGTCGCTGTGAATGTATCGCCCGTTCAGTTCTATAAGACCGACCTCGTTACCACTGTGCGCTCACTGCTGGCAGAAACGAACCTTGAACCCAATTGGTTGGAGTTAGAGCTTACCGAAGGGGCGGTAATGGGCGACGGGGACGAATCACTACTTGTTTTACGCCAACTACGCGAACTGGGAATTGAGTTGGCCATTGATGACTTCGGTACAGGTTATTCGTCCCTAAGTTACTTGAAGCGTTTTCCCGTTCAACGACTAAAGATCGACCAGTCCTTTGTGCGAAACTCACACGAGAACGCGGATGATCGGGCTATTGCTCGTACTATTATCGCAATCGGGAAAAACTTGGACATGAAAGTGCTCGCAGAGGGTGCAGAGACTTCAGATCATATCCAGTTCCTCGCCTCGGAAGGTTGTGACGAGGCCCAAGGGTATTACTACGCGCGCCCCCTAGATGCAGAAGTGGTGGCAGATTTCGTCCGAAGTCGCCCTCCTGCTGGCGCTAGTCACTGAGTACTGTTTCGGGGTCGAAGATACTGCATACCAAATTTCAGTCCCCATACGACTTTCCATTCCCGTCCTCGAAGGTCGCCTTGCTTAAAAGTAGCACGCCCCTTAGTACAGTAGCGTGCGGATCAAACCATAACCTCTTGCCAGTGCGCATCCTCAACGACATAAACAGTAGGCCACAATGAACGCAATGATTCGCCGCTATTATCTTTTTATGTTAAGTCCGACTGTGCTGGCGCTAATCGTCGTGCTGCTCGCTGTCGCCGCCGCGCCGGACCTTAGGCTTCAACATGTTCCATACGCAATTCTGAGCCTCGGCCTTATTATGGTCCCATTGATTCTGATCGGTTCGTATTTCCTTCTCTCGCCCATCACACACCACTTAGACGGCCGGGGACATTTCGGCCAGGCACAACGCAGGGTTCGGAGATTGCCATTGTTATCAGCCGGTTGGACGTTCATTCTTGCGCTGATTTGGGGGCAGCCGATGTTCTATTTCGAATCCGTATTTTGTGACGGCTGCGGGGGCGATTCGTTGCCCGTGCCGATGCTTCACCCTCTGTTGCTGAACGCCGTCTATGCCGGCTATCTGGGAACGTATATCTATTTCCTGATCAACGACTACACGTTATCCCTCAGGCAGGAATTGTTTCGACAATCTGGTATCGTGATAGAGCCGCATGGTGGCCGGCTTCTCTACAAACTAGCCCTGGCGTTTGTCGCAACCGCCATGATACCGGCATCGCTGGTGTTTTTGGATACCTTCCTTCTGGGTGACCTACGCGAGCTTCAGGGCCTGACTACGACACAGGCACTTCAGATAGATATCATGGGGGCGGTTGTGCTCGTTGGTATCATCACCGTCTTCATTGTGCGCAGCTTGACGCGCCCAGTAGGAAATCTACTTACCAGCATGCAGCAAGTGCATCAAGGTAATCTGGAATCCAAGGTGCCCGTTCTGTCCGACGACGAAATCGGTACACTCACGCTGCGATTCGATGAGATGGTGGAAGGCTTGAAGGACCGCAATTTTATCCGGCAAACCTTTAGTCGATTCGTACCCGAAAGTGTCGTCGACACCGTGCTCAAAGATCGAGGTGTAGTTCACCCTCAATCGCGCGAAGCGACGATCTTGTTTACCGACATTGCAGGCTTCTCGACAATCTGCGAGCAGTTGCAACCCGAGCAAATCATTACCATGCTCAACGAATACTTCACAGCAATGGCGGAACCCATCCATCAGTACGGCGGGGTCATCACCCAGTTTCAGGGTGACGCCATGTTGGTGAGCTTCAATCTACCGGTGGAAGATCCGGATCATGCCGCCAACGCCGTGCGGGCCGCGCGGGCGTTACAACAAATAGATGCAAACCACCGCTTTCTCTCCGGCATTACTCTAAACACGCGTGTCGGTATTAGCACGGGACACGTCGTCGGCGGAACCGTCGGCGATGCCGATCGTCTCGGTTACACGGTACATGGCGATGAGGTCAATCTTGCCGCCAGGCTGGAACAACTGAATAAGGAATATGGAACACGCGTGCTGGTTGCTGAGCGTACCGTCGAATTAGCCGGTAACGACTTCGAATTTCGCCGGATCGGCGAGGTAACTGTGCGTGGCCGCCAGACACCTGTGACAGTTTATGAACTGCCGGTTGAATCCGCATCATAAGGGGATCACTGCACCAACGGTATGTTTCTTGCCATCTCCAGTTTGACCATGGCATCTAATTTGTTGTCCACCTGAAAGAATCGCACGACCTTCTTGGGAGGCAACACTTTCTTGAAGCGCGGAACGTATTTCTTTTTCACCTTAAGTCTCGCCTTTTCAATCGACAAAAACTCGTCCAACAAAGCCAAGGCTTTGTCATCCGACAGATTTCCGCTGTTATAACTGTCTGCATAGCTGGTAATCAGCTTTATCCGTCTATCATTCACTTTACCGATAGCTGCTTGGTAGTCGTTATAAACCGGCCAGAATCTATTGCTGTCCTCTCTGTTAAGCTGCATGTTTCTCTCGACAATGACTTCCCTCCCCAACTGCGCTATTGCACGGGCTAATTCGATGTCCTCTTTGAACTGTTCGTAACTGTCTTGAGCGAAAACCACTGCTCCCGGCGTTGCACCGATAAAAAGTAGGCTGATTACGACGATCTTTGCAAATATCTTCACGTATTGCTCCTTATCTTAGCGTCAAATGTGTTGGGGTGAACTCCCGTTGCTGACCGAGCACTTGGCGCCAGAGTTGGGTTTGTTTGTGAGAGAAAAGAAGCCGCACAAGACGGCAGGGATTCCTGGCATTCTTATCATTTTCATCTCTATTCCACGACTTTTACGAAATGCAGCGCATCATAGCGTACCGCGACACGCGGCGCATCCAATGCCGGGCGAAAGTCACTCCTCCTGCGGTACCAACGCCGGTCAAGTGCGGTCCAAAATTTGGTCCTCGGCTAGAATTGAAACCAAACGCCGGCACCCCAGTACGAGATATCCTGCACAAAGAACTGACCGAATGGTGAGACGCCGTCGTAATACACCAGTCGCGCGCTCATGGCGCGCCCGTGTGCGCCTCTATTGGGGCCGAACTGATAGCCAACCATCGCGCTTGTGCCCGGTTCCCAGTCCCGTTCCTCCAGCCACTTGATATCGATGCCGCCTAACCAGCCCCTCGCATGGCGATAATCGATACCGGCTTGGTATAGCCCCCGTTCAAGGTCGCTCGGATCGACATGCACAGCATAGGCGCCCCCAGCATAGGGTCGCCAACCTTTCCACTCGAAGGCGACCAGCATATCGATCGCCTCGAAGCTGAGGTTGATGCGCTGTGGCGGATTTGGGCCGAGCAGCAGCTCATCGCCGAGATGAGAGCTCTGGTGAAAGAACCGCGCGCGCAAGGAAAACGGTCTGCGCCGAAAGCTAAACGGCACCCCGACCTGGTAATCCGTATTAATAAGATCATTAGACGGGCCGTCCAGATTGAATTGGGAAAACGCGGCCGCAAATACACTCACCTGCCAGCCGTCACCCTCACGCTGGCTCGGGCGGCGATAAAGCCCGAAGGTCTCGCCGATTCCTACGAGCCAGGCCGAAACGCGGTCGGCACCCTCGAACGGCTCCAAATCGGCTACGATCATGAAGTTCTGCGGTTCTTTCGGATCGGCGACGAGTCTGGCAAATACGTCGTCCTTTGGGTACCAGATGCCTTCGCCCGCCCACGCAGGTGTGGTTAATGCGAAACAGATCAGCGCGATGCCCCACGACCATTGCGCGACTGGCCGCATACCCGGTTTCATTGTTCACTCCTTTAGCGTCGTAGTTAGTATGCGCGTGCAGCAGTCATTCTTCACGTAACGCTAGCGCCAGCGACGTGCGCGCCATCTTGAATGCCGGGTAAAGCGCTGCCAACAGCGCGGCTACCATGGCCAGCAACAACCCGAAAACTAATACGCTCGGGTCAATCGAAACTTGTAGGGTCCAACCGAACGAGCGCCGATTGATTACCAGAATCAGCGCCAGTGCCGTGCCGATGCCCAATGGTAGGGCAAACAATCCCGAACAAAATCCCATTAAGCCCGTTTCAGTCATCACTAATTGCCAGACTTGGCGCGGCGTGAGGCCGTTTGCGCGCAATATTGCAAATTCGCGCGCTCGCTCGAGCTGCAAGGCGGTCAGTGCGCTGAGCACGCCCACAAAGGCGACAATTGTGGCCAATAGCCGCAAGATATTTGTAATCGCGAAGGTCCGATCGAAGACTTGGATCGAGGCCTCGCGCAGTGCTTGGTTTGAGCGAATAAAAAGGTCATGCTCCCCCGCCACATCGCGCAACCGTTCCATTAACGCGCTGATGTCTGCCGCCGGCTGCGCGTATATCCTGATAAAGGTAATCTTGCGGTCGTTCCAATATCGATTGTAGGTATTGCGGCTTATGCTCACCCTTCCCTCGTCGGAACCATAGTCATAATAGATGCCGGCGATGGTAAATGGGCGCTCGCCCTGGTTCGTACGAAGCGAAATAGTGTCGCCCAAACCTACGTCGTGGCGATAGGCATACGGTTCAGAGACCAATACCGCGTCTTCGTTTTCGAATGCTTGCCACACTTGCTCGACATCCCCGTGCTTCAACTGGTACAACCGAAACTGTTCCCGATCTACCTCCGAGACCAGAAGCTGTTGAACACCCCTGGGGCCGTCTAACCGGACACGCCGACCGGTGCTTATGGCCGCCACTTGTGGCAGCGTTGACACGCGCGCGATGAAACCCTCCTCCAATGTCGCCGCGCTCGGCCCTGTCTGTGCGACCGGCGCCGCAACGTAGATATCAGCACGCAAGCTCGCGGTCAGCCAATCGAGGAATGATTGACGAAAACTGTCGATCATAATGCCAACCCCCACCGTGGCTGAGATCGCAACGGCAAGCGCGGCGATGGCGACGCTGGTGCGGCTTAAGGCAGCCACCACACTGCGCGTTGCCAGGCGCCCCAATAAACCGAATAGCGTGCCCATAACAGGTTTGAGCCCTCTCATAAGCCACACGGTTGCGGCGGGAACGACGAGCACGAAACCCGCGACCAATACAAACAGGGCGCTGAAACCAAGCACTAAGCTGCGGCTCGGAATAGCCAGCAGGCCGATACCTAATACGACGACGGCAAGGCCAACCAAGGCAACTCGGGGTGCGCGTCGAGTCGCGCGACTTTCAACCGCCGAGCGCTGTAATACGGTGCTCACCGGTGCGCCCGTGGCCTCCCAAGCGGGGGCCAATGCCGCTAATAGGGTGGCGCCCATACCGACAGCCACTCCCTTAAGCAACGACAGCGGCGTAATCGTCAACTGACTCACCGATACGACGAAGTACAGGTCATTAATGGTTCGCACCACCCGTTCTACCAGCCCACTGCCCAAAGCAATGCCAAGCGCAATGCCGCAAACAGTTCCGATACCGCCAATCAACATCGCTTCCATAATGACTTGACTAAAGATCTGTCGACGAGTCACTCCCAAGGCACGTAACGTGCCGATAAGCTCGCGGCGTTGGACGACGGAAAACGTCATGATGTTGTAGATCAGGAACATACCAACCAGCAATGCAAGAAGGCTCAACGCAGTTAGATTGACCCTGAATCCACGTGTCATTTGGTCCAGTGCATGGGAGCGACTTTCCGAACGGATAATCGTCGCGTCCTTCGGCAAGATGCGCTGAATTCGCTGTGTGAGCTCGGTGTCGTCGTCGGGAATAATGAGATCTATCCGGCTTAGTCGCCCCTGCATACCCAACAGCTCTTGTGCCGTGGCAATGTCGGTAACGATCACTAAGGCAAGGCCCTGCTGAGTAACACTATCCGTAGGCTCTATCAGTCCAACGATGGATAGCGAATGGCGAGTGGTTCCAATACGCAGCCTGAGCGTGTCACCCGCGTTGATGCCCAATCGATTCGCAGTACTACGGGTTATGAGGCCGGTTGCCGGCTCCGACAACAGTTGTGTCAGCCCCGGTGTATTCCTACCACTACTGACATGGGGTCGAAATCTTGCTTCCGCGAACGGATCGATGCCAAGGAGAGTGAACGTGTGTCCGACAAACTCTGGTACTCGGGCATGACCTTCTACCACCGGCGCAGAGGTGCGCACCCGTGCTTCGATGCGTAGTCGCCGATAAGTCACCTCTGACAAGCCACGCGGCCCACCTACAATTTGATGCGTCGCTCGGCCAGAAAGTGTTTCTACCGAAAGCGTGAACGCACGGCGCGCACTCTCGTTGGCAAGGTCGATGGCGACGACAACTGCGACACCGAGCGCAACCCCCAACACCGACAAGACCACTACCCATGGATGTCGTGATAGATAACGCAGGCTGGCACGCCGAAGTATCATCGCGGGTTCATATCTGGCTTAGACGATGAGCAAAGGCGGCCACTGTCAAACCTGAGTACGCGGTCGGCTAGATTTACCGCTTCTCGACTGTGCGTCGCCATTATTAACGTAGTACCGGTTGCCCTATGCATACGTGCAAGTAACTCCAAGACCTGTTGCCCAGTATCCGCATCCAAGTTGCCGGTAGGTTCGTCGGCAAGTACTAGCAACGGCTTGTGAACCAATGCACGCGCGATGGCGATCCGCTGCTGCTCACCCCCCGACAGTCGATCCGGAAAACTGGCAACCCGATCTGCTAGGCCCACTTCTTCTAATAGTTCCTGAGCAAATATACGCGCGGCAGCGTCTAGCCTGCCATTGAGCTCCAGCGGCAATAACAGGTTCTCTTCAACCGTGAGGGTGGGAATAAGGTTAAAAAACTGAAATACGAAGCCGATGTGCTCGCGCCGAAACACGGTACGCGCCGTTTCAGACAGACTACTCAAAGATGCCCCGTCGATATGCACTTCGCCTGAGCTGGGTAGATCGATACCACTTATTATATTGAGTAGCGTAGATTTCCCCGATCCACTGCGACCGAGGAGCACAAGAAATTCACCCCGTTTGATCGTTAGCTCTAGGTCGTGTAAGACAATACGTTCCTGTCCGCCTTCATAGTAACTCTTAGTAATTGCAGACAACTGCACCAGTGGTTCAAGCGTATCCACGGTTCGCTCACTACCTCAATCATTCATCCGCTGTGCCCGTATGATAACGTGGACATGACCTCTAGTCGCAGCCGGGGATGCCCTGGTCGCGTTTAGGGCGTCGGCGTCTACGCCTTGGTGGCTTTTAGTCGGCCAGGACAATGCACCGGTGATGCGCAAAATAGGTGGTGCGCGCAGATCTTGATACGCCTTGTACATGCGAGTACGCTAATCAGGCGAAGCACTTCTTGGGGGGCTTTCGCCGAGGAAGGGCTAATAGGGTCAAAAAGAGGTCGGGTTTATGCGTAAGAAGTCGAATCAGAAACCCTGCAGTGCCATCGACACCCTTTATGGTGCGCAAACCACAGTGAAAGGAAACACCACTTTTCGTGGCGGGCTGAGAGTCGACGGAGAGGTAAAGGGTAACATCACGGCGGACAGCGAAGACGATAGCACCCTCGTCCTGGGCGAACATGCCGAGGTGGTTGGCAACGTAAAAGTTGCACACCTGACGGTTGCGGGCAAACTTAGAGGCAACGTGTATTGCTCCCAGCGTATCGAGCTTTTGTCCACGGCCAACGTCAGCGGCGAGTTACATTACAAACAGATCGATATCGCCCAGGGAGCAAGCGTAACCGCAATCCTGGTACACGAAGGCGACACACAGGCTGACCAAGGCTCCGTTACCAAACTAAAAACACTCTGAAATAAGGCAAGAGTCTCAGGATCAATCCAACCTAAGAACGCATACGTTCACCGGTGGAGTCATAAAGCGGTTCGGCAACGATCTTTGCCGGCTTCATTTCACCAAGCAGTTCGATCTCAAACGCCTCGCCATCTTTGGCCAACGCTGTGGCTACATAACCCAGCGCAACACTCTTTTGTACATGATGCGCGAAGCCGCCGGAGGTCACATAGCCGACACACTCACCATTGTGAAAGATCGCTTCATCGTGTGTCACATCGATATCGTCTGTTCCCATTACCATTGTGACAAGTTTCTTTTCCGGCCCCTTGTCCCGCTGGGTAAGCACGGCTTGCTTGCCGATAAAGTCTGCTTCTTTGTCAAAAGCAACAAAGGCATCGAGGCCCGACTCAACTGCCGTGAAGTCGGGGCGGAAGTCTAGGGTCCAAACACCCCAGCCCTTCTCCAAGCGCAACGACAACAACGTGCGTGCGCCGTACAGTTTCAGCTCAAGATCCCTACCTGCATCCTCGATTTGTTCGCATAGCTTTACCTGATACTGAGGTGCACAGTAAATCTCAAAACCAAGCTCTCCCGAAAAAGAAATGCGCGCCAAGATAACCGGCACACCACCGACGGCAGTGCGGCGGATGTCGCGAAACCTCAACCCCTGCGCCGACACGTCGTCACGAGTAATACGCGATAGTAACTCGCGCGAGCGCGGGCCAGAGATCGCTATGCCGTGGAGTTCATCGGAGCGGTTGCGGTAGCTAACGCCGTTGTCGGGCATATGCATGTCGAACCAACGTCGGTGCATTTCTTGTGCCGCCCCCGATCCAAAGACGTAAAACGTGTCTTCATCGAGACGCGCTACCGTCAGATCCCCATAGAGCTTACCCTTCGGCGTCAACATAGGCGTCAAATTCAGACGACCAACCTTAGGTAATCGTCCTGCCAGCATGCGGTCGAGAAAGGCCCCCGCGCCTGGCCCCTTGAACTCGTGATTGGCGAAGTTGGCAATTTCGACGGCGCCGACTCCCGTGCGCACGGCCCGCACTTCATCCGCGACGTATTCAAACGCATTGGAACGGCGGAACGTTGGCGTTTCGTGCGCATTTTCCGGTTTGTCGGCAAACCAAAGCACATGCTCCAGGCCGAAACCGGTGCCCATAACGGCACCACGGGCAACAAGTCGATCATAGAGCGCGGTTGTCTTCTGACGACGACCGGCCGGCAATTCTTCGTTGGGATAGGTCAGGATAAACCGACGTGTGTAGTTTTCCGCCGATTTGATGGTGCCATACTCATGCGTGGCGAATTCACCGAAGCGGGCGATGTCCATGGCCCACACGTCGATCGACGGCTCACCCTCTATCATCCATTCCGCTAAGCACAAACCGACACCGCCAGCTTGGCAAAATCCCGCCATAACACCAACTGCCGCCCAATAGTTCTTCATGCCGGGGACAGGTCCAATCATAGGATTACCATCTGGACCAAACGTGAAAGGACCATTGACAACGTTCTTGATACCGGCACGACCTAAAGCGGGGATGCGCTCGGAGGCAAGTTTCAAGCGATCGGCAATGCGATCGAGATCCGGGGGCAGCAACTCATGACCAAAATCCAACGGCGTGCCTTCTACCTTCCAGGGTGTTGCCGATGGCTCGTAAGTGCCGAGAAGCAATCCCTGCTGCTCTTGCCGAAAATAGAGATTGCTCTCGTAGTCGATCCCGCATGGCAATTCTTTGCCGTGGGCCTCGATTTCCGGAATCGTCTCTGTAATAAGGTAATGATGTTCCATGGGTTGCACGGGTAAATCGATACCGGCAAGATGACCGACCTCGCGCGCCCACAGGCCCGCAGCATTAACGATCATTTCCGCGTTAATGGTCCCGTTGGGTGTCACCACATCCCAACTGCCGTCGGCTCGCGGGTTAGTCTCGATCACCGGCGTGTTGCGATGATACTGTGCACCATATTGGCGTGCCGACTTGGCGTAGGCGTGAGTCACGCTCGAGGGATCGATGTAACCGTCGATGGGATCCCAAAGGGCGCCGAGATATTTTGAAGGATCGATAAGCGGATGCATCTCGGCAACTTCCTGGAGCGAGATGAACTCTTGGTCCAATCCCATATAGCGCGCTTTCGAACGTTCTTGTTTCAAGTAATCCAATCGCTCGGGGGAGGAAGCCAAATAAAATCCGCCCGTGGGATGATGGCCCACGGACTGTCCCGAGAGTTCCTCCAATTCCTTATATAGGTTGATGGTGTAGCCTTGCAGACGCGAGATATTCGGATCAGAGCTTATCGTATGGATTTGTCCGGCCGCATGCCACGATGAACCCGATGCCAATTCAGAGCGCTCGAGAAGCACGACGTCTTTCCAGCCGTGTTTCGCCAGATGAAACAGGATTGAACAACCGACGACACCACCGCCAATGATCACTACCTTTGCATGTGTCTGCATAACCTCCCCCTACCCCCTCCTACGAGCGGAGGGGAAATAGCAAGACAAACCCCCCTCGCCGGTTTATTGCACTCTTCCTTGATCTCCGTTCCCCTCCCCACTTGTTGGGGTGGGACAGGGAGGGGTCATCGCGTTCAATCACTCAACGCAGTGGAATCTTTCTCTGGCCGTGCGTCCGTCAAGCCGACCTCACTGAGTCACCTCTCCGAGGCTTTATTATAGGTATATGTAAGTATAAACGCGCGCGCGTAAAGCTCGACTTGGGCTGGTAACTAGGTGCGTCCGTCAAGCGATCGAACCATCGAGGGGGTCAAGGTGATCGCTAGCACTACAAGAGAAATGATCGCAGCGCCTGTGAACATAGCGGCAGGTGCACCGAACGCGGCAGCAATGCTGCCACCCAAGATGGCGCCTAGTTGAATAAGGCTGAAGTTAATCCCGTGAATTCCCATCACCCGTCCGCGAAGCCTATCGGGCACGTTAAGCTGCAGTACCGTCATTGATGCGACAAGGTAGGCCGACACGAAAAGATGAATGAAAAAGATACAGACAAGCGCCACATGGAAGACAGCCGGCAGAGCCGAGGCCAAACTTACAATGACCCCAAACAGGCAAAGCCCGATCGCAGCGAGTGTTACGAACGCGAGCATCACGCGAGCAAA
>Ga0114947_10000539_pt1 | contig 13005 bp, 9 predicted proteins | sample CR02metaG_FD_99656 | JGI IMG/M metagenome (GOLD analysis project Ga0114947, IMG submission 99656) | Deep subsurface microbial communities from Mariana Trench to uncover new lineages of life (NeLLi) - CR02 metaG | ecosystem: Environmental > Aquatic > Marine > Ocean trench > Sediment ...
CGCGTTCCCTGGTACGATCTCGTGGCCGCTGTTCTGGGCCTGGCAACACTGGTGCACGTGACCGTCCAATACGAGCGCTTGCTGATCGACGTCTCCAGCCGTACAACCGAGACGCTCATCATTGGCATCATCGTCGTGACCCTCGTTATGGAAGGGATGCGACGGGCGGCCGGCTTCACGCTTTTTTTTGTCGTGATCGCTTTTATCGTTTACGGATTGGTCGCCGACCTTGTCCCGGGCCAGCTCGAGGGCCGGCCGGTCGGGTTCGAACAATTAATGAACTACCTTGCGCTGGATACGAACGCGGTCCTCGGCATTCCGATGAAGGTGGGGTCAACCATCGTCCTCATGTTTATTCTGATGGGCCAGCTCTTGTTTGCAGCGGGCGGTGGTCAGTTCCTGACCGATCTTGCCATGGCGATCATGGGCCGAAGGCGTGGTGGCGCAGCAAAGATAGCGGTTGTCGCCTCCGCATTTTTCGGATCAATTTCCGGAACTGCGGTCTCGAACGTCGCCTCCACAGGAGTAATCACCATCCCTATGATGCGCCGGTCCGGTTATTCGGCGGTCAACGCAGCCGCGATTGAGGCGGTCTCGTCCACCGGCGGACAGTTGATGCCGCCGATCATGGGGGCGGCAGCCTTCCTGATCGCGGAGTTTCTTGAGATCGACTACGCCGATGTGATCGTTGCGGCAATAATCCCGGCGCTGCTGTATTACGCCGCCATCTTTATCCAGGTAGATCTGGTCGCGGCACGCTATGAGATCGCTGTAGTCAATGAAGAAATTCCTCGACTTCGAACGGTGATGAAAAACGGCTGGCACTTTATACTGCCGTTTGTCGTCCTGCTCTACTCCTTGTTTGAGCTCCTGGTCGAGGCGGAGATCGCAGCGCTTTACGCGTCAGCGTTAATTGTGGTCTTTGGCCTGATCCGAGGCTACGGAGACAAAAAGCTCAAGCTTAGGGACATACTCTCGACATTGCCGAACACCAGCCTGATCTGTATGCAGCTTTTCATGATCCTGGGCGGGGCGGGATTTGTCATCGGTGTTCTGAACATCACCGGCCTCGGGGGCGCGCTCGCGATGGCATTGGTCCACATGGGGGGAGGGAATTTGGGCCTGCTACTGATTATCGCGGCCGTGGTGTGCATCATTCTTGGGATGGGTATGCCGACGGTGGGCGTCTACATCCTGCTGGCCACGCTGGTCGCCCCCGCGATCGTGGAATCCGGCGTCTCGGAGCTATCGGCGCACATGTTCATATTCTATTTTGGCATGATGTCGATGATCACCCCGCCGATTGCGCTCGCCGCCTTTGCCGCGGCGACAATTTCCAGGTCCAGCCCCATGCAAACCGGTTGGGCGTCGATGAAGCTAGGCTGGGTTGCCTATATCATTCCGTTCGTCTTTGTCGCATCGCCAGCTCTGCTCATGGACGGTAGTGCCGGTGAGATCCTGCTCATCTTTTCGACGTGCCTGACCGGGGTCTATTTCTTTTCGGTTGCCGTGGTCGGGTTTTTCTCTCGGTTCCTCGGCCCGGTCATGCGCGCCCTGCTGGTGATCGCAGGGCTTGGCTCGTTGTTGCCCTATACGTTCTTCACCTTCGGACCACTCGCCAACGGAGCGAGCATTGGGTTGGGCATTCTGCTCCTCGGGCACGAGTCCCTGCTTACACGGCGTGAGAGGACCAGGACTGCGGGAAGGGATCCAATCTGACAGGCCTTGTCGACCCTGCCTCTACGCGCGGCCCTTGCGACAACAAAAACGCTGCACCACCTGTTGTCGGTGATGCGGCGCCAAATTTCCGGCCTGAAGTGCCTGTTGGATGAACGCGCCGACGACCGGTGAACCGGCCGGATTTTTCAACCTATTTGACGGGCGGCCACTGACCAATTTCCTTAAGATATTTGATCGCGGCGGGATGATAGGGCACTTTCCCCTTCTTCCCGGCGAGGTCGTAGGTCATGATCTTGGGGTTGAAGGTCCCGAGCGCCTTGGTCGCGGCGACCAGGAACGGTTTGTTTTGGTGGATGGTCTTGATGAGGTTGTAGACCATTTCGTCGGATGCCTTGTCGTTGGTCGTGAGAAACGCGCGGAACGCCATCATTGTGGTCGGTTCCCGTATTCCTGTCAAATGTGGCGCGGGTTTTACCAACACACTGGAGGAGGGAACAATCTCGCTCATTGCCGCTTCGTCCTTGCCGATCGAGATAAACCTGACGCCGCCTCTTTTTCTCAGTTTGATAGCAGCCTTTTTGATCACCGCGGGGCCGATGGCCATGGGTGCAGCATCAACCTTGCCTTCGCCAAGCAGCGTTACGCCCTTAAACACGTTGGGCGTTGGATAGGGCTTGATGTCGCTCACCTTGAGCCCGCCGCTAGCCAAAACAGCCCGCATGAGATTTCTGATCGTAGTCTGGCTCGTGAAGCCGGAAGGCATGCGCAGTCCCTTGATGTCCTCTATCTTCCGGACCGGTGAATCGTTGGGAACCATAATGGAGAAGCGCAGTAAGAACATCACGTTGATCAAACGCAGGTTGGTCTGCGGCCGGCCTTCGAAATTAGTAATGCCCTCGCGGGCATTCACAGCATCGCTTACGTTAACGAGCGCAAAATGGAGTTCGTTTCTGTTCAGCAGTGGAATATAGGTCGACGACCCCGAGTAAGGCTGAACACGGGCCTTGATGCCCATCTTTTCATTCATGAGCTTCGAAATGGCGACTCCGATCCTGTGGTAAAGCGACCCCTGAGGGTTGGCACCGAAGCCTATTGTCTGCGCCGATGCCGTGCCCGCCAGCATCGTTACCACGACTACTATCCCTATCACGCGAAACATTTTCATAATTTTCCCCCTTGACAGCCTAAACGCCATGGTGTTCGCCCGATACCCATCAGTAGGTACCAAATCAAGTTAAATCGAACACGAGGTTTGAATCCCCGTGTTCAACCAAAGGGGAGAGCTGCCGCTTCTCCCCTTTGGAAACCCCATCGGCTTTGTGCCCGCCTCAAGAGACGGAGTTTACACTCAATCAAAACCCAGGCATGGACACGTATTGCCGGTTCAATGCCAGCCCTTAACTTCAGATCTTCAAGATTTAGCTGCCGACAGCTATTTACAGATAGCTAAGGCTAGCCGCCAGAGACTACATAATAACCAGTTATTATGTCAACCGGGAAAAGCTTCCAGGCTTTAGAACTCGAAGCGCTCGGCACTTTACACTCGACCTTATTTCCTACACCTTACACTTTATCGAGAAGCCGATTCCGAGAGAGGCCACGAGGAAGGTCTCCTGAACAGGCATCAGAATAACCTCCCCTCACCCTTTAACAAGCTCAGGGCGTCCGGATACCCCTGAAATGACGTGAGGGTTCTAATCGGGGCTAAGGGAACATATACTCAATCGGCGGCGACTCAAAGTCGGCCTCCACCTTGGTTACCCCCTCGACACCCTCAACTAGCCGAACGATCTCCTGCTGCAGTGCCGGCTGAGTCAGTATGCCTGCCACACGGACCACTCCCCGCTCTGCCTGAATGCTGATATTGAGATTGCGAGTTTTAGGAGACATGACGAGCACGGCCTGAGCCCTAGCCGTAACTGTCAAATCCTGGAACGCCTGCTCGGACTCAGCTGTCGGCTGAAACTCCTCCCGTCCCGCAGCCTCGACGATAAGATGGGATGCTGTCTCTAAGTTCATCCGGGCAATATTAACTACCAGGTCATACCGACTGGGGTCCCGCCAGTCAGCCCCGAACACTGCCTCCAAACGCCGGGTGCGGGCCTTGTCCACATGATCGATGTAGCGTCGTGCCGCCGCGTCATCAAGACCTTCTCGAGCACGGACCTGATCGATACGGTATTCTAATGTAGCAGTAATCAACACCTTCAAGACATGACTGACGCCAGGCAAAAGCTCGTGACCCATGTGCCCGTGGTAAACCAACTGACTGCCCTGCTGGACGACCTCACACATAGCCGCCTGGAGTGCAATACGGTATAGCCGCAGGCTCTCCCGCCATCTCTCCCACCAGCTGGGTTCTGTTTCAAGGATCTCTGTAAATTTCGTTTCAGGTATCCCATATCGACGGCTTGCCTCGACAAGCACCTCCCGGCTCACGCTCCGGTAACCCAATTGAGTAGCTACCTTGTCGGCAACCTCAGGACCGCCGCTAAACGCACCGCGGAAAATTGTGATGATCGGCATATGGTCTCACCTCCTTATGACGAGATCCCTCCAAATCCCCTCCTCCAAGCATACCTTTTCAGATTTATACCTCACAACGCGACCAATTGTCACGCCCCCCCATCAATCATTTTTCAACCAAAATTAAAGGCTAGGCCGTACAGCATTGCTATCCCTTCGCAGCAGTGTCTCGCTAATCCCCGAACTACGGACTTACCTGCCTGTGCGACGGCAGACAGGCGGCCATGGCTTTGAGGCCCGCCCGTTACCGACCAGACATTGTTTCCTGGCAGCCCTTTTGCTACGGTTATGCTGCCAGTAGAACAAATCATGACTGCCCGGGAAAAACTAGCAAAGATCCGCGAGGAGCTGAAACAGATCTTTCTAGAACGGGGCGATCTTATCGACGGAGCCCTTTCCGCCCTACTCTCCTCTCAACATGTCTTGATCATCGGCCCACCGGGTACCGCAAAATCCATGCTCGCCGATGAAATATGCCGCCGTATTAATGGCGCAGACTACTTCCAGTGGCTCCTGACACGCTTCAGCACGCCTGAAGAGGTCTTCGGCGCAGTCAGCCTCAAGGCACTGGAGCAGGATGAATACCGAAGGGTCACGTTGCACAAACTCCCCGAGGCGCACATCGCCTTTCTCGACGAGGTCTTTAAAGCCAATTCTTCTATCTTGAACGCCATCCTGACGATCATCAACGAGCGCTTCTTCCACAATGGCAGAGAGATCGTCTCCGTCCCCCTTCTGACCCTATTCGGGGCAAGCAATGAGCTGCCGGAGGACGATGAGCTCATGGCCCTCTATGACCGTTTCCTACTTCGATTTGTTGTCGACTATATTGCCGAGGATTTCCGCTTTCTGAGGATGCTGGAGACCTCTCCGCAAGCGGAGAAGACTACCATTACTTTGGAGGAGCTCCACGCCATGCAGGCGGAGGTTCGAGATTTCACCATCCCTGTCTTTATTTACCGGACAATCGCCGATATCCGCAGGGAGCTGCGCAAGAAATCCATCCAGGCTTCAGATCGCCGCTATCGCCAATCTTTGTCTCTGCTCCAGGCCCATGCTTATCTAACAGGAGGAGTCAGGGTCTCGGAAAAAGACCTCTTCGTCCTCGAACACGCTCTGTGGCGGGATCCTGGAGAGCGGCCGGAGGTCCACTCGACCATTCACGAACTGGTTTTTGGCTACGAAGCGGAAGTCAATGAACTCCTCTACCAATCGAGGGAGATGCGCGAATATGCCTTACGCCCGTGGGAGACTAGCGAGATGCGAGCCCACGCCCTGATCGAGGTCCACACCAAATTGCGAAATATCCTGCTCAAGGTCGAACAGATTATGGAGAAGGCCAAGAAACTTGGCCGGCCACTGGACAAGGTAGGCGCCGTCAAAGAAGAGATCGAAGAGATGCAGCAACAGATGCTGGAAAGATTTTAGTGCCACCAAAAAGAAAAAAGCCCCCTCGGCGGAAGAGCAGCTTTTCTCCGCTTCCGCAAAACGACTGCTGGATTGAAAGCGACTCTTATGACCGCCAAGCATACGCAGCCATATGTTCCGAGTCTCCGTCGCTTCTTGCCCTGGTGGAGAGCGGGACTACTTTCCTCCCGCACTTTCCTTCCCTACTTCAGGACCTGTTCTGCTTGCTCTTCAAGTACAACGTCATCTTCCTTAGGGAAGAAGAGGTTCTTTCGAGCGCGCTCTTCAATCGCATCCTCTTGATCGCCCTTCAGCAGGGCGATCTCTATCGCATTCTCCGCGACCTTACCCGGCTCGACGAGGCCAAGGCAGGACTTTGCACCCTCCTCCTGGGCGAAGGAATCCTCTCACTGCTGAAATCGGAAAAGGTCCTCACCCGCCATGACATGCTCGAACTATGGGACATGAAAAAACAACAAGAAATTGCAGGGGAAAAGAGAGAGGAACTGGACAATGCTGAAAAACTCTCCGAGGAAGACCTCTCCAATCAGGCAAAGAAAAACCTGGGAAAGGCAAAGGACATCCTGGAGGGTGAAGCCGACGGTGCCGAGGCCATTCTCAGGCAGAAGATAAGCAGGCTGAAGGAAGATCTTAAACAAGTCGAGAAACAAGCATCTACCCGACTTCAAGCAGAGGCAATCAAGGTGGCCCAGCAGCTTGAGGACGCCGCAGAAGAGGCAGAGCATTGGAGCTTGACCATGGGGACCGGTTACCGCTCCCCCCCCGGGCAAAAGCTGGAGCTGGGCAAGAGGCTTGCGGGCAACGAAAAGCTCAAAAAGCTGGCACGGATGGTGGGACGGATGAAATTCCATGCCCTGGCCATACGCAAAAAAGTCTTCGAACGCTCCAGCGAAGAGATCTTAGAAGTGGAAAGGGGAAATTCCATCAACCGCCTTCTTCCGCACGAGCTTATGACGCTGCACCACCGGGTCTTGCAAAAAGACTTCTACCGCCGCCTTCTCGACCAGGAACTCCTCCAGTACTCCCTTAGAGGGATCGAAGAGAAGGGCAAAGGACCTATGGTGGTCTGCCTGGACGGCAGCTCCTCCATGGCTGGAGAGAAAGAGATATGGTCCAAGGCCGTCACCCTTACCTTGCTGGAAATTGCCCGCCGCCAGCGCAGGCTATTCCGCTCCATCTGCTTTTCCTCCGAGGATACGCCCCTTCAGGTCCTCGACATGAATCCCAGGGAACGGTACAGAGTCGAAATGGAAAGGGTCATTGATCTGGCAGACTATTTTCCGGGCGGTGGCACTGATTTCGAGAAACCTCTGGATGCGGCCCTGGAGTGCCTTAAAAAATCACGCTATAAAAAAGGAGACATCGTCTTCATTACCGATGGTGAATGCCAGGTGAGCGGAGATTGGGCAGAGAGCTTCTGCAAAGAGAAAGAAAGACTTGGCTTCTCTCTATTCTCGATCCTGATCGATGTCGGCCCAAGTTCCTTAGGGACGTTAAAAGAATTCAGCGACCGGATCACAACCATTAAACAGCTTACGGGTGATGAAGTTAAGGATATATTTTTGAAGTTTTAATCAAGTTATATCGAACACGGGGTTTGAATCCCCGTGTTTGACCAAAGGGGAGAGCTGCCGCTTCTCCCCTTTGGAAACCCCATCGGCTTTGTGCCCGCCTCCAGAGGCGGGGTTTACATTGAATTAACTTATATCGACCACGGAGTATCCTAATAATCACAAGCAATAGGAAAGGGGGAATAAAATGGGAAGGCAAGCAGTGAATTTCGGTATCCTCCTGCCTACGAGAGGTGTTTTGCTGGCGCAGAAAGAGAGGCCGGATCTCCGACCCATCTTCGACATGGCGGAGACGGTGGAGAAAGCGGGATACCATTCGATTTGGATCGGCGACAGCGTGACGGCCAAACCGCGCCTGGAGACGTTAAGTACTCTAGGGGCGCTTGCAGTCAAAACCAAAAACATTAAAATCGGCACCTCGGTTCTGATTGCGGCGTTGAGAAACCCGGTTCTCCTGGCCCAGGCAATAGCCAACGTGGATGTGTTATCTTCAGGCCGCCTGATTCTGGGCGTTGGCGTACAGCGCGGGGATAAGATGTTCGAGGAGGAGTTCACGGCCTGCGGCGTGCCCTTTAACCAAAAGGCCGGGAGGCTCGAGGAGCTCCTGAAGATCATGAGGCTCCTCTGGTCCCAGGACAACGTCACCTACCCAAACAAGTACTTCCGAATCGAAAACCTATCTCTCCTGCCCAAACCGGTTCAGAAGCCAGGGGTCCCCGTCTGGGTCTCCAGCAACGACGTGGACAGGGGATTGAAGAGAGTGGCGATGCTCGGCGATGCCTGGATGACCAACATCCCTTCCATCGAGGTCTTCAAGGAATCGTGGAAGAAGATTCAAAGCTACGCAGGCGAGGCAGGAAGAGATCCGCAAGAGATCCATCGCAGCCTCTATCTGACGATCCACGTGAGTCCCGACGGCGCCAAGGCACGCAAGGAAGGCGAGGAATTCCTCACTGCCTACTACCACAAGCCCTTCGATGTCATCTCCAGACAGTTAATTGTGAAATGCGGAGGAACGGACGAGGTGGTGGAGCTCATCAAGACCTATGCCGAGGCCGGAATAGGGACCTTCATCCTTCGCTTTGCCGCGAAGGATCAGATGAAACAGCTACAGGTCTGCACAGAAAACATCGTGCCCCACTTCCAGTAGATGAGGTGAGCCCGGAGAGGCTAACCCCGATCCGAAAAAAAGGACCAGGGGTAGACCGGCCATCTTTATCGCTTTCTATGATAAAGGTGCAATGAGGCGATTAAAAAATTCGGATCGGGGCTAAGGCATCTCTTCTAGAAGGCGGCCATAGCCCATCACCGGCTGCCTTACGTGCAGTCTCTTCTGAATCGCCCAGACCCGCGTTGGTACGGGGTGAACCACGGGCACCTGGAGGTCCTGCTCCAGCAGGCTGATGATATCCATGGTGCGCCATCCCGAGCCAAGCATGTAGATCCCTTCGGCCTTTGGATTCTTGAGAAAGACCTTCTTGGTGTGGGCATAGACCTCTTGAGAGGAAAGCTTGCCCACTTCTTCGAACGGGACTGGAATCCCCTCCATCGCATCGACATCGAACCCTGCTTCGGCAAAGTAGCGGGAGAAGGTGACGTTGATGTCTCCGGTAAAATAAGTCACTCCAACTATCCTGCGCAGTTTCAGAGCCCGTAAGGCCTCGATCTGGGTCATGCCTGCCGTGACAATCGGAATTTTATACTTTTCCTCCCATCGCTTGACGATATCTCGTTCCCCCTTGTAACCCTGCACCATAAATGGCGGGGCGCCTTCGGGGTGGATCAGGTCTACCTTCAACCTTGCCAGCTCGGCGATCTTTGCCTCGTAGGCATCCATCACCTGACGGAACTCATCCTCGGTCCCCCTCTCGATGCCGAGAAAGAGTGGAATCACTCCGATTCCCTCTGGAAGCAAGCGGATGAATTCCTCTAAAGAACCTGGCCTCATCGTGGGTTTGATTATGCCCAACACCCCTCTCCAGCTTGTATAGGACATTTAATCCCCTCCCTGATTATATTTTTCTGAGCACCTTTCTGAAAATCAAGTTATATCGACAACGGGGTTACCCAATAATCTATTGTCCCACGCAACAAATCAGATGGACCAGTGGGGAAATTGCCTGATTTCCCCTGCTCTTGCAACCCCCCTCGACTACCTTTGAATCCAGACTCCTCGAGGGAGTAGGCCTTCAGTCCTCCTCCCTCTCGGAAGCTCACACTCAATGTTTGGTGCTGGGGGAGCCTGCTCCGAAACAGGGAGACATCCGATCTAAATGTTCTCATAAAGAGAGAAGGTTGGATTTAATAATCGAAACCAGACAGGCAAAGGCCCATTGGCTCCCGCTGAGGAGCAGGCCCCCTCAGCATAATCTGAATCCAGACTCCTCGAGGGAAAAAGCCTTCCGGCCTGAGGAAATAGGTTCCTGCCTTGAGGACCGCCTCCCAACCCCATTGTGTCGGTTCTCCAACTGTTGCGGCCTGTACCAACCATCTCTCTCCTGTTCCTCAAGCCTCCACGCTTCCTCCCTCTCGGAAATCCACGCCCGCCGCTTGGTGCCGAGGGGGTCTGCTCCGAAAAAGGGAGATATCCGATTCTAAATGCTCTCCAAGAGAGAGAAGATTGGGTTAAGTAATCGAAAACAGACAGGCAGAGGCCCATTGGCTCCCGCTGAGGGCAGGCCCTCTCGACTACCTCTGAAACCACACTTTCCAACGCAACCCTCCCCTTTTTTTTCACCGGCACTGGCCGCTCGGCCCGAAAGACAGACTTTTATCATGTATGGTATCATATGAGATAAGTTATTAAGTGAGATAAGGAGCAAGCGATGAATGTCACACGCCAGACAGCACCAGTTACCTGTCTCTTCTTTATCCTGCTCAGCTCTACCTTATCGACAGCAGAGAATTCACCGGTGGCCTTCTCGGCCCACCACCTGCGCTGGGCCGTTAATATCGAGATGATCAGGGGACACGTCACCACTTCGTTGGAAGCCCTGCGGCAGGGGAAGAGAGAGATGGTCCGGGCACATGCTGGCCACCCTCTTGAGGAACATTACGATCTCCTAGCGCGCGGCCTCAGAGCCCGAAACCCTGACTTTGAGGCCCAAGTCCGCAGTTCCCTGAATGGGCTGGGCGAACTGCTACAATCCCAGTTCTCGCCGGACGTGTATGAACGGAAAATCAGGAAGTTCTCAGCTCTCCTCGACCAGGCTCTCCAGATGCTTGTCCCGCCCGATGTGCTCGCCTTGCCCAGATTTCAGTCCGCACTGATTGCCCGGCTTTGCCAGACGGCTAGCCAGGAGTATGCCGTGGCCGTGCGGGATGGTCGTATAGTCAAATTGGAAGAGTATCAAGACGCCTTCGCCTTTGTGCAACGCGCCCAGATACTCGCCCAAAGAATAAAGGGTCAACTCCCATCAACAGCCGTCCGGCTGCTTCAGCAACTACGAGAAGCCCTCCCCTCTATCACACCCCCTGCCACTCTAGTCCCAACAGAAGACGTGTCCAAATCCGCTAGGCGCTTAGCCTCGATCATAGAACAAACAACAGGGGGACGTCGGTCACGCCGCGGCACTTCAGGACTATTAATGTCTCCCCTGGTAGTCATTAGGAGCGGGATCATCCAGGTAAATCCGGCTACGGAGATTGCGGCGATCCGCGACCTCCTTGACCGGATAAAGAGGGCCTACCGCCAGGGGGAGGTCCAACACGCGAAGGAGCTTAGCGCAGTGCTGTATCTGGAGCATTTTGAGAAGATCGAAGGGGACTTGTTCGACAAAGCACCAGAGCTGAACGCCAGGCTGGAACCAATTCTGGGCCTGCAGATCCGCCAGTTAATCAAGGCCAAGGCGCCGCCAAGCGAGGTAGAGGCGCTCATCGCCAAGATCCTGCCTGCCCTAAAAGAAGTAGAGAAGGTTCTAACGAGCAAGTGAGCTATAAAAAACGGCGGCTTTGGAAAAAGTGATTGCCAAAAGGTACCATAAGCAGAGTACCGGAAAAATTTGGCGATTGAGCACCTTCAAATCCTGGAACGCCCGACGGGTCGGACCCCAAACCTATAGATAAATAGTTCCCAGCGGAACTTTTTTTCACATAGACCGGAATGAATGTGTACCGCCCACTATAATTCACCTGGTGGGTCTGGCTGGCCAGGTAACTTCAGAGAGATACAGGGGTGGCTGCCCGGCCAGCTCAGATCTGAGGAAGGGGCTAAGGCCTATGAGCGGCAAATATTGTGCCAGCTTGAACATCCATATGGGCCTTACTGAATTTTATTCTTATCCCATCGAAAACGCAGGATTTCGATATCCTAAGATAGATTATAAGGTAACCCCGCGGCTTGCCGCGGGCACATAACCGATGGGGTTTCCCCCGTGGAGTCGCGGTAGCTCTTCCCTTTGGTCGACCACGGGGTTCAAACCTCGTGTTCGATATAACTTGATTTTCCCACGCACAGCTTGAACAAGGCAGATCTGCCCTTTTAGGCATTTCTACCCGAAGATTTCGGGAAAATTTTGGCCGGTTGTTTTTCCCCTACCCTCCTCATAAAAAACAAATCTCATAGAGAAATTAATAACTTATATCATTCCAGGCAGAGGACCATGCGCCGATACTCAACTGGCACGCTTATTGTTTTACTTACATCTCTGGATGGCAAAGAAGCGGCAAAAAACTCTCGGTAAAATGATTACCCTATCGATGGGATTCGTGTTTTATCTCATGGCGCTCCAATGACTATCTTGATCGGCTCTATTATCTATTTGGTTGTCGCGCTTGTCTTCGCCCTGGTATTTAGCATGGTCGCAAAGAAGATGGACAGATAAATGGATTGAAGCTGAAATGCCTAACATCGAGAACAGGACAGCGATCAATGGGAGGGTTGCGCTATGACAAGGGAAGTAAAGGCATATGGCCGGCGGATTAAGGTATACAGGGTGCGTAGATGCGCAGATGCTTGGTGTAGCGACCGTAACCTTGCCCATCAGATAGAAGAGAGGCGTGAGAAGAAGCTGCGTGAATTGCGTCTGAATTCCAATGAGGTAAAGGAATTAGCGAAATTATAGACCTGGCAAACTGGCTACCTCAATAATTAAATCTTCAGTGGTGGACTGAGCGGTGCAAGGATTAGCAAGAACCATGCGTTACCATGAGCAAGCTTAAATCAAGTATTATCGACCACAGGGTTTGAACCTCAGGGGCGGATATAATTTGATTGTAAATTCTTCGTGATCTTCGTGTGCTTCGTGGTAAACAAATACTATCACATGTCACAGGAGCTGACGGTTTAGCAGGCCAGTGAAGCCAGCCACAGTCTCTTATCTGTTTCAGTAAGAGAGAAATATCACCACGAAGAGCACGAAGGACACAAAGTGAAATCAGGTTACTAGGATAACCCGCGGCAATCCGCGGGGTTACCCAATAATATATTAGCAGTTGTAAGGCTTAAAAGATGTTTAGCCGAATCAAACTAAGATTTTTCTTCTGGCTCTGGCGGAGGGATTACATGATGGGGCCAAACAAAATGGACGTCACTCTGGCAAAAAGGAGATGTGAAAAACCTTTTAGCCAGGATTCCCGAGATAACATTTTCCCAGTTGACAGCCGAAACGAGGCATGAGGATAGGAATACGGGCACAAAGACGCTGACCGTGGACCGCGACACTTTCCGTGAGCTTTTGTTGGACGTAATGGGACGCAAGGACCACTGGGCCTGGCCGGCGTTTACCTCCGGCATGGTTCCCAAGAGACTGCTACATTTTCATTTTGAGCAAGAGTACGCAACCTACGTCCGTGACTTTCC
>Ga0114947_10000543_pt1 | contig 12970 bp, 10 predicted proteins | sample CR02metaG_FD_99656 | JGI IMG/M metagenome (GOLD analysis project Ga0114947, IMG submission 99656) | Deep subsurface microbial communities from Mariana Trench to uncover new lineages of life (NeLLi) - CR02 metaG | ecosystem: Environmental > Aquatic > Marine > Ocean trench > Sediment ...
CGACCGTCGGCTCGTCCAGGATGTAGAGCCGCCGGGCCACGGCCGAGCTGGCCGCGAGCTCCCGGGCGACCTTCAGCCGCTGCGCCTCGCCGCCGGAGAGGGTGGTCGCGGGCTGGCCGAGCCGTAGGTATCCCAACCCCACGCGCTGAAGCTGCCACAGCCGCTCGCCGATCCGGTCCTGCCGAAGGAAGAAGCGGATGGCCTCGTCGACCGTTAGGTCGAGAACGCCGCGGATGTTGAGCCCTCGATACGACACTTCCAGGATCTCCGCCCGGTAGCGAGAGCCGCCGCACGCCTCGCAAGACAGGGCGACATCCGCCAGGAAGACCATCTCCACCAGCTCTTCGCCCGCCCCCTTACACGCCTCGCAGCGCCCTCCCGGCGTGTTGAAGCTGAAGTGCCGGGGCTCGTATCCCCTCCGTCGTGAGAGCGGCTGCCCCGCGAACAGACGGCGCACCTCGTCGAACGCCTTGATGTAGGTGACGGGGTTGGAGCGGGGCGTCCGTCCGATCGGACTCTGGTCGACGAGCACCACGTCATCGAGCGCGCCGGCTCCCTCGAGCGACTCGAAGGTGCCCGTCCGCTCGCCCAGGTGGATCTTGGCGCTGGAGCTCCGCCGGAGCTCCCGCTCGAGCGCCCGATAGATCAGGTCGTGCACGAGCGTCGACTTTCCCGAGCCGGAGACGCCGGTCACGACCGCGAGCACGCCGAGCGGCACCTCCACGTCCAGTCCGCGGATGTTATGCAGGGTGGCCCCACGCAGGGTGAGCCGCGATCGGACGGCGCGGCGGTGACGGTGACCCCGAAGCGGCGATGTCAGCGCTCGCCCCGTCACCGTATCGGCCTCGAGAAGCGCCGGCCAATCGCCCTCGAAAACCACCTCCCCGCCGTGCTCCCCGGATCCCGGTCCCAACTCCAGGATTCGGTCGCTCGCGGCGAGCACCGCGGGGTCGTGCTCCACGACGAGCACCGTGTTCCCGACGTCCCGGAGGCGTCCGATCACGTTCAGGAAGCGCTCGACATCGCGTGGATGAAGACCGATCGTCGGCTCGTCCAGCACGTACAGCGTGTCGACCAGATGGCTGGCCAGGCAGCTGGCGAGCCGAAGCCGCTGCATCTCCCCACCCGCCAACGTGCGGGCCTGCCGATCGATCGTCAGGTACCCCAGGCCAACCTCGTCCATGAACCGCAACCGGTCGGCGAGCTCCCGCTGGATCGTTCTCGCGACCTTCCGCTCGAAGGGCCTCAGCTCCAGGCCGGAGAGCCAGCGCCCGAGCTCCGAGACGGACAGAGCGGCGGCAGCCGCGATGTGCAGCCCCCCCAGGCGGACGTGCAGCGCCTCGGGCCGCAATCTGGCGCCACCGCAACTCTCGCACGTTTGGGGAACCTGGTAGCCCCTGAGGAAGACCCGGATGTACCGCTTGTAGCGCTTACTCTCGCGGGAGCGCAGAAACGGAAGGACCCCCCGGAAGCCATCTCCGCCATGCAGGACGCGCTGCCGGAAGGCGTCGGGCAGGTCACGCCACGGCGCGTGGAGATCGACGCCGCACTCGAGCGCATGCCGCTCGAGCTCCGCCCGCTCCCTCGTGTATCTCGGCTTGCTCCACGGGTCGATCGCCCCGTCCGTGAGGCTTCTCCCGGCATCGGGAACGACGAGGTCCAGATCGTACTCCAGCGTCGCCCCGAAACCGTTGCAGGTCGCGCAAGCACCGGCCGGGTTGTTGAAGCTGAACAGCAGGGGGCTCGGAACCGGGAATCCGCGGCCGCACGTTGAGCACAGATGCGCTTCGGAGAAGGACAGCCGCTTCGTGATCTCCGGCTCTTCCCCCTCGCCGGCCTCGCCGACGACGAGGACGACGGCATGCCCCTCTCCCTCGGCGAAAGCGCTGGCCAGGGAGTCCGTCAGGCGCTCTCTCTCCTCGGGATCGATAGTGAGGCGATCGACGACGACCAGGAGGTCGCGCACCCCGGCGAGCATGGCTGGGCCGGAACCCTGCCGGCCCTCGCCCGTGCTTGCATCGCCCGCGCTCGCCTCGCCGTCCGGCAGGTAAACCTCCCGGCCATCCGCGATAACGCGCAGATAGCCTTGCGCCACGAGGTTGGCGGCGGCGAGCTCAGGAGAGATCTGGTCGCTGAAGCGAAACGGGAAGGCGACGTAGATCCGCGCGCCCGCCTCCCCGGCGAGGATCTCGTCGGCGGCGGATGCCACGGTATCCGGCTGCACGACGCTCCCGCACTCCGGGCAATAGGTATGCCCGACGCGGGCCCACAGGAGGCGCATGAAGTCGTACGCCTCGCTCACCGTTCCGACGGTGGAGCGGCTCGTCTGCACCGAGTTCCTCTGGTCGATCGCGACGGCCGGGCTCACGCCGTCGATCCAGTCGACGGCCGGCTTCTCCATCCGCTCGAGGAACTGCTTGGCATAGGTGGACAGCGACTCGACGTACCGCCGCTGCCCCTCGGCGTAGATCGTGTCGAAAGCCAGGCTGGACTTGCCGGAGCCGGAGGGCCCCGTCAGGACGGTCAGGCGCCCACGCGGGATCTCGACGTCGATCCCCTTGAGGTTGTGCTGCCGGGCCCCCCGGACGCGAATCGCTTCCTTCACAGCCGTGATGATGCGGCGGCGGGATCGGCCACGCTAACGTGTTTGTCGCCTCCCCGCCCGCCGACTATTCTCTCGGGCATGCAAATCGCGCCCGAAGGCCCGATCCGGGAAGAGGACCCGGTCGGCAAAGCGTACGATCCCCGGCTGATGCGCCGGCTTCTCGCCTACCTCCGACCTTACCGGTGGAAGGTGGTGGCCGCGGTGGGCATGCTCGTCCTCGCCTCCGCGCTGGAGCTCGTCTCGCCGTGGCTCACCAAGGTCGCCATCGACAGGGCCATCCCGGGGAACGACTACCGCATGCTCGGCGTGCTCGCCAGCATCTTCATCGTTGCGCTCATCCTCTCCGCGACCCTCGAGTACGCGCGGACGCTTCTCACGGCATGGATCGGCCAGCGGGTGATGAAGGACCTTCGGGGGGAGATCTTTGCGCACCTGCAGCGACTGCACCTGGCCTACTTCGACCGGCACCCCGTGGGCCGGACCATGACGCGCGTGACCAGCGACGTCGAGGTGCTGAACGAGATGTTCACCACCGGCGTGGTGACGATCTTCGGCGACGTCTTCACCGTCCTTTTCATCGTGGCCGCGATGCTTGCGCTGGACTGGCGGCTCGCGCTGGTCACCTTTTCGGTCCTGCCGATCGTTTTTCTCTCCGCCTGGATCTTCCGCTACATGGTCCGCCAGGCGTACCGCGACATCCGGGTTCGGCTGGCCCGCATCAACGCCTTCCTCCAGGAGAGAATCAGCGGAATGGTCGTGGTGCAGCTGTTTCGCCAGGAGACGCCCACACACCAGCGGTTCGAGGAGCTCAACGAGGACTACCTGGAGGCCCATCTCCGCTCGATCACGTACTACGCGCTCTTCTTCCCCGTCGTGGAGCTGTTGGCGTCGATCGCCCTGGCGTTGATCATCTGGTACGGCGGCGGGCAGGCGCTGCAAGGCGCCATCACGATCGGCGTGATCGCCGCCTTCCTGCAGTACGCGCGGCGCTTCTTCCGACCGATCCAGGATCTCTCCGAGAAGTACAACATCTTGCAGAACGCGATGGCGAGCTCGGAGCGGATCTTCAGGCTCCTGGACGAGAAGCCGGCGATTGCAGAAGAGGAGGGACGGACATCGCTCCGCCGGCCGATCGGCGGGCGCATCGAGTTCCGGAACGTGTGGTTCCACTACGGCTCGAACGGCGCGCGGCCCCAGCCGGTACTGCCCGGCGCGGCCGCGAGCAAAGGATCCGGGGACGAGGAGACCCCGGCTGCAGACGGCTCCGCGGAACCAGACTGGGTGTTGAAGGACGTGAGCTTCGTGGCCGAGCCCGGGGAGCGCCTGGCCATCGTCGGTGCCACCGGGGCCGGCAAGTCCACGACCATCAACCTGATCATGCGCTACTATGAGCCACAGCGCGGGAGCATCCTTCTTGACGGCGTCGACATCCGCGAGATCTCGGCGCGGGAGCTGCGCTCCCACATCGGCCTGGTCCTCCAGGACATCTACCTTTTTTCGGGCACCGCGGCGCAGAACATCCGGCTCGGACGAAGCCGGATCTCCTCCGAGCGCATGCGTGAAGCCGCCAGGCGCGTCGGCATCGACCGGCACATCGCGCGGCTGCCGAGGGGCTACGACCAGGAGCTGGGAGAGCGCGGCAGCAAGCTCTCTGTCGGCGAGCGACAGCTCCTCAGCTTCGCGCGCGCGCTGGCGGGCGAACCGCAGGTCCTTCTGCTCGACGAAGCCACCAGCTCCGTCGATTCCCAGATCGAGGCTCAGATCGAGCGCGCCCTGGAGGAGCTCATGAAGGGCCGTACCAGCATCGTGATCGCGCACCGGCTCTCCACGATTCAGAACGCCGACCACATTCTCGTGATGCACCACGGGCGGATTCGGGAGTCCGGCACCCATCGCGAGCTGCTGCGCCAGGCGGGTCTGTACGCTCGGCTGTACCGGCTGCAGTTCGCTCCGGCGACGGCGTCGCTTTCGTGAGCGCGCTCCTGGACGCGGCGGCCGCCATCGACTCGCGTCTCCTGCTCCTTCTGCTCCTGGCGGTTCTCGACGTCTGGGCTATCGGAATGACCCTCGCGTCCAACGGCAGTCGCCGGGAGAAGGTTCTCTGGTCGGCCGTCATTCTCCTCTGCCCGATCTTCGGCTGCATCTTCTGGTTCAACCTGGGGCCGAAGCCGTACCTGCTGGGTTCCGTCCGCTCTTCGAAGCGGCGGCCGGCCGGCTGAACGGCCGTTCATGAGGTACATCGGGAACAAGACTCGTCTCATTCCCTTCATCCTCGAGGCCGTCCAGCGGTTGGTGCCGCAGCCCGGCATCGCGTGCGACCCGTTTGCCGGTACGGCCAGCGTCAGCCACGCGCTGAAGCGCGCGGGATGGGCGGTGCACTCCGGTGATCTCATGGCGTTCTCGTACGCGCTGCAGGTCGCTCGGGTGGAGCTCGACCGAATCCCCGGCTTCCCTCGGACGATCCTCGCGGAGTTGGAGGACGACGACGGGCCTCGAGGAGGGACCGCCTACGCGAGACTCTTGGAACGGCTGGAGCGCCTGCCGTCCAGCCACGGCTTCATCACGGAGAACTACTCTCCCGCCGGGGAGAGCGGCGCTCGCTTCGGCCGCATGTACTTCACGCCCCGCAACGCCGGGGCGATCGATGCAGTCCGTGAGCGAATCACCGACTGGATGGAGGCGGGTCGGCTGGACCGGAGACAAAGCCAGCTCCTCATCGCGACCCTGGTGGAGGCTGCCGACCGCGTGGCGAACACCACAGGAGTCTACGCCTCATTCGTCAAGTCGTGGCAGCCGAACGCCCGCAGGAGGCTGGAGCTACGGCCGCTGGGGCCGACCGGCCGCCGAAACAGCGGCCGCCGCTGCACCGCGTTCCTCGGCGAGGCGATCGACCGGGTCTACTCGGCGGGGACGATCGATCTGCTTTATCTCGATCCGCCGTACAACGAGCGACAGTACCCGGCCTACTACCATCTCCCCGAGCTCATCGCCTCGGGGTGGGATCCGCCGCCCCAGCTACGCGGGAAGACGGGGCTGATCCCGGACGGTTCCCTTCGGTCCGACTGGTGCCGAAGGGGCAGGTGCGAGGCGGCGCTGACGGAGCTCCTCGCCGGGGCCGATGCCCGACACATTCTGCTCAGCTACAACGATGAGGGGCTGCTCAAATCCGACCGGATCGAGGCGATCTTCCGGGAGGCGGGAGATCCGGACACCTACCGCCGGCTGAACCGGCGCTACCGCCGCTACCGAAGTGACGGAGACGGTCCGGACCGCACCTACGCGCGAGACCGGGTGCGCGAGCAGCTGCACTACGTGCGGCGCGCCTGAGCGATCCACGATCCAGCCGGGTCAGTGGTCCCCCTTGTCCTCCACCTCGAAGTCGCGCCCCCACTCCTCGGAAAGGTGCCGTTCCCTCTCGGCGGCCTCACGCACGATGCGGAGCGAATCCCTCTCGACCGGATCCTCGATCGGCAGCAGCCGCTCCGTCACGCGGACCTCGTAGTCGAAGAGAACCCGCCGGATGTCGCCGAGTCGCCTGAGCAGCAGCGGGATGGCGCGTAGAAGCGCGCCCTCCTCATCTAGCCTGCGGATCAGGTCGGACAGATGCACCAGGTGGGCGCGGACCGTGTCCGCGTCCGGCGGGCCCTCTCGTTCGGGCTGTTCGGGGTGTCGGGCCATCTTCGCGCGGCGTCCTCTCCCTCGGTCCGGCAGCGGCGTTCCCCTTCCGTGCCTCGATACCCTAAGGCGGGTCGTCCGATTCGGCTGGACACGCGACAACGGGTGGCGGACGGGCGGACCTCCCCACCTCAGGCGCAGGTAGAAGGAAACATGCTCGCGCGATTCCGAGGTCCCGCCGTATCGGTGCGCGCCACGAGTCTGGCGCTTCTTCCCGCGATCTTCGGTGCGTGCTCTCCGGGCTATGTGCTTCGGGCGGGATGGGAGGAGGCGAAGATCCTGCGCGGCCGGCGACCCATCGAGGCGGTCGTGCACGACACCACCACACCCCCATCGATGCGCTACAAGCTGCGGCTCGTCGAGGATGCGCGAGCGTTCGCCATCCACCGGCTCGGGCTGGATGCGGGCGACAGCTTCACCAGCTACGCCGAGGTGAGCCGTGATACGCTGCTCCTCGTCGTTTCGGCGGCTCCCGAGTTCCGTCTCGTGTGGAAGACGTGGTGGTTCCCAATCGTCGGACGGGTCCCGTACCGGGGCTACTTCGACTTCGAGCGGGCGTTGGAGGAAGGTCGGAGGCTCGGCGAGCAGGGGTACGACGTGTGGGTTAGACCATCCTCGGCGTTCAGCACGCTCGGCTGGCTGCCCGACCCGCTCCTCTCGACGACGCTCCGTGCCGACAGCGTGGCGCTCGTCGAGACCGTGATCCACGAGATCACCCACACAACGTTCTTTCCCGCGGGAGAGGCGCACTTCAACGAGAGCTTCGCGAACTTCGTCGGCCACCGTGGCGCAATCGACTTCTTCTGCGGAGCCGTGGCCGACGAGGGGCGGTGCGAGCAGGCGCGCGACAGGTGGCACGACACCCGCACCTTCGGTCGGTTCTTCAACGGGCTCGTCGACAGCCTGAAGGCGCTCTACGCCACCGACCTGCCGGCGGACCGCATGCGGGAGAGGAAGGCCGAGATTCTGGCTTGGGCGGCGCGGGACTTCGAGGCGGTGAAGCCCGAGCTGCGCTCGGGCCAGTACGGGTCGCTGAACCCGGAACGGCTCAACAACGCGTGGCTTCTCGCACGCGTCCTCTACTACTCGCGCCTGGACGACTTCGACATGATCTACGAGAGCGAGGGGGACCTCCAGGAATCGATCGCAGCGGTCATCGCGGCCGCGCGCCGCATGCCGCCGTGGGAGGCCGTGGACAGCCTGCTGGCCGCCCCAGCGGAAGTGCGGCCGGCGGGTGCGCACACGAGATCCGGAAGGTAACTTCCCTGCCCATGTTCGATCACATCCTCGTGGCGATTGATTTCTCCGACGCCTCCGTGGAGTCCCTGCGGTGGATCGTGAAGAGCTTCCCGGATGCGAAGCTCACACTCTTCCACGCCATGCCCGAGGCCAAGGCCTCGGCCGACCTGCGTCACTCGCTCAGCGGGAAGGTGGATCCCCAGGAACGGGAGCTGGATGCGCGCTCCAACATCGAGCTCTTGGCCCACAGCATCAGCCCCGACGCAGAGATTGTCGTCCGTAGCGGGTCGCCGATCGACGAACTGCGCAAGGCGGCGACCGCCTCCGGCGCGCAGCTCGTGGTGCTGGGCGCACATCAGAAACGCATCTCGCCGTGGGACCACCTCGACTCGATGGCCGAGGCGACGTGCGACGCGGTGGACCTGCCGATCCTCATCTGGAGACCCACCGCCAGGACGGGAGAGATGACGGTGCTCGCCCCGCTCGACCTGCGGGAGGGATCCGAGCCGGTGGGCGAGATGGCCGGAAAGCTGGCCAGCCACTTGGACGGGCGACTCGTCATCCTGCACCTGCTTCCAAAGACGTTCCAGGGATTCCTGCGCGCGGCCAGCTCGCCCTACCAGGCGGAGGAGACGCTCCGGAAGGCGGAGTCGAGCGCCCGAGAGGAGGCCCTGGGGCGGATCCCGGCCCGGTACCGAGAGGGGCTCCGGATCCAGGCGATTGTGGCCCGAGGTCAGCCCGCCCGGCAGATCTTGGCCACGGTGGAGAGCGAGAGCGTGGACCTCATCGTGATGGGCAAGACGCACGTGAAGAAGCGTACGGAGCGGGCGCTGATGGGCCATATAACGGGCAAGGCCCTCCGTAGCGCACCGTGCTCGGTGCTCACCGTTCCCATATAGGACGATAGACGATGAGCGGAAGCAGCCAGGACGTGCCGGATCGGATCAGCTGCCCGCGCTGCGAGCGTGAGGATGTGGCTCCGGTCGGCTTCGCGCCCTTCCCCAACGAAGTGGGCGAGCGGGTGAAGGCAGAGGTGTGCCAGGAGTGCTGGGAGGAGTGGAAAAAGCACCAGATGCTTCTCATCAACCACTACGGGCTCAACCTCCAGGACACGAACGCCCGGCAGTTCCTCATCACGAACATGAAGTCGTTCTTGTTCTCGGAAGGACCGGCCGGGGCGTCGATCGACACGTCGCAGGAGGGGAGTATCTCTTGGGAGGGCAACCAGTAGAGTAACGCGAGACCGGCCCGGATGAGGGCGCCAGCCTCGGGCCGACCCTTCCACATCTTCTAGCCGACGACGAGGTTGATCAGCCGGTCCGGCACGTGGACCACCTTGCGGATCGTGGCTCCTTCAACGTGGCGGCGGACGTTCTCGTCTCGCAGAGCCAGCTCCTCGACGACCTCCCGGCTCGCGCCGCGTGCCACCCGTACGGTCGCGCGCAGCTTCCCGTTCACCTGGACGGGGATGTCGACCTTGTCCTCCTCCAGCTTCGCGGGGTCGTACGTGGGCCACGTCGCGTGGTCGAAGATGCTCGGCTCCCCGCCGATGCGCTCCCACAGCTCCTCCGCGATGTGCGGTGCGACGGGGGCCAGCATGATGACCAGCGGACGCACCTCGGGGAGGCTCGGTGTGCGGCCCTCCGATCGAAGCGCGTTCACGTAGTCCATCAAGGCCGCGATCGCCGTGTTGTACGAGAGGCGCTCCAGGTCCTCCGTCACCTTCTTGATCGCGCGGTGGAGGGCCCGCTCGAGCTCCGGCTCGATCTCACCGCAGCCCCGCCCGCCGGCTGAGGCGGCCACCGCCGCCACGACGCTGTCCCAGACGCGGTACAGGAACCGCTCGGGGCCGGCGATGCCGCGATCGCGGAAGTCGCCGCCCTCCTGGTACGGACCCAGGAACATCAGGTAGGTGCGGAACGTGTCGGCTCCGTAGCGATCGATGTAGGCATCGGGGATCACCACGTTTCCCCTGGACTTCGAGATCTTCGCGCCATCCTTGACCAGCAGGCCGTGCTTCCGGAAGCGCCTGTACGGCTCCTCGAACTCCAGGTACCCCAGGTCGTGGAGCGCCATGACGATGAAGCGCGAGTAGAGGAGGTGGAGCACCGAGTGCTCCTCCCCGCCGATGTAGCTGTCGACGGGCAGCCACCGCCTGGTGCGTGCCTCGTCGAACGGTCGGTCGTCGAACTCCGTACTCGGATAGCGGAGGAAGTACCAGGCGCTGTCCAGGAACGTGTCGGAGACGTCCGTCTCACGCCGCGCCTCGCCGCCGCATTCTGGACACTCAACGCGGTAGAACTCCTCGACCCGCGCCAGGGGTGAGACCCCCGCAGCCTCCGGGCGGAAGTCCTCCAGGTACGGAAGCCTGACAGGCAGGTCGTCCTCGGGCACGGGCACCGTGCCGCAGCTCTCACAGTATATGATCGGGATCGGCGGACCCCAGTAGCGCTGCCGCGAGATGCACCAGTCGTGCAGCCGGTAGTTGATCGCCGGCTCCGCGAGGTGGCGCTCGGCCAGCCACTCGACGATCGCCAGGCCGCCGTCGTCCGCCGGCATGCCGCTGAAGCGGCCCGAGTTGATGAGCACCTCGTCGGTCGTGTGCTCGACGAACGCGCTCGATCCCGGACCGGGCGCAACATCGGCCAGATCCTTCGCCTCCCCCTCGCCGGCGCTGACCGCCACCACCGCCCGGATCGGGAGACCGAACCGGGTGGCGAACTCGAAGTCCCGATGGTCATGGGCGGGAACGCTCATGATCGCTCCCGTGCCATAGTCCATCAGGACGTAGTCGGCGATCCATATCGGGATCTCCTCTCCGGTAGCTGGATTCACCGCATGTCCGCCCGTGAAGACACCCGTCTTGGCCCTGTCGACCTTTCGGCGCTCCATCAGGTCCTGCCCGGCCGTGGCAGCCTGATACGCGGCCACCTCCTCCAGCCGGTCGGCCGTCGTCACCTCATCGACGGCCGGGTGCTCCGGGGAGAGGACCAGAAACGTGGCGCCGAAGAGCGTGTCCGGACGCGTCGTGAACACCTCGACCGCCCGTGCACGGACGGCAGAGCCGTCGGCTAGGCCTGAGCCGCCGTCGCCGGCGATGACGAACGGAAACCACAGGCGCGCGCCTTCGGATCGTCCGATCCAGTTCCGCTGCGCGGTCTTCGTCGTCCGGGACCAGTCGATCCACTCCAGGTTGTCGAGCAGCCGGCCGGCGTACTCGGTGATCCGGAAGAACCACTGGCTCAGCATCCGCTGACCGACGGGCGTGCGGCAGCGTTCGCAGCGACCGGCAATGACCTGCTCGTTGGCGAGCACGGTCTTGCAGGACGGACACCAGTTGACCGGCGCCTCCTTCTTCTCCGCCAGGCCCGCCTCGAACAGCTTGAGGAAGATCCACTGCGTCCAGCGGTAGTAGTCCGGATCCGTCGTGTCTACGGTCCGGGTCCAGTCGTACATGAGGCCGGCCCGGCGGAGCTGACGCTCGAAGTTGGCCACGTTCCGCGGGATCAGCTCCGTGGGGTGGACCCCCACCTGAAGCGCGTGGTTCTCCGAGTGGATGCCGAAGGCGTCGAAGCCGATCGGCTCGAACACGTCCTCCCCCAGCAGCCGGCGGTAACGACCGTGGATGTCAGCCCCGGTAAACGCGTACAGGTTCCCGACGTGCAGCCCCTCCGCCGACGGATAGGGATACATCATCAGGTTGAAGAAGGGGCGCTCCGCCGCGTCCAGGTCGACCTCGTTCGTCCGCTCTTCCTCCCAGAACGAACGCCACCTGGCCTCGACCCGCTCCGGCACGTAATCGTCGCGCTCGGCCGCCACTTTCCCCATCCTTTTCGCCTCGCTATCCACCGCCCGCCAGGAGCCACGCCACGCACGCTCCGACCAGCGTACAGCCCAGATTCACACCATCGTTGCCGATCCAGCCGATCCGATCCTCCAGCGTCGCTCCGAGCAGGGAGTCCGCGAACATGCCCGCCGTGCCGGCGAGCACGCCAAGGGGGATCCAACCCGGCGCCGGCGCCAAGAGCCTCATCGCGCCCCCGAGCGGCTCGCCGGAGCCGTTGCTCGCCGCTACGGCGCCGAGCAAGGCCGCTACCGTCCCGATGACCGCCGCACCAGCTACGGCCGCCGCCGTGCCCGGAAGCGATACGGCGCCCGAACGGCCGGCCGGGACGCGGGAGCCGTCGATTACGGACCACGCCGGCCACGAGCCCACCGATCCGATTTCCGTCGCCCACGTGTCCGCCGCGGCGGCCGCCACGGCGCCGACGAGCGCATACTGGGCGCCGTGGGCCCAGCCGGCCAGAGCGAGAACCGACAGTGCGGCCGCCACTCCGCCGTTCGCAAGCACCTGCGGCGCGCTCCGGCCCTCCGGCTCCGTCCGGGCCGGCTTCGCGCCGGCCCGGTACCGGCCGAGAGCCGAGCTCGTAACGAAGAACACCATGAGCAGAGCGAGGCCGAACCACCCCGAACCCAGGGCCACGGCGAGCCCGATCACCGCCGCCGCGAGCTGGCCCGAGGGTGTGAGCCAGCGAAGGCGCCGGCTCAGGAGGAGGATCAGACCTCCCATCGCGAACGGCACGAGCAGGGTCATGCTTGCCTGCATGGATGACGCTCGGTAGGGTTCCGTTCGATCATGAATAACGCGACGTGGACAGAGGAGCGGATCCAGCCGGGCGTGGCCCTGGCTCTGCTCGAATCATTGCGCGCCGCGGACACACCCACCGAGCACCTCCAGGACGAGGACGTCCACCAGTCGCTCCCCCGCCGACTCGGTCTGAGCGCCGTCGTGGAGTCCCAGATGCATCGGTACGCCGCGCTCATGCGGGAGAGCGGCTCGCTTCCGGCCCGTGAGGTCGCCGAGCTCTTTCGGCTGGTGAGCCGAAGGCCCGACGCCCGCGCGGTGTTCACCGACACGGGACGACGGCTCGCGGTGACCGACTACTCGGGCCGGGGGCACGGCATGCGGCCACTCGCCCGCCGGCTTCCCTCGCGCCTTCGTTGCCGGCTCGGCCTTCGCAGCGTGTACCGCATCGCGAAGCAGCTCACCCCGGATGGTACCGTGCGAGTGCAGGTCAGGCCGCCAGGCCTCATCGTCACGGGGGGTCTGCTCGCTAGGGTCTGCCGCTCTGACGCCGGTTGCCAGCTCCTCAACGCCGCGTTTGAAACGTCGCTCGAGGCGTTCGGGGCGGAACGGGGGAGCATCGACCACCCGGAGTGCGAGGGACGCGGGGATCGGCAGTGCGTCTGGAGGCCGCTTCCCAGCTGATTCAACCCACCTCCGGCTCCACGTGGACGACGACACCCGAGAACCCTCCCTCCCCCGCCAGACGACGCTCGACGGCATCAGCGATCCGATGGGCCTCACGTACGTCGGTCGCGGGATCCACCTGAATCGTGAGCTCCGCGAAAGCCTCACCCGGCCGGCCGCGTGAGCGTATCTCCGTCGCA
>Ga0114947_10000544_pt1 | contig 12939 bp, 10 predicted proteins | sample CR02metaG_FD_99656 | JGI IMG/M metagenome (GOLD analysis project Ga0114947, IMG submission 99656) | Deep subsurface microbial communities from Mariana Trench to uncover new lineages of life (NeLLi) - CR02 metaG | ecosystem: Environmental > Aquatic > Marine > Ocean trench > Sediment ...
CCCTGCCGGCCACCCAGTATGCGGACGGCTATATCACCTACACCGCGTCGGGGCACATGGCCGTGCATCTCATGCGGCCCGATCGGCCGCGCTCCGAGCGCTCGCCGCCGACCGACGACGAGGTCATGACGGCGCTCCGGGGCTACACCAGCTACTTCGGGCTGTTCAGCGTGGACGAGGAGGCGCAGGTCGTTACCCATGAGCGGATGGGCTCCACGACGCCGACCGCCGGTCGGCCGACGCCGTTCCCGCGCAACTACGAGTTCCGCGACGACACCTTGATTCTCTCGCCGCCGGGGCGGATGGTCGACGGTCAGGAGGTGCGCGGCTACCTGACCTGGGAGCGGCTCAGCAGGTAGAGCCCGCGCCGGAGAGGAAGAGGAGGACACCATGACCCGTCGCGTCATCGCCACCCTCGCGGCTGTCGTGCTCTCGGCGAGCTCTGTCGCGGCCCAATCGGCCGGCACCTACACGGTCCCCCGTACGCCGGATGGCCAGCCGGACTTCCAGGGCATGTGGAACAACGAGACCCTCACGCCGTTCGAACGACCGGCGTCGATGGGCGCCAAGGCGTTTCTCACCGAGGAGGCGGCGGCGGCGCGCAATCAGCAGTCCGACGAGCGCCGCGTGGCCGCGGACGCGCCGAGTGTGGTGCGGACCGAGCTGCTGCCGGCGGGGGGCAACATCGGCGGCTACAACCAGTTCTGGTTCGACCCGGGCCGGCGCGTACTCTCGACGCGGCAGACCTCGATGGTCGTCGACCCGCCGGACGGCCGCGTGCCGGTCAAGGCATGGGCCGTGGCGGCGCGCGCACACAACCTCGAGCACGTCGGCGACTCCTACGTGCATATGAGCGTGTGGGACCGGTGCCTGTCGCGTGGGGTCCCCGGCTCGATGTTTCCGGCCGGCTATAACAACGCGTATCGCATCCTGCAGACACCCGACCACGTGACGATCGTCTATGAGATGATCCACGACGTCCGGATCATCCCGCTCGACGACCGCGCGCACGTCGACAGCGGCATCAGGCTGTGGATGGGCAATTCCCGCGCCCACTGGGACGGGGACACGTTGGTGGTCGAGACCCGCAACTTCCACAATCGTGGCTGGATCGCCTCGAGCGCGGCGGGCGGACGTATCAAGGGCATCCCGACGAGCAAGGCGCTCCACGTGGTCGAGCGGTTCACCCGCGTCTCGGACGACACGATCATGTGGGACATGACCGTGGAGGACCCGAACGTCTATACCCGTCCGTGGACCGTGTCGATGCCGCTCACGCACCGCCCGGACTATCAGATGTTCGAGTATGCCTGTCACGAGGGCAACTGGGCCGTCCGGAACGCGCTCAGCGGCAGCCGCGCCGTGGAGCGCGCCGCCAGGTAAAGGGGCGCTGGACATCCCGGCGTGGGAAGCGCGCGCTCCAAAGGAGGAGTCAGATGAGCCATCGAGTGATCGCGTCACTGAGGGCTGTGGCCGTGGTGGTCGCGGTCGTGTCGTTGGGGGCGATACCGGCCGTGGCCCAGACCGAGGCGCCCCGGACGGCGTGGGGGCAACCGGATCTCCAGGGCGTGTGGGACTTTCGCACCATCACGCCGATGCAGCGGCCGGAGCGTCTGGCCGACCAGGAGTTTCTGACGGAGGAAGAAGCGGCGAACCTCGACCAAGCAGCCGTGGACCGCAATTCTCGCCTCTACAACCAGGATGCCGAGCGCACCGAAGCCGGTGACAACGTGGACAGCAGGGGGAGGGGGCAAGCACCAGGCTCCTACAACCAATTCTGGATTGATTCGGGCACGAGGACCATCGGGACCAGGCGTACGTCGCTGATCATCGATCCGCTCAACGGACGGATGCCCTCGTCGACGCCGGCGGGACGAGAACGGGCGCAGGCGCGCCGGGAGTACGCGCGCGAGCACGTGTCCGAGACCTGGGTGGACTTCAGTGCGGGCGTTCGGTGCATCCTGGGTTTCAACGCCGGCCCCCCCTTCACGCCGAGCGCCTACAACAACAACATGCAGCTGTTCCAGACGCCCGACCACGTCGTGCTGATGACCGAGATGGTCAACACCGCTCGTGTCGTCCCGATCGACGGAGGGCCCCATCTCCCAGAAGACGTCCGCCAATGGTCGGGAGATTCGCGTGGTCACTGGGAGGGTGACACGCTCGTCATCGAGACGAGGAACTTCGACGTCAAACGGCGGTGGCGAGGCACGACCGAGAGCATGCGTCTGGTCGAGCGCCTGACCCGCGTTGACGCCGAGACGCTCCTCTACGAGTTCACGGTGACCGACCCGGAGACCTGGACGAGCCCGTGGACGGCATCGGTGCCGCTGCGGTTGAACCCGGAGCCGATGTTCGAGTACGCCTGTCACGAAGGGAACTACGCGATGCCGATCATGCTCGCTGGCGCGCGTATGGATGAGGCCGCCGCCGGGCAGCCGTAATTGGCGAATCCCACAACGCCTGTCGGGAGTTCTGCTCCGGATGACACCCGAGCTCCACCCGAGCGCGGGCAACAACCTCATCCTGTTCCTGCCTGTCGGCGCGTTCCTGACCGTCCTCGGCGGCAGCCTCACCCAGCTGCTGGTACCGATAACGTGCCTCGTCGTGCTGGTTCGCCAGACCAGGGATGCCTTCGGTGGCTCGCTGGCCCTGTGGTGGACGGGGGAGAACCTGTTGGACCTGGCGCCGTACATCGCGGATGCGATGGCGCTCGAGCTCGTGTTGCTCGGCGGTGTCACCGGCCGCCAGGTCGAGGGGCACGACTGGGAGGCGATCCTCGGAGCGTTGGGCTGGCTCACCCACGCCCCCGTGCTGGGGCAGACGGTGCACGGTCTGGGGGTGGTCGTCATGGTCGGGGCGTCGATCTGGGGCGCCTTCGCGCTCGCCGCCGAATGGCGACGCGGCGCGCCTCGTGCGGAGGCGTGACGTTCGTGCTCCGGCTCGCGTCGACCACGGGCTGCGGTCTCTCGAAGCCGCGTGACCGTTCACCCGCTTCGGACGCTCCGGGACGGTGCGTGCCTGGATCGCCACGCCAGGACCTCGTATGATGGCCGACCAGCGAAGCGGCGTCTCCACATCACCCCGACGACGGGCTGCTCGCTGGACGGGTTCGGATGGGTACAGGCTTGCGGGTTCGACGTCTCGTGGCGGGTGCACTGGCACTCGTCTGGGTGGCCTGCGTCTCGTGGCCATCCGCTCAAGCGCAATCGTCCAATCCGGTCGGTGAGTGGCGCGTTTTCGGGGCCGACCCGACCAACACCAAATACTCGCCGCTCGACCAGATCACGGCTGAGAACTTCACCGACTTGGAGATTGCCTGGCGGTGGACGTCGATCTCGACCGAGGTCACCAGCCGCAGACCGGACATCCGCCCGGCCCAGTTCAAGACGACCCCGCTGATGGTGGGCGGTCGCGTCTATGCCAGCACGGCCCTCGGGCAAGTGGCGTCGGTCGATGCCGGCACCGGCGAGTTGGTTTGGTCGTACGACCCGCAGACCTACGACCGGCTCGACCGGCCGGCGAACATGGGCTGGCAGCATCGTGGAGTGTCCTACTGGGAAGATGACGAGGGCGACGACGCCCGCATTTTCATCGCGACGCACGACCTCCTCCTGGTCGCGCTGAACGCTCGGACCGGCGCCCTCTATCCCGATTTCGGCGCTGACGGCATCGTCGATCTGAGCGGCAGTCTCGGACGCGAGATCGATCGGTCGCGCTTGACCCACTCGCAGCCGGTCGCGGTCGTGGGCGACACCCTGGTCGTCGGGAGCATCGTGCAGGACACGTACCTGACGCGTCGGGAGGCGGATCCGGGCCATGTTCGTGGGTTCGACGCGCGCACCGGCGAGATGAAATGGATCTTCCATGCCATCCCCCAGGGCGACGAGTTCGGCGCCGACTCCTGGCAGAACGAGTCATGGCGCTATAGCGGTCACACGAACGTGTGGGGAACCATGGCGGTCGACGAAGAGCTGGGCTACGTCTGTTCCCGACCGGCACCCCGACGAACGACTGGTATGGCGGCATGCGTCCCGGTAACAACCTGTTCGCCGAGAGCATCATCTGCCTCGACGCCGAGACCGGAGCGCGGGTCTGGCATTTCCAGGCGGTCCACCACGGGCTCTGGGACTACGACTTTCCGACGGCGGCCAACCTGCTCGACATCACCGTCGACGGGCGTCAGATCAAGGCGCTGGCCCAGACGAGCAAGCAGGCCTTCACCTACGTGCTCGACCGGGTGACCGGGGAACCGGTCTGGCCGATCGAGGAGCGACCAGTCCCCTCGGGCGACGTACCGGGTGAGTGGTATTCCCCGACGCAGCCGTTTCCGACCAAACCACCGCCCTTCGATCTGCAAGGGATTACCGTCGACGACCTGATCGACTTCACGCCGGAGCTTCGAGCCGAGGCGCTCCAGTTGGTCGAGCGGGCGCAACTGGGACCGATCTTCACGCCGCCATCCCTCCGCGGTGACAAACCCCAGATTCAGGCGCCGGGGCCGGGCGGCGGCGTGAACTGGCCCGGTGCCGCGGTCGACCCGGAGACCGGACGGCTGTTCGTCCCGTCGCAGACCAGACTGAGGGCGGTCGAGCTGATCGCATACCCGCCGCCCGCAACGGTCGGATACTTCACCGACCCCTGGGCGACCCCCGTGCCTGGGCCGCAAGGGCTCCCGCTGGTCAAGCCGCCGTACAAACGGATCACCGCGTTCGATCTGAACACCGGCGAGCGACATTGGATGACCCCGCACGGAGATGGTCCGAGAAACCACCCGGCGCTGCGGCAGCTGAACTTGCCGGCGCTCGGCGGCGGGAGTGGGATGCATGGGGGCGGACCACTCGTCACCAAGACGCTGTTGATCGTCAACTCCGGCGGGCGGGATCTGGAGGACGGGGCGGAGGTGGCGCGCACCCTCACCGCCTACGACAAGGACACCGGCGCGTATCTCGGGTCGGTGACGCTTCCGGCGGTCCCCTTCGGGAACCCGATCACCTATTTGCACGAGGGCAGGCAATACATCGTGGTCGCCGTCGGGGGCGGAGGCGGAGCCGCCGTGCCGGAGCTGATTGCCTTGGCGCTGCCGTAAGCAGAACGCTCCAGCCACCGGTAGAAGCGGTTGATGTCGAGGCGCCAGACCTCTGTCACGCGGTACGAGCCTCGGCCCGCATGGTCGGTGTCGCCGACAGGGGCGAAGGCAGGCTGGCCGAGGCGTCTTGTGCCCGGGACACCAACCTCGGGTGGCCTCCTGACGGTCGGTGCGGCGGCGCACGCGCGATCGATACGCCCTGACACCACGAGGAGCGCATGATGCACACCGAAGAAGACGCAGGCTCCGGTCAGTCCCCATCATCGAACCAGCTCGATCGCCGAACCGTGATCGAGCGTTCGTTGGGTCTCGTGCTCGCCGGCTCGGTCCTCGGTGGCTCGACCGAGGTGGCGGCCGCCATGAGCGGGACGGGGCAACCGTCGGCCATTCTGCCAGCCGGTATCGCGCTGCCGCAGGGGATGCGACGCATCGTCACTGGTCACGACGCGGAGGGTCAGTCCTACGTCGTCAGTGATGAGCGCATCACTGGTGGAGCGTTCCCCAATCTGTTCAAGACGAGCGGCGACGATCCGTTTGGACCCGGTCCCGCGGCGGAATCGGGTGTGCTGCGGTCGACCGACTCGCCCCGGCTCGAGCCGGAAGTGGGGGGGGCCAGCTTCGTGTTCGTGACCCTGCCGCCGACCCGCCCTGATGCCGAGCTGGGTTGGCACCGGACCGAGACGGTCGATATCAACGTGTTGCTCGGCGGCGAGCTCATCCTCGTGCTCGACACCGACGAGGTCACGTTGCACCCGGGCGACACGGTGATTCAACGCAACACGAGGCACGCCTGGAAGAACCCGACGAACGCGCCGGTATACTGGGTGGCGGTGCTGGTGCCGATCCGCCAGCGCGGGTGAGCGGAGACACGAACTTCGGATCCGTCAACGCGGATGGGATCATCTGGCGTCCCCAACGGGCAGAAGAGCGCGTCGCGACCGCGAAACTTTGATCATCGCAGAACGGCGATGCGGGACATCGCCGTTCTGCGCCTCGTGATGCTCGGTATGCGTCCACTTCTTTGGCGTCTGGACGGCTTCGCCTCGAGGAGGTACCCATGACAGGTCGCGTGGCGCTCGTGTCGGCGGCGGTCGCACTCGTTCTCGCACGTCCAGTCGGCATAGCGCAGGTTGATGACTTCACGCCTGTGACCGACGCCATGCTCCAGCATCCGGAGCCAGCCGACTGGCTGAGCTGGCGGCGCACGCTCGACGGCCAGGCCCACAGCCCGCTCGATCAGATCACGACCGAGAACGTCGGCCGCTTGCAACTCGTCTGGAGCTGGAGCCTCGGGGACGGATCCCAGCAAACGACGCCGTTGGTCTACGACGGGGTTCTGTACATCGCCAACCCCGGCGAGATCGTGCAGGCGCTGGACGCCGCGACCGGTGACCTCCTCTGGGAGTACCGACGTGGCGCCCAGGAGCCCGACAGCAGCTTCGGCGGACCGCCGCCCGGTCGCGCACACCGAAACATCGCCATCTACCAGGACAAGATCTATCTGAATACCGCCGATGCCCATGTCATCGCCATTGATGCCCGCACCGGCGAGCCGGTCTGGGACGCCGATGTGGGCAAGGGAGCTGGCTACCAGTATTCGAGTGGGTCGATCATCGCCGACGGCACGGTGGTGTCGGGCCTGACGGGGTGCGGCCGGTATCGCGACGATACCTGCTACATCGTGGGGCTTGACGCACGCACCGGCGACGAGCGTTGGCGCACGTCGACCATCGCGCTGCCAGGTGACCGAGGCGGCGACACGTGGGGCGATCTGCCGGTCATGTTCCGGGCTGGCAGCGACTCGTGGATCCCCGGCAGTTATGACCCGGTCACCAGAACGCTCTTCCACGGCACATCCCAGGCGAAGCCATGGGCGCGGGCGGCGCGCGGAACCGACGGCGACGCGCTCTATACCAACTCAACGCTCGCGCTCGATCCGGATACCGGCGAGATGAAGTGGTACTTCCAGCACCTGCCCGGCGAGACTCTCGACATGGACGAAGTGTTCGAGCGGATCCTGATCGACTACGACGGCAAGCGGTCGGTCTTCAGTATGGGCAAGATCGCGGTCCTGTGGGAGCTTGCCCTCGAGACCGGCCAGTTCCGGAGTGCACACGACCTCGGGTACCAGACCGTTGTCGACATTGACGCGGCGAGTGGTCGGGTGACCTATCGCGACGGGACGATTCCCGTGCTTGGTGAGGAGGTCTTCTGGTGCCCGAGCACCTCCGGCTTCAAGAGCTGGCGTGCGATGTCGTATCACCCGGACATCGAGGCCTTCTACATCCCGATCATCCTCAACTGCGAGACCGCCATCTTCGGGCCGGTGGAACATATCGAAGGCGGCGGTGGCACCGGGCCTGTCCGTCGCACGAACCACTTCCATCCTGACAGCCCGGATCAGCTGGGCGAATTCCTGGCCATGAGCATGCGGACCGGGGAGGTCCTCTGGCGGCATCGGTTCCGGACGCCGATCAACAGCGCGGCGTTGACCACCGCCGGCGGTCTCGCGATAGCGGGGGATTGGGACCGGCACCTGTACATCTTCGATGCGAGGGACGGCGACATCTTGTGGCAGACCCGACTACCGACATCGGTGCAAGGTTTCCCGATCACGTATGCCGTCGATGGCACACAGTACCTGGCGGTGCCGGTTGGCAGCGGGGGCGCAAGCTGGGGCGGACTGATCCCGGCCGACCTCACCCCGGAGAAGACACGTCCGGTCGGTGGGAATGGACTCTACGTCTTTGCGCTACCCGACTGATGGTGCGCCGCCCTCACCGGGTCACCTACTGGACGCGCACGTCCGGCGGCCGGCGCCGCCAGGCGGGATGGATCGGCGGTCGAACATGGGAAGTTGTTCTTGCGCGGGCCCTGAGAGGTCACTCCTTCATGAGGCCTGCCATCGGCTCCCTCCGGGCGGCCCGGAGCGCAGGCACCAGAAAGGCCAGCAGCGTCATGGCGAGCACCGCCGCGGCGGCAATGGCGAGGATGACCGGGTCCGAGGCCCGGACCTCGTAAAGCCAGCTCTCCGCCAGTCGACCTCCGGCGTAGGCGATGCCAAGCCCGAGCGTCATGCCGGCAATCGCTAGAACCCATCCCTGCTTCATGACCAGCGTACGCACGTTCGACGGAGTGGCTCCGAACGCCATTCTCGTGGCCAGCTCACCGGATCGCTGTTCGGTCACGTCGGCAATGACTCCGTAGATGCCCACAGCCGCCAGTGCCAAGGAGATCACCCCGAACAAGGACATGAGGATCAGTCCGAGGCGATGACGAATCAGCTCGGCGGAGACGATGCCCTCCATCGGCTCGATGGTGACCGGAATCGACGGATCCACCGCGTGCACCGCCGCCCGGATGGTGGGGATGAGGGTCGTGGCGTCGTCGAGCGACGTTTCCACGACAACGGTCTGGCGCGGCAGATGGGCCTGGACGTAGAAGATCGGGTCGGCCGGGCCCCGGAGCGAGCGGTATTTCACGTCTGCGACGACGCCCACGATGGTGACCACCTGGTCGAAGTCGACCACCGGAAAGCCCCAGGCGAAGGTCGCGTTCACGGGGTCCCTCTCGGCCATGTAGCGGCGGATGAAAGCTTCGTTCACTATGGCCTCGGCAGCATCTTCCGCGGCGCTGAATCCACGTCCTGCGACGAGCCGGATCCCGATCGCCTCGAAGAAGGTCGAACTCACCAACCGCCGGCGCGCCGTGTCCTGGTGGTCCGGGTCGTAGGGCGCCCCCGGGACCGCGATGTAAAACGCCGAGTCCCAATCGATGCGGAGGGGCAGCGTGCTGGCTGACCCCACGGCGCCGATCTGAGTCGACGCCTGAAGCCGGTCGGTCAGCGTCTCGAGCCACATCTGCGGCGACCTGGAGGGTGCTTGGTTGGGATCGAGCATGGGACCGTCCGGCCCCTGAACGATCACCGGCGGTGGCGCCCATCGGGATCCCGCGAGCAGCGCGGTAAAGACAAGTCGCCCCTTTGCAGCGAAGCCTGGGTCCGTCTCGGCAAGGTTGGCGTAGCTGCGCACCAACCAACCGGCGCTGGCGACGAGCGTGATCGCCAGGGCGACCTCCGCGACCACCAGTCCGGAAAGGAGGTGCCGGGTGCCCCGGGCTCGGGTGATGGAGCGTCCGGCCTCGTTCAGGAGACCCCGGATGTCTGAGGTCGCGAGACGGCCGGCCGGAAGGAGGCCCACCAGGACTGTGGTCGCGACGAGGGTTCCTGCGGCGAACAGGAGCACGCGCGCGTCGAAAGGGACCTGGTCGAGGCGAGGCAGCTGCGCCGCACCGAAGACGAGGAGGAGCCGCACACCCACGTAGGCCAGCACAAGACCCGCCAGCGTGCCAGCCGTGGCCAGGACGAACGACTCGGTCAAGAAACGCCTCAGGATGCTCCACCGGTCCGCGCCGAGCGCCATCCGCACCGCCACCTCCCTCGTCTGGGCAGCGCCCCGAGCAAGAACGAGCGTCGCCACGTTCACCGAACCCAGGAGGAGCAGGACCACGGCGCCGGCCAGGACCACCACCAGGATGGGTCCCAGGTCTCCGACAATCGCGTTGACGAGGGGACTCACGACGAAGGCTCGTCCGCTGGCGGCCTGTGGGTATTCCGCTGCCAGACCAGCCATCACCGTGGCCAGCTCGTTCCGCAGGCGTTCCGGGTCCGTGCCTGCGCGCGCCCGAAGGTAGCCCTGGTAGTTGTGCGCCACCGCCACCGGGCTCACCGAGAAGCTGAACCAGACATCGGTGCGCTGGGGAACATCGAACTCCGGCGGCGCGACTCCCACGATAGTGACCGGCCCGGTCGCCATTTGGAGCGTCCGGCCGACCGCGGTCGGATCACGGCCGAACACGTCGTTCCAGATGTGATGGGCGATCACCGCAACCCGGGTCCTGTGATCCTCCGGCGTGAACGCCCGACCCTCCGCCATGGGCAGGCCGAAGAGGTCGAAGAAGCCCTCGGTCACCCCGTGGACCAGTACCTGCCGGTTCTCACCCGCGTCGGTGATGATCACGTCCTCACGGTGGAGCACGGCAACCGCCCGGAGGACGGAGGGTGCGGACTCGTTGATGGTCGAGACATACGCGCCGGTCACCCGACCGCTGCTCCAGCGGCCGTCCACGAGATGCGTGTTCAGGGTGTAGATGTCCTTGGACTGGGGGTACGCCAGGGGACGCAGCAGGGTGGCGTTGACGGTGCTGAAGATGGCCGTGGTCGCCCCGACGCCGACAGCAAGGGTTCCGATCGCGGTCATCGTGAAGGTCGGCTGCCTCGCGAGACGGCGGATCGTGATTTTCAGCTCTCTGAACATCGTCGTGCCCATCTCGGGCGAGACATGGAATCCGGCGACAGACCCGAGTGTCCGCGGGTCGAGGAACTCGTGCACCACTCCTCGGATGTACGCAGATCCGGACGTGTTGCCCGAAGGCTCCGGCTGACCCTCGAAGCGTGCGATTAGAACCGACCGAGCGGGCGGATATCTTCCTATCCTGTCCGGGGGTGCATCACCGGACCGGGTGATGGCCTGTATCGGAACCCAAATTTAGACCTGGCACGACGAAGGTGTCAAGCCACGGCGTTGGTGCATACGGCGGAACCGGCCCGCAACGATCCCAAGCTGCTGAGGAGCGCCTGCACGCCGTGCCGGCGAGCCCTCGACCGGTACACGCTTTGACACCGCCCCTGCCTCGGCGATAATCGGCACTGTAGCTCTGGCCGTGCCAGAGCTGCGAGGCACCGACGGGACCCCCGCCACGACTGTGTCCGAGGCGGGGCGGCCCCTCCAATGCAACCGATCGTCCTTCACACCGGCCGAAACAAGCACGTGCGGAGCCCGCGTCTCGCCACGGCGATCCGCACGCCATTCCTCTGGAACCATGATGAGCACTCTGATCAAAGCCGTTCGCTGCCACCGCTACGCAGGTCTCGACGAAGAGGGTAAGCCGGTTCCGACTCCCGATCCGCTGAAAGATGTGCTGGCGCTGGACGAGATACCCCTGCCCGAATGCGAGCCGGGACACGTCTTGGTCCTCACACACTATGCGGGTGTTCAATACCCAGACGCGCTTCAGGCGCAGGGCCTCTACCAGCACAAGCCGAGCCTCCCCTATGTGCCGGGGATGGACGTGACCGGCACCGTGCTGGAAACGGGCGCGGGAGTCGAGCGTGTGGCAGTGGGCGACCGCGTCATCGCGCAAATGAGTCTTGGAGGCCTGGCAGAGGTCGTCAAGGTCCCTGCGGAGTCCATCTGGAAGACCCCCGACGGAGTGCATTTATCGAAGTGCGCGAACCTGGGGCGCAACTTCTTCGCAGCCTACCATTCGCTCAAGAACATCGGGGACGTTGGTGCGGGCGACCTCGTGCTGGTCGACGGCGCGTCTGGCGGCGTCGGCATGGCCGCGATCGAGTTGGCCAAGGCGATGGGCGCGCTGGTGATCGCTGGCGTCAGCATCCCCGAGAAGCAGGAATTCCCGGTCGCGGCCGGCGCGGACCGAGTGCTCTGCTACGGCAGAGATCGGGCCAGCCACAGACAGTTCAAGAACGATGTCAAGCATGCGGCGGCCGAATTGGGTCATCCAGAGGGTGTGGATGTGGTGATCGATATGGTCCAGGGGGAGCTCTTCGAGGCGGCGCTGGTGTCTTCGATTCGGCCGCTCGGCAAGATCTGCCTGGTAGGCTTCACTGCCGGGCAGAAGCCGATTCGCCCCGGACTGTTGCTCATCAAGCAGGCCGCAGTCATCGGAAGCATTTGGGCAGGTTGGGCACAAGCCAATCCGACAGGGCACCAGCACAACGTGGCCGAAATCATCAACTTCCTGGCGACCGGTGTGATCCAGCCGCGCGTCGATCGCATCATCCCCTTCGAAGACTTCATCACGGCATTCGAGCTCTTCGAGCACAACCAGGGCCGCGGCAATACGGTCGTGTGCATGAAGGAAGAGTAGCGGCCGACACGACATCGACGCGCGACGAGCAGAACCGTGACACCACGCTGAACGCGGCAAGTGCCTACCGAGAGACGGCGCCAACGGTGGCGGCGGAACTGCGCGGGGGCGTGCGGGTGGCCCCGCTCGCCCGGCCGCCGCTGCCATGCCGACGGGCGCCGGGTATGGTGAGACCGGGGGCGATGTGGGGGAACGATCGCCTCGACTGTTCGTACCCGTTCCCGGCTGCGGGCCGCCTGGTAGACGGGGCGACCCGTCTACCAGACGTCGGTCGGCGCCGTGCTGTCTGGACGCGAGATCGCCGGTCCCGCGCACGGGACCCACGCCGGTGCCGGCGCGGCGATGCCGAGACCGTTGTGGAATGTCGTGGTCGCGGGCTGCGCGGCGACGACACGAACACGGGATAGCCCAAGTAGAGGGGATACAAGGGGATGCCGAAGGTCGGCGGCGTTGGCGCCGGGTCCTGCGGCACCGTTTGCACCGGGACCGGGACCGGGACCGGGACCGGCCGCGTCAGCGGTCGATCGCGACGCAACGCCAGGAGGGCACGTTCGCGTTCGAGTGCCGCCTCCAGCAGGGAACGATAGCGGGAGACCCACGCCAGGGTGGGTTCGGTGATACGTCTGGCGGCCGGCAGGTCTTGATTCGTGTATACCTTCGTCGGAGGGCCGAGCGCCTCGCGTATCTCGCGCGCCAGTCGCGCCGCGTCGACGAGGGACTGCGCGTGCGCCGGGCGACCCGTGTGGCTGAACGCCACGACGAGTACCACGCAACCGAGCCAGGGGAGTCGACGAAGCGCCACGGGTACCCTCCCGGTGCGGACGGACACATATGTACCGAGTCGCACAACTCAGGCAGGCATCGAGTGTACCCGATGCTCTCGGGCGGGTCGTCAACACGCG